>JAEEGI010011945.1_pt1 | contig 18643 bp, 13 predicted proteins | sample 8958751 | NCBI WGS metagenome assembly JAEEGI01 (sample SAMN16246545, study PRJNA631951) | gut metagenome | biome: gut microbiome; feature: rumen; material: KS-attached | host: Bos | place: Iran: Karaj | collected 2018-10 | reverse complement strand
CGCCAAGGCTGTTGATGTCACCCAGCGCGACTCTATCTCTTTCTATCCTTCATCAACGAATAATGCCCTTAACTCCAAACTCTCAACCCTTAGCCAAAAGATGCAGCGACTGTCAACACCACGTGGCATGGACTATAAGGTAATTCTTGCTGATGGGTCTGAGGTATGGTTGAATGCGGAGAGTAAGATCGAGTTTCCTACCAACTTCCAGGGTAAAGAGCGGCGGGTAAAACTACTGGGTGAGGCGTATTTTAAGGTGGCTCGTAACGAGAAATCTCCTTTTGTCGTCAGCACCGACCAGATGGAAGTACGGGTGCTGGGCACCGAGTTTAACCTGAAGAGTTATTCTAACGAGGCTGCCCATGTGACGTTGGTGAAAGGCAGTGTGGCAGTGGGTGATACACGCTTGACTCCTGGTCAGGATGCATGGTATGACAAGGAAGGCCATATTCATGTGGCAGAAGTGGATGTCTATGATGTCGTGCAGTGGAAAGACGGTTTCTTCTATTTCAATGATAAGTCGCTCGTTACGGTTTTGCGTGAATTAGGGCGTTGGTACAATTTAGGTGTTATCTTCCGTAATGCTAGTGCCATGAACCATAAAGTACACTTCTCTGCCTTGCGTGAGGGTACTATCGAAGAGGCTTTGTCGAGCTTGAACAGCCTGCGCAAAGTGAAAGTGACGTTGCAAGGTAATAATATTGTCGTGGAGTAGTTGTCTTTTCTCAGGGAAAGAAGTATTGCCTAAACTTCTGATTGTATATATTTGAGACATCAATGGCTAATATCACTGATGTCTATAGTTACTTGATTTATCGATTATTTTTAGTCAGCAAACTTGTCGACTTCAGTCGATATGGTATTAATGTATCGCTCTTAAGAAATTATTACACACATTTATTAAAAAATAGTGGGGTGAGGAGGTACCGAAACAGTAACGATGTTGTATTCTCAATAAAAACCTAACAATCGTTTTTATGAAGAAAGAAAAGTCAAAGAACCTGATGACGGATTGGATAAGACTGACAGTCTTGTTCATCTGTATGTGTTTCCTGTTGCCGGTCGGCGCACAGACGGGTAAAGGAAAAACAATTACCTACAAATGTAGTAACGAGAAGTTGCAGAAGGCACTGATGACTGTTGAACGGCAGTCGGACTACTACCGTCTGCAGTATGCCATGGAGGATGTGGCTCCTTACACCGTAACAGCTAACATCAAGAATGCCTCTGCAGAGGAGGCTGTGAGACAACTGCTCAGGAATACCAGTCTTCAGTATGAGATGAACGGCCGCTTCATCCAGGTGTTTGCCAGCAAGCAGAAGGTCAGTGGGCGTACTCGTACTGTAAAAGGCTATGTTAGAGATGACAACGGAGAACCGCTCGTCGGCGTACCTGTTTGCATTGGTGAGGGACGTGTATGTACGATTACCGATGCCGAGGGTTTCTATACCTTCCCCATTCCTGTGGAGCAGACCGTGCTGAAATATACCTACGTGGGTATGGAAACGGCATATGCGAGTATTCCGCAGGGAACAAAAGAGGTTACCCGTGATGTGGTGATGCGCAGTGACAGTCGTTTGGATGAAGTTGTGGTAACAGGCTATCAGGAAGTCAAAAAAGAGAAAATGATCGGTTCAGTAACCACAATCTCATCCGCCAAACTCAACGAACGCTACACCACCAACGTCCTTGACAACCTCGAAGGCCGCGTAGCCGGACTCTCCACCTATGGCGGCAAACCCATCATCCGTGGTGTCGGAACCCTCCACGGCAACACTGCCCCTCTCCTCGTCGTTGATGGAGTCCCCATCGAAGGCGCCATCGAAGACCTCAACCCCTACGACATCCAGTCAGTTAACGTCCTCAAAGACGCAGCTGCAGCCGCAATTTACGGTGCCCGCGCCGCCAACGGCATCATTGTCGTCACCACCAAAAACGCCACAAAAAAAGGCAAAGTTGACATTGACTTCTCCGCAAACCTTACCGTTTACGAGAATAAAAACATGGACTATGCCGACAACTTCTATATGACTCCGGCCCAACAGGTCGATACAGAGGCAAAATATATGGAGTATTACCTCACTCGCGACAATGCGTTGGACAACATGAAAAAGTCCATCACCGAAGGTAGTCAGGTGACACCTATTTACTATGACTATTATCAGTTCGCCAGTGGCAAAATTTCCCGTCAGGAGCTTGACAGCCGCCTTGCCAAATACCGTACCAATAATTATGCCCGCGATTTTGCTGACAATGTTTACCACACACGTCTCCTTCAGCAATATAACCTCGCTCTCCGCAACAGCTCCGATGTTTCGAGCAATAATCTAGTTGTCAATTACAAACATGATAATGCCGAGTTGATCAACAATGACCTTGACTGGCTCACCGCGTACTACAAAGGTTCTTTTGAACTTGCCAAATGGCTAAAAGCTACCGTCAGTGTAAACGGCCTTTATTCTGATCAGAAATCTCTTGGATACAATGCTAATTACCGTGGTAGCTTTGACCCATGGACTCTCCCTGCCTACATGCCTTTCTATAATGAGGATGGATCCATCCGCAAAACCTATTACTGGTTCACCGGTAACGAATATTGGGATGTCCCCAATGGATTCCACGACCTCGGCACCGACCCGGTGAGCGAGTTAAAGAACAATGTCAAGACCAACACTCGCCAGAACATGCGCTATATGGCCGACCTCGAGTTCCGTATCATCAAAGGACTTACCGCCAACGCAATGTTCAGCTATGAGATTGATAACGTTGAGGAACAGACTCATGCCAACGAAAAGAGTCTTACCTCTCGTGTCATTCGCAATGCTTATACCACAGTTGATGCTGCTGGCCGTGTGAAATACAACACCCCAGAAAACGGCGGTATGCTTCAGACCACAAACACCAAGGGCAAATATTACACCCTCCGCGGTCAGTTGAATTACTCCAACACTTTCTTTAAGAAACACGACGTTGTTGCAATCGCTGGTCTTGAATTCCGTGAAACCAAGTTGAATGGCACCAAGTCTCTAGTCCTCGGTTACGACGAGCAGCTTCAGAACAGCTCTACCCACACCGTTGACTTCGGTACTCTCGGTGGAAGAGAATGGCGTTACAATAGCAGTTATATGATGGAAGGTCGCGGCTATAGCGCTTACCAATTCGTTTACCAGCCTTATTTTGAAAATGGCATGGGCATTGTCGTCGAACAACGTCACCGCTACGCATCAGGATATGCCAACCTTACTTATACCTACGATGAACGTTACAACATCTTCGGTTCTTATCGTAAGGACTATGCCGACGTTTACGGTCTTAACACCAAGTTCCGTGGCAAACCCCTCTGGTCTGTAGGTGGTGGTTGGAACCTCCACAAGGAATCATTTATGCACGATTTCACTTGGCTCAGCTTCCTTAAGCTCCGCGCAAGCTACGGTGTCACCGGTAACATCTATCAGGGTGCGTCAAGCTATATGGTGGCTACAACACAGGGTAATAATCCATTCACTCAGCTTCCACTTGGTACTATAAGCAGTCCAGCCAACCCTAACCTACGTTGGGAACAGGCACGTACCACCAATATCGGTGTTGATTTCAGCCTTTTCAATTATCGTCTGCGTGGTAATATTGATTACTATAATAAGGTCAGCAAAGACGTTTTCAACAATCAGATGCTTGACCCCTCTACCGGTTTCGCTTCCATGTTTGCAAACGTTGCCTCTATGCGCAACCGAGGTGTTGAAATCGCGCTTTCATATGACTGGTTCAAGCCATCCGACCGCAAGGATTTCTCATGGTCTACCTCTTTGACTTTCACTCATAATAAGAATGAGGTCACCAAGGTACAGAATGCAGCCAAGACTGCCACTGAATTGATTCGTACTCCTTTTGTCAGCGGATATCCCGCAAGCGCTTTGTGGAGCTATCGTTTTGCAGGCATTAGCTCCGACACTGGCCGTGAAGGTATGACCACTTGGTTTGACGAAGATGGAAATCCTCAGCGCTCTGTTTCCCGTAACACCGTGGATGTCCTTGAATACTCCGGTCAGACCGATCCTAAGGTGATTGTCAGCATGGACAACTCTCTCCGTTGGCGTGGTTTCAGCTTCAGTCTCTTGATGGCTTATTATGGTGGTCATAAGATGCGTGCCCTTTGTGAGAATGAGACTTTTGATGTCCCCAACACCGCAATTGCCTCATATTTCCTCAACGCCTGGACTCCTGAAAATCCTACCAACACTCCTGGTATCGGTCAGTATGGCTCCAATATGCTAAGCGATGAGACCGAATATAGCAACACCTCTGTTCACGACGCCGACTTCCTGAAAATACGCAATATCGTCTTTGGTTACGACATTCCCGAAAACTGGCTCCGCCGCTTCGGTATCAACCACTGCACTTTCCGTTTCCAGATCAATAATCCAAAAGCCATTTGGACTAAGAATAATCTTGGCGTAGATCCCGAGACATTAGGCATCCGCACCCCGTCTTCTTACGTTTTTGGTCTTAACATTAACATATAATTGACTATTATGAACATATATAAATTACTTTCGTCGGCTGCTATCGGAGTCTCTATGTTGATTACATCATGTTCCGAGTACACCGACATCCAGCCTAAGGGTATGAACCTCCTTGAGACAAGTGCCCAGCTTGAGATGCTGCTCAATGATTATTACCAGTATTTCATGATGATGAACGATGTCCGTGCAATCGGTAGTGATATCGTATTCACAAGCTCATCTGTACCTTATCAGCTCTCATTACCCTACAAATCAGCAAATACCATTTATTGGACTTATGATGAGGTAGGTCATGATAAAGAGCTGCCAAACCTCGTCAATATAGACTACACCTACACCGGTGCATACATGATTATCGGTAAGGTTGCCAATCCTATCCTCCAGCTTGTTGACAAGGCTCAGGGCGAGGAAGACCATAAGCGCAAGATTAAATGCGAGGCCCTCACTCTCCGGGCCTTCGCTCATTTCCTTGCTGTCCAGAAGTTCGCTAAGGCTTATAATTCATCTTATGCTGCTGAAACCCCATCTATCATATATTTCAAGGAAACCGACGACATTATCAAGAACCAGCCTCAGCGCTCCCTGCAGGAGGTTTACGACGATATCCTTGCTGACTGCAACAAAGCCATTGAGATTGATGGACTTCCTGCCGAACCGGTCAACACCATGCGTATGGGTAAACCTATGCTATATGCTGTTAAGGCATGGACTCTCGCTGCTATGCACCGTCTCTCGGAGGCTGCAGATGCTGCACGTGAGGCCTTGAAATACAATAGCACCATCGAGGATTACAACACGCTCATTGGCCCTGCCGTTTATGGTATGGGAAAAGGTATCATTCGCCCGATGCTTGGCATGAAGGAGGATTATTTCTGCTCCTACGATTTCTTTGACATGAACGTTCTGCTCCCCGAATGTATGGCTGCATTTGAACCGGGCTACCTTTCTCTGACTGCGATACCTGATTATGATATGACTCACCAGTGGGATGAGGTAGGTGGTTATTGCAAAGGAAATCTCGGTATCGAAGGCAAGGCTGTCTGTGTTGGTACCGACTGTTGGAACCCCGTTGGACCCAAGTCTACCCACATGTATCTGATCCTTGCTGAGGATGCCATTGAGCGCGGTCAGTTCGACGAGGCGATGGGCTATCTTGACACTATCCGTGAGAAGCGTTTCCGCCCTGCTGATTATCATCCCCTCAAAGGCACTGGCATCAACGACAAGGCTACTGCTATCGCCAAGCTGAAGCAGATTTCTCACGGTGAATGTGCCTACACGTTCTATAACTTCGTGCAGCGCAAACGCTGGAATCAGCTCCCCGACTACAAACAGAACTATTCTCACACCATTGATGGCAAGACCTACACCATCACTCCAGAATCCACCCTCTGGATTTTCCCCTTCCCCACTTCTGTGACTTCTATCAACAGTTTGGTTAAACAGAATTTCTAATTATCAAAAGTTATGAAAATTATTAAATTAATCGGATTCCTCTCTCTCGGTTTGCTTTATGCTTTTTCAAGCAAGCCTTCCAACCAATTCACCCTTTCCGGAACGACAGACGCTGCCGACGGTGAAAAGTTCTATCTCTCTTATTCGGTCAACGACTCAATGATTAGGGATACCGCCACAGTGGCTAATGGCTCATTCTCATTCTCCGGAACTTTGAACCATCCTACCGACGCTTACCTCTATGCCGGCGAACTGAATGCTCGTGACAACAACCGCATCCGCCGCTTTATGCTTGATCTCGCCGATATGACAGTCTCTCTCAGCGGCGATGATTACAGTAAAGCACCCGTCTCGGGTTCACCTTCCACGGTAGAGTCTGACTCTCTTGACGCTGTGATTGCAGGCATCTACAGTATGGCTGACCCTTACAAAGACATTATCCGCAACCACGAAACAACAACTCCCGCACTCATCGACAGTTTGCAGCGTTTTGTACTCACACCGATGCGCGATAGCGTATTCCACACCCGGTTGAATTTCGTCAAGACTCATCCAGCCTCATTCAACAACCTTGGTGTGATGTACGTTCTGGCTCAGGACCTCACATATCCTCAGATCAAGGAAATCTACGAAAGCTGGAACCCCGAAGTCCAGGCTGCCGCAACCCTTGTGAAACATCAGCTCAATCGCCTCGCCGCCATCCAGCCCGGGCAACCCGCTCCCGAGCTTCAAGGCACCACACCTGCCGGCAAGACAATCACCCTCAGCTCACTCAAGGGTAAACCCGTCCTCGTCGACTTCTGGGCAACCTGGTGCGTCCCCTGCCGCAAGTCATTTCCACACATCAAAGAGATTTACAACAAGTATCATGACCGCGGACTTGAAGTCTTCTGCATCGCCTCCGACAACAAGAACGTGGAAGGCTGGCGTAAAGCCATCATCAAGGACGGTATAGAACCCTTCCATCACATCCTCCGTGAATTCAAAGGCGAAGACGGTAAGATGATTGACCAGAACGACATCTACAACGTCTCATACATCCCCTCTAAATTCCTCGTCGCAGCCGATGGCACAATGATTGGTCGCTTCGACAATCCCGCCGAGCTTGACGCCAAGCTCTCCGAACTTTTTGGAGAATAATAAAGCAAATATAAGAGTTGATCTTTTTTGGATTGAAAGGCTTGCCGGGTTACCCCATTCTGGCAAGCCTTTTTTTTAGCCACCCCTCCATGCGATGCAACCCGTGAGTTACCGACAGCTACGCAGAATTTGTCAATTCGCTCGGCTTTGCCGCTTGCTTTAGCAAGAACTTCACGAGCGAGAGAAGTTAAGGAGTTAGGGAATTAAGCCAATTGTCCAAATGGCCTGCATAATACAGCGGAATGTTGTAGAGAGTGAATGCTCTACCGTCGGTTCGGGTGATGACATCGGAGGACAGCGGACCGTTCCACAATCGTAGGGCGATATTCTCACGCGACTCTTCCATAAACTGATGCAGGGAGCGGAGCTTTGAATTGTTGCCAGTCTTTACCTCAATGGGCAGCAGATGCGACTTATAGCGTATCACAAAGATACACATTATTTTCAAATCCAAACCAACTGATAGCAAAACCAGTATCAAATCCAAAGCAAGAGGCAAAGAGAATGACTTTCACAGTACACATCAAACCACCCATTCCATCCAATTGTCTGGCGTAATGACAGCTGTCTCCTTTACACAAGTATCATCTTTAAAAGCGTACTTTTGCCCACCTGCCGCGCTCCTTGCAGGCAAGAGATTCCAAACATCAAAAAAATCTATGCCAACTATAAAAGTCGCGGTCTGGGACTTGTGGGCGTCTCGTTCGACACCGACAAAGAAAAATGGGTGAAAGCCATCAGCGATATGCATCTCGACTATCCGCAAATGTCCGACCTAAAAGGTTGGCAATGTGCCGCTTCACTAATCTACAATATTCAGGGCATTCCCTTCACGTTGCTCGTCTCAAAAGACGGAACTATCATTGGGCGTAACCTGCATGGAGATGACCTTAACAAAAGAATAGAGGAATATTTCAAAAACCACTAAATACTTGCTCTTACTGAAATAACGCACATTTGAGAAATATGAGACGGATTTATGCTTTTACTGTTGCATTTTTGCTAGCCTCGGCCATGATGGCTGTGGCAGGCAACGTGGTGACAATCAGGGGCGAGGTGCCCCGCTATGAGGGTACGGGATACCTGCTGCTCATTAAAGACGGAGTGATGGACTTTGATACTATCAGCGTGCAGGCTGACGGAACGTTTGAGCACCAGACGCTGGTGGAGGCTCCCACAAATGCCAAACTCTATCTGGAATATCTGAACGACGACCGCGGGCTGGTGTCGCTCTATCTAATGCCGGGCAAACCGCTGAGAGTTTCCGTCAGCGGCAACCGAGGGAAAATCCGGCTATTCGAGTCGGACGTACCGCAATATGTTCTTACGGCAAAATTCAAGGGTGCTACCAAGCGGGAGTGTGACTATCTGAACACACCGAAGTATTTTGCTTGCTATGCCACCGACAAAAACGGACAACGCACTACCTATCGCCAGTTTCTCGGACAGGTGAAAGACCGCCAGGCCCTGCTCTACAGCAAACTGAAGGGCACAAGCCAGGCTTTCCGCGATACCCACACGCAGGAAATAGACGATCTGTTGCCTAGTCTGCGGTTCCGTTACGACTGGGTGATGGAGAGTGGCGGACTGGACGCTTGGGAAGATGATGACTTCAAAGCTTACGTGAATGGCATCGACGTGAACCGAAACATCACTGCCGACCATGAAGGAAAGAAAACGCAGGACGAGATTTTCAGCAAAGTGATGTACGACATCGACCGGCTGTACGACAAAAACGATCCGCTCACACTGCGCTTTCTCACTTACCTACGCGACCACATCAACAACAAACACAATCAGGAAGTATTGGCCGATGAGATCATGACCAGTGCCATGACATCGGGAGGCGGCGACCGGCTGCGCGAGTCATGGCAGATTTACAGTCGGCTGTCTGGCCGTAGCGAATCGTTCAAAAAGAACGAGCGTCTTTATGCCACACTCTCACAACTGGGACCAGGCACCGAGGCTGCCGACTTTGAGATGCAGGACACTGAGGGACGCACCGTAAGATTCTGGGATGTCATCAAGCGTGGCAAGATCACCTACATCGACTTCTGGGCCACCTGGTGCGGACCGTGCTGCGCAGAGATTCCGTTCGTTGCCAAATTGGTGGAGAAATATAAGGATAATCCAAATATCAAGTTTGTCAGTCTTTCCATAGACAAGAATCGTGAAAACTGGAAAAAGTTCCTCGCCAAACAAGAGGATAAATGGGAACAGTATCTTATCGAAGAGGACTTGCAACGTCAATTCTTCAATACCTTTGCTATTAATGGTATTCCGCGTTTTATGGTTTTTGATAATCAAGGAAATATTATCAATATCAACGAGGTCCGTCCATCGGCTAAGGATATAGAGAAAATCTTGAACGGATACATACAGAAATACGAGGTACAGAGATTTGAATAATTAGCTAATAAAGGCTGGAGCTTATTCTCCGGCCTTTATTAGTATTAGGTTCAGTTCTGTTACAATCGTTTTGTTATTATAACTTGTATGTAGAGCAAATGACCAATTATAACCTTATTTTTTTATTATAAAACTTGGAATTCTCGGATATTGGTTGTATTTTTGTGGTATGTAACTGTTTTGTCATTTATAATTATATTGAAGAATCTATGAAAAAGTTGTTTATCACAATGTGCGTTGTCTTGCTCAGCATGACTGCACAAGCTCAGGAAAAAGGTGATTTTGCCCTCGGGGTGCACGCTGGTGCAACGTTCTCGAAAATAGAGTTCTTAGGAGAGAAGGACAGTAATACTACTTTTGGTATCGGTGCTTTCGGCCAGTACAATTTTGCAAACAAATGGCGCTTGGAACTTGAGGCAAACTACCATCCCATGCAGGATCATGTGTCGGACATTCTCTTAGGACTGAATGTGCACTATTTGATTAATGTTGCAGAGAATTTCAAAATCTATCCTATTGTAGGATATGGCGTCACTTTTGTACATACCGACCTTGATGGTGGTGAAAACGATACTGACAGTGGCATCCAACTGGGTGCAGGATTGCAGTTCAACCTCAGTGGCAACTACTTCCTATCCGGTGAGTACAAATATCAGCCTGGCCTGTTCGGTGACGGACATGTGCTCATGGTCGGCTTAGGATACAGATTCTAAGATGTAAATAGATATGATTGATGGTCATAACCGCCTTGTTGATTTCAGCAAGGCGGTTATTTTGTATAAGAATGCATTTATTCTTGTTCTGTGCTCATTTGTCATATAAAAACTTCCGCTTAAATAACAAAGCAGGCTTTTTCTTCCTTTCTTCCTTGTTTTTTTCGTATCTTTGCAAGAACAAACAGACAGGCAGCCATGAACGTACAGATTGAAGAATCGTGGAAACAGTATCTACAAGGAGAATTTGAGCAGCCGTATTTCGCACAGTTGACGGAATGGGTGAGGCAGGAGTATCAGACAACGACATGCTATCCTCCGGGACGTCTGATATTCAATGCCTTCAACCTATGCCCGTTTGATAAGGTGAAAGTGGTAATTATCGGCCAGGACCCGTATCACGAGCCGGGACAGGCTCACGGACTGAGTTTCTCGGTTTGGGATGGTGTGGCATTCCCTCCGTCACTGCAGAATATCTTCAAGGAGATACAAAACGATTTGGGGACTCCTGTGCCGATGAGTGGAAACCTGACCCGATGGGCTGAGCAGGGTGTGTTGCTGCTCAACGCCACACTGACTGTACGGGCGCATCAGGCTAACTCGCACTCACGGTTGGGTTGGCAGACATTTACCGATGCTGCCATCCGTGCACTGGCCACTCACCGTGAGCATTTGGTCTACATGCTTTGGGGTGGCTATGCGCGAGGAAAGAGTTATATGATTGACAAACAACGAAATCTGGTGTTGGAGTCTGTCCATCCCTCTCCGTTGTCGGCAAATCGAGGCGGATGGTTCGGTCAGCATCAGTTCTCGCGGTGCAATGACTATCTGCAAGCGCATGGCCAGACTCCTATTCAGTGGTAAGTTTTGTTTAAGGTTCAACGTGATAAATAATTAGTATGATGTCCATTCTTCCTATTTTACAAATTGGTGACGTGCTCGTTTCTTCTGATATTTTTACGGAGAAGTTTTGTTGTGATTTGGAGAAATGCAAAGGTGTCTGTTGCGTTGAGGGCGACGCCGGAGCGCCTGTTACTTTGGATGAGGTGGGTGAGATAGAGAATGCACTGGATATCGTCTGGAGCGACCTGTCCGCCTCAGCACAATCGGTCATCGACAAGCAAGGTGTGGCCTATACTGACCAGGAAGGTGACTTGGTGACCAGTATTGTGCATGGGAAGAATTGTGTGTTTACGTGTTATACTTCTCAGGAATCAGCCTCTGAAACAGATGGAGAATTACCGCCGGGATGCTGCATCTGTGCACTGGAGAAAGCTTACCGTGCAGGCAAGAGCAAGTGGTGCAAACCGATGAGTTGTGCGCTCTATCCTATCCGCGTGAAGGTATTTGGCGGAGGTCTCGTTGGTTTGAACTATAATCGTTGGGCCATTTGTAAGGATGCCGTTTTGAAGGGAGAACAGCTGAACATACCTGTTTATAAGTTTCTGAAAGGACCGCTTATCCAACGTTTCGGAGAAGCTTGGTATACCGAGTTGTGTGAGGTGGCAGAACAATTTGGGTACTAATTGAACTCTCTGCAACTTCTTGAACTCCTTATATTATCGGGGGACACGATTCCAATCGTATCCCAAACGTTAGTTTCTCCGATACTCAGACGGGCTCATACCCACATGCTCCTTAAAGAACTTTCCGAGGAAGCTCTGATTGGGGAAATTCATGTTCATGGAGATCTCTTTGATGCTTTTCGTGCTGTTTTTCAGCAGTACGCGAATCTCGAGAATGACATAGTTATCAATCCACTCGTTGGGTGTACGACGGCTTACCTGTTTCACGGTTTCCGACAAATATTTCGGGGTGATGCACAGTTGTTCGGCATACCATCCTACGCGTCGTTCTCGTTTATAGTTCTCTTCCACCAGACGGATAAACTTGGTGAAGATGATATCGGCACGCGATTGGCGGTTGTCGTGGTTTTGCTGCGTACGGAAGATAACGTTGCTCAAGTCGTAGAACATGGCCAGGAGCAGTGTTCTCACCACGTCGCGGCGGAAAAGATTCTCGGTATCCGTCATCTTCTGTTTAATCAGATTGAAGTAACTGATGAACACATCAGCCTCTTTCTGTGAGAAGTTGATGACGGGATGGTTTTGGGAAAACAAGAATAACGACGAGATGTCGCTCACGTTTTGGATAATGTCTTTGAAGAATCCGACGGAGAGGATGATAGCCAAGCCTTCGAGGTCGGGGCTTGCCATGAAATTGTCCATGACATGGCGCTCTGAGATAATCAATACATCGTTCTTGCGGACAAGCTGCTCCTGCGTATCGATGGTGTATTGCGCCTTCCCTTTTAGACATAAAGCCACCACAATCATGTTCATCCTGCGCGGTTCTTGCGGGATGGGAGCCTCGTTCAGTTTGTCCAGCAACAGAATATCATTCTCGATATATCCGCTGGCTCCTAACACCTTGGCCCGGCTGACATTGACATCTTGTATGTTCTTCTTTTCCATGATTCTCGATTAATGATGCAAATATATATAATAAAAATGAATTATGGAAGGAAAACTGAAGAAATTCTAATTGCCTCGACACTCGTCACATTCTCGTTTCGGAACCATGCCGGACCTACAATCACAGCAGAGCTGATATCCTCGGTCGTGAATCGTCGGAATGCCTGTTCGTCGGTCTCTCCGCGGCAGATATAGCGCAGTCCGTTGACGCGGATGGTGTCGCCACGGTGCATGTCGCGCAGTGTTACGCGCAGGATTCCGTGCCCTTCAACACCGCCACGGAAAACAATCCGCGTGCTGTCCAGGCTGTCACATTCAACGATATGATAGTTGGTGATAAGACTATTCCTCACAGTAGTCTCACAGGGTTGGACCAGTTCGAGCACCGACTGCCGGCATTCGGCCAGCGATGCTGGATTCCATCCGATCAGCGGTTGCTCTTTCAGGATGTGATAACGGCCGTCAATCCACTCGTCACCGTTGGCGAGGGTGTTACACATGGCATTGCAGCAAAACCATGACTCGTCGGTACTCCAGGAGAAAGGCATGCCGCCCATATGGCCATATAGTTGCAGGGAGAGCTGTCGTTGGTCGTCGCGCATGGGCGAGAACCATACCTTCAGCACGTTCTCTCCTTGCTGGAGAAAGGCAGTGACATCGTAGCGCACCACGCCAATCGTGTCGCCCTGTCGCTCAATGAGTGGCTCCAGCAGACTGGTAGTCACATTATAGTCGTTGATGTAGAGACAGAACCGTCCGCTGCTGGCTATCTCAACGAATGCTTCTTGGGGTCGTTGGCGCAACGTGTAGGTACGCTGAAACCACACCTGACTGGTGGGGTCTGCCTGTTGGAAGCATATCCAGCGGCGGTTCCAGTCCTGTGCATGGCTCGTGAGCGCCATGAATAGCAGATATATTATGAGGAGCGGTCTCATCTGATAGTCTTCTGTTTCCCTTTCTTCAGGTTCAGTCTTTTCTGTTTTCCGTTGTAGAACACGTTCACTTTCCCGCCACACTTGCTGTGAATGGTGGCAGAAACGACTTTACCATCTTTCCATTCGAAGTCCACCTCATAGCCGCCGCGGGCACAAAGGCCTTTCACGGAACCGCTATTCCAAGCCTCGGGAAGAGCAGGAAGTAGCTCGATAGAGGCGATTGGGGCGTCAGTACCGGTGAGGACAGACTGCATCAGCATTTCACACACGCCTGCCGTACCTCCGAAATTGCCATCAATCTGGAAGGGAGGATGGGCATCGAAGAGGTTCGGGTATGTGCCGCCACTGCGCCGGCGGTCAGGACCTCTGTAAGCATCAGGGCTGACATAGGTGAGCAGTTTCTGATAAATATGGTATGCCTGCTGGCTGTCGTGCAAACGAGCCCATAGGTTGATGCGCCAGCCTGTTGACCAGCCTGTGGTTTTGTCGCCCTTGATTTCCAGTGAGCGGCGGCAGGCCTGTGCCAGTTCGGGCGTGCCGTTCAGGGTGAGATGGCTGCCGGGATAGAGACCGATGAGGTGCGACTGATGGCGGTGTTGGAAGTCGAAGTCATCCCAGTCGTAATACCATTCGTTCAAGTCGCCCATATGACCAATGGTGTAGGGATGAAGACGCTGCAGCTTTTCCTGTATCTTGTCAGACCCCTGCGAAGTGCCAAAGAGTGTTTTCTCTGCCAGCGAGGTGTTAATGAACAGCTCGCGGATGATGGCCAGGTCGGCAGTACCGCCATAGCAGGTCATACCATGGTAGCCTTTATCGGTGACATATTCATTCTCGGGAGAAGTGCTGGGTGCGGTAATCAGCTCACCAGACTGCTTGGGATTGTCGATGAGCCAGTCCATACAGAAGTCGGTAGCACCCCGCATCAGTGGCAGGGCCGTGGTTTTCAGGTATGTCTTGTCCTGGGTAAACTGATAACGCTCCCATAAAGTGTTCACCAGCCAGGCTCCGCCAAGATTCCAATTGGCCCATTCGGGTTTCTCGTTTTTCTCGCCCACGGGGTTGGTCATAGCCCAGATGTCACTGTTGTGGCTGCTGCACCAACCGCGTGTGATGCCATAGTAGTTCCTGGCCGTATGGCGCCCATTATCCGCCAAAGCATTGACAAAACCGTCGAGCGGCATGGCCATCTCGGCAAGATTGGCCGTAAAGGCAGGCCAGTAGTTCTCTTCCAGGTTGATGTTTACGGTGTAATTGCCGCGCCATGGCGACCACAGATGGGGCGTCCACAGTCCTTGCAGGTTGGCAGGAACGCCCGGCGTGCGCGAGCTGCTGATCAGCAGGTAACGGCCATACTGGAAATAAAGTGTCTCCAAATAGCGGTTGTTGCCACTTGGCTTGTTGCCTTTGAGGTCGGTGTAATTCTTGAGCATCTGCTCGGTATTGACATCGTTGTTGAAGGCAGCCCCGTCGAGGTTGAGTTCCACACGGGTGAAAAACTGACGATAGTCGGCGACATGACGGTCGCGCAACTGTTCGTAACTGTAGTTTACCAGATGCCATGCATCGTCGGCGGCAAGGTTGATGTAGTCGGCTCCCTGGCGCACGGGATGCTTGTCGTAACCATTGAAACTGGTCTCGTTGACAATATAGACGATGGCCTCGCTGACGCCCGTCAGCTGTAAGGTGGAGTCGACGGCCTGCACGCTACCGTCGCGGTTCACCACTTTCATGATGGTACAATAATGAATGCTGTTGTCGGCGTCGCCAGTAGCATGGCCGGTCATTGTGAGCTGATTCTGACTGGCTTTCACCTTGTGTGGCACAAGAGAGGTAAGTGCCAGTCCTACGTTCAAGGACTCCTTGCGGTCTGCCGTAAGGCGGATGGCTATCATCTTGTCGGGATTCGACGCCCAATACTCGCGCTCATACCGAACACCGTCGCGCATGAAGGTGGTCTTGCAGATGGCACTGTCGAGGCTCAGCTGCCGATGATAGTTGCTGGCTTGTCCGCGGTTGTAGTCGTTGATGAGCAGAGTAGCCAACGGCTGATAGTATTGAGAGTTGTGCCCTTGTACATGCAGTTGCAGCGAGTCGGCCAGTCGGTAGTCCTCATTGAACAGCGCCTTGCGTATTTCCGGAATCCACTTGCTGGCCCCGGCATCCTCGTCGCGGTCAACGGGCTGTCCGGTCCACAAGGTGATATCGTTCAGCTGAAGCTTGTCCTGTTCGGTTCCGCCATAGATGAGCGCACCCAGTTTCCCGTTACCAATGGGCAGCGACTCCTCGAAATACTGGGCAGGACGGTTGTACCATAGCGTCATCTGCTGCTGTTTTTGCGCATATGCCGTAAATGTGCAAGCTAATAAGGTTAATACGAATAATGCTCGTTTCATGGTCATCGTGTTTCAATACAGTGCAAAAATAGCTCTTTTTTGTGATATTTCAAACCTTATTCAAATATATTTCGTATATTTGCAGTCAAGAAGAGTAATAATAACGATTTTAAATATTTTACAATTATGGGAGTATTATCAGGAATTCTTATTGTGATTATTGCCCTGGTGGTGATAGTCGCTATGTACATTTTTAAGACTCAGCGCGAGTTGGTGAATCTGGATGAGCTTTGCAAGAACGCACTTTCGCAGATTGCCGTACAGTTGAATTCACGTTGGGACGCAGTGTTGAATCTGGCTAAGATGGCCGCTCAGTACTCAAAGCATGAGTCGGAGACGCTGATAAAAGTGATACGCGAGCGTCGTATATCCGATATCTCTACACCCGCGCAGGTGAACCAGCAGCAGGGTGAGTTGCAGCAGGTGCTCGGCCGGCTGATTGCCGTTGGTGAGGCCTATCCCGACCTGAAGGCTGCCGACTTGTTCCGCGAGACCATGGACGGCATCAAACAGTACGAGGAGAACGTGCGTATGAGCCGTATGGTATACAATGATACGGCAACCAAGATGAACCGCATGGTTCGCCAGTGGCCGTCTTCGTTCGTAGCTTCGCTGCTTAACTTCCGCGAGAAAGAATACCTGAAGGTGGATGAAGAGCAGAAAGCCAAGTACCCGAACCTTGACGAGGCTTTTGGCAAATCGGAGGAGACAAGTAATTAATTGGGACAAAGCGTATAAAGGTAAAAAAGTAAAATGACCATGGACAATTGGAGCAGATGCAAGGTATCAAGGCAGGTAATGATTCTTTTACCTTTTTACCTATTTGTCTTCTTGCCTTTATGTGCCCGACCGCATCTGGGGAATCTTGATATCCGGGTGGAGTTGTCGCCTAATGGAGACGCCCGCATCACCGAGACGCGTCAGATGAGCATCGACAGCGAGGGCACCGAGTGCTATATTGTTATCGGAAACCTGTCGGGCAGCGAGGTTCGCGACCTAACGGTAACCGACGAGACAGGCACCGTGTATGAGAATATCGGCGAGTGGGTTATCGACCGCAGCCGTAGTCAGAAGCAAAATCGTTGCGGTATTGTCTACAAACGTAATGGATATGAGCTTTGCTGGGGACTGGGCCAGAGCGGAAGCCGCACATACACCACGTCGTATACCGTCACACGGTTGGTAAAAGGCTATGAGGATGCCGACGGTTTCAACTATATGTTCGTGGCTGAGGGCATTAATCCGTATCCCGACCATGTGAAACTCACGATTGTTCCTGCCGATACGACGCAGTTCACCACGGACAATACACGCATCTGGGGATTCCGCTATCGTGGCGAAGTGAACCTCATCGACGGTAATATCGTGGCTGAGACGACCGAGAGTTTCAGCCGTGAGAGTGCTATGATTGTGATGGCGGCTTTCAATAAAGGAATTTTCCAGCCTGAGGATACGCTGGAGGGAAAGTTCGAGGATTTGCAGAATCGTGCTTTCGAAGGCAGCGACTATGTCGAGGAGAAAAGCTTTTTTGATAAGCTGATGGCCATTCTGTTCCTATGTTTCTGGTTGTTCATAGCCCTCATTCCGGTCTTTTATACCGCTTATAAGTTGTGGAAGATCTGGCGTGCCAACCGTGAGATTAACCGCAATCTGCTCTGGTATCGTGACATTCCCTATAATGGTGACCTGCTGCATGCGAACGGAATCATCAATGCCTATAAGTATGTACATGCCAACTATAGCAACCTGCTCAGTGCCGAAATACTGAAACTCATCTATCTGGGCTCGCTGAAAGTACAACAAGTGGCCGACAAGAAGGGTAAGCCAAGTCCTACCATCGTCATCGGTGAGGAACCGAAAGAGGAAGGTGAGGAGCGCGATGTTCGCCTGCGACGTCAAATCTACAAGATATTCAGCAATGCCGCAGGCAAGGATGGCATCTTGCAGCCCAAGGAACTGGAGCGGTATATGGAGCGCAAGGCTGCTTCGCTGCAGGGTTTCTCGACCCTGTTGCACCGTGACGTGAAGTTCGAGGATGCCGAACGCGAGCGCAAGATAGGTCCTAACGACCGCGTCAGTCAGGTATTCGGACTGCGCAAGTATCTGAAGGATTTCACGCTGGCCAATGAGCGCCACGTACAGGAAGTGGGACTGTGGAAGGATTACCTGATCTATGCCACGCTGTTCGGCAACGCCGACCAGGTGCTGAAAGACATGAAGGAAATCAATCCAGAGTATTTGCAGATGGACCAGATAGCCCAGGTGATGGACGAGACCGTTGTCATTCCGGCCTTCACTACTGCCGCAAACAATGGTGTCATTCATGTGCAGCATTATGTATCTCCTAGTTCCATACGCTCTTCCGGTGGCGGAGGCAGGGTGTCCTGGGGCGGCGGTGGCGGCTTCTCAGGCGGTGGAGTAGGTGGCGGCGTTCGCTAATAATGCAACCTGCTGCTGTCGGTTGAGACTCCTTTGAGGCTTCGTTATCATTGATACTGCTGACACATAAAAATATTCCGAGGCAAAAAATCGTTTTGAAAGTTTGGTTTTTGCCTCGGTTTTTTGTATCTTTGCATGTAGATAATCATGTCATCGGTTATG
>JAEEGI010011935.1_pt1 | contig 18654 bp, 15 predicted proteins | sample 8958751 | NCBI WGS metagenome assembly JAEEGI01 (sample SAMN16246545, study PRJNA631951) | gut metagenome | biome: gut microbiome; feature: rumen; material: KS-attached | host: Bos | place: Iran: Karaj | collected 2018-10 | reverse complement strand
CTATTATTCGAAGCGAAGACAATAGATTGGTGTCAGGGTGCAAAAAAACAGTTATTCCCAATTCTGTAAAAAGTATTGAAAAATATGCATTTAGAGATTGTATCGGCTTAGATGAAATAACTATACCCTGTGGCGTTGACTCTATATTTTACTATGCGTTCAGTGGATGCGTTGGATTGAAGAATATATATATATCAAATAGTGTCAGATATATCGCTCCCTATGCTTTCTCTGACTGTAAGGAATTAAGAGAATTGATTCTCCCCGAAGGAATTGTTTCAATTAATTGTGGGACATTTGCAGGTTGTAGTAGTTTGAAAAAAATATACATTCCCGGAAGTTTGAAAGTTATTGGAGAAAGAGCATTTTATGGTTGTAAAAAACTAGAAGAGATCGTTATACCTAAAGGTACTTCTCAGCGTTTCAAAGAATTATTTCCAGAGGAATTACATTCATTACTTAAGGAAAATAATAGAAGTCAGTGAGATTAAAACGCACTATGACGTACCCTGACGGCGAGGTTGTGACATATCACAATAGAAACTTATGTTTAAAGTAATTATTAATTTGTTCCATCGTATTCGTCATAAAGAAGAATGTCTATGTATGCAAATGCAAAGGTCAATAAAGACAAAGGCATGTGAGATATATAGATTAAAAGATTCTTATTATATTTCGCCTGTTTCAATAGATAAAGAAACAGGTCATGCCTTTGTTACATGTCCTGTATATTGTGTTCCATTAAAAACAAATATGGATGTTTTATGGGATAATATAGAATTTGCATTAAACTCTTCTATTAACGAGAAAGTGTGTAATGATATAATACACACAAAAAAATGGTTAAATTATTTCAAAGAAAAAAGTTTTAAGTCTTTATTTAAAAAGTCTGTATCTTGTACTCTAATAATTCGCAATGATGTCTTAAAAATTATTTTTAATGAGTTTGACATGCAAACGGGAGGACAATGCAGAATACAAGATAGTGAGATATTGGAAATGAAATACTCAGAAACGGATCCTGCAACCATAACTAAAATAATTGCAGGTAATCTACAAAAATACAAGTCATATACTGAAAAGCTTAAGTATAGTGAGCAATAAAACATGTTAGGGAAACGTTATTATAGAAGTGGTTAACGAAAAAACCTCCGAATGCACAGGCTCGCTTGTAAAATAATCATCATAACTTTTCTGTACAGTCTATTGTTACAGGTAAACACTTTGATAAAAAAGTTCAAGGATGGTGGCATGTATATATGAATGGAAAGCCTGTACTGGATAAACATGGAAAACCTATTACCTACGGTAGTAATGCACAACCTGGTTCCAAAGGTTTTGATTACAAATTGAAAGGTAGTAGTGCTGAAGAGAAAATGTCATTCGGAAATTGGTGGACGTTTATGTTTTATATTCTTTTTTTATTTTCATGTTCAAACAAAAAAATGAATATTAATTTAAGACATGCGAAATACTATGATAGTCCAGAGTTTACAATGACAGATGCGGTATATATCAATGGAAAAAGTTTTTTTAACAAAAACAGGATTAAGGACTCTATTGATGATGAAGATTTACCATATATAAACAAAATTATCAAGAGAAAAATGGAATCCATAGAGGGGGTACGGCCATTCAATGAATATTTCAAACAATACATTGCATACAAAGAAAAAGGAAGAAAAATGGTTTATGTCAATATATTTGAATATATACCAATCGTTAATGGCTTGACTCCACATGTTTATCGAAAAATTATAAAAATAAACGGTGAGAACTATGCTAGTGGTTACATGATAATAGATTACTCCACAGGAAAGATTACAGAATGTAAATTCGACGAATAACAAATTCCAATATGTTTTATGCTCTACGGGCAGAAATCTGCAGAAAATCCATCTCTGGCTCGTAAGAGCCTGAGAGTCTTAAGGGTTTCTACTTCGAAGGAGTGCTGAATAAAAAATCACTTTGTCACTAAAAACGTTGTTTTGGTGGCAAGGTTATTTTTTAGGCTCTCGACTTCACGATGCAAAATAAAGAAAATAGACACCTAAAAACTGCTCTTCTTATAAAAAATGATTATCCTTATCCGAAAAAAGAATAAGTAATACTTTAAGGAATTGAACTAACATGAATATAAACTTTCATGAACATAAATACAATGGCAAGACATCGCGCTACATCTATAACCATTCAAGTGAAAGGGTAATGAAGAGCCACGGCTTTTATTTACTTGCCAACGACGTTATAAAACCATACGGGTGATTACTCCTCTATGTCGGTGACCATGGATATGGCACTCATAAACTGCTTGCTGATGGTTTCGAGCATGGCGATGTTCATCTTTGTGGCGGTGCTGAAAGAGTGGGGGGAGAACACTTTCTGTACGCTGCGAAGTAGTTGGCGACCGGCGCTCTTGCTGTAGGAAACGACGAAAGGCAGCTCGTCGATGGTGAAACCAAAACAGTGGATGAGCATGCTACCCTCGAAAGATGCCACCTGCACCAGTCCGATGTGTGTGAGCCACTTGTTCAGTTTGTAGAAATCAATGTGGTCACGGTTCTCGCGGATGTATGTGCCAAGGGTTATGATGCCGTGTATGCTGACATCCTTGTTGAGCATATCGTCAAGGTTAGCGATGATGATGTCGAGTAAGGTAAGCGTCTCTTCGGAAATCTCGGGAGAACTTGTCTCCTCGTTTACTACGCCGTCCCATCGGCGTGATGTCATGATGTTATATAGTTGCGCATGAGAGAAGTCGTATTTCGTGGCAGACTGTTGCTGTATTTGCTCACTTGCCCCGTCGAGGGCAGAGGTAAGTGCTGATGAGAGATTGGAATCACCGTTCAGCATTTGGGCGCCTTGCGCAACGTAAGGTAATACGCACATCTGCTGTGCCGCCGTAATGAGTTTCCTCCATTTGTATGGCGACATGTTACGTAGGGAGGTGCCGTCGGTCATGCCGAAGGCTCCAACCCTTATGAGTGTCATGATATTTTCGGTTGCTATATCGTGCATATTAAATCATTTAGCCGCAAGCATCTGTTCTGCCTTTGCCAAATCTTCAGGCGTGTCTATTCCGACAGTTTCGGTGGTAGTCTCGCCCACCTTTATCTTATATCCGTTTTGTAGCCATCGCAGTTGTTCGAGGCTCTCAGCCTTTTCGAGTGAGGACTGTGGCAGTGACGTAACCTCTCTTAGCACCTCTCTACGGTAGGCATACATGCCGATGTGTTTGAGGAAAGGGAAGGCAGATGGCCATTCTGTTTGCTCTATTCCACGACAGAAAGGTATGACGGAGCGACTGAAATACATGGCGAAGCCACGATTGTCAACAACTATCTTTGGAGAGTTGGGGTTGGCAATGGCGTTGATGTCGTTGCCGAAACGTATGCCCAGCGTAGCAATCTGCGTGTCTGCATCGTCAAAGCAACGACAAACGGCAGCAATCTGCTCAGGCTGTATGAATGGTTCGTCGCCCTGGACGTTTACGACTACGTCGAAAGTCTTTCCTTCTGCCTCGAGCTTCTCCATTGCCTCCTCTATGCGATCAGTGCCGCTCTTGTGGTCGGTGCGTGTCATGACCACGTTGCCGCCCCACGACTTTACGTGGTCGTATATGCGCTCATCGTCAGTAGCCACGCAGGCATCGTCGAGTTGCTTGGTGACTTGTTCATATACTCTCTGTATGACGGTCTTGCCTTGGAGCATTGCCAAAGGTTTGCCGGGGAAACGAGTGGATGCGTATCTTGCAGGTATTATAGCTATGTGTTTCATTTTGCAAAGATACTATTTTTTATTAACATTAAGTATAAAATAGGTTGGAAAATGGTTTAATATCATAAAAAATGTTGCATAATGGTGGTTTATTCAAATAATTTTAGTAATTTTGAAGCGTAATTTCCTTTTCGGGAATACAAAAAGAAGGTGCGGTCAGACAAAGACCAACCTTTGATTGATGGGGTGTGATACCATTCCCATCGTAAATGATTTGTCATGTAAGGACTTGGCGTTTTGTCGTCTCTGTGGTTCCTTCCGGAGCATGTAGCCGTTTCCTCGGTCACGAAGCACGCTGCGTTTCCCCGTAAGCGGATGCCCAGCTCTCGGAGTAACCACGTAGAAATAACAATGCGGATAAATAAGTCCACTATAAAAACAAGACTGACGATGCAGAAAAATATATTAAAGTTACTTTTTTTCGTATTACCACTGACTGCCAATGCGCAGAAAGTGACGTTGGGTTCGTGTACCACGCTTGACAACGGACAGTATCAAGGAGAGATAATGGGTGGCAAGCCGCATGGCAAAGGCAAGACACAGTTTGCCAACGGCGACACCTATGAGGGACAGTATGAGAAAGGAAAACGTCAGGGGTATGGAATATACAGTTTCACTGACGGTGAAAGATATGAGGGAGAATGGTTTCAGGACCAGCAGCACGGTAAGGGCACGTATTACTTCGTGAACAATAACAGATACGAAGGCCTGTGGTTTCGTGACTATCAAGAAGGTCACGGAAAGATGTACTATTATACGGGTGACGTGTATGACGGAAACTGGAAGGCCGACAAACGCGACGGAAAAGGACGCTACACCTTCAGCGGCGGTGCATACTATAACGGTGACTGGAAGGACGACATGAAGAATGGCGACGGCGTGTTTGACTGGGGCGATGGTAATAGCTATGAAGGCCAGTGGAAGGACAACAAGCGACAGGGCAAGGGCATGTTCCGCTACTCGTCTGGCGATACATATACCGGTCTGTGGGTTAATGACGTGCAGAATGGTAAGGGCGTGTATAAATTCTCAAACGGAGATGTGTACGAGGGTGACTACGTAGATGGCGCACGCTCAGGCGAAGGAATATTCAAATATGCCAATGGCGACAGATATACAGGACATTTCGCCGATGGAAAGAAAGATGGCCAGGGCACCTTCGTATGGAAGAATGGTGATACCTATATGGGACTCTGGAAAGCCGACAAGCAGAATGGCAAGGGCGTGCTGACAAAGAAGAACGGTGACAAATATGAGGGACAGTTCAAGAACGGACTTGCCAACGGAGAGATAATAATACACTATGCTAACGGTGACAAGTTCAAGGGAACCTTCAGAAACGGCAAACGCGAAGGCAAAGCCATAGAGGAAACCAAGGACGGCGTGCGTTTTGAAGGCTCATACAAAGATGATGAGCGACATGGCGCGTTTGTGGAGAAAGACCGCAACGGGCAGGTTACAGCCCAAGGTACATACGATCAGGGCATACGCCAATAGGACAAAGAATATTAACTTAAAAACAAAAATATTATGATTATTGACACATTAGACAATCTTAAGTATTATGTAGGCGTAAATCCACTTTTCGCCGATGTAGTAAAATTCCTTGAGGAGAATGACCTCGCAGCCCTTGAGCCTGGAAAGCACGAGATAAAGGGTAAGGACCTCTTCGTGAATATCATAAACCAGAAAGGCAAGATGCCTGATGAGGCTGTGATGGAGACACACAAGAATATGCTTGACATACAGATTCCTATCGACGGCGAGGAGACTTATGGCTACCTGCCATTGGAGGATATTACCGTTGAGGCAGAGTATAATGCAGAAAAGGACGTGACGAAGTATCCGGGTCAGCCAAGCTCAACATATGCTACCTGTCGTCCGGGTATGATGGCTATATTCTTCCCACAGGATGGACATACACCTTGTATATCTAACGAGGAGATGTTCAAGAAGGCAGTGTTTAAGGTCAAGGCGTAATGCCTTGGCCATAGACAAGGCTCATACCTAATATATAACGCATATCTACATAAAAACCGTTGAATACCATGGCAGAGACGAAGAAGACTACTACCCGTAAGACCAATGCTGCAAAGACTGCGACGAAGACTAAGACCGCAAGCAAGAAAAGTGCTGCAGCAAAGAAAACTACAGAAGCTGCACAACCAAAGCATATAGGAATAGTGCAGCGTGACCCTTGGCTTGAACCATACGAAAACGCCATACGTGGTCGTCATGATCATGCTGAGTGGATGATAAATCATCTGACGAATAACGGCAAGACAAAGTTGACGGACTTTGCCACGGGCTATCTGTACTATGGACTTCATCGCACGGATAAGGGCGGATGGGTATTTCGTGAGTGGGCTCCGAATGCCACGGAAATTTATCTTATCGGAGATTTCAACGGTTGGAAAGAGGATGCTAAGTATAAGCTTAAGAAATGCAAGAACGGGCAGGACTGGGAACTGAAGATGCCAGAAAAGGCAGTGAAGCACGGTGACCTGTATAAGATGCTCGTGAAATGGGACGGCGGTCAGGGTGAGCGCATCCCGGCGTGGGTTCGCCGCGTGGTTCAAGATGAGGATACGAAAGTATTCTCTGCACAGGTGTGGGCTCCTGAAAAGGAATACAAGTGGCATAAGAAGAGTTTCAAGCCAACGGTTGATCCTCTGCTGATATACGAGTGTCATGTAGGTATGGCACAGGATGCTGAAAAGGTAGGCAGCTATACGGAGTTCCGCGAGAATGTGTTGACACGTGTGATAAAGGCGGGCTACAACTGCATACAGGTGATGGCTATACAGGAGCATCCATACTATGGTTCCTTTGGCTATCATGTAAGTAACTTCTTTGCACCGTCAAGTCGTTTCGGTACGCCAGAGGAACTGAAGGAACTAATAGACTGTGCCCATCAGAATGGTATAGCAGTGATAATGGACTTGGTTCATTCGCATGCTGTTAAGAATGAGGTGGAAGGACTCGGTAACTTGTGTGGCGACCCTAACCAGTATTTCTATCCCGGTGACAGACGTGAGCATAACCAGTGGGATAGCCTGTGCTTTGACTATGGTAAGGATCAGGTGATGCACTTCCTGCTGTCAAACTGCAAGTATTGGCTTGATGAGTTCCATTTCGACGGTTTCCGTTTCGATGGTGTGACGTCAATGCTTTACTATAATCACGGACTTGGGGTTGACTTCGGCGGATATGGTGACTACTTCAACGGTGGTCAGGATGATAATGCTTTGTGCTATCTTGCACTTGCAAACAAGGTAATACACGAAGTGAACAAGAATGCCATCACAATAGCAGAGGAAATGTCAGGAATGCCGGGACTTGCCGCAAAGTTTGAGGACGGAGGACTGGGCTTTGACTATCGCCTGGCAATGGGCCTGCCAGACTATTGGATAAAGATGATAAAGGAGAAGAGCGATGAGCAGTGGAATCCGCGCGACATATTCTGGGAGATGACTAATCGTCGTCAGGATGAGAAGACAGTGTCGTATGCCGAGAGTCACGATCAGGCGCTCGTCGGTGACAAGACTATCATATTCCGCTTGATAGATGCCGATATGTACTGGCATTTCAAAAAAGGTGATGAGAATGACGTGGCCCGACGTGGCATAGCATTGCATAAGATGATACGTCTTGTAACGGCATCGACCATCAACGGCGGTTATCTTAACTTTATGGGCAACGAGTGGGGACATCCGGAATGGATTGATTTCCCACGTGAGGGCAACGGATGGAGCTGCAAGTATGCAAGGCGACAATGGAACCTAGTGGACAACAAAGAACTGTGCTACCATTGGCTTGGTGACTTTGACCGCACTATGATGGATGTCATAAAGTCGGAAAAGCATTTTAACAAGACTCCGGTGCAGGAAATATGGGTAAACGAAGGCGACCAGGTAATGGCGTTTATGCGTGGCAACCTGCTCTTCGTATTCAATTTCTCGCCAGTGCGTTCATATACAGACTATGGTTTCCTCGTACCGACAGGTTCTTACTCCGTAGTGCTTAATACAGACTCAAAGGAGTATGGTGGCTTCGGTTTCGCAGATGACAGCGTGACACACTTCACCAACTACGACCAAATGTATGTGGAAGACAGAAAAGAGTGGCTGAAACTATATATACCAGCTCGCTCTGCCGTAGTATTAAGGAAGAACTGAGAGACAGACATAGTTGTCAAAACAAGTCTCTGAAAGAAAAAAACAAGACAAGGATTATGTCAAACAACTCAAAAGATGGCTCTGTCACCCTTAAGGTGGTATGTGCCATCATTTTTATAGCGTTTGTAGTTTCGTATGTGTATTTTTACCAGTGCGATGTGCTGGCAATGATGCAATATGCGTGGTCGGACGGACTGAAACATTATGATAGAAATGTGGGTGCAGTGGTGCTCTCTGCAGTGTTAGTGGTGATTACGGCAGTGACTGTAGCACTGAGCAGAATGCCTGGTAGGTATTATGCACTCAATTTCTATCCGGCACTTCTGGTGTTGGGAGGACTCACAGCCGTGCACAGGGAAGAAGGTGGACTGGTAAGTGTGTCATGGGGATGGTTCATACTGTTTTTGGTCTTGCTGGTAGGCAGTTTCGTATTGATACGTGTTGTAAGTAACCTCAAAGCCTATTCGCAGCCATTACGCAGTGTGGGCGTGTTCTCACATCTATGGTGGAAGAACTTTATGTATTTGCTGTTACCAATGGTGGTGACATGTATGATAGGAAATTCAGACCGCACGCTGCACACTCGTTTGGCAGTGGAGCGATTATGTATGCAAGGAGAATTTGCCAAGGCTCTTGAGACTGGGTATGCCCAATATGATAATGACTCGTCGCTTACCATGCTGCGAGCTATGGCGTTAGCTAAGACGCTTGGCACCGACAGTACGAGCATGATAGGAGAGAACTTGTTTAAATATGAGATAACAGGTAACTCACGTTCGTTGTTCCCACAGACAGATAAGTCGTGTGCCTTTATGTTAGGCAATGCCTACAACCTTTGGCAGACGATAGGTTTCGTGCCATACGACCAAAAAGAGGCGCCTGTGACGATACTGAAACGCCAGATAGAAAGAGAAAACCTGCGTCAGACGATGTATAAGGATACACTGCTTGACAAGGAATTCAGAGATTCTATAAGCAAGCCGCTGTGTAAGCCTGTAGCCAAGGACTATCTGTTGTGTGCCTATCTGTTAGACAAAGACTTGCGTAGTTTCGTGAAACTGCTCGGGAAATGCTATGTGGTGAATGAAAAGATGCCGCAACATTATAGAGAAGCTTGTGTGCTGTACGGAAAGTTGACGGGAACGATGATGTATTCAGACCCAGCGGTGGAAGCTGACTATGCAGATTTCTTGTCGGTGATGCGTGCCAACCGTAATCCGGTATTACGTAAGTCTGCATTGCGTGACTCGTACTTCGGCACTTACTGGTATTACTATTATGAAAATACAAAGAAATAATAATATGTATAGGATTTTTTTGTCTTTAATTGTAATGATGATTGTGACAACAGCGTCGATGGCGCAAGGAATGTCACAATATGATTTTAATGCTCCGTTTGGTTGGTGTGGATGCACATCGTTGACAGATGGAGATGCCTGTAAGGTAACAGGTGGTGGCGAGGGCTCAAGGGATACACTCGTAAGCACAGGAGAAGATATGCGTAAGCAAATTACCAAGGCATTGCGTGAAAATGACATCGTTGTGCTTGATGGTAGTCATGGAGACTTTATCATATCGAAAAGAATAGAGATGGATGACCTGCGCGATAAGACTATCGTCGGAATAAACGGTGCACGCATCAGTACGCAGTTCAAGATAGATGCCGAGATACGAAACTTGTTGAATAGTAAGAATGTAAAGCAATATGTGTCAGCATCTACCGGCAACGGTGGCTTTATACTTAGCAATGGTAAGAAAGTAAAGGAGGAAAGAGAGTCTGTGGTAAGGCAGACGCTGATAGACTATCTGAAAGATGATAATGAAACCTATCGTGATGCCGGAGTGTTCTCGTTTGACAGATCAGAGAACATAATAATGCGTAACCTGACTCTTGTAGGTCCGGGCTCTATTGATGTAGGTGGCAGTGACCTCATGACTATATCGCATGCTTCAAAGCATATATGGATTGATCACTGCGACTTCATAGATGGCATGGATGGTAACTTCGACATCAATTCATACTCAGACTTCATTACGATATCATGGTGCAGGTTTAAATATACTGAGAATTCCTTTGATCATTCAAACACGAATCTTATAGGAAGCAGTGATCGTGAGTTTGGTAATGGCGAAGATAACCTCAACGTAACGTATTATGCATGCAACTGGGATAAGGGTTGCGATCAACGAATGCCAATGGTACGTTTTGGTACGGTACATCTGCTCAATAACCTGTATAGTTGTGAAGGATGTACACGTGCGGTAAATCCACGATTCCACAGTGAGGTGTTGATAGAGGGAAACGTCTTTACAAAAGGAGTAAAGCGAATCTTTCAGCAGAACGATGCCAAATCAGTTATATTCCGCAACAACAGCTATGCAGAGAAATTCAAGCAGCCTGCAGATTTGGGAAGCATGTCATTGCCATATAGTTATGCAGCAATGCCAGTGGACAGTGTAGAGGCTGAGGTGAGAAAATACTGTGGTGCTACGCTTGAGAACCCGCTTGAGATAAAATAGCGGGAAGATATGTTTGAAAAATAATCGTACCTTTATATTGTAGGGAGATAAAAAAGCAGAGTTAAATGGCAAAAACACAATCCAATTACCGTGACCGTGTTGATACTGGATTACAGGAGCCACGGCAATATAATGTGATATTCTATAATGACGACTTCACGCCAATGGATTTTGTCGTGATGGTGCTGAAAGTCGTGTTTCGCAAGTCGCAGGACGATGCCCAGGCACTGATGATGAAGGTGCATAAGGAAGGTAAGGCTGTGGCAGGTACGTATTCGCTCGACATAGCTGCAAGTAAGGCGAATAAGGCTACGCGTATGGCGAAGCAAGAAGACTATCCGTTGAAAATCAGTGTAGAGCAGGTGTGACGGTAACATCAGCGAAGTGTTTTTACATATTTGTGATATTGGATGGAAAAATACGGTTTTACGGAATTGACGGAGGATGCTGTCAGTTATGCGGCATTTTGGGCAAATAAAAGGAGAATGGAGTTTATTACTCCGGAGCTCGTGCTTGTAGGTGTGACGGTACAGATGCGTTTCGTCGCGCTTGCACGTATGGCTATGTTTGATGAAAAGGCACTGCGTAAGGAATTGCAGGAGTATAATGATAAAATAGACGTGATACCTGAGGGTGAGGATTATACATTGGAGATTTCCCTTCAGACGCATCAGGTGTTTGAGGAAGCGCAGAAGTCTGCTGAGTTTTCGGGACATAGTAAGATAAACGTGCCACATCTTATACGTGGTATATTAATGTTGCATGAATCCATGGCAACTTTCCTGCTGCATAAATATTTTGGCGACGACGATGCACGCATATTGGCGTTGTTCGCAGACGCATACGGTGACAGTGGTCGTGGAGTGGCAGATGGAAACGTGGATGATGGCAACGAAGGTGATGATGATAATGACGATTGGCTGAATATAGATGATGATACGGCAGATTCTATGGGCGCGGACAATTGGAAGCAGCTCGTGACATGTGTAAACGAGCAGGTGGCAAAGCATCATCCATTGATAGGCAGGGAGGAAGAGTTAGAGCGTACAATACATATTTTATGCCGCAAGGAAAAGAACAATCCATTACACATAGGCGAGTCGGGCGTTGGCAAGACCGCGTTGGTTTATGGCTTAGCTGCTAAGATAGAGGCAGGAGAAGTGCCCGACAACCTGAAAGGTAGTAAGATATATTCTATGGATATGGGTACTCTTATTGCCGGAGCACAACTGAGAGGTGAGTTCGAGAAACGCCTAAAGATGGTATTGGAAGGAGTAAAACAGGAAGGCAACGGCATTATATATATAGATGAGATACATAATCTTATAGGAGCAGGTCAGATAGGTGATGGCTCTATGGATGCTTCTAACATGCTGAAGCCATATCTTGACGAGGGAACACTGCGCTTTATCGGCAGTACCACATACCAGGAGTATAATAGGTATATGGCGAAAAGTAAGGGAATAGTAAGGCGTTTTCAGCAGATTGATATACAAGAACCAAGTGTTGATGAGACTATAGGAATTGTCAATGGCTTGCTTCCTTCCTATGAAGCGTTCCATAAAGTGAAATACGATACAGAAGCGGTAAGGTATGCCGTGGAGAAGAGCGATCTGCTCATTGCTGATCGCTTCTTGCCGGATAAAGCCATAGATATAGTAGATGAGGCTGGAGCCTATAGAAAGCTACATCCGCTGATGTCTAAAAATGGAAAGCCAAAGCAAAACCGCTTTCAGATAGTTGATAAGAAGGTAATGGCAGAGATACTTGCTAAAGTATGCAAGATCGACGCAAAGGCATTGTCAGAGGAGAGCAACGAACAACTCGAGACACTCTCTGCAAGAATTTCAGCACAGATATATGGCCAGGACGAAGCAATAAAGCACGTTGTAGAGGCAGTACAGATGTCGAAGGCAGGACTGCTTGAGGCAGAAAAGCCATTGGCGAGTCTGTTGTTTGTAGGTCCTACAGGTGTGGGTAAGACAGAACTCTGCAAGGTACTAGCCAAAGAACTCGGAATAGAGCTCGTACGTTTTGACATGAGTGAATACACAGAGAAACATACCGTGGCAAAGCTCATAGGCTCGCCAGCCGGATATGTAGGCTATGAGGATGGAGGACTGTTGACGGACGCCATACGTAAAACCCCCAATTGTGTGCTGCTACTGGATGAGATAGAAAAGGCGCACTCAGACATATACAATATACTGCTGCAGGTGATGGACTATGCAAAGCTTACGGACAGTCATGGCAATAAAGCAGATTTCAAGAATGTAATACTTGTGATGACAAGTAATGCCGGTGCACAGTATGCCAGCATGGGAACAGTAGGTTTCGGCAACAATATGTCGCGTGGTGATGCAATGCTTCAGACGGTCAGGAAAACGTTTAAGCCAGAGTTCCTAAATCGTTTGTCAGGAACGGTGGTGTTCCGTGATATGGACAAGAAGATGGCAGAACTAATACTTGACAAGAAACTTGCCCAGTTGGCAGAACGCCTGAAAGCAAAGAACGTGACGCTTGAGTTGACGGCGGATGCTCGTATGTTCCTGCTCGACAAAGGCTATACGAAACAATATGGTGCACGAGAGATGGATAGGGTGCTGCAGAATAACCTGAACCCATTGCTGATGAAAGAGATATTGTTTGGCAGTCTGAAGAAGGGTGGGGTGGCAAAGGTTACCTTGAAAGAAGGCATTTTGGCAGTATCGTAAATTGGCACTGCATTTGTAGTGTTGAAAGTGTATTAAATTAGAAAAATCAATTAAACGTAGAAAGTATGGAATACAGAGAATTTGACCGTATGGTGAATGAGGTGCGTGATGAGCGCGATCTGACACCATCAATAACATTTCCTGCCTTGATGCAGAAAGTTTACACATGGATGGCATTTGCCATGATAATAACGGGCGTTACAGCCTATGGAGTAGCAAACTCACCATCGCTCCTTGGTATGATCTATACTAATCCGGTAGTATTGTGGGGCTTGATTATAGCAGAACTCGCCCTCGTGTTTGGTATAACAGGTATGATAAACCGACTGAGTCTGACCACGGCGACATTGATGTTTGTGGCATATAGTGTGATAAACGGTGCTATGCTTTCAAGTATCTTCCTTGTTTATACGATGAACAGTATAGGTCAGGTGTTCTTCATCACTTCAGCCACGTTCGGAGTAATGGCGTTCATAGGTTACACAACGAAGACAGACCTTACGTCCATGGGTAAGATACTCTTTATGGCCTTGATAGGTATGATTATAGCAACGGTGGTGAATATCTTTGTTGGTTCAACGGGCTTGCAGACCGTGACAAGCTATCTTGGAGTACTTATCTTCGTAGGTCTTACTGCATACGATTCACAGAAGATCAAACACATGCTCTATGAGCAGGAAGTTGCTGACGAAGGTGCTCAGAAGTTAGCCTTGATAGGTGCGCTCACTCTGTACCTTGACTTCATAAACCTCTTCCTTTATCTGTTGAGGATTATGGGTAGCAGAAGAGATTAATAAAGTGAGATGTACTCGTAGGTGTTGCCTACGATGGCGAGGTATCTTTCGAAGTCCTCGCGCTTGATAACTACGGTGCCTCTGCAGTCGTTAGGATGAAACGACAGCAGGGGCGCTTCTTTTATGTTCTCATCAAGAAACAAGTGTACCTCATGGTTAGTGTCATTGATGAGTCCGAAAGGTGACACGCTGCCAGGCTCCAGTCCAAGATATTTCATCATGCGTTCTGCTGAAGCGAATGACAATTTGCCACATGATGGCAGACCTTGTGCCACGAGTGAAGCCTTCAGCCTATGCTCGAGGTCATGTATGTCAAGGTCATGATCACAATGCAGACAGACAAGATAGTGCTTGTTGCCCTTATGATTGCGAAAGAAGAGATTCTTACAATGTACGGATCCGTCATCCTTCCACCATTTTTTTGCTTCCTCTATGCTTTTACCCTCCGGGTGATTGTAATTAGTAAACGGAATATCGTGTTCACGTAGGAAATTAAGTACGGTTTCTTCTCTTGACAACATAAGTAGGATTATAATGTGAAATGTGAAAAATACAATGTGGGCAAAAATTCTAATTTTTCGATCTCGCAATTCTTCAGTTTTTCATTGACAGACTGATTCTGTTGCGCTTACGGTCAACCTCTACCACGCGCACTTTTACGTGTTGGTGAAGGTGCACAACCTCCAGAGGGTCGCTTATATATCTGTCAGCCATCTGTGATATGTGCACCAGACCGTCCTGATGAACACCGACGTCAACGAATGCCCCGAATTTAGTAATGTTGGTGACAATACCAGGTAATATCATGCCGGCGATAAGGTCTTCTGGCGTATGCACGTTCGGGTCAAACTCAAATGTCTCGATTTCTGCACGTGGATCTCTGCCAGGTTTCTCCAATTCCTTCATTATGTCATTGAGTGTAGGCATTCCTACTTCTGCAGTGACGTATTTGCTAAGTTCAATTTCCTTGCGCTTGTCGGCAGACTCCATCAATGCCTTTACGGTACATCCGGCATCTTTTGCCATCTTCTCAACTATTTTGTAGCTTTCAGGGTGTACTGCGCTGCTGTCAAGAGGATTCTTGGCATTGTGTATTCTAAGGAAACCAGCACACTGTTGGAAAGCTACCGAACCCAGACGAGGCACCTTCTTTAACTGAGCACGCGAGGTAAACGCTCCGTTTTCCTTACGGTAGTCTATGATGTTCTTGGCTAATGTCGGACCTAGTCCGCTGACGTATGTAAGCAGGTGCACGCTTGCTGTGTTCAGGTCAACACCGACAAGGTTCACACAACTTTCCACCGTACGGTCAAGACTTTGTTTTAGCTTAGTCTGGTCAACATCGTGCTGATATTGTCCTACGCCAATGGATTTCGGGTCAATCTTTACCAATTCGGCAAGAGGGTCGATAAGGCGCCTGCCAATACTTACGGCACCACGTACGGTTACGTCTTCATCCGGAAACTCCTCTCTTGCTATCTTTGATGCACTATATACTGATGCACCGTCTTCGCTCACTACGTAATATGGAATGCCCAGCTCTGCACGCTTTACGATGTCTGCCGTCTCGCGAGACGCCGTACCGTTACCTATAGCCACGGCTTCAGCATTGAACTTCTTGGCTATAGAGGCAAACCTGCTCATTGCATTTTGGGCATTACCCTGACTGCCGACAGCCATGACAACATCATGGTATAGCAGGTTACCCTGGGCATCAAGGCACACTACTTTACATCCGGTGCGAATACCAGGGTCAATGCCCATTACCCTTTTCTGTCCGAGTGGTGCGGCAAGTAGCAATTGACGAAGGTTCTCTGCGAACACTCCGATAGCTTCCTCGTCAGCTTTTTGTTTTGAAATAGCAGCAAACTCATTCTCGATGGAAGGACACAGCAAACGCTTATATGCATCGCTGCAAGCTTCTTCCACGAGAGCCTGGCAAGCGCCTCTGCCATGCACATACTGGCGTTGTAGACGCTCTATGGCTTCGTCGTCATCCACGTTTATGGAAACCTTCAGTATGCCTTCGTCCTCTCCTCTGCGCATGGCGAGCAAGCGGTTACCGTTACAACGGCGTAAAGGTTCTTCGAAGTCAAAGTAGTCAGAATACTTTGCTGCCTCGTCGCTGTCTTTCTTCGTCTTCACCACCTTGGAAGTGATGTATGCGTCGCGCCTGAAAGCCCCGCGAAGCCTGTTGCGTGAGGTCTCATCCTCGCTGATCATTTCTGCTATGATATCTTGCGCACCTTTCAGTGCAGCATCGACATCCTTGACGTCACCCTTTACGAATCGTGCTGCAGCGCGCTCAGGGTCGTTCTCACGTTGCAACAGTATGATGTTTGCAAGAGGTTCAAGGCCTTGCTCTCGTGCAACCTGTGCACGGGTTCTGCGTTTTGGCTTGTATGGCAGATACAGATCCTCGAGCTCCGTTGAATCCCAGCAGGCATCAATACGCTTGCGCAGTTCTGGAGTCATCTTGTCGAGCTCGGTGATAGTGTTGATTATGGTTTCCTTCCTTTTGGAAAGTTCTTTCAGCTTGTCATATTTTTGTGAGATGTTGTCAATCTGCACCTCGTCAAGTCCGCCGGTGCGCTCTTTACGATAGCGTGAAATGAAAGGAATGGTACACCCCTCTTCAAGCAGTGATACCGTGTTCTCTACGCTCTTTGCACTTAAGTTTAGCTCTTTGGCTATTATGTTGATAAAATCGTTCATCTTGAGTTTCTGTCAGTTTAATTGCGTGCAAAGTTACTATAATTTTTTGAGTAATGGTACTTTGTTTGGGAAAAATTTTGCTATGTCAATAAAAGTTTGTACCTTTGCATGAACTTTACCACCTCTTTAATTATATACGACTGAAATTCTAAACATACAAAAACATAGAAGGAAATGGAGAAAAGATTACTTCTTGGTGATGAGGCGATAGCCCTCGGAGCAATTCATGCCGGATTAAGCGGTGTATATGCTTATCCGGGAACTCCGTCAACCGAGATTACTGAGTTTATTCAGACGAACGCCTATGCTCGTGAGCAAGGCATACGTTCTCGTTGGTGTACTAATGAGAAAACTGCCATGGAGGCTGCGCTTGGCATGTCTTACGCAGGCAAGCGTGCCTTGGTCTGCATGAAGCATGTCGGCATGAATGTATGTGCTGATGCTTTTGTCAACAGTGCTATCACGGGTGTGGAAGGTGGTTTGGTCGTTCTTGCCGCCGATGACCCTTCAATGCACTCTTCGCAGAACGAGCAGGATTCACGTTTCTATGGAAAGTTTGCCATGATTCCAGTGTTCGAACCTTCTACACAGCAGGAGGCATACGATATGATGTCTGTGGCATTTGATTTCTCTGAAGCGATAAAGGAACCGGTGCTTCTGCGTGTCGTTACTCGTCTGGCTCACTCTCGTGCGGGTGTCGTGGTGAAGGAGCCAAAGGCACAGAACCCTATGCACGCTTCTGAAGACCAGTGGGTGTTGCTTCCAGGTATAGCTCGTAAGAAGTATGATGCCCTGATAGAGAAACAGGACGCAATGCTTATGGCGGCTAACAAGTCAGAGTTTAACAAGTCAGAGTATTCTGACTCATCAGATAAGAGCGCAAAGACAGGTATCGTTGCATGTGGTATCGCATACAACTATGTCAAGGAAGCTCTCGCTCAGTTGCCAAAAGAAAAGCAGGCACTGTATAATATAGAGAAGGTGTCACAGTATCCACTGCCAGAGCAGCGCATACAGATGCTGGCAAAGGAAAGTGGCAAACTGCTTGTCGTAGAAGACGGCCAGCCTGTAGTAGAGCAGGACGTAAAGGCTCTGCTGGGTACTGGATATATCGTTACGGGCAGACTTACCGGTGCGTTGCCACGTACGGGTGAACTTACACCAGACTGCGTAGCTGCGGCATTGGGCGTTGAAGCTCCACAGCTGAGGGAGCCTGCTAAGAATCTTGCAGGTCGTCCGCCACAGCTTTGTAAGGGTTGCGGTCACCGTGACGTATATGCTGCGCTTAACAAGGTGGCAGAAGAATATCCGGATCACCGCATCTTCGGTGATATCGGATGCTACACACTTGGCGCGCTTCCTCCATTCAAGGCGCTTTCAAGTTGTGTTGACATGGGTGCGTCAATCACTATGGCAAAGGGTGCTGCAGATGCAGGATTGTTCCCTGCCATAGCTGTCATCGGCGACTCTACGTTTACACACTCAGGTATGACAGGCTTGCTTGATGCAGTTAACGACAAGTCAAACATCGTAGTGGTAATCTCAGATAACCTTACTACAGGTATGACTGGTGGTCAGGATTCTGCCGGCACAAACAAGTTTGAGGCAATCTGTCTTGGTCTTGGTGTTGAGCCTGAGCACGTTCGCGTCGTCGTTCCTCTGCCAAAGAATATGGAGGAGATTACACGCGTTATTCGTGAGGAGATAGAGTATAACGGCGTTTCTGTTATCATACCACGTCGTGAGTGTATACAGACAGCGGCGCGCCATGCACGCCAGAAAGCGAAAGAAAAGAAGGAGGCTAAGTAAATGAAAAAAGATATAATACTTTGCGGTGTGGGTGGACAAGGCATCCTCTCAATCGCTACCATTATAGGTGAGGCTGCTACAAGGGCTGACATCAATCTTAAGCAGGCAGAGGTGCACGGAATGAGCCAGCGTGGCGGTGACGTTCAG
>JAEEGI010011930.1_pt1 | contig 18656 bp, 14 predicted proteins | sample 8958751 | NCBI WGS metagenome assembly JAEEGI01 (sample SAMN16246545, study PRJNA631951) | gut metagenome | biome: gut microbiome; feature: rumen; material: KS-attached | host: Bos | place: Iran: Karaj | collected 2018-10 | reverse complement strand
TAGAGAGTTTGATTGGCGGGATGATGGATGCTGTTTAATTCATATGTTTTCTTTCTGGCATTTTTGCCGGTGTTTCTAATTGGATATTTTCTCGTGAAGAGCCGAAGTGAGTTGGCGGCCGGAGTGTTTGTGGCGGCCATGTCGCTTCTTTTTTATGTGCCTTTTGGGTGGCAGAACCTGGCGGTGCTGGCAGGCAGCATTGCGCTGAACATGCTGCTGGCCTGGAGGATTGCGGCTTGCCGCGGAGATGCCAAGGCGCCGGGAAAGCCTACCGCCGCGGCTAACAGCGACCATTCAAGCGCGGGAGGCAGGATCTATCTCGCATTAGCGGTGGTGGCCAACATCGCATGTCTCTTGTTCTTCAAGTTCGCGGGCCCGTTCTTCCCGGTGGCCATCAGCTTCTACACCTTCAACCAGATCTCATACCTGGTGGACCTGTACCGCGGCGACGTGGAGCGCTTCTCGCCACTTGATCAGCTCACCTACATTCTCTTTTTCCCCAAGCTCCTGCAGGGCCCTCTCATGAGCTACTCGGACTTTGCAAAAGAGCTGTCTAAGTCCCTTACAAGCAGATTAGACTGGGAGAGAGTACTTCGCGGATTGTTCCTGTTTTCACTGGGACTGTTTAAGAAGGTCATCCTTGCGGATACCTTTGGAGTAGCGGTAAATTACGGATTCGACAGTATCGCAACCCTTGGAAGTCTTGAGGCTCTGCTGGTTGCGGTGTTCTATTCATTTCAATTGTATTTTGACTTCAGCGGATATTGCGATATGGCGGCGGGAATCGGCGTGATCATGGACTTTGAGCTTCCGCTGAATTTTGACTCGCCCTACAAGGCAGTAAATATCGTGGATTTCTGGAAGCGCTGGCACATTACGCTGACCAGGTTCTTTACCAAGTATGTGTACATTCCCCTTGGCGGAAACCGCAAGGGCGCAGTGCGGATGTATGCCAATCTGATGCTTGTGTTCCTGCTGAGCGGCCTGTGGCACGGCAACGGCTGGAACTTCATAGTGTGGGGCGCCATGCACGGCACGCTGTACCTGGTGACCAGGGCGATGCAGAGACGCACCAAGACAGCCGGGACCGGGACCGGCAAAGTGGCGAAAGAAGAGAGCCACAATTCATCGGAAGATGTGGCCTCCGGATCCACCAAGACCCGCACAGTAACAGACATCCTGGCAACAGCCATAAAGCGCCTCCTGACTTTTACCTACGTGACCGCAGCCTGGGTATTCTTCAGAGCCCGAACTGTCGCAGATGCGGTCCATCTCATAACTCGCATATTCACAGGTGGAAGCAAACCAATCGCCGCAGGGATTTCATCTGCATTTCAGCTGGATGAGATCTGGTACGTGATCAAGGTCACACCGATCATGCGCCTTCCCGGTGCATGGGATTCTTGCCTGTGGCTCTTTTTAATAGTCGCAGTGTTTATGATCTTCTTCAGAGACAACGCGATCAACATGGCAAAGAAAGCCGTGATCGGTCTTGGAACCACGGTTCTTACAGCAATTTTGCTTATCTGGTGCATCCTCAGCTTTGCGGGAGTCAGCACCTTCCTATATATGAATTTCTAACGGGCGCCGGGAGGAAGAGCCTGTGGACGCTTAGCCCCGCATTACCTGCCGATTAGCCTGTAGAGGAGATTGACCCGAAATGTCTTTTGACGAGAACAAGACAAAACAGAATAAGATGAAGAGGCTCTTTGCGCTGCTGCTGGCCCTGGTGGTCCTGGGGCTTGGGCTCTGCGCGGCCCTTGTGGTGTACGTGGATCCCTTCTTCCATTACCATGCGCCGCTTAAGGATTTCCCTTATGTGGTGGACAATCAGCTGAGTCAGAATCCCGGAATGGCGGAGAACATGGTCTACGACAGCTGCATCATCGGATCTTCCATGACCGTCAACTTTGACACCGACGATTTTAGCGAGATCATGGGGCTGGATACCCTGAAAGTCAGCTACAGCGGGGCTTATCCCAGGGACGATTACAACATTCTGTCCATCGTGTTTGATGAGAATACTCTTGCCAGGCAGACAGAGCCTGTCCGAGCTGTCTTTTTTGCCATGGATATTCCGACCATGACGGCGGACCCTGCGGAGACCAAGTATCCGCTTCCTGAGTATCTCTATGACGAGCAGCCTATCAACGACGTAAACTACTTGCTCAACAAGGACGTGCTGCTCCAATACATCGCAAGGCCGGTGATCCAGGGCCGCGGGTCCGATCTTTCGGAGATCTATTTTAGCTGGTGGACCCCGGACTACTACAACATTCAGTGGGTGATGCACACCTATGAAGAGCCGGAGAAGGCCACGGAGCCCATCGACACCAAAGAAGTGCTGCAGGCCACGGAGACCAACCTGGATGAGAACATCCTGCCCTTTGTGGAGGCCCATCCCGAGACTGAGTTTTACTTTTTCTACCCGCCCTACAGCATCCTGTACTGGCACAACCTGCAGCAGGAGAACTTCTACGAGGCGGCGCTGGCCCAGTACAGTTACGTGACGGATAGACTTTTGAAGTACGAAAATGTGCATGTCTTTTATTTTCAGACAATGCCCGAGGTGCTGGACCTCAACAACTACGCGGATTATTCACATTATAAGCCCGAGATCAACAGATTTATGGTAGAATGCTTTAGTAACGGTTCCTACGAGATCCACTCTTCCCGGGAGATGGCAAAAGAGCTGTCGGCTGTCCGGGAGATGGTGGAGGGCTTCGATTACGAGGAGCTGCTCGGCAAGGACTGGTGACAAAAGAGAGGAGACAACTATGGCGGAGGATATGAATAAGAATGGTCTTGGCCCCGAAGAAGCTGAGGATCTTGATATGAATGATATTAAGACAGACGGCGGCAACGATAACAACGGTGGTGGCTTCAGAGTTCCGAGATGGGCTCATATTGCAGCTATCGTGATTATCCTTGGAGTGCTGGTTTTTTCTGTTTACAAGCTGGTCCGCTGGAACATGGGAACAGTGGAGACAGAAGGCGTTGTTGAGGGCGACTTCGAGGTAGAGGTGGAGGATCAGGTGTTCCTGCTGCCCGAGGATAAGAAGGCTCTCGGCGAGGATGACGGCAAGGAGACGATCCTTATGCTGGGCAACGATATCCTGACTTATTACAAGGACGACAACGGCTTTTCACAGATGGTGGAGAAAAAGACAGGTGCAACCGTGGTAAATGCCGGATTCCCCAGCTCTACTGTGGCTTTAAAGAATGCCCAGGCTTCAGATGACTATCCGCTGGATTATTTCAGCTTTTATAATGTGGCTCAGTGCCTGGTGAATCAGGATTATTCGCCACTTATGAGCGCGGCTACCAAGTTTGAGGATTCTACCTATGACTACAGCGCAGAGGCTCTGCAGAATCTTGACTTAAAGACGGTTGATACCCTTGTGATATTCTATGATGCCCAGGATTACATCAGTCTCAGGATTGGTCTTAATCCCGACAACGACAGCGACCCCGTGACCTACAGCGGCGCGCTGAATGCAGGAATCAAGATGATCCAGGAGAAGTATCCCTATATCAGGATTGTGTGCATGTCTTTCCCCATGTGCTACGCCTATGATTCAAACGGGGCGCTGGTAAACGGCGACATGTATGACTTTGGAAATGGAAGGCTCACGACCTACAGGCAGTTTATGCTTGATATTTCGGGCGCCACAGGTGTGACCTTTATCGATAACTACTACGGCACTATTCACGATGACAACAGCTCCGAGTGGCTTCTTGACAACATCCACGTGAATGCAGCCTGCAATGAACACATGGCAGATCACTTTATTTCAGTAGTTTATCCGGCTGAAGGAGAGTGACGGAGGTTTTATGGAAAATGTTGTGAAGAATAAACGCCCGGGTCTGGTGGCCAATCTGCTGCTGTTGCAGCTCTCGGTTCTGGTGTATTCCCTGTCCACGCTGGCCGGCAAGATGGCTTCAGAGTATGAGTTTCTCTCAATGGGATACATCGGCTATTTTGCGCTGGAGTTCTGCATCCTGGCGGTTTACGCAATTATGTGGCAGCAGGTCATAAAGCGCTTCCAGCTGTCCATCGCCTATGCCAACAAGTCAGTTGGCCTAATGTGGTCCATGCTGTGGAACTATGTGATATTCCACACCGGCATCACCGCAGGCAAGGTGGTTGGCGTTTTGATCGTAATGTGCGGAATTATTGTTATGAATTCGGGGGAGGGCAGACATGAGTGATGTGAATCCTGTTTTCTTCCTGTTGGCATTATTCAGCCAGCTTATTGCCTCATCCTCCCAGATGCTCCTTAAAAAGAGCGCACAAAAGAAGTATCCTAACGTGATCCGTGAGTACTTGAATGTTCTGGTTATCTCAGGCTACGGAATGATCGTGATAGCCATGGTCATAGCAATCGTCTGCTATCGCGGCCTTGGATACCTGGGAACGGTAGTCATGGAGCCCATCGGATATATAATCGTAATGATCATGTCCAGGGTGTTCTTCAAGGAAAAGTTCACCCCTACCAAGGTGGTGGGAGGACTGATGATCGTGGCAGGTATTGCGGTTTACTACATGTTCTGATGGGGCGATGGTTTGATGCTGTCAGATGCATATAAGTTGCTGCGATTTGGTGAGGGTCTGATGCAGGGACCTTCTGTTATGGGAATAAAAAATGCCGGGTGTGACGACCGACTATTAAGTCTGTCACATCCGGCTTTTCTTATGCTCTTGATCTGTTTGGGCTTGAATGCCGCTTGGGTTTGAATGCCGTTTAGGCCTCAGCGCCGCGCAGGCTTGATGCCCCGCAGGATCGTATCTTGCTCAGGCGTTGCTCTGAGTCTTTCCTGCCTTCATTGATGCTGCAATCTTAAAGAGTGCATAGAGCATAATTGTGATTCCAAATCCTGTGAACAGCCCTGTCAGGAAATCTGAAACAGTTGCTGCGTTGACGGCAACAATCGCCATCAATCCAAAAATTCCAACTAAACCATACTTTTTTACTGCGTCCATACCTTTCCTCCTTTATCGCACATTTTTATGTGATAAAAAAATCATAGCATATTACGAAGGCAAAGAATGTGGAGATTCTGTGTCTTTATGGGGGGATTTGCGTGGGGAGGCAGGTGGATCTGCCGGAACTTCGCTACACTTTTATGTGGCGCGTCTTGGAAATAAGTTATCCTATCACTTACAAAGTCAGCTCAAAATGACCCGTCTTTGCGCCAGCATTTTATGACGATTACCTGCCAAATTGGCAAACTGAGAACGTCGTTGACCCGTCGTTGCGCCAGTATTTTAGACGATTACCTGCCAAATTGGCAAAAAATGCAAATCGGCAGGTAAAAAACACCTCAAAATATCAGAAAAACGCATTTTTGATGATATAGAATATATATCTGTTTTTAAAAACCGTTTTTTTACCTGCCAAAAGGCCAAAAATGGAAATTTGTTAGGTAAAATCATTGATTGTAGGCGAAATATCGCTATCCAAACAGTAGTGTACAAACGGGATAAGGTCAAGTCCATAATTGTGTGTAAATTCCTTTAGGTACCTTGTATATTTCGTTTATGCTATCAGCAACTGTTCTTGCTCCTGCGCCAGCTTCGCTAACTGCTCAGAAAGACTGATTACTTCATGGTAAATAGGGTTATAGAACATCTTTTTTATATTAGCTAGCTTTTCGTGATATTCAATTAACACGCTGCCCATAAGTCTTAGGACGGAAGCTTCATTGGGAAAGACACCTATTGCATTTGAGCGCCTTTTGAGTTCCTTGTTTGTCCTTTCTAAGTAGTTTGATGTGCGAACATAGCGCCTTATTACTTCAGGCAAGTACATTACTGTCATTGCACTTTCAAAACCTAAATCCAGACATTCCATAGCCTGTGGAGCCACGTCTGCATAATCGCTTATTATAAGGTCACGTTTTTTACGAGCCTCTTTTATATTTGAAGCTTGAAACATTGTTCGTAATTCAAGCCTAAGTCCTTCCTGATACTTCTTGGGGGCTTTATCGATTATGTTTCGAGTAAAATGAAACTGGCACCTTTGCCATGGAACATCAGGAAAAAGTAGCCTAATAGCATGTATGATTCCTTCGTGAGCATCAGAAGTGATCATTTTAATACCTTTTAAGCCGCGAGCCTTTAGGCTTAGCATAAACTCTTGCCAGGTTTCTTTTGACTCACGATCGTATAACTCAAAGCCAATGATTTCTCGTGTACCTTTTTCATTCACACCCATAGCAATAAAGAGGGCTTTTGATATAACACGATGATCGACTCTGACTTTAAAGTAAGTAGCATCAACCATTACGAAAGGATAATTAAGCACAAGTGGTCTGTTTTTAAATTCCTTGACATTATGATCAAGATCCTTACACAGTTCAGAGACAGCTGATTTAGATATGTTTTTACCACATAGCTGTTCAACAACATTTGAAACGCGACGAGTTGATACCCCATTGATTACCATTTCACTCATGGTTGCAATAAGACTTGCCTCGCTACGAGAATAGTTGTCAAATATCATCGTTTTAAATGGCTCATTTCGATGTCTTGGAACTGTTAATACAATAGTGCCTAACCTTGTGGCTAAAGAACGTTCTCTTGTTCCGTTACGACTATCAGTTCGTTCTTCAGTCCTTTCATAAGGTTCAGCATTAAGCTGATCTTTAGATTCAGCTTGAAGAACGGAATTAAGGCTTTCTTGAAGAAGCTTTTTAAATGCATCACTACGATCTTCGCTTAAAAGGGATAGTATTTCTTCCTGGTTTAAAGTAATATTGAGTTGAGCCATTGTGTTCTACCTCCGGTATTAATTAGGGTTGTGGTGATTCTATTATACCTAAAGGTGAGCCATTGGCTCTTTTAATATTAATTTTGTAATTTACACCATTATATGGACACTACTCGGGATAAAGCGAAATATCGCTATCCAAACGGCCAAGTCCAAACGGGATAAAGCGTATGCTAAAAAATATTGTATCAGGAGAAAAGCCTGAAGTCGCCACAAAATAAACTTATCAATTGATGACCATGATCACTTTAATAAAATGCCCGGGATGCAGTTTGTTGCATTTCGGGCTTTAAATGTGCGAAGATGACCCTCCGCAAAGCCAGTATTTAAGCGGCTTCCGTAAAGTTTTTGAACATAGTGACTATGATTTTTGAGGCGATGCTATTCTGAATATATTTTGCAGGGTGATCTGCTACAAACGAAATACCGCGTATAAAATTTAATAGTATGAGAATATGTATTTTTCGTGTCCAGTTCACAGTTCTTACACACATTTTCCAAAGCGCGGAGAAAATAGAAATAAAGAAAACCTAGATGGACTCAATGTAATCCGGGAGCCCAAAATTAAATTTCAGTTAGTCATTGCTACATGGAAAGAAACATATTTCGAGTTAGTAATTTTTATGAATTGATGAGAACGGGGGTTGATGATAGAGTTTTCAATGCACTCTTCGCGGCCTCAGAACGCAGATCAGCTGCCAAAGCCGCGATTAATGAATGAATCTTCTTACTGCGCGTTCTGCGTTAGCGTCGATAGTGACGCCACTAAATAATAAATGACAAAAAAGCACCGCTGCTATCTGACCAGTGGTGTTTTTTGTTGCACAAGGCCGGCAAGCGGATGGACACCCCGCATAAGAATTCATTTGGCGGCCGTAAAGATTGCGCACAATATATAGTAATGCTGATACCCATTTTGCGTAGATTCAAATAGTGTGAAATCTGCGCCGAGTTGCCCATATTTGTCAGAAATGGTACAATTCTCATAAGTATGTTCACTAATAAAATAAGACACTAGATATAGTTTTTGTTTTACGGGGAGACAATATGAAAAAAAGTATTTCACTGTTTGGAAAGCGGACGAAGAGACCCTACAGGGACGAGTTCGACGATAGGGACCGCGAGTTCGGCGGCGACTATCCCGGGGATGATTATGACGACTATGACGATGAGGACTATCCTGACGAGGAGTTTGAGGAGCAGTACGGTGACCAGCTTGAGTCCGATGATTACGAGGACGATTTCATAGATGGCAAAAGAGCTGACTCAGGCCGGGAATATCGGCCCATGGGCGGCTTTGATCGCGAGCTTGATGAGGCGGATGATTTTGACTGCGACTATCATGGCCGCGCCTATGACCGCAATGAGGAATATCCCGATGAAAATTATCCCGCCGGAAGATATGCTGACGAGGAAAATCCCGATGAAAATTATCCCGCCGGAAGATATGCTGACGAAGAATCTCCCGATGATTATTCCGAGGATGAGACCTATGCAGATGATGGGGAGTTCCGTGATAAAGGCGAGTTCTACGAAGACAACAATCGCGATGATAGGAAGTATGCAGATGACGAAGAGTATTCAGGTGACGAAGAGTATTCAGGTGACAGGGAGTACTCTGATGATGCATACGTAGGCAATGGATACACAGAACAACGCGAGTACGCAGGCGAGGACAACGTAGGTCCGAGCCGGTACGCTGGCGACAGATATTCCGATGATGACTACGCAGGTCCGGCCCGGTACACCGGCGACAGATATTCCGATGATGACTACGCTGATCAGGATTATGCCGACGACTATGACCGTGAAGGCTACGCCGATGACTACACCCGCGAGGCCTATGATCGCGGCGTCTACGCTGATCAGGGATACGCTGCCGAATACGACCGCGAAAGATACTCCGACGAAGCCTACGGACGCAACGACTATGCCGATGACGAATACGACCGCGATGACTACGCCGAGGATGACTATGATGATTACCCGGAGGATGAGTATTACGAAGATGATTACTATCCCGAGGATGATGATGACTACTATGCTGCAGCGGCAGCAGGTGCCGGGGTAAGAGGCACCGGCCGCAGAGACAGTCGAGGCGCAGACCGCGACAGAAGCGCAGGAAGAGATTCCCGCCGCGACAGAAATGCAGACCGCGATTCCCACGGCAAAGACAGGGCGGACTCCCGCAGAGACCGCGATAGCAGGGAACGCGACAGCAGAGACTCCCGCAGAGACTCTCGCGATAGCCGTAAACGCCGCGACCACGGCAGAGGAGACCGCTCCCGCAGAGACCGCAGGGAGAGAGGTGCGAGCCCTCTTGCCGCATTTGGCGGAAAGATCGTGAGCTTCTTCCGTGACAGCAGCGTTGTAGAGCGAATAGCAGTTGTAGTGGCACTTATCCTGCTGGCAGGCGGAATCGCCACGGGCATATTCTACAGTAAGGCAGTAGATAAGAAGAACGACATCAATGCCTTTGCCGAAGTGGGAACTTCTCTTGACGGCATCGATATGATCGGAAAGAGCGGCCTCATAGCTGTGGCTGATGCACAGCGCGCCAAGGCCATGGCAGCAGACCTCATCGAAGAGGAAGAGGAGCCCACCGAAGAAGAGATAATCGAGGAGAACAAGAGCACCATCATCACCATGACACTTACTTCTATTAAAAGTGACATGAAGGTGAAGTTCATTAACTCCGAGACCAACAGGCTTGTTGCCAACGTTCATTTTGAGATAGAGGTGGTCACCCCCGACGGTACCAAGGTTACCTATGATGACCACGACATGGACGGCATCATCTACAAGAGCAACATTACAGCGGGAACCTATAAGATCACACCCAAGGCTCTTGCTTCCGAATATTCGGATTATACAGTTGACACCACTACCAAGTCTCTGACAGTTAAGGACACTGTCGAGATGAAGGCCGTTGACGTGTCCAACGAGATCAAGAAGGAATCCCAGGTCAACGCAGCGGTTGAGGATACTGCGGTTCAGGACGTTATCGAATCCGCTCTTCAGGATACCGTTGAGTACGTTGAGAGCACCAAGACCGCAGCAGGCGAGGACGGAAGCAGCTTCGAATACGAGAAGCTGGACAAGAGCGCCATTCAGGATCCTTCCTCCAGTTCCAAAACAGGCTTCGGCACTGTTATGACTGTTTCCACATCCCGCGGAAGAACTGAGGGTGAGAACCCCGATGTTGCGGGTGAGACCAGAACCGAAGATCCCGGAGAGGGTGAAAGCGGTGAAAACGGTGAAAATGGCGAGCAGGAACAGCCTGTCAAGAAGGAAGATATGAGTGTTAGCCCCAACTCTCTGAACATCAAGGCAGGAGAACAGGGCTTCATCAGCGGAGCACCGTCAGGTGCATCCTTTGAATCCTCCAACACCGGAGTTGCCACAGTATCAAGCGACGGCACTGTTACCGGAGTTTCTGAGGGTTCAGCAACCATCAAGATCACAGCCTCGGGCTACAACGATGCATCAGTTTCAGTCTCTGTTGCAAAGGGCGATCCCGTGGATATGAGCGTAACTCCTAACTCACTGACCCTCAAGGCCGGCGAAAAAGGCACCATCAGCGGAGCTCCGTCGGGTGCAACCTTCAAGTCCTCCAAGGATTCGGTTGCAACGGTATCAAGCGACGGAACTGTAACCGCAGTAGCTGAGGGTTCCGCAACGATCACTGTTTCTGCGGCAGATTACAATGATGCCACAGTTTCCGTAACCGTAACCAAGGCCGATCCACTGACAATGACCCTGAATCCGTCAAGCCTGAACCTTAAGGTGGGCGAGACCTCCAAGGTCACAGCTTCCGGTCCTTCAAGTGTTACCTATAAATCAAGCGATGAGAAGATTGCCAAGGTTGCCAAGGACGGAACAGTAACAGCCGTTGCAGAGGGAACCGCAACCATCACTGTCTCCGCCAAGGATTACAGCGACGCTACCGCTACAGTAACGGTTAGTAAGGCCGATGCCAAGACATTTACCGTCAGCCCCGATGCTCTTACACTTACGGTTGACGATACCACTAAGCTCACCGCCAAAGGCCCTTCAGCAGTGACCTTCAAGAGCGGTGATGACAAGATTGTAACCGTCGATAAGGACGGAAAAGTTACAGCCAAGGCAGAGGGCGAGACTACAATCACTGTTTCCGCCAAGGACTACGCGGATGTCATCGTTAAGGTTACGGTCAAGAAAAAGTCCGGAGAGGCTGCACCCGTCAAGGTTACCAAGGTAGTCATGGTGCAGGGCCAGACCTTTAAGCTTGAGTCCAAGGACAGCAAGGTAGCTCTTACCTGCAAGTCTGGAAACGACAAGATTGCTTCGGTAAAAGATACAACGATAACCGGTGTTGCTGAGGGCCAGACCGTCATCACAGTTTCAGCCACAGGCTATTCCGATGCAACCGTCAACGTAACCGTTGTGGCCAAGACCGCCAAGCTTAAGGACAAGAACGGCAATCCCGTTTACGTCAAGGACGGCGATAATTACCGCGAAGCAACAGTTGAGGATTACTACAAGAAAGACATTGTCTTCTATATAAAGAAGGCAGCTACAACTTATAAATACACCGGATGGCAGACCATCGACGGCAAAACCTACTACTATGACAAGAACGGAAATTACGTGACCGGCGAGCAGGTTATCATGGGCGCCAAGTACACCTTCGGAGGCGACGGAGCACTTCTTAGTTCTCCCGGAACCATGGGCATCGATGTCAGCAAGTGGAACGGAAATATTGACTGGAACAGGGTCAAGAATTCCGGCGTCAACTTCGTTATCATCAGATGCGGTTACAGAGGTTCATCTGCCGGCGCTCTCATCGAGGATCCCAAGTTCAAGGCCAACATTCAGGGAGCTCAGAAGGCAGGCCTCAGAGTAGGTGTTTACTTCTTTACCCAGGCAGTTAACGAGGTAGAAGCGGTTGAAGAAGCCTCCATGGTAATCAATCAGATCAAGGGCTATGGCATCAGCATGCCTGTGTACCTTGACGTAGAAGCCAGCAACGGCCGCGGTGATACCATCAGTGCCAGCCAGAGAACCGCCAACATCAGGGCCTTCTGCGGAACCATTCAGAACGCAGGCTACAAGGCAGGTGTTTACGGCAACAAGACCTGGCTCTCCAAGTACATCAACACCTCACAGCTGACAGCCTACAAGATCTGGCTTGCCCAGTACGCGGCTTCACCCAGCTACACCGCCACAAGATACGACATGTGGCAGTATACATCCAAGGGAAGCATCCCCGGAATATCCGGAAATGTTGACCTGAACATTCTTTACAACTAATCAGAAACATTTAGAACGGAGTTTAAATGGCCAATTTAGATCACGGAAAGCAGGAGAAGATCTTCAAGTTCACCTCTCTGGCGCTTTCAGCAGTATTTTTCTTGGGAATAGCGATTTTGGACGGCCCTGAATGGTGCGTGGACAGCCCCAGTTACACCAGTATGGACTTTGTGAGGGAACCGGTCTATCCGCTTTTTCTCTGGGTTCTGCGAGTGGCGTTCCAAAAGCTGGGCATCACAGCGCCTCTGTACGGCCTTGAAGCCTACCTCTTCGGAGCAGTGATCATTCAGAGCATCGTATGGGTAATCTCAACCTGCATGCTGGGAAACTTCATCTACAAGCTCAGTTACAGAGCACTCCCCGGCAAAAGAGCTATGGCTTTAGGGTTCATAGCGGTGCTCTCCCAGATCGGTGTGAGCTGCTTAAACCGCTTCGTTGCGCTGCGAGGCTCCATGTACTCGGAGTCCATCATGACCGAGTCCCTGGCCATGCCCCTTTTTATCATCTTTAACATTGAACTTATAAACAGCTTCCTTAAATATGACAAGAACGCCTTCATCAGGTTGGCGCTCCTGGGCTTTCTCATTTCAAGCATCAGAAAGCAGATGCTCATAACCCTCATAATCTGGGGAGGCTGTGCCTTCATATTATATTTATTTGTAAAAAGATATCGCTCGGTCAAGAAATTTTCACTGGTATTCATAGCAGTTGTGCTGGCCTTTGTGGCAACGCTTCTCTTTGACAGAACCTACAACCTGGCTCTTCGCGGAGTGTTTGCGGAGCACGTCGGAAACAGTAAGGGAGGACTTAACACCCTGCTTTACACCGCAGAAGCGGAGGACCGACAGCTCTTTTCCCGGATGGAAGACGAGTATCCCGGCATAACCGATCTCTATGACAGGATTTATCAGACCTGCGTGGATCAGGGCCTTACCATCGACACAGCCCCGGGCTATGAGCTGGGAGCCGCATCCACAGTCTTTAACAGCGACTGGGTTTCCATGGCAAGCCACTACGCGGAGGCCTACGACGTCATCGGTTTTGATGTGACCCTGCCCATGTGCGATGAATATGTGGCGGAGCACTATCCCGAGCTTGACAGGACCCATGCCCAGATAAAAGAAAATGAGATTGAAGCCAAACTCTTTGGGGCACTCCTAAAGAACGGATTTAACAAGATTTTCTCAGGAAATGACAGGGGCATTCGATATGTCTTTTTCGCAAATATACTGAAGGCCTTTGTAATATCCAACGCCAACATCAGTCCCAGAGCGCTGGTCGTTATTTCTTTTGTCATATATGCGGTGTACCTGCTGCTGTTTGTGCTGTTGATGATCAGAACATCAAGGCAGAAGCTCAGCAAGGGAAGTGTGGTGCAGGACTACCGCCACGCAGTTATCCTTATGGGCTTTATCGTGCTTGTGGGGATCGCCGTAAACAGCGTGGTTACGGGCTCCATGATCTTCCCGCAGCCCAGATATATGTGCTATAGCATGGGTCTCTTCTACTTAACCCTCACTTGTGCTATACTATCACCGTGAATAAAAAGATAAAGATGGGTGACTGTGCCCTGACAAATAGAAAGGAAACTACAAAATGAGAACATACCTGGTTACAGGAGGCGCGGGCTTTATCGGCTCCAACTATATTAACTACATGTTTAAGAAGTACGGCGACGAGATCCGCATCATCAACGTGGACGTGCTGACTTATGCAGGCAACCTTGAGAACCTCAGAGACGTTGAGGGAAGGGACAATTACACCTTCGTTAAGGCTGACATCTGCGATAGAGAGGCCATCAACAAGATTTTTGCTGAGAATGACATCGACAGAGTAGTGCATTTCGCAGCCGAGAGCCACGTTGACAGATCAATCGTAAATCCCGAGGTGTTCGTTCAGACCAACGTGCTGGGCACAGCAACAATGCTCAATGCAGCCAAGAAAGCCTGGGAGCTTCCCGACGGATCCTTCAAGGAAGGCAAGAAGTTCCTTCACGTTTCAACCGATGAGGTATACGGCTCACTGGATGAGGATCCCAATGCATATTTCTATGAGACCACACCTTACGATCCTCACAGCCCTTACTCAGCAAGTAAGGCCAGCTCAGACATGCTGGTGAAGGCATATATGGATACCTACAAGTTCCCTGCCAATATCACCAACTGCTCCAACAACTACGGCCCTTACCAGTTCCCTGAGAAGCTCATTCCTCTTATCATCAACAATGCGCTTCAGGGCAAGGACCTTCCTGTTTACGGAGACGGCAAAAATGTCCGTGACTGGCTCTATGTTGAGGACCACGCCAAGGCTATCGATATGGTTCAGGAGAAGGGAAGACTCTTCGAGACCTACAACGTTGGCGGACACAATGAAAAGCAGAATATAGAGATCGTTAAGACTATCATTGATACACTCAGAGAGGAACTGGATGATTCAGATCCTCGCAAGGCGCACCTGTCCTACGATCTGATCAAGTATGTATCAGACAGAAAGGGACATGACCGCCGCTATGCCATCGCACCTGACAAGATCAAGGCTGAGATCGGCTGGGAGCCTGAGACCATGTTCAAGGAAGGCATCCGCAAGACCATCAAGTGGTACTTTGACAACCAGGAATGGATGGAGCATGTAACTTCCGGCGACTACGAGAAATACTACGAAACAATGTACTCCGGAAAGTAATCCCGTGTAATATATTGTCTTTTTAGGAAAAGGAGATATCCATGAAAGGTATAATTCTTGCAGGCGGTTCAGGCACACGTCTTTACCCGCTGACCAGAGCAATGTCCAAGCAGATGATGCCGGTTTACGACAAGCCCATGATCTATTATCCGCTTTCCACATTGATGCTGGCAGGTATCAGAGAGGTTCTGATCATTTCAACACCCAGAGACCTTCCTGCATTTGAGGAGCTTTTTGGAGACGGAAGTCAGTTGGGAATGACCTTTAAGTATGCTATTCAGGATCAGCCCAGAGGACTTGCGGATGCGTTCATTATCGGTGCAGATTTTATAGGAAGTGATTCTGTTGCACTGGTTCTTGGAGATAACATTTTCTACGGCCAGAGCTTTAGTAAGCTTTTAAGAGAGGTGGCTTCAAGAGAGAGCGGAGCTACCATCTTCGGATATTATGTAAGAGATCCCAGAGCCTACGGCGTTGTTGAGTTCGATGAGAACGGCAAGGCCATCAGCATCGAGGAGAAGCCCGAGCATCCCAAGAGCAATTATGCGGTTCCGGGACTTTACTTCTACGACAACAAGGTTGTTGAGATCGCTGCCAATGTTAAGCCTTCACCAAGAGGTGAGATTGAGATCACCAGCATCAACAATGAGTACTTAAACCGCGGCGAGCTGCGGGTTGAGACCATGGGACGTGGCTTTGCATGGCTTGATACAGGCAATCACGATTCACTGCTTGATGCATCCGATTTCGTTTGTGCCTTCCAGAAGAGGCAGGGACTTTACATTTCCTGCATCGAGGAGATTGCGTACAAGCGCGGATTCATCGACAAGGAGCAGCTCCTTAAGTTGGCGGAGCCCCTGATGAAGACAGACTACGGCAAGTATCTGGTCGAGGTGGCTAATGGGCTGTGAGCACTTAACGAAGCGGAGCTGAGTTTAGTGCGAACGTGTCACGGTGAGCGCAGCGAGGCGGGACTTCCTTGTTTAATCCTCGGAGGCAATCATATGGACAGAAGAGTATTCAGAATGGCAATACTTACTATTATCAGTGCCTTCATCCTGGTACTGGTGATCGTGTATGCCACCAATACAGACAAGATAAACAGCCTCTTTGGCTGGGGCAAGAGTAAGGCACCTGCTACGCAGCAGGAGGAGATTCCCCAGGAGAGCGCTGCGGATACAACAGTCTACGGTGAGCAGATAGGGGACAACCTCAATGCCTTCACCTTAGATGATGACTTTTTTGACGAGACTGAGAAGATTCCGTCCGTGGTGGTTATTCAGAAGACCGGCGTTTCGGAAGACGAAGCAGCCACAGATGAGAGCTCTTTGGGCGAAGAAGAGCAGGGCGGCAACGGAATGGCAGTTGTGGGGGAACTTCAGAACCCCAATCCTCAGCCTGAGCCCGGCATGGGCGGTGACGGGGCAGGATATCTGACAACCGTGCCCGAGGCGCCACCCGGAGGCTTTGGAGAGTACATACCGGGGGATTCCGTTGTGGGAACTCCCTGAAAAAATAACTAATGGAGATTTAAGGAAATGGGTAAGATTACTGTAGAAACATGTGAAATCGAGGGACTTAAGGTCATCACACCTCAGGTTTTCGGTGACGCAAGAGGATACTTTGTAGAGACCTATAACAAGAATGATTTCGTTGAGGCAGGTATCGACGTGGAGTTCGTTCAGGACAACCAGTCGGCCAGCAAGGCAGGCGTTTTAAGAGGACTTCACTTCCAGAAGGAGCATCCTCAGGACAAGCTGGTTCGCTGCATAAACGGCGAGGTTTTTGACGTGGCCGTTGACCTTAGAAGGGATTCCAAGACCTTTGGTAAGTGGTATGGCGTTAAGCTTACTGCAGAGAACAAGAAGCAGTTCTTTATTCCCAAGGGATTTGCCCATGGATTTTTAGTACTTTCAGATTATGCAGAGTTTGCATATAAGTGTTCAGACTTTTATCATCCCGAGGATGAGGGAGGACTTATCTGGAACGACCCCGACATCGGAGTAGAGTGGCCTCTTCAGGAGGGCGTTGAGCTCAACTTCTCTGACAGGGATACAAAGTGGGGAGGATTTAAGGATTTTGCCGCAAGGAGCTAAGAAATTTACCAAGCCGTTGGCGCTGGGTATTTTCTATACTCTGGCGCTTATTCTGGCACTTCTTTTAGTCTTTCATAACAACCCGTTGGCGGATCCCGACACGGAGAGACTCAAGAAGATCTGCGGATGCCTCCTTATCGGTATCAGCTGCATCTTGATTTTCTTCTGGTACGATAGACTGCTGGTGCTGCCGGTTGAGCTGTTCCATTCAAGGAAGCTCATAAAGCGCCTGGCGGTCAACGACTTTAAAAAGAGATACGCAGGATCCTACCTGGGAATTGTGTGGGCACTGGCTCAGCCGGTGGTCACTGTTGTTATGTACTATATTGTGTTTGACAGGGTTTTCCAATCCAGAGCACAGGCGGTTTCAGGAGGCGTGGAGGTTCCATACGTCCTGTTTTTGACAGCCGGACTTGTACCCTGGTTTTTCTTTTCAGAAGCCCTCACTAACGGCACAACGTCACTTCTTGAGTACAATTACCTGGTTAAGAAGGTTCTTTTTAAGATAAGCATTCTGCCTATTATCAAGATCATCGCAGCTATGTTTATCCATCTTTTCTTCATCGGCGTACTCATGATAATCGCCTGTGTTTACAGGTATTATCCTAGTGTTTACTGGCTCCAGCTGATCTATTACATCGGCTGCGAGTTTATTCTTGTGCTGTCCATAAGCTACGCCACCTGCGCAATCGTGGTGTTCTTCAGGGATTTATTACAGATTATTTCAATAGTACTTCAGCTGTTCCAGTGGGCTACACCTATTCTCTGGAACATTGATATAGTACCCGACAGGTTTAAGTGGATCGTGAAGCTCAACCCCATGGTTTACATCGTGGAGGGCTTCCGCAACTCTATTTACGGAGATTCCTGGTTCTTTGAGCATTTCTACTCATCGACCTACTTCTGGATCTTCGTGGTTGCCTGCTTCTGCCTCGGCACATTGATCTTCAAACGCAGCAAAACGCATTTCGCAGACGTATTATGATACAAGGGATTCAAAGTCCCAGGAAAAATCGTACTCGTATGATTTTTCCTGGGACCTTGAAGACCGAACAAACATGAAGAAAAAAGATACGCGAAGAATGAGCGGATCGATTTCTGAATGTTTGCAGGATTGCGGGAGCGAAGCGGAGCAATCCGTATCATTTATCAACTAAGGTATAAATATGGATAAAGATTATGCCATTGAGGTCAAAGACCTCACCAAAATTTATAAACTCTATGACAAACCCATGGACCGCCTCAAGGACTCCCTGGGACTTCCCGGACGGCGCAAGCAGCGCTACAAGGAACACCTCGCCCTAAACAAAGTAAACCTCAAGGTTAAGAAGGGCGAAACCGTCGGTATCATCGGTACCAACGGCTCCGGAAAGTCCACCATCCTTAAGATCATCACAGGCGTCCTCTCCCCCACAGCGGGAGAAGTCAACGTTGACGGCCACATCTCCGCTCTTCTTGAGTTGGGTGCAGGCTTTAACATGGAGTACAACGGAATCGACAACATCTACCTGAACGGCATGATGATCGGTTTCTCAGAGGAAGAGATCACCAAGCGCCTTGACGCCATTCTGGAGTTTGCCGACATTGGCGACTACGTTTACCAGCCCGTCAAGACCTACTCCAGCGGTATGTTTGTGCGACTGGCCTTTGCCGTTGCCATCAACATTGACCCGGAGATCCTCATTGTAGATGAGGCCCTCTCGGTAGGTGATGTATTCTTCCAGGCCAAGTGTTATCACAAATTCGAGGAGTTCAAGGAGAAGGGCAAGACCATCCTCTTTGTTTCCCACGATCTGTCCAGCATCAGCAAATA
>JAEEGI010011928.1_pt1 | contig 18657 bp, 15 predicted proteins | sample 8958751 | NCBI WGS metagenome assembly JAEEGI01 (sample SAMN16246545, study PRJNA631951) | gut metagenome | biome: gut microbiome; feature: rumen; material: KS-attached | host: Bos | place: Iran: Karaj | collected 2018-10 | reverse complement strand
TGTACAGTCGCATCGGACCTGAAGAGAGCTTCACGTCCGTCCACAGGGCCATATTGGTGGAATGCTCGAAGGTGATCTTGCCGCGCGAGGCAATTCCCAGGCGGCTCAGGGTGAGGTTGCCGAATTTCCCGCTCCGGCCGGTGCGTACGTAATATTCGGCCTTATATCCCGGGAAATGCAGCAGAATCCAGGCGTCCATCGGCTGTCCGGAAGGAAGGAAGAACTCCTGCAGGCAGATGACATCGGCATCCAGTCCAGACAGATAGCGGCTCACGCTGTCCGCCAGCGCCAATCGGCCCATACCGGACGGCCCGTGTGCGAAGAGGCCCACATTATAGGAAACCACCTTCAGCGTTGCCTCCTGCTCGGCTTTCGGCGTGGTGAAACGGTAGAATCGGCCCGCGAAAAGGAGGGAGGGCAGGAGCACCAGGGTGAGCAGGAGCCGCATCGACGAGCGGCGGATGAGCGCCCACACCCACAGCACCAGCGTAACGGGCAGAATCACAGGATAGAGTAGGCCGAAGAGGGTGAAAAACCAGCCCCGGACGGGGTTGACGGCTACGGACAGATAGCTCAGCAGCTGCAGTCCCGCCGCCACCAGGGAGATGGTGCCGAAGGAAAGCCGCGAGAGCCAGTGCCGTTTTTTGGAGGCCATTTAGCAGTAGATTTTACGCGTCTTGCGCCAGTACAGGATGGTGAGCCAGCCGAAGAGGGCGCCGCCCAGGTGGGCGAAGTGCGCGATGCCCATCTGCGTACCCGTGATGCCGGTAAGGAGTTCGATGCCGATGAAGATGATCACCATCCATTTGGCGTCCAGGGTGATGGGCGGGAAGAGGAGGGTCATCCGGGCCTGCGGGTACAGCATCGCGAAGGCGACCAGCACGCCGTAGACGGCTCCGGAGGCGCCTACCATCGGGGTGTACATCGCCTCCATCGCGTTCCCGTTCATATAGGTGAGTTCCAGCCACTCCACGCCCGTATGCAGGGCCACGGCCCCGAGGCCGGTGATGGCGTAGAAGATGAGGAACTTCTTCGTCCCCAACTGACGCTCCACCACCATTCCGAACATCACCAGCGTGTACATATTGAAGAAGATGTGCCAGAAGTTCGCGTGCATGAACATATGCGTGACGGGCTGCCACCAGTGGAAGTAGGGCGACGCAGGGTAGAACATCGCAAAGGTTCCCATCATAAACTCCCGGTTCACGAGCGTGGCGATGAACATAATCACGTTCACATACAGCAGGTTCCGGGTCACGGGCGGGATATTTTTCAGCGGATTGGCCATAGGTTAGAATCGTTTGTCCAGCTCGCTCTCCGGCAGGATGGAGAGGATGCGTTTGCCGGCGGCGGTGAATTCGGGGTTGTCGCTCCTGAGGAGGGCTTCGATGAGCCGCTGCGCCTCCAGGGCCGATGTGAGCTTATCTCCTTCGGCCGATGCCATCAGGGCGAATTTCTGGGCGCTGGCCTGCTCCATCACGCCGGGCAGGCTGCCGCTGTCGTCGGAGAGCACCAGCAGGAGGTCGCGGACCAGGGTTTCGGCCTTTCCGGGCTGCGCGGGGCAGCCTTCCGGCACGCCGTTCAGCACCACGGTATCCATGCCGAAGGAAGCGATGTCGAAGCCGAGTTTGTGCAGGAGTTCCGCGTGGGCCTCGAAGAGCAGGCGTCCCTCCACGCCCACCGTCACGTGAACGGGGAAGAGGGCGGTCTGGGTGACGTGGCCCCCGGCCGTCAGCGCCTTGATGAAGCGGTCGTAGAAAATGCGTTCCCGGGCGCGGCGCACGTGCACGGCCATCAGGCCGGATGCGCTGTGGGTGAGGATGTATTTCCCGCCCACGATGAGCACCTGGGCCGATGAAGACGGCAGGGCCTTCTCCTCGAACAGGGCGCCGTAATCCTGGGCCGGACGGCTGGAGTGCGGCACGTCGTTATGGCGGGGTTCCGCCGGAGACTCGAAGGGATTGTATTCCCAGTCCACTCCCACGGTGGGGGTGTCGGACGGCCTGTATTCGCTGAACTGCGTCCCCATCACGGGGATGGAGGCCGCTTCCGGATTGTCGAAGTCGATGGCCCCGGCGATGCTGCTGCGCCCCAGGGCCTCCTTCACGGCGGCCAGGATGGTCTGGAAGAGAAGCTGGTCTTCCTCGAACTTGATTTCCGCCTTGGTGGGATGGATGTTCACGTCCACGGTGCCGGGGTCCACCTCCAGGTAGATGAAGTAAGACGGCGTGCTGCCTTCAGGAATCAGGTTTTCATAGGCCTTCATCACGGCCTTGTGGAGGTAAGGGCTGCGGAAATAGCGGCCGTTCACGAAGAAAAACTGGTTTCCGAGGGCCTTCCGGGCGCTTTCCGGCCGGCCGATGTATCCGTCCACCGCGGCGATGGAGGTCTCCGCGTGGATGTCCACCACCTCGCCCACGACGCCGGCGCCCAGCAGGTCCTGAATGCGGAACTTGTAGCTCTTGGCGGGCTTCACCACGTGGAGGTCCTTGCCGTTGTGGGTAAGGGTGAAGGCCACCTCCGGCCGGGTGAGGGCCACACGCTGGAATTCCTCCACGATGTGCCGCAGTTCCACGTTGTCGCTCTTGAGGAACTTTCGCCGCGCAGGGATGTTGTAGAAGAGATTGCGGACGGAGATATTCGTGCCGACGGGACAGGATACCTCTTTCGTACCTTTGTTCTCCGAACCGGCCATCGTCACCTCCACGCCGGATTCTTCCTCCACGGTGCGGGTGCGGAGGGTCACTTCGGCCACGGCGGCGATGGAGGCAAGGGCCTCTCCGCGGAAGCCGAAGGTGAGGATGCGGTGCAGGTCTTCGGCCGATGAAAGCTTACTCGTCGCGTGCCGCTCGAAGCACAGCACGGCGTCGTCCGGCGTCATTCCGCAGCCGTTGTCGATCACCTGGATGAGGGTGCGCCCGGCATCGGCCACCACCACCTTGATGTCCGTCGCCCCGGCGTCCACCGCATTCTCCATCAGCTCCTTCACTACGGACGCAGGCCGCTGCACCACCTCCCCGGCGGCGATCATATCGGCGATATTTTTCGGTAATATCTTTAGTTCCATATTTCAATCGTTTCAGGAAGCATACGCCCTCAAACCCTTCGCTCACTTCGTTCGCTTCGTCCCTCCCACCGCTTCGCGGCGGGCCCCTCCCTCTAATGTGGCCGAGGGTGGCCACAGGTTTGAGGGCATATGCTTCCTTACACTTTTATAGTAATTCAAAGAATTTGGCCATATAAATAAGGACTACGACGATAAGGACCAGGGTGACGATGGTGATGATGGTATGGGCCTTGCCCATATCGCTGCGGGTTTTCTGGTAATTGCCACCGCGGAAGGCGCCGCGGAGGCTGCTGCCGGGGACGTACTCGCCGTTTTCCTTCGCTTTTTCGTTGCTGCCATCCACGTCGCCGAACATCTGGCGACGTTTTTCCTCCTCCGGATCGTAGTACCGAGGCTTGTAGTTGAACACCCGGTGCGGCTGGTTCCCGAAGAACCCGAAATTGAACAAACTGGCCATCTTGCAATTCCTTATATCATACAAAAATACCAAAAATTCCCTTGTCTTGCAAAGATTTCCACCCCTTTGGGTGGTGTTTTCTATTATTGATAGCCGTATCTTTGCGGCTTGGAAAATTACACCAACTACAATATGGACAAAAAACTGTTTTACGAGACGCCTTGCGCCGAGGTTCTTCGGTTGCAGGTGGAAGACGGTATCCTCACCGTTTCCGACCGGAACGCTTCCGGTGAAATCTATGACGAAATCTTTATCTAGCCGCCTTATGAAAAAGTATGCATTCATTTTCGCGGCTATCGCCTGCTTAGGCCTCGCCGCTTCCTGCCAGAAGGAAAACACCCCGGCAGAAGACAACACCAATGTCATTACCTTCACCGCTTCCATCGACCCTGTGGGCGGCGTTAAGCCCGGAAAGGCCGTCATTGACGGCGTTACGCCCAAGTGGGAGACAGGAGATGCCATTAGGCTCTATCCTTTTTCCACCAGTTTGGCCGATAATACTTATGCAGCCAACGCCACGAATCCCTCTTTTAAAGTATCTAAGAGTCTTACCGCCGGCGGTTCGTCCTCTGCCACTTTCACGTTCAACGTGACCGGGACAATGGACCAGGCCGACTGCTATCTCGCAAGTTTCGGTGAAATCCCGACGACGGTCAAATGGTCTAAAAAAGACGGAACCCAGGGTCCCCGCATCCGGATGTCACACCTCGGTGCAGTTAAAGAATCCCCGCAGAACAAGGGCACCATCCATACGAGGGTTGCCTGCGGCGTAGGAGGTACACTCGCCTTCAAGAACGTCTGGTCCCTGGTGCGCTACACACCTGTTTGCCCCGACGCCACCTATGCGGTTCTTTCCTCCCTGGATGGAACGACCCCCGTCACGAATCAGGTGGTGGATATTGTATTTAATCCCGCGACCGGAGACATCGAGTCTCTAACTCACGTGGGCGACGACAGGGTTGTGGTATATGCAGAGGTGACAAGCGGCGAAGAAAATTACTTCGCACTGGCACCCGGTATGACCATCACCGGTGGCTTCAAGATTGAACTGAAGAACGCCAGTGACGCAACCGTCCAGACCTTCACCTATGCGCACGACCTTACCACGTCGCGCAACAGGATTATCACTATCTCCAACTTCGACGACCGCGTGGTGGATGCAGCCGGCAAGGCGGTGCTCCAGAACGGACAAACCTTCAACGTAGCCCTGAAGAAACTGGCCGATGGAGGAGATCCCTACTATTATACCAATAATACCTCAATCACCTCCATTGTTGTGGATACCCGCAGCAGCGTGAATACAGGTACCGTGGTGAGCGCAACCTCGTCGGCCGTTCCCATCTACGCCAACTTTGACGATGTCAGCGGCGTGATGACCTTGTCCACCCCGGCGAACAAGATTTATTTCCCTGCGAGTGCAAACAGGTCTTTCTACTGCCTGAAGGGGATCGCCTCGCTCGATATGAGTAAAATGATTCTTGAGGATGTTACCAATGCATCTGATATGTTCCGTATGTGCGATGCGCTGACCTCGTTCGGTAACATTGATTTACCCAATGCCACCAATACGACTTATATGTTCAGCGACTGTACGTCTCTGGAAACGGTGGGCACACTGAATCTCCCGTTGGTTGATCTTACGAATAATATGTTCAGCGGCTGCTCGAAACTTCAGTCGATGGGTGACGTGGATCTCCCTTCTGCATCGGCAGTCAGATCTATGTTCTATAATTGCACGGTCTTGGCGTCCGTCGGCTCGGTGAACATTCCTCTCGTGACCGATGCCAATGCGTTGTTCAAAGAATGCAACGCGCTGGCAACCATCGGTCCCATCCAGATGCCTGCCGTTGCGAACGCGGGACAGATGTTCAGCGGCTGTCGGGAGCTTACCAGCCTGACCTTGAACGGGGTAGACAACAACACGCTTACCAACCTGAACGATATGTTTAGCAGCTGCGCGAAACTCACCACCCTGAACTTCACTCCGGTTTCCGACAAGGTCACCACCACGGCCAGTATGTTCTACGATTGTGAAAGCCTGTCCAGTGTGGACATTTCGCACATTTCCGGTAACCTGACAGCCGTGGCGAGTATGTTCCGGTATTGTTATAATCTGGACGGAATCGTATTCAACAGCGGGTTTAATACGTCGGGTATTACCAGTTTCCTCTCCATGTTCGACAATTGCCGGTCCCTGACCAGCCTGGATCTTTCGATGTTCGATACTTCCGCCGCAGAAACGATGTACCTGATGTTCAACAACTGCCGCGAACTGACCACCATCGGCGCTACTACCCGTTTTGTAACGACCGCGTCTCTGACCAATACTGCTTCGATGTTTGCCGGTTGCATGAAGCTTGCATCCGTGGATTTGACGGGCCTGGCGGCACACCCTACCAGTATGCAGAGTATGTTCTCGAGCTGTCAGTCGCTTACTACGATTCACCTCTCCAACGATTTCAATACGGAAGCCGTTTCGAGCTATGCATCCGTCTTTGATTTCTGCACTTCGCTGAATCAATTGTACATCAAGGGTTTCCATCTAACGAAGGGTGTTATTGGGACAAATTCGTCCCAATTGACCTCCCGTTTTATGAACGCCCTGCGCAACGTTCCTTCCTCCTGCACGATTCATTACACGACGAACAACAGCAGCACGGAATACGACGTTCGCTACTACCTGCCTTATTCCACCACCACCGGTACGGGTACCGGCGGCTATAACTGGACCACAGCCAACTAGTCTTTGGCCCGCATTTTGCTTCGTGGCTAAACGCTTTACTTTTAAAGCGTTTAGCCATGAAACATATATATCCCCTTCTCTTTTTGACGGCGGCTTTTGCGCTCGCGTGCGGCAAGCCCGATCCGGACACCACCCCCGACACCACGGATGACAATCCCGCCGTGGTGGAGGATCCCGTGGCTCCGGCGGCCGATGCGGAGGACGACCTCGCGACAACTACCTTCGACCGCACCATTACCATCACTTACTCGGCCACGGAAGCGGCCGTGGAGGGCGACGAGAACGGCATCGAAAGCGGTTTTTCCGCCGAGCAGACTGTCTACTCGATGAGCGGGACTGCCGGTTCCTGGAACGCACTGTATGGTTCCGGCGGTTTCCTGGCGGCCTTCAAGGCCCCTTCCGGCCTGTCCTCTTTTGCCGTTACGGCACCCGGGCTTTCGAGCGGATATAAAGGCGTTTCCGTTGCCGGAGAGAGTTTTTGCGGGGGCGTTTTGGCTACAACCGGGATTACCGGCGGAACGTCCGTAACCTTGGGAAATTATAGCGCTGGCGGCGGTGGAGGCGGTTTTCAGCCAGGCGGAGGCGGTGGCCACAGGCCCTGATGCTTACAATTTTAAACAAAATTTTTTAAAAAGTGTTGGCAGTCTCAAAAATAAGCCGTACATTTGCAGCGGTATCAAGAATACTAACTCTTTAATTTTTATAGTACTATGAAGAAAGTGTTTATGTTCGCTGCAGTCGTGGCCATGATCGCCGCCGCTGCTTCCTGCAAGTGCAACAACGAGGCTCCCGCAGAGGAACCCGCCTGCTGCGAGAAGGCTGAGGCCGCTCCCGCCGAGGAAAACAAGATTGAAGCCGCCGCTGAAGACGCCGCCGCCAACCTCATCAACGCCGCTGGCGAGGCTGCTGCCGCTGAGATCGCTAAGTAAGTTGCCTTACCGAAAAAGCGAAGCCAACCTCTCGGGGTTGGCTTTTTTTTGTATCTTTGCGTTGTTATGGATATCAGAATCGGCAACGGATACGACGTTCACGCCTTAGCCCCGGGACTTCCGATGTGGCTGGGCGGCGTGCAGATTCCTTCGGAAAACGGCTTTGTGGCCCACTCGGACGGCGATGTGGCCATCCACGCCCTGTGCGACGCCCTGCTGGGCTGCCTGGCGCTGGGGGACATCGGCCACCTGTTCCCGGACAGCGATCCCGCCTGGAAGGGCGTGGATTCGAAACTGCTGCTAGCCAGGGTGGTGGACCTGGTCCACGCCAAGGGCTACAAGGTGGGGAACGTGGACATCACCATCGCCCTGCAGCGGCCCAAACTCGCGCCCCATATTGCCGCAATGCGGGCGGCCCTGGCGCCCATCCTGGGCGTGCCGGAAGATTGCGTTTCCGTAAAGGCCACTACAACAGAACATCTGGGCTTCGTCGGCCGTGGTGAAGGCTGCGAGGTGTGGGCTTCGGCCCTGATAACAAAATAAGCTGCAGAATCCTGCAGCTTATTTTGTATATGTACGCTTGGCTTATTCGCCCAGTCCTTTCTTCACGGCGGCGGCCAGTTCGTCGTACAGACCGTCGGTCTTTTCGTAGAGTTCCTGGCAGATGGCGCGGTAGTAGGCTTTCACGTTCTCTGTGGGCTTGGCTACGATCTTGTCGCGCAGATCGTTATACAGGTCCACGGCTTTGTCGATGAGGCCGGCCACTTCGTCGGCGTTCTTGCCGGGGTTGATGTTCAGGAACAGGGTGCAGTCGTCGATGAACGCACCAATCACATACTGGGTGTCTTTCTTAACTTCTCGAAGATTCATATCGGGTCTGAATTAATTCGGTGCAAAGATAGCGAATTTTCTTGAAACGACCTTCCTCTTACCGCTTGAAGTTGAAGCGGATGTCCACGGGGATCTGTTCCAGGCCAAGGGCGCGGCGGTTGGCGGCGAAATCTTCGCTGGACTGCGCATACTGCGCCTCAAAGGCGGCGGCAAAGTCGGCGTCGCCGGTGGCCTGCGTCTTAAGGACGAGGGCGGTAAGGTCCGAGAGGGCCTGCTCCATGGCGTCGAAGTCCAGCGAATACTGGCCGGTGGCCTTGCGCTGGAAGGCGCCCGCTTCCTTCAGGAAGTTGTAGATGATGATCTGGGCGCGTCCCAGGGCCGATCCTTCGCCAAAGCGCGAGGAACGCAGCAGGCCGGCGAACCAGGTTGTGAGGGCATCCTTCCGGGTGAACAGGTGGTGGATGTCGTGGTGGTCCTGGAGCTTGCACACCAGCAGGACACTGGCTGTATTGGCCTTGAGTTCTTCCAGGGTGAGGGCGTAGTTCCCGAGCGCCTGCTCCACACTGCCCTTTCCGTTGACGGTTTCCTTCACGCCCAGGCCGTGCGCCACCTCGCGGAAGACGATGTTCCAGAAGAAAGCGTCGGACGAGAGGTGTTCGGAGAATTCCGGAGCCAGGAGGACTTCCCCGGCGGGGCCTACGATATAGTTGTATTTCGCGCGGATGACATTCTCCAGCAGGATGCTGCGGGAGCCGTGTTCGCGCTGCACGTCGGTGTCTGAGGGTAGGTTCAGGGCGATGACCTTGACGCCGGCGTTGGCCTTTCCGGCATAGTACAGGGCGTCGCAGGAGAAGATGTTGGAACCGGCGCCGGGCTGGAAGGTCTTATAGGCCGCTTCTCCGGGCAGATCTTCCTGCAGCTCGCCAATCCGGGATACGAACTGCATCAGTTCCTCCGTGCGGGCCTCGTTCTTTAACAGAACGAAAGCTTCATAGGAGCGTTTGAGGCCCATCAGCTGGTCGTCTGCGGCCTCGTTCGGGCCAATTACCAAGTCCATCTTGCTATCATCCATGTCCAGCCAGGCCAGGCCGCTCTGGTAGTATTTGTCGCTCAGGAGGGCGTCGGCCTTGCTTTCCAGGTAGCGCTTCACGCTGGGCTTGATGGTGATGTCTGCGGCGGCGCGCAGGTATTTGGCGATTTTGTCCAGGTGCTCCTTATAGGCGTCGTGGTACCAGACGGTCTCCAGCGAGCCGTCTTCCGAGCGTCGCACCAGCGTGTAGGGGCTGTTTTTGTCCGGGTTCTCCCAGGCGGCGAACTCTTCCGCGGTCATATCGGCCGGATAGAAGCCCGCGCCGGGAAGGCGGTTGTCGTACCCTTCCACGAAGGATTCGCTCGTGAAGCGGTCCCAGGGCCCGTAGTTGATCTGGGCATAGGTTTTCTGGACAGGGTCTGCGATCCCGTCCAGCAGCGCCTGCTTGTCGCCGAAGTACTGCTCCCAGTAGATGGCGTCCACCTCGTCGGCCGCAAAACGATAGAGGTTGAGCACTTCTTTCCCGTTGTCGGAGATGCCGCTCAGGTCGGGCGCCTCGATATTCACCACGGCATAGTCGGCCACCCTGCGGGCAAAGGGCGACTGGGCCGATTGGTTACAAGATATGGCTGCTGTCAGCGCAGCAAAGAACAGAATCTTTTTCATATACTATAACATTATCATAATCATAACCTGGGCGGCCACCACCCGCAGGAACATCGTGAGGGGGTAGACCGTCGCGTAGTTGACGGCGATGCGGCCGCTGCCGTACATCTGCTCGGCGAAGGACAGCAGCGCCGGGTCCGTGGTCCCGCCCGAAAGCAGGCCGCAGATCTTGAAGAAGTCCATCTTCAGGATCCAGCGGGCCACGAGGGCGATAATCGTCATGGGGATGAGGGTGATGAGCGCCCCGTAGAGCACCCACATATAGCCGCCGCCCACCAGGGAGGCCACGAAGGTCTTGCCGGCACCCAGCCCCACGGCCGCCATGAAGAGGGAGATGCCTATCTCCCGGATCATGAGATTGGCGCTGAGGGCTGTGTAGGTGGTGATGCGGAGTTTGGGGCCGAAGTGTCCCAGCAGGATGGCTACGATGAGCGGCCCGCCCGCGAGACCCAGTTTGAGCGGCTGGGGCATGGACGGGAAGCGGATGGGAAGCATACCGAGCGCCACGCCCAGGGCGATGCCGAAGAAGATGGGGATGAGGTTGGGTTTATGCAGCGACTCCGGCTCGTTCCCCACCAGGCGGGCAAGCCGCTGGATCCCTTCTTCCGAGCCCACCACCTTCAGGCTGTCACCCACCTGGAGGATGAGGTCGGCATCGGCCTGCAGGTCCACGCCGGCGCGGAGAATGCGCGTGACGGTGACCCCGTATTTGCGGCGGATGTCCAGCTTGCGGAGGCTCTTGCCGGTGATGGAGGACTGTGTGACGGAAAGGCGTCCGGCCACCAGTTTGGTGCCGCTCACCTTCCATTCTTCCATGTTGATGGGTACTTCCTCGCCGAAGATGATGCGCACGATGTCCTTGTGCTGCACGTCGGTGATGATAAAGAGCATGTCGCCTTCCTGCAGCGGCAGGTCCAGGTCCGGGAAGAAGACTTTCTCTCCCCGCTTCATCCGGGAAATGACCAGGTGGTCCGGGTTTTCCTCTCCCACGATGTCGTGGACGGTCTTGCCGTAGATGGCGGGATTCTCCACCCGGCAGGCAAGCCGATAGGCACTGCCTTCCTCATCTTCTCCCTGGGAGGCGATCTCCTTCTCCTTTTTGATGTCAACCTTGAAAAGGGCTTTGGATACAAGCAGGACGGCGATGGCGCCCAGAACGCCCAGCGGGTAGGCTACGGCATAGGCCGATGCGATTCCGGTAGCGGCCGATGCGACCTGCGCCGCGGTCTCGGGGGTGGAGCCGGTGGCGGCGGAGAGCGTCTGCTGCGCCGCGCCCAGGCCGGGGGTGTTGGTTACCGCGCCCGACATGATGCCGGTCATGATGCCCAGGTTTTCCCCGCTCACGAGGTGGATGACATAGGTGGTGGCGACGGCCAGCAGCACGAGGCCCAGGGCCAGCAGGTTCATCGGCAGGCCGTCTTTCCGGAAGGAGTGGAAGAAGCCGGGACCCACCTGCAGGCCGATGGCAAAGACGAACAGGATGAGCCCGAAGTCCTTGATGAACCCCAGCATTATGGGGTTGATCCTCAAGCCAAGATGGCCCAGGAGGATGCCCATGAACAGGATCCAGGTGGTTCCGAGGGAGATGCCCTTGACTTTGAATTTGGCCAGGTACAGGCCCGAAGCGATGACGATGGCCAGGATAAAAATGGCCCCAGCAGTATCTCTTTGTGTTAAAAGGTTCAGCATTGCGGGCACAAAGATACGGCTTTTATTTGAATAAAGCCCGTACCAGCGCAGGAATATCGGCCACCTTCACCACTTCGATTCCCTGAGGTTTCTGGTCGAAATGCGTGTATGAACTTACGAAGATGCGTTTGAAGCCCACGCGGGCGGCTTCCACGGCGCGGCGCGCGGCCTGGGAGACCGGGCGGATCTCACCGCTCAGGCCCACTTCGCCGGCGAAGCATACGTCGGCGGGGATGGGCATATCGAAGTTGGAGGAAAGCACCGCCACGATGACGGCCAGGTCGCAGGCCGGGTCCGTGATGCGCAGGCCGCCGGCCATATTGAGAAAGACGTCCTTCTGGCCCAGTTTGAATCCGGCGCGGCGCTCCAGCACGGCAAGGAGCATATTGAGCCGGCGCACGTCGAAGCCCGTCGCGCTGCGCTGGGCAGTGCCGTAGACGGCGCTCGAGACCAGGGCCTGCACCTCGAAGAGGAACGGCCGGTTCCCGTCCAGCATCGCCGATATCGCCGTCCCGGAAAGGCCCGCCTCGTGCATCGGGATGAGCATTTCCGAAGGATTGGCCACCTCGCGGAGGCCGGTTCCCGTCATCTCGAAGACGGCCAGCTCCGAGGTGGAGCCGAAGCGGTTCTTAATGGAGCGCAGTACCCTATAGGCGCCTCTGTTTTCGCCCTCGAACTGCAGCACCACGTCCACGATGTGCTCCAGGATCTTCGGCCCGGCAATGGTGCCTTCCTTGGTAATGTGGCCGATGAGAATGACCGGAATCCCGCTGGATTTAGCGAAGCGGAGGAGTTCCGCTGCCACCTCCTTGATCTGGCTCACGCTGCCCGCGGTGGAGTCTACGGCGGCGCAGTACATCGTCTGGACGGAGTCTACAATCATCAGGTCCGGCGCCACCTTTTCAGCCTCCTCGAGGATGGTGCCCATATCCGTCTCGCTGAAGATGAGGCAGTTATCGGCCACGCCGCCCAGTCTGTCGGCCCGCATCTTCACCTGCTTCACGCTTTCCTCGCCGGTGACGTAGAGGGTTTTCAGCTCGGGCCTGTGGAGCGGAAGCTGCAGCGACAGGGTACTCTTGCCGATGCCGGGCTCGCCGCCCATCAGCACCAGCGACCCCTTCACGATGCCGCCGCCGAGGAGCCGGTCCACTTCGGCCGATCCCAGCGACACCCGGTCCTCCTGCGTGGTGGACACGTCCTTCAGCGGCAGGGGCTTCCGACCTTCCCCGGGCACGCTCATCCGCGCACCTTTCCCGGCCGGTCCGGTCACCACCTCCTTCTCCACGAAGGTGTTCCACTCCCCGCACGCCGGGCATCGGCCCAGCCATTTACTGTATTCATTGCCGCAGTGGCTGCAGAACCACACGGTCTTCGTCTTTGTGCTTGCCATACAGGTACAAAGATAAGAAAAAAAACGGCCGCTGCGTCATGTGTGAATAATCACTGTGGGAGGCAGAGGGGCATCTATGACATAAAAAGTCCTCTCAAATTCTGTGATACCCATGATGATGCCATGTTTCAAGATTTGAGATGATGTTAAAATTTATCAATACAGTTTTACCATACTTGGGATAAATCGACCCAAATATTAGAATTCATTAAATCTGAATAATCATTTTGAGCAATATATAAATTTCCAGATTGATTAATCCTTATAAAACCTCCTTTTAAATTATGTTTGTTAATATAATTCTTTAATTGCTCTATGCCAATTATAGACTTTATTTACAATAATTGTAAAGAGTATAATCTTGTAATATCTGATTAAAGAATAAATTTTAATTCAAATAGTGTATTAGGTATATAATCCTTGTATTATACCTAATACAAAACATTGAATTTGTTATAATTGAAATGGAACGTTATCGTTCATTTATCTTCTGCAATAGAGTCATTTATTGTACGGATTTAAGGTATTGTATAGCTTTGGTTTCATCCTGTTCAATAGCGATTTCTATAGCTTGCTTAGTTGCTTCAAGTAAATCCATACTATTTTGTCTTAACTTAAACGATTCTTTTACACTGTCCCTAATCTTGTCCTGCAAATTATTGTCTATTTTTGGAATAGGAATCGATAATAGTCCATCTTTACTATATGCAGTTAATATTGTACCAGTACATTGCTGTTTCAGAAGTGCTTGAATTGGAGTGGATTTAAACAGAACCAACAGAGTTTCACTATTGATTTTATTAGAATCTAACACATAAAAACCTGTTGAGCATAATGCACCATCAAAGTTATTTGGAATGATAGCACAACTCTGTAAAGAACCTTCAATAGAGGAAATAATAATGTTCCCATTATGAACGATTCGCCTTGCTCGCGTTGGTAAATTAGCTCCTAAATCCATTGTAAATCCATTAATATCACCGAAATTACCGATATTAGATAATTCAATGTATTTGTATTTAACATCATTCTTGGGGTTGAAGTTACTATCATATAAATTACATTCTGTTTTAACTGTGCCCCCACCAAATGAATTAACTTTTGTAATTAGATCATCATACTTTGGTTGGTAGTATTCTGCATCAATGCGATTTGTATTCAATATATGCTTAAATCTACGAACTGACAAAGACTGTGTTGAAAGTATCCATGTATCAAAACTTAATTCTGATGATAATTGACAACTTGCTTCATTATATTTATCACGAGATTCATTAAGTTTTTTATATGCAAGTTCTACAATTGAAGTAACCTTTTTCTAAAGTCCTTACCAAACACAGGAATTTCAATTTGTCTAAATTTAGCAGGACTAAAATTAGCTTGATTGCCAACCATTGCAAGGCGTTCAATTTCAGAACGTCCATATGTGGAGTTTAAATATGCAACAAGAGTCGATGGGTCTATATATTTTTCATCCGGTCTAATTCGATAAATATATGATGCAAATGCATAATCATAATCCCTTGGAACAAGGGATGCTTTTCCAACATATTTAGGATTCCCATTAGTACGACAAATTAACACATCGTTTTTCTTTAATTTTAAAGGCTCATATGTTTCACTATCAATAAGATTGCAGTATTTCGCTGGGGTATGAATGAAAAACGAGTCGAATTCATTCAAACGTAAAACTGGATATCCATATCCATCTTCGTTAAGTCCTTTTGATGTTCCGTATTGACTAAACGTTTCTATTACATTGCCTTTTACACTTTTGAAATTAACCTTTTTCGCATTATAAAACTCAGATTCTATTCTAAGGTCATTATTCCTAGAAACCTCAGACATAAGAACAATTTTTATAGACAGCCTCTCCAACAAATCTTTATATATGTCATCATTGAAGAGGCCTATCAAAAAGGGGGTTTGTTCTCCGATTGAAAAATATTATCTAATTCTTCTTTAGATGGTGCAAAACTTAAATGTTCATCATATGCGAACTTTGCAAAAGCCTCGGCAATTCCATTCTGTGCATAAATATTGTGAGGATTTTTATTTATCAGATGTGGATCTGGATTAAACAAATCATGTTTAACAAAGATATGACCATGCGTATCTTTCACACGCTCAGACCATTCTTTTACCTCCTCAGCAACAATGTAGTATTTTTTTTCTTCTGCAGTAATCACATCATATTCATCTTTTGAAATAATGTGATTGTTATTCTTTCCAAGGATAGGTGTTTCTTTATAAAGTTTTTGCACATCAGAATCAAGTGCTAGATATTTTTCAAATGTAATACGTTCTTCCAATAATGGATTCTCTTTTTTGTTTCTTATGACAAAACATACATTTTTTCTAATCCACTTTTTATGACTGTCAGGTTCACCAAACTTTTCAACAAAAAGATCTTTGATAAAAGTGGTGTCACCATCAGCATTTTTGTGTTCGGTCTTGTCAACCCTCGTTTCTATTTTTATCTTGTAGGATGATTTATTTTCAGAAGATTCATATTCTGCTTTTGTAACCTCGACATTATCGGATTTTCGAATATATATTTCTAATGTTGAATATTCATAACTTGACCACGAAATATAGTTTTCAGTGACATAAATTTTATTGCCAGAATTGTCTTTACTTGGTTCTTTCATAGTTGCAAAGAAAATAGGATAGTCAATATTACCATCTTTATCTACAACGGGTTTCGGACAGATATTCGGATATCCACAATTTTCATCAGTCCACTTTTGCACGAGCAAAACACTGGTTTTTGTTCCAGTGTGAGGTTTAAATACATTTCCGTGAAGTCCAATAACAGCGATAAGTCTGCACTGTGTCAAAATATACTCGCGGATATATTTATCGTTCGAGTTGTTAAATCTCCCTTGAGGAAGTACGATAGCCATTCTTCCCCCCGGTTTTAAGAAATTCAAATTACGTTCGATAAACAGTATATCTCTACCAATTTTATTTTGTTTTTTTCCTTTGGCATTGAAACTCAGATCATATTGTGAAAGTTGCTCCTGATTATCCAGATCTCCTGCGAAAGGAGGATTAGCCATAAGTACATCAAAATCGAAGAATTTATATTGTTCGTATTTTTTTCCTCCACGATTACCTTTATGCTCCATGCCTTCTAGTTTTTTGAAACCATCGTGATATTTATCATCCCAATTTTTATCTTTGATATAATCTTTTTCCCAATTTCGGTAATCAAGAGAATTAAGTTCTATAACATTTGTATGACCATCACCTGCGATAATATTAAGCATTCTTCCAACACGAACACTTTTTTCGCTGAAATCAATACCAAAAACATTACTCTGAACATAGTCAATTTCTGCTTGTGTACGTTTGTTTGTAGTGAATAGATTAGGTGCTTTAGGATTCAGACGATGTCACACATGAAAGATTGTATGCATAGGAAAACCACAACTTCCAGCAGCAGTATCTATCATTTTCTCATCCTGAGTTGGATTAAGCATTTGAACGCACATATCTATAACATAGCGAGGTGTAAAATACTGTCCCATACCCTCTTTTTGATTCTGATTTACAAGATGTTCAAAAGCATCATCAACCACTTCCAAATTAGAGTTAAACATCTTGACGTTATGCAATTCTTTTACGCAAGATTTAACCGTAGCTTTCTGCATGTTAAGTGTTGAATCTGCAGGAAACACTCCAGGCCATTTACTTTTTGCTTTCTTAAATAGATCACTAATTCTTATATATATATCATCTGGGGTCTCATTATCTTTTGCTCTGAACTCAAGAACACGAAATGTACTGTCATCAATTTCTGACAGTTTCTTTCCAGAATATTCTATTTGATTTGTTATTGCATCAGCATCATCGCTGGACATTTTTTCATCGTAAAGCTTTGTGAAAATAAGTTTAAATATTTCCTCAAAAGCTTTGTCACTTGAATCGTTTGCACCAAATCGCTGTTCAACAGCAAGTATAATATCCTTAAGAGTTTCTGTTTGTAGTCTATCGGATATCATAAGTTGCTTTAAAGTAAAACGACGATTCTCTATCCATTCTTTGATATCTTCACCATGATGCGGGAAACGTTCAATAATAAGCGTATTATCAAAATCTGGAGCCTCATAAAACTTTAAGAGGTTAGCACCGTTTGCAATAATACCTACCTGTGCTTTTTTCAAGAGACAGTATGACTCCATCTGCTGTCTCGGTGTAGATGATTCTCCTTCATATACAGCATTTTCATCTTTGACTTCTGGACGCTTAACTTCAATAATGGCATCCAATTTTTTCTTATCGGTATCCGAATATATGGCTATATCAATACGCTTGTCTTTTACTACTTCACGTCCTGCATATACAACCGGCACTTCAAATTCAAGTTGTTCTTTAGAATAACCATATTCTTCAATAAGTCTGTGTGCATAAAGTTGGCGTACAATTTCTTCAGGCTTAAGCTCAAAATAATCACCATTGGAATTTTTACCACGAACAATGCATTCAACACCTGGTTTACCATCTTTACGGTTATTTATACGATTATTAAGCCATTCCTGTTCATCTTTAGAGAATTTTAAATCTCGCATTTCTTCTGGTTTTAAAATATCTTTAATTGCCATTCAATAACCCTCCATATGTTTTTTAAGTATGAATTTTTATAGTCTTGCGACAGTGACAATCATACTAATTTTTAATATTTTGTATTTTCTGATTTTTTCAAGTTTTCTCATTACTGACAATATATTTCTCGTAATAATCTCTAACAATCATTATTATAATCAAAAAGTTGTTTGCTCGTTTATTTTAAATTCAACATTATCTTTCTGCTCAAATGTTAGAAACCGGAATCGCCTTTCTAAACTTGATCAAATACCCTCTTGAATTGCAGAGGGTAGAACAAACAAATTCTTTTAGAATCCTAGTCTTTTCAATCACTGATTCTTTAGCGATATTAACAAAGTTGTGGTATACCACATAGTTGTTAAGGTATTTGGTAGCCACACCTTTGAAAATATTGTCAATCATTCGTTTTAACTCGCTATGATAACTATTTATCTTTTGAATATTGAACATCCCGTTCTTATGCTTACCGCTTTCTATCTTGATATGAGTTAAATTGTTGTCTTCAGCAATCTGATCATAACTGTTAAGACTGTCAGTAACAAAGAATGAACCTTCTTCTATCCTGCCTTTAATAAATCCTGATAATTCATCAGTAGTAGGTCTGCCCAGATTAGTTATTCTACCGATAGATAACCCGTTTAGATTAACTGAACATGGAACACAGACTAATTCATCTGATATACCTCTAACGTGGTTAGAACCACCCCTTTTATGTGGTAATCTGGTGAGTATATCAGGGTTTTTACAACCTTTAAAACTCAATCCGAAATAGGTTTCATCTGATTCAATGATTCCATCCAGCACAACTTCGTTGTGCATATTCTGGATGGCATCTAAAATCTTATGTCTCCAATCGAAAGAGGAAGACTTAGAAATTCTGCAACAGGTTGCACAGGCTCTAATGGTCATTTTATGCATCATACAGTCACAGTATTTTAACAGGGTATCATAAGATATTTTCATTCCATAGAGAATAGTATTATTAGTCCATGTATAAGTATGTTTACAGTCTTTACATATGAATCTCTGTCTACCATCTTTATGACCGTTTTTAACTACTCTATGAGACTGACAATAAGGACAATATGGTCTGTCACCTAATGATGTTGCTTTCCTTTTAAGTATAAGTTCTTTGAATGATTTAATTGGATCATCATTAACAGTTTCAGGTTTTGATCCAGTAAGAATCATCATTACTTCAGTTAATTCATCTACATTAAGGTTTCTAAGCATTTCTACTATCG
>JAEEGI010011927.1_pt1 | contig 18657 bp, 14 predicted proteins | sample 8958751 | NCBI WGS metagenome assembly JAEEGI01 (sample SAMN16246545, study PRJNA631951) | gut metagenome | biome: gut microbiome; feature: rumen; material: KS-attached | host: Bos | place: Iran: Karaj | collected 2018-10 | reverse complement strand
TGGACAAAAATATTCTTTCTATCAAGGACAAGCCTTGGCTGCTTTCCTTGATCTGTACCATTTTCGTGATTTATCCCAATGCCTCGTGGCTGTGGTGTGAGCTGACGTTCCCCATGTTCCACGACCGTAGTCTGTATTTCTACATCGTACTCTTCGTGGCGCGATTTGTTTTCTACTGGCTCTTTGTGTGGCTGCTGTTGCGCATAAACCTGAAGTTCCAGAAGAAACTATCGCTCTCCAACCGTATGCTGAAGAGTTTGGTTATCTCTGCCATTGGTCTGCTGTTGTATATTGCGCTCAGCTTCCTGACGGAAACGATGGATATGCCCAACACGCTGGTGGTGATGCAGTTCCTTACCTCGGGACTTATCTGTGCGATGCTGGGGTATATCTTCGAACTGTTTGAATATCAGCGTAGCAAGGAACAGGAAATCGAACAACTGAAGATTGAGAATCTGGAGAGTCGGCTGAAGGCGCTGACCAATCAAATCAACCCGCATTTCTTCTTCAACTCTCTGAATGGTGTATCGGCCTTGGTGCGGAAAGGGGATGACGAAAAGACGCTGTCGTATGTGAACAACCTCAGTGACATCTTCCGCTACATCTTGCAGAGCGAAAAGAGGGGATTGGTGACTCTGCAGGAGGAGCTTGATTTCTTGGATGCCTTCAGTCAGGTGATGGAGGTGCGCTATGGCGACAAACTGAAGTTTAACATCGAGGTGCCTGAAGACCAAAGGGTACTGAAGTTGCCTGTGCTTTCGCTGTTGCCTCTGATTGAGAATGTGGTGGAGCATAACACCATCGACAGTGAGCATCCTATGACAGTGCACATCGGCATGAGTGCGCCAAAGGAATTGATGGTGCGGAATGCCTTGTGTCCGAAACTGGCGCCTAGTAGGACCAACGGGACGGGCTTGAATAATCTTCAGAGTCGCTTCCAGCTGTTGATGGAGCAGAGTATCCAAGTGGATGATGAAGGGAAGTGGTTTGTGGTTAAATTGCCTTTAAATTGACGATTTATGAGAGTTCTGATAGTTGAAGACGAGACGGCTGCTTATGATAACTTGGTGAGTATCTTGGCAAGCATAGACCCGATGATAGAAATTGTTGGGAACACGGAAGGTGTGGGGCAAACCATTCGGTGGCTGGAAAGTCATCCGAAGCCCGACCTTATTTTTATGGATATCCATCTGAGTGATGGCTCTGCGTTTGCCATCTTCACGCAGACAGAGGTGGAGGTGCCCATCATTTTCACCACGGCGTATGACGAGTATGCTATCGAGGCGTTCAAGGTGAACAGCATCGACTATTTGCTGAAGCCCATCCATCCGAAGGATATGGAGGCGGCCTTGCAGAAGTTCAAGAAATGGGGGCACCAGGACATCGATCATTATCTGGAACAGATGGCACAACTGAAGATGGCGCCTGTGACCAACTATCGTGACAAGATCATCTTGCAGTATCGGGACAAGCTGCTGCCTGTGCCCATAACGGAGGTGGCATTTTTCTATTATACCGACCATAAGACCAGCGTGACACTGATGGATGGACAGACTTATCCGTTGCGCAGTCAGTTGGACCAGATCTTTGCCACATTGAATCCTGTCGACTTTATCCGTGCCAATCGGCAGTTTATCATCAATCGGGAAGGGGTGAAGGATATCTCCGTGTGGTTTGACGGGCGTCTGCGCGTGAATATGAAGACCGAGGTGCCTGAGCCTATTTATATTAGTAAGAACCGTGCATCGGAGTTCAAACAGTGGATGGAGCGAGTGTGATAATTATGAGTAAGGAGTTCATTATATGTGGCTGTGTGTCTCGTCACTTCATGGAAAAGGAGAAGGTGGCGCGCATCGGTGCGCTCTTGAAGCTGAAGGGCTTTGAGGTGCAAGTGGTGCCTGATCTCTGTGAAATGGCAGAAGATCAAGAGGAGGCTTTCAGGGCTTTGGAAGGCAAAGTCGTGATCGCTTGCCACGAAAGGGCCGTGCATTCGTTGATGGCATGGAGAGGCTTACAGGCACCCGAAGTACTGAATCTGCGTACCCATACGGTGGAAGAGGTGGCGACACAGTTGGGCATCAAGCCAAACGAGGTTTCGGAAGAGCTCTTGGAGGAGTATCGCAGGGAGTTGGCTGACTTTCCAACGAAGCAAGGACACGATGCCTGGTTCCCGATCATCGACCGTGAACGTTGTGTATCTTGTGGAAAATGTCACGACTTCTGTCTCTTTGGCGTTTATACGCTCGATGAAGATGGAAACGTACAGGTGACCGATCCACACAGTTGCAAGAATAACTGTCCGGCTTGTGCGCGTACGTGTCCGCAAGAAGCCGTGATCTTCCCCAAGCATGCCACAGCTCCTATCAATGGCGGGGAGGCACAGGAGGAAGTGAACATAAAGATAGACACAAAACAACTATATAATGAGGCTTTGAGAGAACGCCTGGTCGCACGTAGGGCTGGCGTCTCTCTGCTAAAAAAGAAATAAATAGATGACGCTACATGATTACATAGCAACCACGAAGGCGGCCTTGCGCATTTTCCAAGTGACGACGCCAAGACTGATTTGGAAGTTTATGTACAACTTCGCTTGGCGGAGCTATAGGTCCATGGATGCCTTTGAAAAGCGTCTGGAGAACAACGATCCGTTCTTTCCTGCATTTTTGATGATCTCTGTGACAGAAACCTGTAATCTGGCCTGCAAAGGTTGTTGGGTGAGTCGTGGTGGACGAAAACAGTTGTCTGTAAAGCAGCTGGATGGCATCATCCGTGAGGGGAAGAAACGGGGGGCTTATTTCTATGGCATCTTAGGTGGCGAACCATTGATGTACAAAGGACTGCTGGAGGTGATGGAGAAGCACAGCGACTGCTACTTCCAATTGTTTACCAACGGCACCTTGATTACGGATGACATTGCCATGCGACTGAAGAAGATGGGCAATGTCACGCCACTTATCAGCATCGAAGGCTTGGAGGAGGAGAGTGATTTGCGCCGTCAGCGGGATGAGGTGTTTGACCGTACCTTGAGAGGCGTGCGTACCTGCCGGAAAGCCAAGCTGATTTTCGGAGCGGCTTGCAGCATCTGTATGAGCAACTTCGACGATCTGGTGAACAGGGCTTACATAGAGCGCATTGCCAAAGAAGGAGCGATGTATCTGTGGTATTACATCTATCGTCCCGTGGGCTCAGAGCCTAATGTCGAGAATGCCTTGACACAAGATAAAATTTTCGCCTTACGGTCGTTCATCGCCGAACAACGAATGGATGCGCCGTTGTTTATTATTGATACATATTGGGACGATAAGGGAAAGGCAATGTGTCCCGGGGCTACGGGCATGAGCCATCACATTTCTCCATCGGGCGCCTTGGAATTCTGTCCACCATTCCAAATGGCTACTGATTTCCTGAATGAAGATGCGTCCAATCTCGCGGAGATCTGCAACTCTGCATTCTTGGCGCGTATGCGTCGTAAGATTGCAGAGACCACTCGTGGGTGTATCTTAATGGATAGTCCTGACAAACTGGTGGAGCTGCTGGAAGGAGAACCTGAAGCCGTGGATACCACGAGTAGGGGCACGGTGTTGGAAGAATATCGGAAGATGCGTCCTGTGGCCAGCCATGATATGGCAGAACAGGCCATCCCCGAGCAGAATGTGTTTTACCGTTTCTTGAAGAAACGCTATTTCTTCGGTTTTGGAGCCTATGGATAAAACGAATGTGACCAGACAGATATACGAGGTACCAACGACGCTCTTGGAGCGTATGGAACTCCGAAAGCTTATCGCAGAACGGGTGGGGAGCCTAAAGGTTCAGCCTCCGCTTTCGATGGACGATCTTTCTGCCATTGCTACGCAAGTGATGGAGGAGAAGGCATTGCCTGCATCTTTCAGTGGCTGGCTGATGGTGGAGATTCATAACCAGGCATGGAAGCATTTCGTGGCAACGATCCCATATGAACGACGCTTGTTGCTATTACCAAAGTGTCTCAGTCATTCGGTTAAATGTGAGGCTGAGATGGATGAATTCGGATTGCTCTGTCACCGCTGTGGCAGGTGTGTGATTCCAAGTCTTGAGCAAAAAGCCGAGGAACTGGGCATGATGAGTCTGGTGGCCGAAGGTTTTACCTCGGTGGTGGAACTGATCAAGAACCGTGTGGTGGATTGTGTGATAGGCGTGAGTTGCCTAAATTCTTTAGAGAAGGCATTCCCGCTGCTTATCAGTCATGCCGTGCCTGGTATGGCCATTCCGTTGAATTACGATGGCTGTAAAGACACCGAAGTTGATACGGGCTATGTGATGGAGCTGATGTCGATGCGTGAAGGGGAGGAGGCGTATCTGCTGGATTATGAACAATTGAGACGGGAGGTGCAGCAATGGTTTGCACCTGCGCATCTGCGTAAATACCTGCTTTCTGACGAGAAACTGACGATGGAAACGGCCTTTCAATGGATGGGAAGCGATGGTAAGCGTTGGAGACCGTACCTGTTGGCTGCCGCTTATAAGGCACTTTCGGGCAAGGATGAAGTCAGTGAGGACGTGAAGCGTGCGGCCATCGGTGTGGAGTGCTTCCACAAAGCTTCCTTGGTGCATGATGACATTCAGGACAATGATGAGACTCGCTATGGGAAACCCACGGTACATGTGACGCATGGGGTCCCCATGGCCATCAATATAGGCGATGCTTTATTGGGTGAGGGCTATAGGCTCCTCAGTCAGTGTACGCATGCTTCTCTCTTGGCAGAAGTGGCGCAGGCACATGTGAAATTGTGTCAAGGGCAAGGCATGGAACTGGAATGGAGCAATCAGCCCCGTCCGGTGACATTAGAAGAGGTGTTAGACATCTTCCGCAAGAAGACAGTGCCAGCTTTTGAGGTGTCGTTGCAACTGGGTTTGATTTGTGCGGGGGAAGAGCTGCAAATACGACAGATCTTCCATGAATTTAGTAGTGCCCTCGGCGTGGCTTATCAGTTGCAAGACGATGTGGAAGATTTCGCTGGTTCTGATAAATTAGAACTGCGACCATCGTCCGTGTTAGCCGTATTGTGCGAAGACAATCCGGGGGTGTTCATTGAGGAATTGCTGCACAGTGTAGACATCAAAGCCTTCTTGAATATTGAAGAGCATCGGCCAAGACTGGAGCGAGCTTTGGAGCGCGTCAGAGCATTGGTGGAAGTCTATCATCAAGAGGCGATAGGGGCTTTATATCCTTTGAAAAATGTGGAACTGAAGCGGTTGCTTTTCAGAATCACCGAACGTATATTGGACACTAAGAAAGAATGAAAGAAACGCTTTCCATACGATTGCTACGCACACTGACAGCAGGTAAGGAACTGCTGAGTGCGGAAGCTTTGGCACTGGTTTCTCGGTTTGTGGAGAGTCAGCAGGTGGAGGGTGATGTGGCTTTCAAGAATAAGAGCGGCGAGCCTGATTTGTATTATACGGCATTCGGGTGGTTGCTTTCCTATGTCTTGGGCTTGGAACTGGATACGAAGAAACGTAAAGCTTTTTTGGATCGTTGGCAAGCTGATCGGTTGGGATTGATTGATTATGCAGCTTTGATGCGTTGCTGCTTGCTTGACGAGCTGATGGATAAGGGGAAGCTACTCATGGCAGTAACAGGAAGTAAGCGACGGGAGATTCGTCCGCTGACTTCTTTCCGGGAAGTTCCCCAAGGGGATATTCACAATCCCTATAGTCAGTTCATCTGGAGGGGCTTGCTGGAAGATACTAGTAATGAAGAAGCGTTGAATACGACTGATTTAGAAGCCTATCGTGTGAAAGGGAAGGGATATGCCAATTCGCCAGCACAAGAGATGCCCAACCTTAATGCGACAGCTGCAGCCCTCTCACTGAAGGGGCAAACCGATGGTTGGAAGCTAAATGCGGAGGTGGATGCCTTGAGGGAAATGCAGGAAGACAATGGCGGTTTCAAGGCGTCGGAAGTTGTGCCTATGGCTGATTTATTATCCACGGCTACAGCCCTTTTCGTACTAAAACAGTATCAGGTGAAACCGCGTTTTAATGCCACGGATTTCATCACTTCCCATTGGCTGGACAACGGTGGCTTTGCGGCTACACTGCTGGATGATGCGAGTGATGTGGAGTATGTGTTTTATGGATTATTGGCTTTAGGAACATTATGAATATAAGGCAGATAGACAAAATTATTAAAGTAACTTCTGAGGCTTTGCTGAGCAAGCGCGAGGAAGGTAAGATATGGCGAGGGAAGCTTTCTTCCAGTGCCATATCGACATCGGTTTCGGTATTTGCCTTACATGAGATAGATGCTCAGACATACGACCGTCAGATCGCGGATGGTGTGGCATGGTTGCAACGAACGATGAAGGCCGACGGTTCTTGGGGCGACAGCATTGAGAGTCCTTCGAATCTGACAGCGACGCTCTTGACATATGCTTCGCTGTATGCCGTAGGGGTGAGGTCGGAAAAGACACAAGTTTACTTGAAGGAACGTTTTGGTGGAGAGACTGATGAAGACATCATCCAAGGGGTGTTAGATTACTACGGCACCGATCTCACTTTCTCCGTGCCTATCCTCGTGATGTGTGCCTTAGCAGGCGTAATCTCTGATTGGGAACGCATCCCGCCATTTCCTTTTGAACTGGCGGTGTTGCCACAGCGCTTGTTCCGTTTCTTGAATTTACCAGTAGTCAGCTATGCCATTCCTGCTTTGATAGCAGTAGGCATTCTACGTTTCAAGAAAGGGAAGCAAGGCTTATTGGCACCACTGCGCAGGAGATTCATCGAACCTTCATTGAAAGTCTTGGTGAAACTTCAGCCAGCCGATGGTGGTTTCCTGGAGGCTGCCCCTCTGACGGCTTTTGTAAGCATGTGCATGGTACAAGCCGGCTATCGGAATCATGTGGTCACTCAGAAAGCGGCGCAGTTCTTGGTGGATACGGTGCGTGAAGATGGTGCCTGGCCCATTGATACTGATTTATCGGGATGGGTAACGAGCCTCAGTATTCGGGCATTGGATGAGGATTTGCCAGAGCGTGACTTCTTTATAGAGAATATGAAAGAACGCTCTACGAAAGATGTACATCCATTTACTGGCGCACAGCCCGGTGGATGGGGATGGAGCGACCTCAGTGGTTCTGTGCCCGACGGTGATGATACGTCGGGTGCATTGGTGGCTTTCCATGTGTTGACGCGCGGAACGTATGCTCCAGAAGTGGGAAAAGGCATTGAATGGCTGTTGGATCTGCAAAACAACGATGGTGGTATGCCTACCTTCTGCAAAGGATGGGGTAAGCTGCCTTTCGACCGTAGCAGTGCAGATATCTCTGCGCATGCTTTTCTGGCTTTCTCGCTGTGGAAAGAAGTATTGCCTCCAGCACTGAAGGCACGGACGGAGAAAGGAGCTAAACGGCTTCTGGAGTGGATGGAGACAGCGCTTTCTAAAGAGGGTTCCTGGACGCCATTATGGTTTGGCGATCAAGATGCTGCGGATGAGAAATCGCCTGTCTATGGTACCGCCACAGCAGTGGATTACTTGTTGTCTGCTGGTCAACCTGAAGCGTTGTCTTTGGCAAATAAAGGCTTGGCTTATCTGCTGAATGTACAAAATGAAGATGGTGGCTGGGGTGGTGCTAAGGGCGTAGCTTCCAAGGTGACACTGACGGCCAAAGTCCTGGGAGCACTGGCTTCTGCTGACAAGCCTAATGAAGTGGCAATGGGCAGAGCACTGGATTTCCTTTATGAGGCGTACGAGCGAGGAGAACTATTTCAAAGAGAGCCTATAGGACTTTATTTCTCCCGTCTGTGGTATTCGGAGGAGTTGTATAGCCTCACCTTTTTATTGATTGGATTGAAAAAAGTAAGTAACTATTATAAAAAGCGCTATGAATAAGAAATTGCTAATGATCCTAATGGCGATGACAGCCATCAGTGTCTCGGCTCAACGAGTCGTGGAATGGCGTGGAGTAGATCGTACAGGAACGTACAACGATTCTGGATTACTCAAGACATGGCCAGAAGAAGGACCAACCTTGTTGTGGTCTGTAGATGGTATTGGTGAAGGGTATTCGCAACTGGGTATTCTGGATGACAAGATCTATGTGACAGGCATGAAAGGAGCCAATCACATGGGTTTTGTATCGGTGATTGACATGAATGGCAAGTTGCTGCAGCAGAAACCTTATTCTCAGGAATGGGTAGGCAATTACAGTGGTGCAAGAGCTGCCGTAACTCTGAATGATGGCAAGTTGTATCAGTATAGTGGACATGGGGTGCTGACTTGTATGGATGCCGCTACCTTGAATGTGGTGTGGCAAAAGAATATTTTGAAAGATTTTGGCGCAGAGGAACTGGAGTATGGTATGAATGAGGCTCCGCTGATCATAGGCGATAAGTTGATTATCACGCCTGGAGGCAAGACGCACAATGTGGTGGCACTGAACAAACAGAATGGGGCGCAGATTTGGACTTCCAAAGCCAAAGGTGAATCGTCTGCCTATTGTTCACCCATCTATATTTCGGATATGGAAATACCCATTGTGGTCACCATCACGGAGCATAGCATCATCGGTCTGAATGCGGATAACGGACAGCTGTTGTGGTCGTATCCTTTCCCTAGCAGATGGACCGAACAATGTAATTCTCCGATTTATGAAAATGGTATGCTCTATTGTATGACGGGCAATGGTTATGGTTCGGTGATGCTGAAACTGGAGAATGGGGGACGTAGCATCAGTAAAGCTTGGGATTCCAAAGAGCTTACGAATGTCTTCTCTGCCATGGTGAAGGTGGGGCATTATATCTATGGATGTAATGAAAGTCGCAATTGGGTATGCTTGGATTGGAACACAGGAACGTTGATGCATAAAACGCGTGCCCGTCAAAGTGTTCCTGTAGCAGCAGACGGAATGATTTTCAACTATTGTGACAATGGAGAAGTGCAACTGATTCAGCCTCACAATGCCAAAATGGATGTTGTCGGTAGAGTGCGTGTGACAAAGGGTACTGAACAGCATTGGGCACATCCTGTGGTGCATAAGGGCGTGCTTTACATCAGACATGGAGATAGTTTAATGGCTTATAAAGTGAAATGAACAAGAAAAGCTTAAAGTGGATTACTATTGGTACGGTTGTACTCTACTCACTGGTTTTAGTGGGATGGCAACTGTATACCCCGCATTCTGAACTGACTACTCAGGAGCCTGGTGCCGATAATCGACCTGAAGGGCTTGCCCGTAGTGCTGATGATGTGAAGGTGGGCGAGTTCTTTATGAAGTATGAGGCCGAAGCGCCTACGGGAATGAATGGTGTATGGTCGGCTTTTCGTGGAAGTCAGCGGGATAATATTATTCAAACGTCTGAGGCGATCAGTACTTCTGGCGATTATCAAGAGATGTGGAGCTTCACGACGGGAGAGGGACATGCGGCACCAGTGATCTATAAGGGTAGAGTCTATGTGTTGGACTATGATGAGACCTTGCTCTCTGACATGCTGCGGTGCTTCTCTTTGGAAACGGGAGAGGAACTGTGGCGTCGATGGTACAGAGTGCGTATCAAACGTAATCATGGTTTTTCGCGTACCATTCCTGCCGTTGGCGACGGGTATATCATTACCATGGGACCAAATGGTCATGTGATGTGCTGTGATCCGGAAACTGGCGACATGAAGTGGACACGCGACATGCAGAAGGAGTATGAAACGGAGGTGCCGTTCTGGTATACCGGCCAATGTCCGCTTATCGATGGCGATGAAGTGATCCTGGCACCAGCGGGTGCGGATACGTTGATGGTAGGCATGGATATTCAATCGGGTGAAGTGAAATGGGCGACAGAGAATACTGTCCACTTCAAGATGTCACATTCTTCGATTATGCCTATGACCTTGAATGGTAAGAAGACCTATGTCTATATAGGCGTGGGTGGTGTGTGTGGCGTTTCTGCCGAAGGGGCAGATAAGGGCAAACTGTTATGGAGTACCAATAAGTGGCAACCGTCTGTCGTGGCTCCTTCACCACTGCGTATATCTTCCAATCAGATATTCCTAGTGGCTGGCTATGGTAATGGCGGTGCATTGTTGCAAGTGGATGGGAGTGGCTCCAATTGGAAAGCCACGGTCTTGGATCAGTACAAGGCTGATAAAGGATTGGCGAGTGAACAGCAGACTCCTATCTTATATAATGGAAAGATCATCAGCATCTTGCCTAAGGATGGTGGTGCTAATCGTAGCAAATTGGTGTATTACAATCCGTCCAATCTACATACGCCGATTTGGACATCGGCACAAGATGAGCGCTTTGGCTTAGGGCCATATCTGGTGATTAATGACAAGTTATTCGCTTTCAATGAAGATGGGGTATTGTATGTGTATCAGATAGAATCGAATGGTATGACGCTGTTGAAGAAACAAGAAGTGATGGAAGGCGTAGATGCCTGGGGACCATTGGCTTATGCGGATGGACGATTGGTGCTGCGTGATTCGCACACCGTGAAATGTCTGAAGATTACAGAATGAAGTAAAAAAACTAAACTATATGGAACAACCGAATAAGAAGGATGGAAAAATGACTCGTAAAGGATTCTTGCGGGTATTGGGTTCTATTGGTGTTGGTGGTGTCATTGCTGGTGGAGCAGGGGATTTGGTTTACAAGATGTTTGCCAAACCCAAAGAGTTGTTCTACCAGACCAATGAAAAGGTGGGAGAGAACCCTCAGCGCAGTACGTTCCTGTCTCCTTATAGAAAGGTGGCAGCATTCAAGACTGCAGAGGACATTGAGTCGTTCGAACTGTATCAGGACTACATTGTGGTGGCATCCCCTCAAAGCATTTATGTCTATAATGCAGCTGGTAAGTTACAGAATAAATTTTCGGTAACTAGAGAAGTGATGGATGTGACGGTGAGTGACGATTTGATTTATGTGCTCTATCCGATGCATGTGGATGTGTTCACGATGGAAGGTACGAAGGTGCGTGAATGGGAGGCGTGTGATGAGAATGCCGATTATTGCTCACTGACCGTTTTTGGAGAGAATGTATTCATCACTGATGCACAAAACAAGCTGATGTGTAAGTACTTGACCGATGGTACATTCGTGAAGTTCATACAGAGTCCCAATGGTTTTGTGGTACCAAGCTATTCTTTCGGTGTGATGCACATGAACGGAACGGTTTATTGCTCGAATCCTGGCAGGCATTTAGTAGAAAGCTATACAGCCGATGGCGAGTATCTGTCATCATTTGGAGAAGCTGGTATTAATGACGGCCGTTTCAGTGGTTGCTGTAATCCTGTGTACGTGACCTCTAATGCCGGTGGAGAAATCATTACGTCGGAAAAAGGTATTCCACGCATCAGCTGCTATAGTCCTGAAGGTGAATTTCGCAGTGTGCTGCTGGATGAAAGGACCTTAGGCGGTGGACATGCGGCTTATGAGGTAAGGGTGAATCGTGACAAGCTCATTGTGGCAGGAAAGAATCAAATTATCACCTTTCAATACGATAAGTCCTTAGTAGCTCAAAATGGGACGGCACTTTCTGGAAAGTGTGCGACGTGTAATAAGGATTGTCCGTTAAAGTTAGGTGTTACGATTTAGGAGGAAGTTATGGAAGACAAAAAGAAATTAGTAGAAGGCAGTCCGCTGAAAAGACGCGACTTCTTCAAGAAGATAGGCACGGTATTGGCAGGTGGATCCATTGCTGCCGTTGGCATCGCCGGTGCCAGTAAGGTGAAAGGCGAGGAAGCCAGTATCTTCTGGCAGATAGACCCCAATGTGTGTACACAATGCGGAAGATGTGAAACCGACTGTGTGATGCCAGTTTCTGCCGTCCGTTGCGTTCATGCGGTGAAGGTTTGCGGGTATTGTGATCTCTGTGGTGGATACTACCGTACCAATGCCAAGGAACTGAATACGGCTGCTGAGAATATGATTTGTCCTACAGGTGCCATCAAGCGTAAGTTTGTGGAAGATCCTTACTTTGAATATACGATTGATGAGGATTTGTGTAATGGTTGTGGCAAATGTGTGAAGGGATGCAATTCCTTTGGCAATGGCTCCTTGTATCTTCAAATCAACCAGGATCTCTGCTTGAACTGCAACGAATGTAAAATCTCCAAAGTCTGTGCTTCGGGAGCCATCCAACGTGTCCCTTATGGTACGGCTTATAAACTAAAGGATCACGCATGATGAAGAATTTGTTAATGATCATTGTCAGCCGTTTTCCAAGGCCAGAATTCGAATCTGGATATCAGTATCCGGAGCGCGATTATTTTGTGCCTTACGAGACCTTCTGGAATGTGTTGGACATCGTGCTGCTAGTCGCACTGATGAGCCTTATCACATGGGCTGCTTATAAGAAACGCACACGTGGTCCTATCATTATCACCTCTCTGATTTCCGTCGCTTATTTTGGTTTTTTCCGTGAGGGGTGTGTATGTAGCATCGGCTCTATTCAGAATATTGCTTTAGCGATGGTGGACAACACATATCATCTGCCATTAGTGGTGTTGTTGTTCTTCCTTCTGCCCATTATCTTTGCCTTCTTGTTTGGTAGGGTATTCTGTGCAGGTGTCTGTCCATTTGGTGCTTTGCAAGAGTTGCTTAATGTCAAAAACTATCGTATATCGAAGTCGGTTTGTACAGCATTGAGTGTGATTCCTTGGATTTACTTGTTCTTTGCTTTGCTGTATGCGCTTACACGCAGTAGATTCATCATCTGCCAGTTTGATCCTTTTATAGGGATCTTCCGTTTAGGAGGAGATTTTGGTCTTATTACCTTCGGAGGAATCTTGTTGGTAATGTCTATTTTCACTGGCCGTCCTTTCTGCCGTTTCCTTTGTCCTTATGGCGCATTGTTGAGTCTCTTCTCATCTGTTTCTATATGGAAGATAAAGATTACGGAAAAGACCTGTGTGAATTGTCAGCTTTGCCACAATTCTTGTCCGGTGGATGCCGTCCTTCCTCCTTATCAGAACAATAATACAGAAGCACGTTACGATGGTGTTATCCGTGTTTTGAAATATGCCGTAGGCTTGCCTCTGCTGATGGTATTGGGAGCCTTGCTGATGCGCATGTCCTCTGCCAATCTGAGTTATGCCAATAAAGAAGTCCGTCTGTATGAATTAGTGAAGATACAGGAAGCCCATCCCGACAATGAGATGCTGCCAGAAGTAGAAGCCTTCTATGCGCAAGGAAGAACCGTGGAAGAGTTGCAACAAAGTAATGATGCCGTTCAGGCAGATTTCAGGTTTTATGGAACCATCGTAGGGGCGCTGATCGGTTTGGTAATAGGATTGAAGTTGATAAATCTTTCTGTGCGACGTACACGCAAAGAATATGAAATAGACCACAAGAATTGTGTGTCGTGTGGTAAATGTTTCAGCTATTGTCCACAGAATAAAGGAGTAGTTATACAAAGAAAAAAAGTTCAGACAGTATGAAAAAAGACGTGTTTAGAAATATTGCCATTGTAACTTCTGTCTTCATTTTGTTACTTTCGGCAATGCTGATCATCAATTACTTTCAAGTAAGGGATGTAACTCCATTACAAACAGAGGTAGTGGAAACCCTTAAGTCTTTGAATGATGCTAATTCGGAGAACGTGGAACTGCAGGAACAAATCCGACAGCTCGATCTGTTGGCCCGTAAAGCCTATTTCGTACAGTCTGGACACTTGAAAGCAGGTATCTATATCTTGTTAGGATTGATTGGTATATTGATGGTATGCCTTCGATTCTATTTTGAGAATACCAAAGAAATACCCGACAAGGAGATTGATCCAATAGACGACTGGCTCTTAAAATCGAAATCCCGTAAATACATTAATTGGGGAATCGTTGGATTGGCAGCGGTAGCCTTAGGATTTGCTTTCTTCTCTTCACCTTATTATAAGTCGTTGACAGAGAACGCAGACGATGGTGGCTCTGGTGATTTCGTTGTGGAGGAGGTGTCTGATCCGGATGACATCACCACTGACAGATTACCTGGTGATGTTTTGGCTGATGCTGAAACTACGGAAGAAACGGATGCCAATGATGCGACTGAGGAGAACTCAGAGGATGCTTCTGATGCTGAAACCGCTCAGGAGGAAGTGCCTGTTTCCAAAGTGACTCAAAACGCTTTCCGTGGCAACACATCGAACGGGCAATCCTCTGCACGTGGCATTCCTACTTCATGGAACTTACAGGCTGGCACCAACATTCTATGGAAGACTGCAGTTCCTAAGGCTGGTTACAATTCTCCAGTAATCAACGGTCGCAATGTGTTCTTCACAGGAGCGGACAATAATTCCCGTGAACTGTATTGTTATGACATCAACACCGGTGAGCAAAAATGGAAACTCGAGGCATCGGGCATTGCCGGTTCTCCATCTTCTATGCCTCGTGTGAATGACGATACTGGTTTGGCAGCTTCGACAGTGGCTACAAATGGGAATCAGGTTTGTGCGATTTTTGCAACGGGTGACATTATTTGTGCCGACATGGAGGGCAATCGGCTTTGGGCAAAGAATCTGGGTGTGCCCGACAATCATTATGGCTTTGCTTCTTCCTTGTTGATTTATGGCAATATTGTTATCGTGCAATACGACAATGATTCTTCTCCGAAACTGATGGCATTAAGCTTGGCCAATGGAAATACCGTATGGACGAAGAACCGTACAGAGAGAGCCACATGGGCTTCTCCGATGATTGCTTACATAGAAAACAAACCACAACTTATTATAATGGGTAATCCAATGATTACAGCTTACAATCCTGCCAATGGTGAACAGATCTGGCAGGTGAGCTGTATGAGCGGTGAGGTGGGGGCTAGTGCATGTGCATCAGATGGCATCGTCTTCGGTGCCAGTGAGAACGCCAAGATGGTGGCCATCAATGCTACTGACGGTCAGTTGGTTTGGGAATCGAACGAATATCTGCCCGAAGTATCCAGTCCTGCGGCTACGAAGGATGTGTTGTTTATTGCTACCAGTTATGGGGTATTGGCCACATTCGATACAAAGACAGGGGAATTGCTTGCTGAGCATGATTTAGGGGTACAGTTCTATTCCTCTCCAATGATTGTGGAAGGCAAAGTTTATCTGGCCAGTGTAGAAGGGAAGGTCTATATCTTCTCGGCAAACAAAGATGCCACACTCATCAATACCATTGATACGGGAGAGAAGACATTTGCCACACCGGCCTTTACCGATGGGAAGATGGTTATTAGAACCAACGAGAGTATTTATTGTGTAGCTGCCAACTGATTATGTGTGATAATTGTAAGACGAAAGTTGCAGAAGAGAAAGCTGCTTTGATGGCACGTACAGATGCTATCATCGACAGGATTGGGACCACTCGCGAGCTTGTGATACCACTATTGCAGGCATTGCAAGAGGAGTTTAACTATCTGCGCTCTGATGTGTTGGAACGAGTCTATGAACGAACGGAAATTGATCGTGCCCAACTCATTAGTGTTTCGACATTCTATTCGCTTTTCCGACATATTCCTTACGGCAAGCACGTCATCAAGATCTGTAATGGTACTGCATGCCATGTGAAAGGTTCGGATAATGTCTATGATGCCTTCAGACGTGAATTGCATATGGACGGAGAGAGTATTACAACTGCCGATGGAGAGTTCTCTATTGAGAAAATCGCCTGTCTGGGTGTCTGTGCATTGGCACCTGTAGTACAGATAGATGAAAAGATCTATGGACATGTACAACCGGGTAGGGTGAAGGAAGTGATTGATGCTTTCCGTATCTATGCTGAACAACAAGAGAAGCGACATGCTGAAGAAGGAGAGGATCAAGCCGAAGGTGAGATTCGTTTGGGCATGGAAAATTGTTGTCAGGCCAGTGGTACCGCAGAAATCTATCAGAAAGTGACTTCCGAAGCACAAACTTTGGGTTTAGATGTGAGAATTAAACCAGTCAGTTGTGTCGGAGCATGCAACCAAGTACCTTTGATTGATGTAGCCATGTCTGATGGACAGATTTTCCGCTATCCGAATGTGAAGCCTACCGATGTGCGTGAGATTCTGATGAAACATTTCAAGCCAAAGAGTAAACTGCGTCAGTGGAAGAACATGCTGTTCCATCAAGTGAATCAATTCCAGACGGATGAGGCTTGGGAAAGTAGTGCGTTCCTAAATGAGGATCATCGCACACGTACCATTAATAATTTCTTTGAGGAACAGTTGCGCATCTCTACCGAAGGCTATGGTAAGATGAATCCTCTGGATATCGAGGAGTATATGGCTCGTGGTGGTTTTGATTCATTGAAGAAAGCCGTTACGAAAATGGGGCGTGAGGAAGTTATAAACACGGTGCTTCAAAGTGGGATTCGTGGACGTGGTGGTGGAGGTTTTCCTACGGGACGTAAGTGGCAGATGGTGGCGTCGCAAACCAATCTTAAGAAGTATGTCATCTGTAATGGTGACGAGGGTGATCCTGGGGCTTTCATGGATCGTATTCTGCTGGAATCTTATCCGCTGCGTGTGATAGAAGGACTGGTAATTGCCGGCTATGCAGTAGGGGCGCCGAATGGTATCTTCTACATCCGTGCAGAATATCCACAAGCTGTCATTCGCATCCGAAAAGCGTTGGAGATGTGTAGAGAGAAAGGGTTTATCGGAGAACACATTCTAGGTACAGACTTCTCTTTCGACATACGGTTGTTTGAAGGTGCCGGTGCATTCGTCTGTGGTGAGGAAACAGCTTTGATTTCTTCGATTGAAGGAAAACGTGGTTTTCCCAAACTACGTCCACCATACCCTGCCGTTTCGGGTTTATATGGATGTCCTACATTGATCAATAATGTGGAAACATACAGTCAGATTCCTTATATTCTTCATCATGGAGCAGCTGAGTATGCCAAGTATGGCACAGAGAGCAGTAAGGGAACGAAAGTTTTTGCCTTAGTTGGCAAAGTGAATCACGGAGGTTTGATTGAAGTTCCCATGGGCACTACATTGAATCAGATTATCGAGAACATCGGTGGTGGCGTAGAAGGAGGAGAGAAACTGAAAGCCGTGCAGACAGGTGGTCCATCTGGCGGTTGTATTCCTGCCAGCGAATGTGATGTGAAAGTGGATTATGAAGCGTTGAAGAGACTGGATGCCATTATGGGTTCCGGTGGATTGGTGGTACTTGGAGAAAGCAGTTGCATGGTCGATGTGGCTCGTTACTTCACCACATTTACATCGAATGAGAGCTGTGGAAAGTGTACCTTCTGCCGTGTGGGTGTGAAACGCATGCTCGATTTGCTGGACAAGATTTGTACAGGAAAGGGTAAGCCCGAAGATATTGTCAAATTGGAAGAACTGGCAAAGAGTGTACAGAAATCAGCACTCTGCGGACTCGGCAAGACGGCTCCAAATCCAGTTTTGTCCACGTTGAAGTATTTCCGTGACGAGTATGATGAGCATATCGAAGGTATTTGTCGTACAGGTACTTGCAAGGATATGATCAACTATGTGATTACAGAGGACTGCATGGGATGTACCAAGTGTGCGAAGGCTTGTCCTTCCGATGCGATTGCTTATACACCTTATGAGCAGCATACCATTGATGTGGATAAATGTGTGAAGTGTGGGCTTTGCATCAATGAATGCAGCTTCAATGCGATAAAGAAAGTTCCTATAAAGAATTGAACATGAAGATTACGATAGACAATATTGAGGTAGAGGTACAAGAACAAGAAACCTTGTGGCAGATAGCTAACCGTTTAGGTAAGCGAATCCCTTCCATGTGCTATGCTGAAGGGATGGAGCATATGGCATCTTGCATGGTGTGTATGGTCAAAAATGCAACCAATGGACAGATGATACCTTCCTGTTCCACACATCCGGTAGAAGGGATGGAGATTTTGACAGACACGGAGGATGTCGTAGAACTTCGTAGAATAGCGTTGGAATTGTTGCTCAGCGACCATCGTGCCGACTGTGAGGCACCTTGTACGACGGTTTGTCCGAAGGGACTGAATGTGGAGCGGGTACTGTGGTATTATGATACTAATCGTTATTCTGAAGCCAAGAGGTATATTGCCGCAGCCTTTGATTTGCCAACACTTGGCTGTGACGACTGTCCCAAAACCCCTTGTGAAAAGGTCTGCCGTCGTGGCATGGTTGACAAGCATGTGGAGATCCGTGAGATCATCCGACAGATGAGTCAGGCACCAGATCCAGATCCTAATGCCGATCCTTTACCAAAGGGAAAAGCTAAAATGTTCACTTCTAAGCTTGGACATTTTTCTCCAAAGGAAAAGGAGTGGCTGAAAGTCAGTACAGACGTTCCTTCCAATTGCTTACATTGCGCTTGTGCGGCACAGGATACATGTAAACTCAGGAAATTGGCTGATGATTGTGGTATCAAGTCTCCGCGTTACGGTGTATCATCCGAATTGCCTTTCAAGATAAAGAAGCATGTTGTGGGACGACTATGGTTTGAACCAGCCAAATGCATTCGTTGCGGATTGTGTGTCTATAACACCAAGGATGGCTTTACGTTCAAAGGGCGTGGTTTTGGCATGCAAGTGGTTATTCCTGATGAGAGCCGTGTGCACGTCAGTGAGGACATTGCCAAGCTTTGTCCTACTGGTGCTTTGTATTTAGAAGATTGAATATGAAACAATACATTATATATAGTTTGTTGCTCTTAACCCTTGTGGCATGCAGCGGAAGAGAACCTGTTGGCTATAACTTTACG
>JAEEGI010011922.1_pt1 | contig 18668 bp, 19 predicted proteins | sample 8958751 | NCBI WGS metagenome assembly JAEEGI01 (sample SAMN16246545, study PRJNA631951) | gut metagenome | biome: gut microbiome; feature: rumen; material: KS-attached | host: Bos | place: Iran: Karaj | collected 2018-10 | reverse complement strand
GACGCGCACGACCCGCGCGTTCAGAACGCGATCGGTATCGGCTTTGAAAGCGTCTCCCCCACCTATCAGATGATCAAGGCGCTCGCGAAAGCGGTCAACAACGACATCAAGTTCCAGCCCGAAAACACCATGATGATCTCCCCCGACGAAGGCGGAATGAGCCGCTGCGTCTATTACTCCCACGTGCTGGGCATCAACCTCGGTATGTTCTATAAGCGCCGCGACTACAGCAAGGTCGTCAACGGCCGCAGCCCGATCATCGCGCACGAGTTCCTCGGCAGCGACGTCGAAGGCAAGGACGTCATTGTGGCGGACGACATGATCGCCAGCGGTGACAGCATGATCGACGTCTGCCGTCAGCTCAAAGCGCTGCACGCGCGCCGCATCTTCGTCTTCGCCACCTTCGGTCTGTTCTCTTCCGGCGTCGAGCGCTTCGACGAAGCGTACGCGGAAGGCTATTTTGATAAGATCTTCACCACGAACCTGATCTACACACCGGAGAACCTGCTGGAACGCGAGTGGTACTACTCGGTCGATCTTTCCAAGTATGTCGCCCTCATCATCAACGCGCTGAACCACGACGAAACGCTCAGCCCGTACCTGAACCCGATGAAGAAGATCCAGAGCTACCTGCAGCGGTTCCACCTCAAATAAGAAACGGCAAAAGCGCCGCAGAAGCACGAGGGTGCCGCTGCGGCGTTTTTTTGAAGGAGTTAACGATGACGATTCGAAAAGCACAGGAAAAGGATATCCCAAGGGTGATGGACCTGCTCTCGCAGGTGCTCGAGGTGCACGCCGCGCTGCGGCCCGACGTCTTTGTTTCGGGCACAACGAAGTACAGCCCCGCCGAACTGGAAGCGATGTTCCAAAGCGAAAAGACGCCGGTCTATGTTGCCGTGGACGACGAAGACGCCGTACTGGGCTACGCGTTCTGCCAATGGCGTGAGACGCCGAAAACTGACCTTTTTGTCCCCTTTCGATCGCTGTATATCGACGACCTGTGCGTCGATGCGCCCACGCGCGGACAGCACGTCGGGCAGGCACTGGTTGAATATGTAAAGGCCGAAGCGGAAAAGCGCGGCTGCTATGAAGTCACGCTCAACGTCTGGGCAGGCAACGACAGCGCTGTGCGGTTCTATGAAGCGATGGGTTTTCGACCGCAGAAGACGACGATGGAACTGATTTTGCCGTAAAAGGAGGAAACGCCCGTATGCGCCTGTTGTTTTCGATGGATCTGAAGGATTATGACGATTGTGAGCGCGCCTTTGTGCGCAACTCCGCCCGCAGCATCATCCTGCGCGGCGGCAAAGTCGCCATGATCCACAGTTTGAAATATGACTACTACAAGTTTCCCGGCGGCGGGATCGAAAATGGCGAAGACCCGGTCCAAGCCATGATCCGCGAAACACGCGAGGAAGCCGGGCTGGTTGTGATTGAAAGCACCGTCCGTCCCTATGGCTATGTTCACCGCGCGCAGCGCAGCGACCGCGACAGGCGGGAAGTCTTTGTGCAGGACAACTTCTACTATCTGTGCGAAGCAGAACCGAAAACGGTTTTGCAGCAGTTGGACGGCTACGAAGCGAAGGAACACTACACGCTGGAGTGGGTCGATCCGTCTATCGCAATTGAGAAGAACCGCAACGTCGGCGAATGCCCCTATAACCGCATGATGTTTGAACGTGAGGCGCGGGTGCTGGAGCTGCTGCTGATGGAAGGCTTTTTTGCGTAATCTGACATAATAACAAACGCCTGTGGACTGTGCGTTCCGCAGGCGTTTTTTCTATTTAATGCAAGCCTTATTCCGCTTCTTGCGCGGCTTCCTCGCGCTGCTTCTGATTCTCGATCACAGTCTTCGTGATCTCGTCCATATAGCTGCCGTGAAGCTTGAACTTCGTCGAGAAGATGAGCAGCGACACGAGGAAGAGCACCGGCGGAATGACGCAGAGCATCAGCGTGATGCCGGTCTTTGCCGCGCCGGAGTTGTTCATGTGCTGCTCGCTGTCGTAACCGGTGAGACCCAGCGTAGCGAACAGGATGATGGTCTGCAGCGTGTAGGCCATTTTCTGCAAGAAGCCCTTCATCGAGAAGGTGATGGATTCCGCGCGGAAGCCCATCTTGACTTCGCCGTAGTCCACGATATCCGCAAGGAAGATCGTCTGGGCGATGAACATCGAGGAGATGCCGATCGCGCCGATGATATAGAAGACGTTGAGGAGCATCAGGTTTTCCGCGAAGGAGCAGAACGCCATCCCCGTGTAGCCGAGGGCGGCGACGCCGAGCGAGACCTGATAGGCGCGGCGCTTGCTCATGTACTTCGTCAAAATCGGCAGCAGCAGCATACCGACGACGGAACCGATCGCCGACGCGGTCGAGAACGTGGACTGCTTGTTCGGGTCGCCGACCACCACATCGAAGTAGTAGGTCGCGACGCCGCTGGTGAGGTACCAGCCAGCGTTGGAGATCATCGCGAAGAGCATGAACACCAGCAGCTGATCGTTCGCCTTGATGATGGAGATGCTGCGCTTCAGCGAGAACTTCTCCCCTGCCGTCGTCGTGATGCGTTCCTTTGTTGTGGTGACGCAGATTCCGGCAAAGAGGATCAGACACGCGGCGCAGACGAGCGCCGTCACCATGAACGACCGCGCGTCATGGACCTTGACGGCTTCGCCCGTCTCGTTGTCGATGATGGACGTCACGCTGAACGCGGTCATCAGCAGCGGGGCGCCGATGGAGACGATGCCCTGGCCGAGACCGGAGAATGCACGTGCAACGGTCGAAATCAGGTTGCGCTCTTTGGGGTCGCTCGTGAACGAGGGCACCATCGACCAATAGGGAATATCGGCGAGGGTGTTCGTCATGCCCCAAAGGATATAGGTCACGGCGACATAGATCGCGATCCCGACGCCGGAGAGATGGAACGGGTTCGTAAACAAAAAGACCAGCACGATCGCGTTGAGGACGGCGCCCGTCAGAATCCACGGGCGGTATTTACCCATCTTCGTGTGGGTGTTATCGACGATGGTACCCATCATCGGGTCGTTGACGCCGTCCCAGATGCGGGCGATCGGCGTGAGGATCAGCAGGAAGGTGGACTTCATGCCGAGCACGTCGGTCAGATACTTTGCGAGGAACGAGTAGAACATCCCGTAGCTGAGGTCGAGACCGATCGCGCCGACGCCGTAGCCGAGCTTGCCTTTGATGAATTTGATTGCGTTCATTTTCTTCATTCTCCTTCGTTGGGATACGCTTTTATTGTACCGTAAAACGGGCGATTCGTCAACCTTGATTTTGCGCGACGAGCGACACCATCATCTGCTGCGTGACCTCCGCCGGCGGCGTCGGGTCGTCCGCGCCGCACACGGTCATTACTGCGCCGCAGAGCGTCCGGAGCCGGAACGCGCAACCGTACGCCGTGAATGCGTCAAGCTGCGCACAGGGCGCAAAATCGAGCGAAGAAAAGCCGCACGACAGTCCCTCCCCCGTCTGCTTCGCGTAAGCTTCCTTTTGGGTCCAGAAGCGGGTGAACAGCGCGGCCTTGTCGTCCGCCTCTGCCAGCAGTTTTCGCTCCGCGGGAGAGAGCACGCGCCGCACGACCGCGTCGGACGCTGTGGTCAGCGTCTGCGCGTCGATCCCGACCGGAGAGGCAGACAGCGCAGCGCACACGAGCGTGTCGGTGTGGCTGAGATTGAAGTGCAGCGGGAAGTCTTCGAAATAGGGCTTGCCCGTTTCGCTTTGCGCCAGCTTCGGCAGCGCGAAGCCCTGTTCGCGCAGGGCATAGACCAGCACCGCCCAGGCGAGGATGGCCTGATTGCGGGCAGGCAAGTGCTTGATTCTGGCAATCGCCGTCTGCTTTTCGGGCGGCAGAAGCGGCGTCAGCCGCTGCAGCAGCGCGTCGTCAAACGCGCGGGGGTCAGCGTAGTAAATCATACCGTATCTCCAAAAAAGGGCTGCAAACGCAACCCTTTTTTCTCATGAATTTATGCCTGTTCGTCTGCCGGGGCATCCGGTTCCGGCTGCGGTTCCGGTTCGGGCTGCGGCTCGGGCTGCGGTTCCGGTTGCGGTTCCGGCTGCGGCTCGGGCTGCGGGGCAAACGGCTGCTGGAAGCCGTAGTCCTGATAGGTCGCTTCCTGCGGCGCCTGCGGGAAGATCACCGCGCAGGCGATGTAGGTCAGGATGCCGTTGCCGAGGATCAGCACGAGCAGGAAGAAGATCAGCCGCACGATCGTCGGGTCGATTTTGAAGTACTCCGCAATACCGCCGCAGACGCCGGCGATCTTTTTATCGTTGCTCTTATACAGCCGCTTGGACGTGTTGTCGAACATCTGCTCATACTCCGGCGTCGGCTGGGGAATGATCAGCGCCATGATGAAATACGCGAGCAGGCACGGCACGATCGCGGTAAAGAACGCGATCTCCACGGCAATCAGGCGCACGATGGTCGGATCGATGTTGAAATAATCCGCGATACCGGCGCAGACGCCGCACAGCTTCTTTTGCGGGGAACAGTATAATTTCTTTTGCATGAGAGACACTCCTTCTCTTTGGGATTATTTTGTCATACCGTTTTGGATCCGGTACGCAGTCAGTGTATTTTGCATCAGCACGGCGATCGTCATCGGTCCGCAGCCGCCGGGCACGGGCGTCAGATAGGACGCTTTCTCTTTGACGGCGTCAAAGTCCACGTCGCCGCAAAGACTGCCGTCCGGCAGACGGTTGATCCCGACGTCGAGGACGACGGCGCCGTCTTTGACCATGTCGGCCGTGATGAACTTCGGTCTGCCGACGGCGGCGACCAGAATGTCCGCTTCTTTGCAGACGGCGGCAAGGTCCTGCGTTTTCGAATGGCAGACCGTCACAGTCGCGTTGCGGGAGAGCATCAGCGCCGCCATGGGCTTGCCCACGATGTTGCTGCGTCCGACGATCACGCAGCGCTTCCCTGCGGGGTCGATATTGTAATAATCGAGCAGCGCCATCATGCCGGCGGGCGTGCAGGGCTTCAGACGGTCGTTGCCCGTCCAGAGCCGGCCGACGTTTTCGTTATGGAAGCAGTCAACGTCCTTTTTGGGGTTGATCTTGTCGATGACCGCCTTTTCGCTGATCTGCGGCGGCACGGGCAGCTGACAGAGGATCCCGTTGACGGATTCGTCTTTGTTCAGCCGGTCGATCAGCGCGAGCAGCTCGTCCTGCGTCGTTTCCTGCGGCAGCGTGTATTCGAGCGAGCGGATACCGCAAAAGGCGCAGGCTTTCTTTTTGTTGTTGACATAGACGCGTGAGGCCGGGTCGTTCCCGACGAGGATCACCGCGAGACAGGGTTCGATCCCCTCTTGCGCGATCGCGTCTTTGACCGCCGTTTTGACGGCGAGGGACACCGTTTTTCCGTCAATCAGCTGCATCGGTCTCCTCCTCTTCGGGCGGTTCGGTCGCGTCGGGCGCCGGTGTTTCTTCCGGCGCTTGCTCTGCGGGGCGGTTGGTCGCCTTTCCGTCGCGGATGCGCATCTCTTTCGCCTTCCGGCGCAGTTCTTTACGCTCTTTTTTGCGCTGTTCGGCGGCAAGCTCCTTCTCGCTCTTCGGCGGAAAATAGTCGATGCCTTCGATCGGCTTCGGGTGGCGCTTATAGTGGACCGTCAGCGAGACGAGCAGAACGAGACACACGGCGCACAACGCGCCGGAGACCACCTGCGACACGCGGATGGACGTGCTGCCGATATACAGCGAGTCGGTACGCAGCCCTTCGATCACCATCCGGCCGAAGCCGTACCACACGCCGTAGCAAAGGAACAGCTGTCCGCTGAAGCGGCGGCGCTTTTTGAGGATCAGGTACAGCAGACCGAAGCCCAGCAGGCACCACACGGATTCATAGAAGAACGTCGGGTGGACGTACAAATTGTTGTCCGAGATGTACTGCGGGATATTCTCCACATTTTCGAGGCCGAACGACGCGGGGTTCTCGCTGATATACTTAGCGACGATATCGCTCATCATGCCCCAGTTTTTGTAAGTGATCGTGCCGAAGGCCTCCTGGTTGGCGAAGTTGCCCCAGCGGCCGATCCCCTGCCCGATCAAAAGCGACATGGCGACCATGTCGAGCAGATTGAAGAAGTTGATCTTTTCGAGCTTACAGACGACGTAGCCGGCGAGAATGCCGCCGATGATGCCGCCGTAGATGGCGAGCCCGCCTTCCCAGATTTTCGGGATGTCGGCGAGGTGGCTGCCGTAATAGTCCCAGCGGAACGCGACGTAGTACAGCCGCGCGCCGATGATGCCGAAGATCGTGCCGTAGAGCAGCACGTCGATCATTTTATCGAGATTGATCTTCCACGTATAGGCGATCCGGCCGCCGAACAGCGCGGCAAGCAAAAAGCCGAACGCGATGATCACACCGTACCAGCGCACGGTGGTGAAGCCGAGATTCAGCGTATTGGAAACCATGAACTCTTTCGCGATTCCGGCGAAGCGGACCGCAACGGTAAACGCGTCCATAAAAGGACCTCCTTGTACCCGGTGGTGAGACCGGACGAATAGTTAGGCCATGCTTTGCGCGAAAGCGATGATGACCGGCATAGTCAGAATGGAAAACACGGAAACGAGCGCGACTGTCTTCGACGCCATACCGACGTCCAGTCCGTATTTGGAAGAGAACATAAAGGTGTTGTTGCCCGAGGGCACGCTCGCCGAAATGGCACAGGCCACAAGCAGCGGGCCTTTGACGCCCATCGCGTGGAACAGCAGAATACAGGACACAGGCAGGGCGATCAGTTTCAGCAGCGCGACGAGGTAGATCCCCTTCGCCGTAAACATCGTTTTGAGGTCGGTGTTCGCGAGATACGTGCCGAAAATCAGCATTGCGATCGCCGTGTTGAGCCCCGCGATCAGCGAGATCGGCTGCGCGATGATCGTCGGCACCTCCACGTTCAGCAGGAACAGCGGCAGTCCGACGGTGACGCCGATCACGCCGGGGTTCACGATCAGCTTTTTCCAGTCGAATTTCGACTGGTCCCCCGCCATTACACGGATCCCGTGGGTAAAGGTGAGCACATTGAACGCAATGATCCCGGTCGAACAGTAGAACACGCCCGTTGCCCCGAGCACCGCCTTGGCCAGCGGGATCGCCATAAAGCCGACGTTGCCGTAGATGCTCGCATATTTATAAATCGGGTTGTACGGTCCGCCCTTTCTGCGGAAGAACGGCAGATTCATCACGATCGCGATGATGTGCAGCAGAAACATCAGCCCCAGCGCAAGAAAGAGCTTCTTTGCCCGCGCGGGCGAATACTCCATCTTGAGGAAGGCGTCGATGATGATGCACGGGGTGATGATATACAGCAACAGATTCACCGTTGCTCTTGCCGTCGCTTCCGTGAACAGCTTGACCTTGTCGCAGATAAAGCCGACCAGCACAATCAGATACAAGATCGCCACCTGTCCGGCAGCGGATTTCATATTCTCAAAAAACACAGTTTGCTCCCGTCCGGTTCACGTTGTTGAATAAGTGTCTTATGCGGCAGGCGCCTCCTGCGGCTGTGCTGTCTGCGGCAGCCGCGCCGCTGTGACGCAGAGCAGCAGCACGAAGCAGAAGAACAGACAATCAACAGGGTTCAGGTGGTGGTTTTCGTTGATATACGCCGCCTTGTCAATCAGCGTGAAGACCATACGCGGCAGCGAGAGCATCCCGGCAAGCAGCGCCGCGGGGAGCCCGTAGCCGGTGATCCGCCACGCCGCGCCGTCGCTGTAGATCCCGCTCGTTACCGATGCGAACGCCATAAAGAACAGCATCATGCAGCCGAGCATCAGAATCTCAAAGAACAGATCGGAAACCTTGACAAAGCTGATCTTGCGCACAAAGTGGCGAATCATGCGGAACGCTGCCCAGCAGATCGGCGAAAGCGCAAGGATGCGCGCCTTCTTTGCGAGAAGCGAGCCTTTCTTGTAAGAGATCGCGAGTACGATGAAATACGCGGCGGACAGCAGCGCAAAGACGCCCTGCAGCGTCAGCGGCAGCGCGCCGGAGCTCATCTTTTCGCGGAACGTCACGCCGACCGTACCGATCGCGGCGTGCTGACGAAACGCGCCGTAGCTGTCCAGCAAAAACGCGAGCGCTGTCAGAACGGACATCACGCAAAGCCAGGGGGAACGAAAACCGATCGTGCGGATCCCGCCCGCGGGCTTGCTGAGGAAACTGCCGACGATCAGCACCGCGCCGCAGGCGATCACAAAGGCATAGAACAGACCGTGCAGCGGGCTTTGCACCTTGAAGAAGCCGGTGACAGCGTCGATCCCGCGCGCGACCTCCACAAAGCGGAGCACGAGCAGGCAAAGGAACATCGGCAAAAAGACGCCGAGCAGCTTTCCGACCGTCAGGTTTTCTTTGCTGTTTTTTATCATGTCAGGTCCTCCTCGCTGTAAACACGCGCCTCCGCGGGCACATAGGTCGCGGTGGTCAGATAGTTCGAAATGCGTTCGTCGAGCGGCACATACTTTTTCGGCAGCGCCACGCTCTTATAGGCCGGGCGGATGATCCGTCCGCCGGTCAGCAGTTCCTCCATCCGGTGCGCCGACCAGCCCGCGATCCGCGCCGTCGCGAACAGGGGCGTAAACAAATCTTCGGGGATGTCGAGCAGTTTCAAAACGAGGCCGGAGAACAGATCGACGTTGGCGCAAAGGGGCTTGCTGCTTCCGGTCAGACGGCGGAAGACCTCCGGCGTCAGCTTTTCGACCATGCACGCGAGTTCGAATTCCTTCGCGTGCGGCGACTGCGCCGCGAAGGCGCTCGCTTTCTCTTTCAAAAGCTGCGCGCGCGGGTCGGAGAGCGTATAGACCGCGTGCCCCATACCATAGACAAGGCCGCTGCCGTCGCCGGCTTCCTTGCGGATGATCTTTTCGAGATAGGCCGCCACCTGCGCTTCGTCCGACACGTCGTCGATATGTGCGAGCATGTCGTCGAGCATCCGGCAGACCTTGATATTCGCGCCGCCGTGCCGCGGTCCCTTGAGCGCGCCGATCGCCGAAGAATACGCGGCGTAGGAATCGGTACCGCTCGAGGTCAGCACCCGGCAGGTAAAGGTGGAATTGTTGCCGCCGCCGTGCTCCGCCTGCAGCATCAGGCAGATGTCCAGGAGCTTCGCTTCGTCGTCGGTGTACTTCCGGTCGGAACGGATGGAGCGCAGAATCAGCTCCGCGGTCGAAAGCTCGGGCTTGTCCGGGTGGAAATACATGCTCTTGCCGTAGTACTTGTGGCGCTTGACCTGATATGCGTAGGAAGCAATCAGCGGCATCTGGGAGATGATCTGGATGCTCTGGCGCAGGACGTTTTCGAGATTCGTGTCGTCCGCCGTTTCGTCGTAGGAATACAGCGCGAGGACGCAGCGCGCCATCTCGTTCATCACATCGAACGAGGCGTTCTTCATGATCACGTCTTCGATGAAGTCGTCGGGCAGCTTGCGGCAAAGACCGAGCGCCTTCTGGAACAGCGCCAGCTGCTCCTTCGAGGGCAGCGAACCGAAGATCAGCAGATAGGCGACCTCTTCAAAGCCGAAGCGGTTTTCCCGTTCGCAGGCTTCGATGATCTCTTCGATATTGATACCGCGGTACTTCAGTTTACCCTTTTTCGGCACACGTTCGCCGTCGTCGATATAATAGCCTTCCACCGCACAGATCTTGGTCAGACCGGCCATCACGCCGGTGCCGTCGTGGTTGCGCAGACCGCGCTTGACGCCGTACTTCCAGAAATCGTCGGGATTGATCTGACTTTTGCGCTCGATTTTGCTGCACATCGCTTCGAGCAGCTCCGGTGCGATCGGATTGAACAACGCATCTGCCATCCGCGTCTCCTCCTTTTTCCGGCCGCCGGTTCTATCCCCGCGGCCGCGTCCATACAATAGATTAAAGAAAAAATAGTTTCTATATATTATATTGCAAACCGCGCAAAAAGTCAACTCACCGAATCAACAAAGGATGAAACCAAAATGAAGCTTTCCTTGGTTCTTGTGCTTATTCTCCTGCTGGCACTGGCAGTGTGTCCGTTCGTCTATACGCCGCTTGACCGGCTGGTGCACGGATCGCCGGCAGACACGTCCGTGGCGACAGCAGACGACGTCGATTTCACGGCGCTCTCCGAAACAGATCCGGCGCCGGCGGACGGCAAACAGAATCGCCGGTGACCGCCGGAGTTACCAGCGCAGTTACCAGCGCAGTTACCAGCAGGTCAAACTCTTTTTTGTTTTTCTTTCCAGCTCTTTTTCTTAAAAATCACGGGAAGCTGGTAACCAAACAGCTATAAACCCAGACGTGGTGCGGGTTTTCGGAGTTACCAGCGAGTTACCGGCGAGTTACCAGCGGTTACCAGCGCGGAGCTGGTAACCATTCTGTCCGTCTTACGACAAGCCGTCGGCAGCGTTTGGGACCGGGCGGACGCTGCGCACACCGTACAGGCAAAGCCGCAGCAGCGCGTAGCCCAGCATGACGCCGAGGATGTTCAGAATATAGTCGTCGATATCCGCCGCGCGCCCGACGAAGAACTGCGTGACCTCGATCAGGAGAATCAGCGCGCTCCCGCAAAGAAACACGCGGGACCATTTCTGCATTTTCGGAAAGGCAAGCGGCAGCAGCACGCCGAACGGAACGAGCACGAGGACGTTGCCCAACAGATTGATCGCGCGCACTGAGACGCTGACCGCATAGCCGTCCGCTTTGAGATAGGACACGATCGTATGGAACGGCACAAGATTCCAGCGGCGCATGAGCGGCTGCGCGGCATAGACCCACTCGAAGCCGTGTTTGGAAAGCACAAGCTGGTTGCCGGAATAGAACAGCACATTCAGCGCGAGGCTGCCGTCTCCGCCGCGGCTGAACAGCAGCTCCGGCAGCACCGTCTGCGACAGCAGACCGCCCAAGTAGCACACCAGCAGCGCCAGCCAGAGTTCATGCGCCCAATCAATCTTTGCGCGGCGCAGCCGCAGAAAAGCCAGACGCAGCGGAAGATAGAGCACCAGCACCGCGACGCAGGTAAAAAGCATACTGCCGAAATAGGACTGGATCATACGGTCCCCTCCTTTCGCGATTATGATACCACGCAAATGCGAATAAGTCCTTGCGGAATTCTTACAAAATTCTGACAATCCGCCGCTGACGGACTGCTTCCGCACATGAAAAAACCGCCCGTGGGCGGTTCTTCTTATATTTCAACGATTCTCGTGGCGAACGCGGCGATCTCCGCGTCGTCGTGGCTGGTAAACAGGATCAGGCTGTTTTGAAAGCGTTCTTTCAGCAGCGTCATGATCGCTTCCTTGCGCTGGGGATCGATCCCCTTGAACGCCTCGTCAAGCAGCAGCAGATCGGGGGCGACCGCGCAGGCGCGCGCCAGCGCCACGCGGCGGCACATTCCGCCGGAGAGCGTGGCCGGATAGGCGTCCAGCTCGTCTTCGAGCCCGAAGGCGCAAAGCCAGTCTTCCGCGGCAGCGTCGCTGCTGCACAGAGACACGTTGCCCTTCGCCGTCAGCCACGGCAGCAGGCGGTCCTCCTGAAAGACCATCGCCGTTTTGCAGTCGGGCGGAAGCGTGATCGCGCCGCCGTTCGGCGTTTCGAGTCCGGCGATCAGCCGTAAAAGCGTCGTTTTGCCTTTGCCGGACGCGCCCTTGAGACAGACGCGCTCCCCTTTTCGGGCTTCGAGCGAAAAGCGGTCGAACAGCGGTTGCTCCGGGAGGTAGGAAAACGTCAGCTCATGGATTTGCAGCATCGCGCTTCCTCCCTTCCATCCGGCGGATCACCCGCCGCAGCAGCCGCTCGAGCAGCACGGACAGCAGCACGACGACCGCCGTCCACGCGAACAGATCGGGCGTTTCGAGGTTGATCTTCGCGCGGTAGAGATGATAGCCGACCGAGCTGTTCGACATCGCGATCACCTCCGCCGCGACGCCGGCTTTCCACGAAAGACCCATCGCCGTGGCGGCACCCGCCGCAAAGTACGGCAGGACCGACGGCGCGTACACCTTCGAAAACACCTTCCGGCGCGGCAGACGGAACACCCGCGCCATTTCCAAAAGCCCGCGGTCGGTCTGGCGGATGCCCTCGAGGACGTTCGCCCAGATGACCGGCAGAACGATCAGAAACGTGATGAAGACCGGCACAAGGTCCTTTTGCAGCCACACGAGCGCGAGGATGATGAACGACGCGACAGGCGTCGCCTTGACCACGGCGAGCAGCGGCGCAAACAGCCGTTCCATCAGCTTCGATTTTGCCGTCAGCGCGCCGAGCAGCACGCCGCAGACGACGCCGCAGCAAAAGCCCGCCGTCACACGCAGCAGCGTCAGGCCGATGCTCGTCCAGAACGGACCGGTCACGCAGAGCGCACCGAGGCGCTTCGCCGCCTCGACCGGCGACGGCAGCAGCAGCGGCTTATGCACCAAAAGCGAAAGCCCTTGCCAGACCAAGAGCCAGAACGCGGCAGCGGCAAGGGTTTTCAGACTGTTCTTCAGCCGTTCGTTACGCGCCATAGTACAACGCGCCGTCAGGCAGTGCGCCGCCGACGGACGTCGGGTCCGCGGCAAAGAGCACCTTGTAGTTTTCGTCGGCGATCTGCTGCATCTGCGCGCCTTCGATCAGCACGATATTGCAGCGGCCGATCACCGCGTTGGCCTTTTCGGTCTTGGCGGAATCCTGCTTCTTTTCGGCGGTATCCGCCGGGATGGAGAAGAGCGCTTCATCGACGATCGTCTTTTCCACCATTTTCGCGCTCGCGGCAAGCGGATTCGTGTTCACGTATTCCACGGAGCTGCGCGCGTCGGCAAGGAACGCCGCCACGCCGTCGGGATTGCTGTCGATGAACGCTTTGCGCGCGACCACGCAGCCCTGCGCGAGACGGGACTCCGGATGCGCGTCGTTCCAAAGCTCGGTCAGGCTCAGCGCCACGGTGACGGCGCTGTTTTTATTCGTCGCGACCGTCACAAACGGTTCGGGCAAAACAGCGATCTTGCAGTTGCCGGTCGCGATCTTCGCGGCAAGTTCACTGTGCTCGCTGAGGTATTCCACCTGGACCGCGGTCACGCCGTTCGCTTTCAGCAGGTCGGAGAGGATATATTCCGGCGTCGCGCCCTGTCCCGTGGCGTAGATCGTCTTGCCGTTGAGGTCGGAAAGGCTGTTGACGGTTTCGCCGTTCGTCAGCAGGTACAGCACGCCGAGCGTATTGATCGCGAGCATCTGGACGCCGCCGTTCGTCTTTTTATAGAGATTCGCGGCGAGGTTCAGCGGACAGGCGGCAATATCCACCTTGCCCGTCGCAAGCAGCGTCGCAACCTCCGTCGGGTCGCTCGTCAGCGTGAAATCGTAGATGTCGTTGTCCATCATGTTGACCATGCCCATCCCCGTGGGGCCCTTGATCGCGGCGACCTTGATCGTGTCGCCCTTGTAATCGACGGCGGTCGGCGTCACGGCGGGCGCGGTCGTTGTGGTGTTGTTCGTGTTGTTGATGCCGCAGGCGGCGAGCGCAAGCACAAGCATGAGCGCCAGCGCGGCGGCAAACAGACGTTTCGTAAGTTTCATGGTGATCTATCCTTTCTGTGGAAGGTTTGTTTACAATGTGAAAAGGTCAGCGGCCGCAGCAGGAGAGCAGGACGTTGCGGCTCACAAGACGGATATTCTTGCCGTCCCGCGCGATCGCGCCCTTCTCTTCGAGCGAATCAAAGGCGCGGTAGAGCGACGCGCGGCCGATCTGCAGCAGCACCGCAAGCTGGCTCATCGAGATCTCCAGTTCGCAGGTCTTGTAATCGCCGAAGCCGTTCAGCAGGTACTGCGCCAGCTTTCCCTGCGCCGAACCGCCGGTATAAAGCCCGACCTTGCCGCTGAATGTGACGACACGCTGCGAAAGGTAGCGGATCAGGCGCAGCGCGAACAGCGGTTCGCGCTCCAGAAGCTGCGTCACGCCGCTTTTACTGAGGCAGACGGCTTCGCCCGCCTTCGTCGCGACGACGGTCCCGCAGGCGCTCTGCGCGCCCGAAAAGAGCGCTTCGCAGCCGAAGACATCGCCCGGCAGCAGCGTTTCGAGCAGCACGTCGCTGTTTTCTCCCTGCAGCCGCGCTTCGCCGCGCACCAGAAAGCCGATCGCCGGCTGCTCCCACAGCGCGGGCGACAGCGTATCGCCGCGTTTGAAGCGGACGAACGACACCTGCTGGGGCGGGAAAACCGCCTGCAGCAGCTCCGGCGACAGCCCGGAGAACAGCGCGTGCTCCGTCAGCGCGTTGAAGAATTTGGCGTTATAGGTCATAGCGTTCCTCTTTTCCCGGATCCATATGGATCCATCCGCTTACATAGACGGATTGTATCACGATTCCGCCGGAAAGTCAAGCGCGCTTTCGAACAGCGGCTGCAGCTTTTCGCGGTCCAGCCGCGGCGTAACGCCGAACTGTGCCTTATAGCAGCGGATAAAGTAGCTTTCCGAGCAGAAGCCGAGGTCATACGCGATCTCGGACAGGCTCTTATCGGTCCGCAGCAGCGACCGCGCGGCGCTCAGTCTGCGCGTACGGATGTAGGCGTTCAGCGGCATGCCGACGTGCTTCTTAAATAGGGCGCACAGATAGTCCGGCGACAGAGCGCACGCTTTTGCCAGAAAAGCGGCGGTCAGCTTGCCGTGGAGATTCGTTTCGATCAGGTGCATACATTTGCGCACCGCCTGCGGGGCGTCGCGGCGCAGCCGGCTTTCGCGCACCAGCGCCGTAAACTGGAGACAGAGCGACTGCAGATAGCGCAGGATCTCCTGCGGGTCACGCATCCGGTCGATCTGCAGGATGCTTTCATCGGAGCAGTTGAACGCCGTTGTTTCGTCCAGTCCGCCCTGAATGGCGCAGCGCGTCGCGAGCGTGATACAGCAGATCGCCCAGTACTGCATCTGCCGCAGCGGGTCGGCGGACAGCCTGCCCGCCACAACGGTCTGCTGCAGCAGGGCATGCATCAGCTGCTCCACGCGCTCCACTTCGCCGTCGCGGATACAGCCGTAAAAGATCTGCTCGGTCTCATAGGGCGTGTGCGTTTGCCCGCTCTCGCGCTGAAAAAACAGGTCGCTTTGTTCCAATACGGAAATCGACGGTACGGTCGTCTCTTTCATTTTGATCACCCCGTCACAGTATAGCACGCTTTTTCAAAAAAGACAACGGAATTTTGCTATAAATAGCGGTTTTTTTATATCTTTTTTCAGGTTCTCCCATTACAATAGAAACTGAAGAAACCGGCGCCCCTGCGCCGAGAAAAGGAGACAGCATTATGAAATATCCCGAAATCGTTGCAAAGATGACGCTGCAGCAGAAAGCGAAATTTGTTTCCGGCTTTGATTACTGGCATCTGGAGGCGGACGAGGCGCTCGGTCTGCCGCAGATCATGGTCACCGACGGTCCGAACGGGCTGCGCAAGCAAAACCCGAACGCGGACGGCGTCGGTCTCGGCAACTCCTACCCCGCGACGGCGTTCCCGAACTCCGCCACGCTCGGCTGCTCGTGGGACCCCGACCTGATCGTACGCGAAGGCAAGGCGCTCGGCGAAGAATGCCTCAAAGAGAAGGTGTCCGTCCTCCTCGGCCCCGGCACGAACATCAAGCGCGCCCCGACCTGCGGCAGAAACTTCGAGTATTTCTCGGAAGATCCCTATCTGTCCGGCAAATGCGCCGCGGCGTGGATCAACGGCGTGCAGAGCATGGGCGTCGGCGCGTCGCTCAAGCACTTCGCCTGCAACAGCCAGGAGGCGTTCCGCATGGTCGTGGACGAGATCGTTGACGAGCGCGCGCTGCGCGAGCTGTATCTCACGGCGTTTGAGATCGCCGTCAAAGAAGGACAGCCCTGGACGATCATGAACTGCTACAACCGCGTCAACGGTCTGTACGGCTCCGAGCAGGTCCATCTCCAGCAGGAGATCGCCCGCGGTGAATGGGGCTTTGAAGGGCTGTTCATCACCGACTGGGGCGCTTCGGTGGACCGCGTACCGGGTCTGAAGGCCGGTACCGATCTGGAGATGCCCTCGAGCGGCGATTACAACGAAAAGAAGATCCTTGCCGCCGTCGAAAGCGGCGAGCTGCCGATGGATGTGCTCGACGCGGCGGTCGATAACGTCGTCGCTCTTATCATGAAGAGCAAGCCGCAGCTGGAAACCGATCACACCTTCGACCAGGCGGCGCACCACGCGCTCGCGCAGGAGGTCGCGGAACAGTCGATGCAGCTGCTCAAGAACGACGACAATATCCTGCCGCTCAAAAAAGGCGCAAAGATCGCCGTGATCGGCGAAATGGCGAAGTTCCCGCGCTATCAGGGCGCAGGCTCCTCGGTCGTCAACCCGTTCCAGATCGACAACGCCTACTGGGAGCTCGGCAAACGCGGCGTGAACTTCACCTACGCCAAGGGCTACAGTAAGGGCAGAGACGTTGTGGACGACGCACTGATCGCCGAGGCGGTCCGGCAGGCGAAAGCCGCCGACGTCGCGGTTGTGTTCGCGGGCCTCACCGAAGAATTCGAAGGCGAAGGCTATGACCGCGAGGACATCCGGATGCCGAATTGCCACAACACGCTGATCCTCGAAGTCGCGAAGGCGAACCCGAACACCGTCGTGGTGCTCGCCGGCGGCAGCGTTGTTGAGATGCCGTGGCTGAGCGAAGTCAAGGGGCTCCTCAATTCCGGTCTCGGCGGCGAAGCGGGCGGCGCGGCGGTCGCGCGCATCCTCACGGGCGAAGTCAACCCGAGCGGCAAAACGATCGAGACCTATCCCCTCTCGTTCAGCGACAACCCGACCTACGGGAACTATCCCGGCGGTCCGGTCACGAGCGAACACCGCGAGTCGATCTATCTCGGCTACCGCTATTACGACACGGCGAAAAAGGACGTCCTTTTCCCGTTCGGTCACGGTCTGTCCTACACGACGTTCGAATACAGCGACCTCAAGCTTTCCAAGAAGACGATCAACGACGGCGACACCCTCACGGTCACCTTCAAAGTGACGAACACCGGCGACGTTGCCGGCGCCGAGATCGCGCAGCTCTATGTCGCCGATCTGGAAAGCACGATCTTCCGCCCCGTGCAGGAGCTCAAGGGCTTCCGGAAGGTCTGGCTCGCGCCGGGTGAAAGCAAGGAGATCGCCCTCACGCTCGACAAGCGCGCGTTCGCGTTCTTCAACGTCAACACCAACGACTGGTGTGTGGAGGCCGGCAAGTTTGATATTCTCGTCGGCGCCTCCTCGCGCGACATCAAGCTCCAGGCGACGCTGACTGTCAAGGCGGAAGCGTGTGAGATCCCCGACTACCGTGAGAGCGCCCCGGCGTATTACGACGACGTCGCGAACATCAGCCGCGCTGATTTTGCCGCACTGTACGGCGAACTGCCGGCGGACGAGCGCGACCCGCGCAAGCCGATCGACATCTACTGCTGCCTGCACGACGCGCAGGACACCAAGTGGGGCGGCCGCATCTGCAAGCTGATCTCCGGCGCGATGAGCAAGTTCGGCTCCGCCGAAAACGGCGACGGCAAGATGCTTGCCGCGATGGCGCTGCAGATCCCGATCCGCAACTTCATCGCGATGTCGATGGGCGTCTTTTCCGAAGAGATGGCCGACGGCCTGCTCGCGATCCTCAACGACGACCAGTCGTCCGCGAAGGGCTTGGGCAAGCTGCTCAAGGGTATTCCTTCGGCGATCGCGAAGCTGCCGGCACTGATGAAGGCGATCTGATCATACAAACAAAAAAAGACAGCCCGCAGGCTGTCTTTTTTTATGCTTACCGGACTGTTATGTCCAAAGCGAGGTGATAAACATCGGGCTGGCGTGCGACGCCTTTTCAAACCCGCTGTTTTCATAAAAGCCGATTTCTTCGTCATAGGCGACGACAACGATGCGCAGATAGTCCTTGTAGCGTTCCTTCATCTTTGCGACAAGCTGTTTGCCGATGCCACGTCCCTGATAGCGCGGATCCACCAGCAGATAATGAATATAGGCTGTCATGATCCCGTCATCCATCGCGCAGATCAGCCCGACCAGCGTTTCGCCGTCCCAGGCGGAATCGACCGACGCGAAGTTCCGCATCGCCTTGACCAGCTTTTCCGGGTAATGCCCGGACGACCACTCAACCGACAAAAACAGCCGCTGCAGATCTTCCTGCCGGAATTCGTGTGTGGTTCGATAGGTGATTTCTCCCATGCCCCGTTCCCCTTTCTTTTCCGAAAGAATACCGGCGTCCCGCGCCGGTTTTTTTAGCTTCAGATCTTGCTCAATACTCTTCCACCGGGATATCCAGCATATCTGCCAGCGCGAGGAGAGCATCCTTCACGTCGTCCATCACGACGACGAAGTGCGGCTCCCAGCCGTTTTTGACGCTATGCTCCACGATCTGCTTGCTGTCCCATTCGGTTTTGACCACGATGGAGGTGCCGTTGAACTGCTTCGGCTTATCGAGCGCTTCGCCTTTGCAGACGAAGAAGCGCACGCTGCCGTCCGGCTCGCGGCCGATCCGGAACACGGTGACCGCCGGTTCCGCCTTGCAGCCGAAGTCCAGCGTCGGGCCGATCTTGCGGTTGCAGTGGACGTCGCAGACCGCGCCGGTGTCTTCCCGCGCGAGCGAGCACGCCGCCGTCCCGCAGTGCCAGAACGTGATGGTATTTTCGCCCTCGTCGAGCGAGACAGGGTCGCCGAAGAAGGTCGGCTGATTTGTCAGC
>JAEEGI010011921.1_pt1 | contig 18669 bp, 14 predicted proteins | sample 8958751 | NCBI WGS metagenome assembly JAEEGI01 (sample SAMN16246545, study PRJNA631951) | gut metagenome | biome: gut microbiome; feature: rumen; material: KS-attached | host: Bos | place: Iran: Karaj | collected 2018-10 | reverse complement strand
GCCATCGGCAGAGGCATTCTGGCGATTGGGGATGGTGAACTCGGCACAGCGGTATATGTTTGATACCCAGGAGTCGATCCTCAATGGCAAGAAAAGCGGGCGATGTACGAAGAGGATTGCGGAGTGTATGATTGTGAATGAGCATTATCAGACGGCAAGGAAGCAGATAGGGTTGTTGAAGAAGAGTTTATTCTACCGCAGTTGGGCAGAAGAGATGGAGAAGATGATAGAGGCGGATCAGACCACCCCTAACCCCTCCTACTCAGGAGGGGAAAGATCCGTGTATGGGAGGCTGCGGAAGATGAGGTATAAAGATGATTTCCTGTATAGTTATGACGAGATAGACAAGATGTTCGGTCTGCTGTTCATGAACAACACGGATAATAAGATGGCCCTCGACTATTTCTTGGCACAGATGCTTCTAAAGGGGAACATGCAAGGGTTCCAACAGTATTTGGGACTGGCCCAACAGTATGGCGGCTACCGTCAGATGCCGCTGGGCTATCAAGATGCTATGCGATGCATTCAGATGCAGGGCAATGTGCAAGGCTCGCCTTATGCTAATTACGTCAAGCGGATGATGGCAGAAAGGAGGGGGAAATGAAGATAATCATTAAACACAGAGACACAGAGATACAGAGTTTCTTATCTGTCACTATTATTTCTCTGTGTCTTTGTATCTCTGTGTTCCAATTGATGTCTTGTCGCTCTGTGCCGGAGAATCCGACGATGGTGGAGCAGCTACCGGAGATCTATCCTGACTATATCGGGGTGACGATCCCGTCGGATATCGCGCCGCTGAACTTCAACTTTGCCGATGAGAATATTGACTGCATGGATGTGGTCGCGAAGGGCAGCAAAGGCGGAGAGATTCATGCCAATGGTGACTGGGCGGACTTCAACATCGACGACTGGCATGAGTTGACTAGGCAGAACCAGGGCGGGAAGATTACCTTCACCGTCTGTATCGAAAAGGATGGAAAATGGACGCAGTATCAGGACTTTGACATCTTCATCAGTCAGGACAGACTCGACGAATGGGGACTGACCTATCGTCGTATCAAGCCCGGCTATGAGGTAGGAGGCGATATCGGCATCTACCAACGTGACTTGAATACCTTTAAGGAATATGCCATCCTGAGGGAGACCGTCGTACCCGGACGTTGCTTCAACTGTCATACTGCCAACCGCACGAACCCCAACCGTATCACGATGCAGATGCGTGGTGAGGGAGGCGGCACGCTGATACAGAAAGACGGTCGTCAGGCTTGGGTGGAGACAAAGACAGACTCCACAAAGGCAGCTGGCTCCTACAGCTACTGGCATCCTCAGGGCGACTATGTGGCGCTGGCCGTGAACTCCGTCCATCAGAGTTTCTTCACAGGAACGGGACAGCGGATAGAGGTATATCATCGGTTCAGCAACGTGGAGGTGCTCGACACCCGTAGCAACGAGCTGATTCTGTCACCGCTATTGCAGACGGAAGACTTGGAGATATTCCCAGCCTTCTCGCACGACGGCCAGTGGCTCTATTACAGCACATCGAAGCCCTGCAACGTACCAGCCGAATATCTGAAAGTGAAGTGTAGCCTCTGCCGTATCGGCTTTGATGCGGAGAAGGGCACATTTGGCGAGACGGTGGACACCCTCTTAAACGGTCCTGCTACGGATCAGAGCTATGTGCTGGCACGACCCTCCTACGACGGTCGCTGGCTGATGTACTGTGTCAGCAGCCGGGGCAACTTCCCCGTGAGCCAGAACGATGCCGACCTGTGGCTGATGGATCTGAAAACGGGCGAAAGCCGGGAGATGAAAGAGGTGAACAGCAGTCAGAGCGAGAGTTTCCACAACTGGAGCGGGAACAGCCGATGGTTTGTCTTCGCCTCCAAACGCGAAGACGGCATGTACACCAAGGCTTACCTCTCCAGCATCGACGGGCAGGGGCGTGCAACAAAGCCCTTCCTCCTACCCCAGTGGAATCCGAGAAAATACTATCGGGAGATGATGGATGCCTACAACTGTCCTGACTTCACAAAGACAAAGGTGGAGTTGGATGCCCATGAGGCATACCGACAGGTTTTTGAGAACCGAAGGGAGAAAGTAAGGGTGAAAAGGTAAAAGGGTGAAAAGGTGAAAAAGAAAGATAGTAAAGATATGAGAAGATTTAATTTTATGAGTAAGCGGAAAGAATGGATGGTGATGAGTGTTTCACTTTTTCACCTTTTCACTCTTTCACTTTTATTGGGTTGTCAGCAGGCCAATAACGGGAAGTGCCAAATCATCGGCACTGTGAATGGAGAGCAGTATGAAGGCAAGCGCATCTTCCTAGTGCCGTATTCCGGACCTTCAACGATGGAAACAGTCGATTCGATGGAGATCAAGGATGGGAAGTTTCACTTTGAACCAGACTCTGTGCAGATGTACAAGATTCTGCTTGACTACCACTATCGGATGGGACTCCAACAGCTTCTCATCGTTGGCGAGCCTGGTACTATCCATGTGACCATCGACAGCATCAGTCATGCGACAGGAACCCCTCAGAACGATTCGCTTGAACAGTGGAAGGTCCAGACGGAAATCCATAACAGGCAATTGGGCATGATGCGGAAGAACATTGTGGATCTAAACAAAAGAGGTGACTCTTTACAAGCCAAGTATATCCAGCAGCGGGCAGACAGCTTCCATCTGGTGTATAAGAACTACACCCGCCAGCTGGCGAAGAATATGGAAGGTTGCGTGCTGGGGGATTTTTTGGAAAGCCTCTATCCGCTGACTTATAAGCGCCAGATGCCTGACGGTCGTATTGTAACGATGAATGCCGATACGAATGAAGAGATTCCTGAGTAGATATTGGAAGACGATGGTGAGTACCAATCGTCTTGGACTGACAATCCTGTTCGGTCTGGTGGTGTTCTTTTTCTGGAGAATACGATATCCCTTTGCGCTGACTTATCAGGAGCAGTTCCAGTTGTTCCTCTTCGACGGTGATTATTTCTTAGGAATAGTGGCAGAGCCTGGTGGCTTGGCAAGATATGTGGCGGAATTCCTCGTACAGTTCTATAACAGTCCCACGCTCGGTGCCCTTATCCTTGCCGTGCTCTTTATGCTTGTGCAGCGCCTTACCTGGCGATTGATGCGCTGTGAGGCTCACTATCCCATTAGTTTCCTGCCCGCAGTTCTCCTTTGGTATGCAATGGGTGACGAAAGCGTCAAGCTGACATACGTTGTGGCTTTGCTGATGGCGATGGGCGTCAGCTGGCTGATGACTATATGTATGAATAAGGTGAAGCGCGAGACGTTGGTCAAGGCCGTCTCACTACTGGTGGTCATCCCCATACTGTACTGGCTCATCGGCCCGATGGTGGTGCTTGTAGCCCTCTGCGTCATGCCGCTTTCCGTCATCTGGGCACTGGCAGTGATGCTGTTGAGTGCACACTTTGTCCCGTTCCCTCTGTCAAGGGTAATGACAGGCGTCGGCTATTACCGTTTCCCCGAGGTCGTTCCTTATATTCTGATGGTCATCCCTCTCTTTATCTGGATTCTGAGCCTGGTCGTCCGTCGGCTGCCGCAGGCAAGGCCCTGGGTCGTATGGAGTGAGGCAGTCGTGTGTTGTGCTGCCGTCATAGGATGTCCCGATCTGGGCTATGATGCGAAGAAATACGAACTGATGGAATACGACCAGCTGGTGCGTATCAAAGACTGGAAGGGTATCATCGCCAAGGCAGAGAAACAGACGCCGGATTTGCCGATGAGTGTCAGTGCCAACAACTTGGCTTTGGCTATGACCAACCAGCTGGGAGAACGCGCCTTCGACTTTTACCAACGGGGCAGCGAGGGACTGCTTCCACCATTTGAGCGTAACTTCTCTACGATCCAGCTGACAGGAGAGGTGTATTTCTATCTGGGTCTGGTGAATACTGCCCAGCGCTTTGCCTTCGAGGCGATGGAAGGCATACCTGATTATAGTAAAAGCGGCAGGATGATGAAGCGTCTGGCAGAGACAAATCTCATCAACGGTGAATATGATGTGGCAAGGAAATATCTGCAAATGCTGAACAAAACGATTTTCTATCGTCCCTGGGCTCAACAGGCCCTGGCTATGCTGGGGGATGAACGCCAAATTAATGCCCACCCGGTGTATGGCACCCTGCGGCAGTACCGGATAGAGGATGACTTCCTGTTCAGCGAGGATGAACTTGACAAGATCTGCGGTCAGCTGTTCATGCACAACCATCATAACCAGATGGCCACCCAGTATCTGGTGATGGCACCGCTGCTCGACGGCGATGCCCAACGCTTCAACAACTATGTGACGTACGTACAGAGTAATGTGAATTATAACCCGCGCTATGTGCGGGAGGCCATAGCCAAAATCAGAACGACGAGATGAGAAAACTGTCATTGTGTCTTTGCGCCCTCGTATGCTGGGCGTCGTGCACCCAGCGGGTGGAGAACCCTGTCGCGCTGGATGAAATCCCCACCATCTATCCCGACTATATCGGGGTGACGATACCCGCAGAGATCGCCCCACTGAACTTCAATATCACAGCAGCAGATATTGACATGGTTGATATCGTGGTCCACGGCTCGAAGGGAGGAGATCTGCATGCGCAGGGCGACTTCGCCGATTTCGACGTTAAGGACTGGCATGAGCTGACGGCTAAGAACAAAGGCGGAGAACTGACTTTCACCGTCTGTGTCAGAAAGGACGGACGGTGGAAACAATATAAAGACTTCAAGGTCTACGTGAGTCCCTATGTCCTTGACGAGTGGGGCCTGACTTACCGCCGCATAGCCCCAGGCTACGAAGTATACAGCAAGATGGGGCTCTACCAGCGCGACCTGTCTAATTTTGAGGAATATGCCATCATCGAGAACACCCAGGTGCCAGGTATGTGCGTCAACTGCCATACTGCCTGCCAGACAGATCCTTCGAAATTCGTCTTCCATGTGCGTGGCGGTCATGGGGCGACGATGTTCCAAACCGACGGACAGCGGGAATGGTTGAAGGCGAAGAATGACCTGCTAGGCGGCGCGATGGTGTATCCTTATTGGCATCCGAGTGGGGAATACTGTGCCTTCTCAACCAATCAGACGCGTCAGGGATTCCATGTGGTCAAGGACGAACGTGTCGAAGTGTTCGACCTTTCGAGCGATGTTTTCGTATATCATCCTGCAACGCATGAGATACTGACAGACTCGCTGTTGCAGACCAAGGACTGGAGTGAGAACTCCCCTGTTTTCTCTCCTGACGGGCATACCTTATATTATATGACCTGCCTGCAACAGGATTATCCTGAGCGCTACAACGACGAGAAATATAACCTCTGTAAGATCGCCTTCGATCCCGAGACAGGGAAATTCGGAGAACAGGTGGACACGCTCTTCAACGCCGTGGCGATGGGGAAGAGCCTCACCTGGCCCCGCCCGAGCTACGACGGCAAGTATATCATGTTCACCCTGATCGACTACGGGTATTTCTCTATCTGGCACAACGAAAGCGACCAATGGCTTCTGGACCTGCAGACCGGCGAAGTCCATGAGATGAAGGAGATCAATAGCGACAAGGCCGACAGTTACCATAATTGGAACGTGAATTCTCATTGGATCGTCTTCACCAGCCGACGTGACGACGGACTCTACAGCCGCCTTTATCTAGCATGCATCGACGACAAGGGACAGTTGTCGAAGCCTTTCCTTCTGCCTCAACGCAATCCTAGTGAGTATTATAGCAAGAGCCTGTATTCATTCAACACGCCGGACTTTACGAAGACGAAGGTGGACTTTGATGCCTACGAAGCAGGCATCGAAATCGCCTCAGACAAGCGCATAGATACAAAAGTTAAATGATGATGGCGGCCGTTTGCCGCCATCATCATTTAAAAGAAATCGCTTCCTGTTTCATGGCCTTGGCGACATCATTGACATCGAAGGGAACCTTGCCCTTACCTAATTCAGGGGCATTGAAAGACTTCAGATTGTTGTCATAGAAGGTCGGATGCTCCTGAGGCAGACAGAAAGGCTTATGGGCCTTGCCTTCTTTGTCGATATAACAGAAATAAGGTTTGCCATAAAGACCGTCGTCACGTTTCCACGCATAGACGAACCAGCGGCTATTCGATGACCAGGAGTGATAAGTGTCGCTTTTCCCGCTGTTGACGACGGCGAGGGTATCAACGGCACTCGTCTGCAGATCCATCAGTTGAAGGTCTGCCTCCGGATGCCAGATGGGGAAGGTTCCATAATCGGCGACAGTATAGAGGAGATAACGGCCATCTGGGGAGATACGGGGATGGCAGACGGAAGATTTCCGGGGAGTCAGGAGACAGGAGTCAGGAGACAGAAGTGTGTCCACGTGGGTGCCAATGGTGCCGGAGGATTCATCAAAGGGAATGCGGACGAGACGATATTGGAGGTTTCTGATCTTACTGGGCAGACTGACACTATCGGCAGCACAGTAATAGATGTACTTTCCATCGGGCGAGAAGGTTGGGAAGGTCTCGAATTTCAGACTGTCGGCAAGCAGCGGCGAGGAGATAACACGATGCTCCTGGATATCGGCCACGTAGACATTTGACTCGGCATCATAGACTTCAAGACGCTTGGCGGGCATGCTGTGGAAAGCGGGTATGATCTTCTGGGTGGAATAGGTGATGTAGCGCCCTGAGGGACTGAAGCCAAAATAGACGCTGCCGGGGATATCGAGCTTGCTTAGCTGGCCATGCCGATTCAAGATGGCCCCGCCACCAGGCCCTCTGACATACATCATCGATAGCTGAGGGTTCTGGTTGGCGAAGGTGTGGCAGTTCATGCAGCGGTTCTCCAACTGTTCATAGTGGCCAAGGGCATTCACATCGAAGTTCTCCACACAACGCTGCTGGATCTGCACGTTATTCCATATCTCATAGTCGGGTTCAATGAGCCGGTAGGTCAGGTAAGGATCCACCTTGTCGCTGACCACCTGCCACTTGATCGGTTTATACTGCTTCCACGTGCCGTTAATCAGGGCAGTGACAGTCACCTCTATCTCCTTGTCTCGAGATTGCTGCATCAGTGTCTTCCATTCGTCTATGTCGAACACGGCCTCATTACCGCTGGCATTCAGTGTCAGTTCTCCCGCCTTAACCTCTAAGGCATCGCAGTCAGCACGAAGCAGGAAGTTCAGTGGGGCGATATTTTCAGGAATGGTCACATCGCAATAATCTGGATAAATAGGAGGCCTTTCGCTGCTCTGTTGCACGTTCTCTGGTGTCGGCGTGCAGGATGTTAATTGCAACACAGAGACACAGAGGCACAGAGAAATAAGAGTTACAAACAAAAAACTTTGTATCTCTGTGTCTCTGTGTTTTAAAATATTTTGTATCATATCTCTGGGGCTTTAATCTTGTCGAAATAATACCAATAGGTTCCTTTGAAACGGGGATTGCCACGCTGGTTGTTATAGTCGATGAAACGCTGCATCACATCGTTCATCTTGATATAGTTCTGCCAATCCTCCTGAGGCGCATCGGTGCCAGCCAACCAGATGCACAAGGCTTCCTGATAGAGAGGCTTCAGACGCGGCTTGCCTGTCTCAATACAATAGCGGTCATAGTCACGCTTGAAGTTCGTCATATCTTTCAACAGAAGATCGCTGCAAAGGATATAGTCGAGGGCTACGATATTGTCGGGGTTGGCATCCAGCAATTGCATCATCAGGAAGTGGGCATTGTCAGTAATAGTGATGGTGTCACGACGGCTCACCATCTGCATTTTCTTCTGATAGATATCCTTGCCGTACAAGCGGACGTTATCGGCCCATCTCCTGTAGACGAGGGTCTTGTCAAGTATGCGCAGGTACTTTTCTGCAGCCAGGGTATCGCCACTGACGATATTACACTCTGCCAATCGGCGCATCATTCGCACGTTGCGGTTGTTGTGCGAGAAAACATTGGTCATCATCGCTGCCCGTTCCGTAAAGGTCATGTCGCCTAAGGCCCAGTAGAGTTCGTTCATATTGCGGATGGTAAGCATGGGTGTGTCTGGACCTATCTTCTCGAAGGTGCCCAGATAGTTCTGGGTGAAATCCAGCAGATGGTCGGGCAGCTCGCCACGCTGGGCCTGAGCCAGGTTGTAGAAGAATAGCATCTGATCCGTCCATTTGTTTTCGCCTTCCACCATCTTGATAACCTTATCATGGTTGCCGAAATAATATTCGCAATCCACGGCGAAGTCTTTCTCCAGGATTAAGTCGGGTCCCTGCATCTTCTTTACCTCAGGCAGACCGAAAAGCAGATAAGTCGGTAGCATGGCGAGTGCCAATATCACAAGTCGCTTTTTCCATCCTGGTATCAGCGATACCAGCCATAACAAAAGCCCCCAGCCTATTATGGAGATGGTAGATGAGAGACGGTAACTTGTGCTGAAATGGCAGACGGCTACGAAGATCATCAGCAACAATGCCAGTATCAGGGCAACGGCTTTACAAACCTTGAAGTTCCTGAGTGCCGTATACCATAAGATGCCTATCAGGAGCAGACAGGATATCAGGATTATAGCCCCGAGGTAGAGATAGTAATAGAACTGCGTGAGAAAATCGCCAGCCAGACGGGCTAATCCGCCAGACTTTTCAAAATAGGTGGAGATATAATCCCACGAACAGAGGAAGATCTGGTTTTGCTCCTGGAAGAAGAAGTGATAGGGATAACAGAATTGAAAGAAACACCAAATGGCAACAGCCCAGAGAGCCATCACCATATTTGGAATTCCTTTTGATCCAAATTTCCTCATTGCTGACGCCTACACGATAACCTTTGTCTTCTGGTACTTCTCACGGAATTCCGTAGGACTGCAGCCTTTGCGCTTACGGAAGAGGCGGTTGAAGTTGGAGATCGTATTGAAACCCGTTCTCCAACATATCTCGCTGACGCTGTCGGTGGTGTCTATCAGCATACGGGCGGCATGTCCCAGGCGGATATCGACGATATACTCTGAGATATTCTTGCTTGTACGCTGCTTGAAGTAACGGCTGAAGGCGGTAGGCGTCATACCCACAAGGCCGGCCAACAGCTCCAGACTCATCTCGTCTTTGTAATGCTCGTCGATATAGTTCTTCACTTTTAGGATCCGCTTCGACTCACTCTCAACCCCGACCTTGGCAAACGAAGAGGTGGCCAGTTCGCGAGCGTCGTCAAACTTCGATAATTCATAGAGTATGGAGAAAAACTCCTGCACAGCCAGGAATCCTTCCTCAATGGAGGAAAGCCGGACAAGACGGTGGTAAACCAGCATAATAGCCTGAGGGGGAAAGGCCAGTCCACGCTGTGCCCTGGTCAGCATGCGATAGATGGGTTTATATGAATTGAACCTGAATGGCGATGTAGACTGGTCAAAATTAAGTCGGAACTGCACCGTCACCTCATGGATATCCTCACTCTTGCATTCGTGCTGCTCCCACACATGCTCCAAATCCGGGCTGGCTATCAGCACTAAATCCAAATCGCCTATCACCTCGCTTGAATCGCCGACAACACGTCGCGTGCCCGCACCATTGGCGACGAAATTCAGTTCCAACACATCATGCGCATGTATGGGATAGTCAAATTCCTTCTTGTGGCGGTCTGCCACGTACATGAAGTCATTCTCACTTAATGGTGTAATCTCTCGTAAAACCCTTGTATCCATAATTTTTCCGCTGCTAAATTAGTGTTTTTGCATTTCACCGCCAAACAAATAATGATTTTTGTGGTAAAACTTAACTTTACATAACATTTTAACGTAAGAAAAAGTGGGCTTTCTTTTGGTATTTCGTTCGTTTATTTGTAACTTTGCAGCCCATAAGGAAAATATTTATATGATATGTTAGAGAAGCTATTTGGATTTGATTCCTCCAAAATGACCTTGCGCAAGGAGGTGATAGGTGGCATTACCACCTTTTTGACGATGGCCTACATCTTAGCCGTCAACCCCAGTATTCTTTCAGCAACGGGCATGGATGCAGGGGCAGTGTTTACCACCACGTGTATCTCGGCAGTAGTAGCCACCCTGGTGATGGCGCTCTATGCCAAGTTGCCGTTTGCTTTGGCTCCCGGCATGGGACTGAATGCCTTCTTTGCGTTCACCGTCGTGCTGACCATGGGCTATTCGTGGCAGTTTGCGCTCACCGCCGTCATGATAGAAGGACTCGTCTTTATCCTGCTGACGGTTACAGGCTTGCGCCAGCATATCGTGAATGCGATCCCTCTGGTGATGCGACGGGCCATCAGTCCTGGCATCGGACTCTTTATCGCCTTCGTAGGACTGAAGGGTGCGGGTATCGTCACCTCGTCGGAATCTACATTTATCACACTGGGTAATCTCCACGATACTGCTGTACTGCTTAGTATCTTTGGCATCATACTGACGGCAGCCCTCTTGGTAAGAGGCATTACGGGCGCATTGCTCATTGGTATCCTGACGACAACCATCGTAGGTATTCCCTTGGGTATTACCAATTTTACCGGCATCATGTCGATCCCCCCGTCTATCAGCCCCATCTTCTGGCAGTTTGAGTGGCACAATATTTTCACGGTGGATATGGTGGTGGTGGTACTCACATTCCTGTTTATCGATATGTTCGATACCATCGGTACCCTGATTGGTGTATCCAACCGTGCAGGTATGGTGGATGACAACGGTAACGTGAAGAACCTGAATCAGGCCTTTATGGCTGATGCCATAGGAACCACTTTAGGCGCTATGCTGGGCACATCGACGGTAACGACATACGTTGAGAGTGCTTCTGGTGTGAATGTAGGCGGACGTTCTGGACTGACCAGCCTTACTACCGCCATCTGCTTTGCTGTGGCATTGCTCTTCGCACCGCTGTTTCTGGCTATTCCTGAACAGGCCACAGCTGCGGCACTGATATTGGTGGGTGTGATGATGATGTACGACATCCGCAAGGTTGATTTCTCCAATTATGTAACGGCCATACCTTGTTTTATCTGTATCGTACTCATGCCGCTTACCTATAGCATCTCTGATGGTATTCTGATGGGTGTGATTTCGTATGTGCTGATTCATCTGCTGTCAGGCACGTTTAAAGATAAGGACGAGCGTAACAATATGAATTGGGGCACCATCCTTCTGGCCGTATTGTTCATCTGTCGCTACGCATTCCTATAGAGCTAAAAGATATGTTAGAAGTAAAGAACTTACATGCCAAAATTGGCGAGAAAGAGATATTGAAGGGCATCGACCTCGTGATTAACGACGGTGAGACGCATGCTATCATGGGGCCCAACGGCTCTGGTAAGAGTACGCTGAGTGCCGTGCTCGTAGGCAATCCGCTCTATGAGGTGACGGAAGGTGAGGCCTATTTCAACGGCAAAAATCTGTTAGAGATGAAACCTGAGGACAGGGCGCATGAGGGATTGTTCCTCTCGTTCCAGTATCCGGTGGAGATTCCAGGGGTCTCGATGACGAACTTCATGAAGGCCGCCATCAATGAGAAGCGCAAGTACCAGGGCTTAGAGCCGATGAATGCGGCAGAGTTCCTGAAGCTGCAGCGAGAGAAACGGAAGATTGTGGAACTTGACTCTAAACTGGCTAACCGCTCGGTGAATGAGGGTTTCAGCGGTGGCGAGAAGAAGCGCAACGAGATCTTCCAGATGGCGATGCTGGAGCCGAAGCTGAGTATCCTCGACGAGACGGATTCTGGTCTTGATGTTGATGCCATGCGGATCGTGGCCGAAGGCGTGAATAAACTCCAGACACCCGAGACATCGTGTATCGTCATCACCCACTACGACCGTCTGCTGGAGATGATTAAGCCACAGTTTGTGCATGTGCTCTACAAAGGTCGCATCGTGAAGACTGGCGGTCCTGAGCTCGCCAAAGAGATTCAGGAGCACGGATATGATTGGATTAAAGAGGAGATAGGGGAAGAGTAATGCAGAGCGAACAGCAATACATAGAACTCTATGAGCAGGCACGGGAGTTGATATGCTCTCATGCCCCTGAGGCGATGAATGCCGTAAGGGATGAGGCTTTTGAGGCTTTCAAGGCCCAGGGCTTCCCGTCGAAGAAGGTGGAGCGGTATAAGTACACCGATATGCAGAAGCTTTTTGCGCCTGACTATGGTGTGAACCTGAATCGCTTGCAGATTCCCATTAATCCCTACGAAAGCTTCCGTTGCGATGTGCCTAACCTGAGCACAAGTCTGTATTTCGTGGTGAACGATATGTTCTATCACGATGAGAAGCCAAAGGGGCATCTGCCTGAGGGCGTTGTCATCGGCTCTATGCGTGATTACCCTGAGTTGGTGAGCAAGTATTACACCAAATTGGCCAAGAGTGGCGAGGATGCTGTTACAGCACTCAACACCATGCTGGCACAGGATGGACTGCTGGTTTACGTACCTAAGAACGTGAAGGTTGAGCGCGCCATCCAGGTTATCAATATCCTCAAGGCAACGCCTCAGAATGCCCAGCGCTTGGTGCCTGATCTCATGGTGAATCGTCGTGTGCTCATCATTCTCGAAGAGAGTGCAGAACTGAAAATGCTCTTCTGCGACCATACGGCTGATGACCGTAACTTCCTCGCCACACAGGTCATTGAGGCCTATGTTGGTGAGAATGCATCACTCGACCTCTATTGTCTGGAGGAAACCCATTATAAAAATGTACGCGTAAGCAACGTGTATATCGACCAGCAGGCCAACAGCCGCGTAAACCACAATGTAATCACCCTGCACAACGGCATTACCCGCAATAAACTCGACCTGACTTTCAGCGGCGAGGGAGCCGAGTGCCAGTGCTATGGCTGCGTGATTGCCGACAAGCAGCAGCATGTGGATAACAACACGTTGATTACTCACAAGGTGCCTCACTGCACCTCGAACGAACTCTATAAATACGTTCTCGACGACCAGTCTACAGGCGCTTTCGCAGGACGTGTGCTTGTGGAGCATGATGCTCAGAAGACCTCTTCGCAGATGACGAACCAGAACCTGACGGCCACGAAAGAGGCCCGTATGTTCACCCAACCGATGCTGGAGATCTATGCCGACGATGTGAAGTGTGCCCACGGCTCAACGGTGGGTCAGCTTAACGATGCGGCCCTGTTCTATATGCGTCAGCGCGGCATCTCCCTCGAAGAGGCCAAACTGCTCCTGCAGAACGCCTTCATCAACGAAGTCATCGACCACATGCAGCTTGCACCGCTCCGAGACCGTCTCCACTATCTGGTGGAGAAGCGCTTCCGCGGCGAGTTGAACAAATGTGCTGGCTGTAGACTGTGTAAATAAACAACGAATTACACGAATTATACGAATTCTAATGTACGATATTAATAAGGTAAGGGCTGATTTCCCGATATTGTCGAGGGAGGTATATGGTAAGCCATTGGTCTACCTTGATAACGCCGCGACGACGCAGAAGCCGCTATGTGTGCTTGATGCGATGAGGGATGAGTATCTCAATGTGAATGCCAATGTGCATCGTGGGGTTCATTATCTGAGTCAGCAGGCGACGGATCTGCATGAAGCAGCCCGTGAGAAGGTACGGGAGTTTATCAATGCCAAGAAGATAGAGGAGATTGTCTTCACCCGTGGAACGACGGAGGCTATCAATTTGGTGGCCAGCTCTTTCTGCGAAAGTCAGATGCAGCCAGGCGATGAGGTTCTCGTCACGGAGATGGAGCACCACTCGAACATCGTTTCCTGGCAGTTGCAGGCCATGAAGCGCGGTATCGTCGTCAAGCATATCCCCATTACTGACGACGGACAGCTCTGTCTGAATCAACTGGAGTCGCTTATTACAGAAAAGACGAAAATCATCAGCGTCGCTCACGTCAGCAATGTCCTTGGAACCGTCAACCCCATTGAGGATATTATCAAGATTGCTCACGCTCATGGCATCCCCGTCTTGGTGGATGGAGCCCAGAGTGCCCCCCATTTCAAGATTGACGTGCAGGCGATGGACTGCGACTTCTTCGCTTTTAGCGGCCATAAGATGTACGGCCCAACGGGCATCGGTGTGCTCTATGGTAAGGAGGAATGGTTAGACAGGCTGCCGCCGTATCAGGGCGGAGGTGAGATGATCGACAAGGTGACGTGGGAAAAGACCACTTTCGAGCGGCTGCCCTTTAAGTTTGAGGCTGGCACCCCTGACTATGTAGCTACCCACGGACTGGCCAAGGCCATTGACTACATTGAATCCATTGGCTTCGATGCCATCCAACAGCATGAGCATGAACTTACCCGCTACTGTATGGAACAGCTTCAGACCATCGAGGGTATGAAGATTTATGGACCAAATCTCACAAAAGGGACAGTCCCCTTTGTGAGAGATGCGGTTGTGAGTTTCAACGTTGGCGATATCCACCACTTGGATATGGGTACGCTACTCGATCGTTTAGGTATTGCTGTGCGCACAGGTCATCATTGTGCCCAGCCCCTGATGGATTGCTTGGGTATCAATGGTACTGTTAGAGCCTCGTTTGCCCTCTATAATACGAAGGAAGAAATCGATGCGCTTGTGGCTGGCATCCGTCGCGTGTCACAAATGTTTTAAAGGTAAAAAAGTAAAAGGGTAACATGCTTGAGAGTTGCTATTATAAGGGGAAGATAGAGGCAGGTTGCGACGAGGCTGGGCGTGGTTGTCTGGCCGGCAGTGTCTATGCCGCTGCCGTCATTCTGCCAGAGGGTTATCAGAACGAACTCCTGAACGATTCCAAACAGCTCTCCGAGAAGAAGCGTTACCAACTTCGTGAAATCATCGAACGTGATGCAATAGCTTGGGCTGTGGGTATCGTCACGCCTGAGGAGATTGACCAGATCAACATCCTGAATGCCTCGATTCTTGCTATGCACCGGGCTTTGGATCAGTTGAAGGTGCGCCCGGAGGCTATCATCGTTGATGGCAACCGTTTCAAACCTTATAAGAACCCTATTGATGGTAAGCAGCTGCCTCATACCACCATCGTCAAGGGCGACGGCAAATATCTCGCCATCGCTGCGGCGAGCATCCTCGCCAAGACCTACCGCGACGACTACATGAACGGTCTGGCAAAAGAATATCCCCAGTACGACTGGCTGTCGAACAAGGGATATCCTACCAAGAAACACCGAGAGGCCATCCGCCAATTCGGTATCTCACCTTATCATCGTAAGAGTTATAATCTGCTGGGCACCGAAGAGCTGTCGCTCGAGTTCTCAGACTGAATCACTCGCTTCTGTCCCCCCTGGATATAGATGCCTGGGCGGGGATTGCTGATCTGACGGCCAGAGAGGTCGTAGATAACGGCATTCTCTGTCTGCTTGGGAGCGCGGGTCTCTCTGACGGCAGTGGCAGACTTGATCTGCTGGAACTCCTCGCGGGCTTTCTTCATCTGCTCCAGGAAACGCTCGCTGGTGTGCAGCTTGGCGTAGGCCACGGATGCTGCCAAACGGGCAGCGTCGGTATCGCTCTGCCAGTGGGCACCCACCACGAGGCGGTTCTCACCATAGCGGTATCCGCGGGCCAGGATCACGTTGGCGCTGTCGGGATTGATCTCCATCATCAGCAGTGCTGAGCTCCAGCCCAGCAGGGTGTGGCCCGAGGGGTGCGACTTCTGGGGATTGAGCTCGTCCTCAAGTTCAGGCATGAGGGTGTGCTCGTTGAAGAGAGCATATGGACGAGTACGAGCATACTTGATCTTCGGCAGTGTGCAGATACTGTCGCAGGTGGCTGTGCCTTCGAGCAGCACCTTGTAGATCTCGGGGGTGTCCTCCTTAGTGATCTTCATACCGAAGGCCTGCTCGAACTCCGTGAGGATCGTAGCCAGACCGTAGACGGCATCGCGCTTGGCTTGTTCGGCGCGGTCAGTGTCCTCCCTCATCTTCTTGCCCCAGTAATATCGGGTCACATCGTAGGCGAAGGCAGGGGAGTCGTTTTCTGGAGGCCCGGGCAGGAACTGCAGCATGTCGGGCATGTCCTTTGTGGTGAAATAGGCATCAACAGTCGTGTCGTCTTGGGCACTGGCTGTGCTCAACATCAGCAGGCTGAGCGTCAGTAGGGAAATAATCTTTTTCATTGTCTCATTGTTATACTGAAGTTGCAAAGATAAATATTTTATGGATAAGTAAAGCATCGCGATACACTCTTTTCACTTTTTTTATAAAAAACTTGCCTGCGGCAATGTCGCGTTCGTATTATTTTTCGTAACTTTGCAGCCGATATTTAGTATAGAGTTTATTGTTTAAATTTATAGTTTTATGGCAAAGAAAGCACTTTTGATGATTCTCGACGGATGGGGAATCGGTAAGCATGGCAAGGGTGACGTGATCTTCAACACGCCGACACCTTACCTCGATTTGTTAACAGCGACATCAGCCCACTCACAGCTCCAGGCCTCTGGTGAGGACGTTGGACTGCCCGACGGACAGATGGGAAACTCTGAGGTGGGACACCTCAATATCGGTGCGGGTCGCATCGTGTATCAGGACTTGGTGAAGATCAACCGTGCTTGCAAGGATGGTTCCATCATGGAGAATCCTCAGGTAAAGGCTGCCTACAGCTATGCTAAGGAGAACAATAAGAAACTGCACCTGATGGGTCTGACCTCCGACGGTGGCGTGCACTCCAGCCTCGACCATCTCTTCAAGCTGATCGAGATTGGTAAGGCATACGGCCTGAAGGACCAGGTGTTCGTACATTGCTATATGGACGGTCGTGACACTGACCCACACTCTGGCATAGGCTTCATCCAGCAGATTACTGATGTCTGCGCTGCTAATAATGCTGCCATCGCCTCTATCGTAGGTCGTTTCTACGCCATGGACCGCGACAAGCGTTGGGAGCGTGTGAAGGAAGGTTACGACCTGATTGTCAATGGTGTTGGTAAGCAGAGCACTGATATGGTGAAAGCCATGGAAGAGAGCTACGAAGAGGGCATCACCGACGAGTTCATCAAGCCCATCCACAACGCCTCCGTCAACGGCACCATCGAGGAGGGCGATGTCGTCATCTTCATCAACTTCCGCAACGACCGTGCCAAGGAGATGACCATTGCACTGACACAAGAGGATATGCCTGAACAGGGTATGAAGACCATCCCTGGTCTGCAGTACTACTGCATGACGCCGTACGATGCCAACTTCAAGGGCGTACACATCCTCTTCCCGAAGGAGAACGTAGAGGACACGCTTGGCGAGTATCTCAGCAAGCAGGGCAAGAAACAGCTGCACACCGCTGAGACGGAGAAATACGCTCACGTCACCTTCTTCTTCAATGGAGGCCGCGAGGCTCCCTACGATGGTGAGGACCGTATCCTGGTGCCCTCTCCGAAGGTGGCCACCTACGACCTGAAGCCCGAGATGAGCGCCTACGAGGTGAAGGACAAACTCGTGGCTGCCATCAACGAGGCCAAGTACGACTTCATCGTCGTCAATTTCGCCAATGGTGATATGGTGGGTCATACCGGCGTCTACAATGCTATTGCCAAGGCCGTCTGGGCCGTCGACAACTGTGTCCGTGAGGTCATCGAGGCAGCCAAGGCCAATGACTACGAGGCCATCATCATCGCTGACCACGGTAATGCCGACAATGCCATCAATCCTGACGGCACGCCGAATACCGCCCACTCACTCAACCCCGTGCCCTTCATCTATGTGACCAACAACAACTCGGCCACCGTGAAGGACGGCCGTCTGGCCGACGTTGCTCCCTCCATCCTCCACATTATGGGTCTGGAGCAGCCTGCCGACATGACGGGTGAGAATCTGATCACAGACTGACACGTTTCTCAGTCTTATAATAATCGTTCATTGCTGACATTTTTGTTGCAATGAACGATTTTTGTTAGTAAATGAAACATAAATTATAGTGTTTCACCTGAAATTACCGTACCTTTGCAGCAGATTTCAAACAAATAATGAATAACAATATGAAGAGAACAGTGATTTCAATCGTGGCTGGGATGCTGATGGGCTTGACCGCTCAGGCACAGGTGCAGCCCAGAGTGCTTGGTGAGAACCACGCGATGGTTCGTCTGGAGAGTGGTAGTAAGTACGTGCTTCTGCCCGTGGAGGAAAAGGCAGAGAATGCCAGTGTGAGAGTGATCGGCAAGGATAACCAGTGCGTGCGTCGTCCGAACGTGCGTCTGGCCGTAGATCATGCCGACTATTACGTACCTCTTGAAATAAAGGACGGTCAGGTGCTCGACATCATCTTCCACGGTGACCGCCGTACCAAGGGTGCCATCAAGGAGTTCGCCTGCTGGAAGGAGATCAAATTCTCTAACACATTTGATACGACAAACCGCGAGAAGTTCCGCCCGGCTTATCACCATACACCGCAATACGGATGGATGAACGATCCCAACGGTATGTTCTACAAGGACGGCGAGTGGCATTTGTACTATCAGTACAACCCCTACGGCTCACTTTGGGAGAACATGACATGGGGCCACAGTGTATCGAAGGATCTTGTCCACTGGGAAGCCCTGCCCCTGGCCATTGAGGCAGACGCCATCGGCACCATCTTCAGCGGCTCGTGCGTGGTTGACAAGGACAACACTGCCGGCTTCGGCAAGAATGCCGTCATCGCCTTCTACACCTCTGCCGGAGAGGCTCAGACACAGTCGATGGCCTATTCGACAGACGGCGGACGCACGTTTAATAAATATGAGAAGAACCCCGTGGTTACCTTCAACGCACCCGACTTCCGC
>JAEEGI010011919.1_pt1 | contig 18670 bp, 2 predicted proteins | sample 8958751 | NCBI WGS metagenome assembly JAEEGI01 (sample SAMN16246545, study PRJNA631951) | gut metagenome | biome: gut microbiome; feature: rumen; material: KS-attached | host: Bos | place: Iran: Karaj | collected 2018-10 | reverse complement strand
CATTTAAACTTATATAAAGCAAATTATACAATTGAAAAATTAAATAAATCAAAAACTATATTGTTTCAACCTAAAAAATATTTCCAAAGATTAAATTTATTAAAACCAAATAATTCTCATTATAATGATTGTGAATTTGAAGATCTGACTTTATTATTTTCATGTAATGAAGGAGAAAAATGTTTTCAAGATAATAAAGCATTTATATGTAATGATTCATCATCAATATTTTATTTAGATATAGAAAATTTTACATGTAAAAATTATTGTGAAAATGGATATATGATGTCACCAAGAGATAATATATATAATAAAAGACAATATTGTTCTTCAAAATGTGCAGAACATAATAATTGTCCTTCTCAAAATTTATTTTATACTAATCCTTCATCATATTTTAAATGTAATAATGGATTTTTTAATATGTATTATAAATGTTTTTCTGAAAATGAAGTATTTAATGAAAATGGAAAAGCTGCTTTACATTTTGGAAATAGAACTAATAGTCATAATATTTATATTCCTTTAAAAAATGAAAACGAAGAAGGTTATGAAAATTATGCTATTGAAGCTTGGATTTATCCTGATATTAGATTAAGAGAATTTGGTTATGATAATGATATAAAATTAAAGAAATATCATTTATCAATGAAATATGAGTTTTATACTTTTTTCATGACTGATAAATTAAGATTTATTTTTGGAAACTATACATATCAAAAATTTTATAAAGTAGATAATTATCCAGCTTTTGAAACTATAATTTTAAATGAAAATAAAGAAACTTATCTTTATTCATCAGATATGTTAAATTTAAATAATTGGAATAGGCTCTTTTTCAGTATTGATAAAAAGAATTATTATGTTTCATTTCAAAATAATGAATTTGAACAGGAAAACATTCTGAGTGATTCAATTCCACTTAAATCTATAATATTTTGTAATAGAGGGCAATATATGATAAATGAAATCAAAAATTTATGTTCTGATGTTGAGTGGTTAGATGGTTATTATAAAAATATCAAAGTCTTTGATATAACTCATTCTAATAGACACGCTGCTTTTTATTCTTTTCAATATGAAAATGATAAATATCATTTTATCAAACATTATTATATATATAATTTACAATCTATTAGTAATAATATTATACATGATAAATTCGGAGGAAAAAATGGGACAGTTATTTTCCCTAATAATATAGATTATAGTATTAATCCTGATAATTCAAATTTTATTAATTATGAAATTAATTTTACACCACAAGATGCTTTTCCAGATAAATCTAATTATTATATTTCAAAATATAATAATAAGTCAAAAATAATAAATCTTACTTTTCAAAAAACTAAGAATGATGAGTGTGAAATTCCAGTTGATGAAGATATATGTTTAAAATGCTCAAATAAAAGAGGAATTCAAGGATATCATTGTTATGGAGATAATTGGGATGATCCTGAAACTAATATATATAATATTTTTAAAAATCCAATTGAAAATGGACCTGAAAAACTATCTTTGAAAATAAATGCTGAAAAATTAGTAAAAGAAAGAGCTGTAACTATATTTTTCTTTATTAAATTATATGGATTTATTGAAAATATATCAAATAATGAAGAAAAGGAAATAATATTAATATATTTAGATTCAAATCCTCAATTATATTTAGCATATGAAACAAAATGGGAATCATTATATTTTAAATATGATGGAAGAATAATATATAATTATACTAATTTTAAAAATAAATTTGGTCTTTGGATTCCAATATCAATAGCTGCTTTTAGAGAATATGATAGAACTTTTACATTAAATATGGTAACAGCTTCAATTTTATATTCTAATTTAGGTTATAATATGGGAGGAGGAAGAAGAGAAAATAGTCCAAGTAGAATAACAGAATTTCCAAAAATGCAATTTACAGAATTTTCAATAACCAATAAATGGATTGGTTTAATTTCCGATTTAAAAATATATAATACCTTCATATTAAATGCTTGGGGTGTGATAAGATATAAAAATAATGATGAAGTATCTAAAATACCATACGTTCAAATAGATTTAAAATCAAAAGATAATGAAATAAATTGTGTTATTTCTTCAGATTTAATTTTAGATATCAATCATAATATAAAAATTAAATGTATACCAGATTTTAATCCTCATTGGTATAATGTTGATTCACAAGGAAGTTGTGTTAATTCCGATCAAGGAGAAATTTATGGTTTTCAAAAAGCATATTGTGGTTCTGGATTGTTACCTCGTAAATGTTTAGGAAATATTTGCTCTAGTGGTTGTGCAGCATATTATGTAAATCAAGCATTAGAATACAAAACTGATTTATTTAAAAATTATTATTATATCATAAATAGTGAATCTGATGATAATGTATATTATTATCTTGTGCCAAAACCTTTAGTTTATTCTGATTGGAATAGATTTAGTCATGCTGAAGCTAGTAATATAATGAGCCCAATTGATATTTATTCTTTGGATTTTTGGTTTTATACTCAAAATTTTAGAAATGTAAAAAATCCAAAAGAACAATGCTGTGGAAATGGTTATACAATTAATTTTGATAATTTTGTTATTATTTGGAATTATCATACTTATATTAAAGTATATTATAATAAATCAACAGAATATTATAATGCTCAATGTATTCCATTATATGTAATAAATTATCCTGAATATACTTCAAATTTTAAAAATGAAATTCAATTGACTAAAAATCATAAACAATGGATTCATATAACATGTGGTGTTCACTTATCAGAAAATTCAACATTTATAACAAAAAGTGTAGATGTTAATACAAAATTATTTAATGTTCCAACAACCATTCCAAAAAATAAAAATGTTACATTAATAATAAATGAAAATAGTCCTAGAGGTTATGGAGTTACGTTAATATCAGATATTAGATTATGGAAATGTTATTCATGTGGTATAAATTTGAAATATTTTGATTATGTAAAAGGAGATATAATGTTTTATGAGCTTTTACATAGTTTTGAAAATCAAAGAGGTTATCAAAATTATTATGAAAGATATGATTATTTTTGGGATGGAGTAGAAGAGGGTCCATCTTATAAAAAAATACAAGAAACTGATTATCCAGGATATAATGTATTATCTCCTGTTGGAGGATATCCAGAATGTAATGAAGTTTATTACACTTATTTATATGATGATTCTTGTCATACTCTATATAATCTTGGGAGAATGTCAGATTTCAATGTAAGTGTCCAATCTAGTAAAACAGGAAGATATTCAATGGCGTTTTGGACTTTCATTGAGATTGCTTCTGAATTATCTATTGGATTAAATGTTATTTGGCAAAATCATTTAAGTATAACTATGATTAAAGATAAAAATAATCATAATTTAATTACTGCACTTTGCTTCCCCCAAGCTTATTTAGATAATGTAATTGATTTATCAGGAAACGAAATATATATCCTATATGAAAAGGCAAATAATAAAGAAAGATATGTATATCCTGATTCAAGTGGTAAATGGATTTATGTTAGATGTTCTGTTGATCATACTAGATATATTTATAATATGAATGATAATACCAATTTAAAATTACTTGGAGATATTTTATATGGAGATACTCATAATCATAGACCTTTCAGATTTTTTGGTTGGAAGACTGATCAACAATTAATTATTCAAAATGGAAGAAAAAATACTTTAACCAGAATTTTTTTAAGAAAATTAAGGCTTTTTAGAGAATTTATAGACAGTAGGTTAGATGGAATGAAATATTTAACTTTAGATTCTATCATACATCCATTAGTTTTTGAATTGGATTTCTTAAGTACAAATAGTGTTAATAGTTTAGAATTATATTACAGAGGAAGCACAGAAATTACTTCAAATTATGATTTTATAACTTATGGTGGTTACTTATCATCAACAATCTTTAATCATCCCTATCCAAATTATTCAACATATCCAACTACTTTATATATTCAAAAATTTTGCCCAGATGGACAAAAAACAAATGGTAAATCAGAATGTAGAGGAACTCAAGAAACTTATGGATTACCTGATGGAGGTTATTATTATCCAAATAATGGTTATTATTTAAAATTAGATACATTAACAATGACACAAGACTGTGTTAATTCATGTAGAAATGGAGATTCATTATATGATGAAGCTTATTGTTTATTCACTCCTAATGATGAAAATCATGTTGAAAGTTGTGGAACAAATCTCGATGAAGCTGGTTCTTATAGTATATATAGAAACAATTTTAAATGTACTGAAGGGTACACTAAAATTTTTTATGAATGTATTCCAAATTATTTAGTGAAAAATAGTGCTATGTATATTTCTGGTTTTTATACTTTTCCTCAATTATATTATGAAACTAATGACCCTGCTATAAATGATACTGATCCTTATTATGTAGAATGGAATGAAACAAAAATAAGAAGTTATTATATTGAATTTTTTTTTAAACCTGATGCTATAAATTTAAGAGAATCTGATGAAAATAATTATACTTATTTCTTTGCTTATCCTCATCAAATTTATAAAAATATTTCAGACCAAATTTTTTTATATAATTATTATATTGGTTCCAGTATAGTTTATCCTGAAAATAATCAATTATTTTCAATATCTAATTACGAATGGAATAAAATAGTAATAGAAAATTTATATGATAAAAAGAAAAAAACCTTTTCAATAGCAATTTATGTAAATTATAATAAAGAGCCAGATTTTTTATTAAAAAATTTAAATGAAAAAAATTTTCTACATTTCAGAGGAGTAATATTTTGTGATAAAAATTTTGATTCAAGTTGTGTGATAAAAGGAAGAAGTTTTTCAATTAATTGGGGAATGGCTTGGTATAAAAATATAAAAGTTTATAAAGGAAATGATGTTAATATAAATTTAGTGGATTTTTTATCAGATAATAAAATAACTTTAGATGTTCATTCATTAATTATTCATTGGCCATTTACAGTAGATTATATTAATTACAATTATGTTAATCAGAGATTACATCCAACTAACAATAGAATGGTTATTTATAACTGGGATAATTTTAATAATTATGATGATGAAACAAGAGAAAATTATTCAGTTGATAATTTTGATTATTCTTTATCTTATCCTGGAACTTTTATAAATGGATTAACTAAAGATGAATCAAATTATATTTTGGGTGAATGCTATTTTACTTGTAAAAGATGTTATTCTTCAAAAAGTAATGATTGTTATGAATGCAAAGAAGGATATTTTTTATATAGAAAAAGTTGTGAAAAACAAACAGGAAGTTTCTTTTCTACTCCTTTAAAAGATAAAAGTATTGAAACTGTAACTTTTAAAAATAAAATTCAAAATCTTGAATATAATTTTGATTTAATTAATACAAATCCTATTACTTTTACTATTTGGATTAAATTTTTAGGAATTGAAGCTGATGTTTTAAATGAAAGAGAAGAAAAAGAACAAAAATTAATTGATAAATTTTTAGAATCATATACAGGAAATAAAGATGAAGAAGAATTAGATGTAATTATAGACAATTTTAGAGATTATAATTGGCCTATTTTATATTTATATAATAAAGAAACTTACCTTAGATTTAATATCAAAACAAAAACTTTAGATTTTATTATAAATATACAACAAGTTCCAAAAATTGCATATTCAGTTAATATTCAAGAATATATTGGAAGTTGGGTTCATTTAGGTATATCTAAACACACAAGCCCATCTGATAAAATAGGAATATTTCCACATATGTTTAATTTAATGTTTGATAAAAAAATAATTTCACCATTCCCAATATTTAATCCTTCTAAAATTCCTGTTTATTTTAATAATATTATTTTTGATACAAGACCTTTTGTTGAATATGCTTATTTAAGATTTTATAATAATTTCTGGTTTGGAAATTATGGTAAAGTAACCGCAACAAAACAAAATATTCAAATTCAATTAATATATGCTCAAAGTTTATTTTTAGATTCTAATTCTTGTATTAAAAATGATATTTTAGATGTTGAAATCCCAGATATTCAAAATAAAATTAATTGCATTGGAGATTATTTACCTTATGAATTAAATTGTGGAAATGATAATTTATATTTTGATTTAAATTTAGTTGATGATAACTACTGTGATGTATGTAATGAAATTTGTAAATTAAATTGTTTTGGGAATGATAAAGATAAATGTACTTGTGATATTTTATCCGGTAAGTATTGGGTTGGAGCTAATGAAGATTATACAAAATATAAGTGTCAAAAAGTTCAAAATATTAATTTTGCTTTTTATGGTGAATTTAAAGTAAATGAATTAAGCATTAGTAATAATAAAGAAAAAGCTATTTATTTTTGGGTAATTATATTTGAATATGTAAAAGGAAATTTTAATTCATTATATATTATTTGGGATAAACATTTTAAAATAATTGTTGAAAAAAACAATGATGTATTACAATTAAAATGTTATCATGATATAGATATAAATGATAATTCAATTACTTCTAATTATATAATAACTGAAATTTCTTTTGGCAAATGGAATTATATAAGATGTCAAGCTGATGGTAATAATAAAGTTTTTCAATTAAATAATGATAAAAAAGATTATACTCCAGTAAAATATAGTTACTATTATGATTCTTCATTAATAATAAAAGATACTTCAAATGTAAATTATGGCTTTTCTTTCATAAGAGAATTAAAATTATATTCATCTTTTAATTTCGATTTTTGGGATGATAGTAGAACAATATTTCAAAATAATTCTTTGCCAGATCTTCTTCATTATTTTAGATTTATAAGATCTACAGAAGATTTATCATTAGAACAAGCAACAGATATAATAAAAGATATGAGTTACAACATTCAAAATTTAAAGGATGGAAGAATAGGATATAACTATGTTATAAATTATGATGAATTAATACTATGTAATTTAGGTTATTGTTATAATGAAGAAAAGAATGAATGTGAATTTTGTGTTACTCCAAATTGTGAAATACCAAAAAACAAAGAAAATAAATGTTTAAAATGCCCAGGTTTTAAGAAATATTTACATGATGATGACACTTGTACAGATGAATGTGAATCAAGATATGCTTCAGTAGATTATTTATTACAATGTAGAAAATGTGATATAACATGTGAAACTTGTTTAAATGAAGAACCTTCAAAATGCACTTCATGTCATACAATATATAATTTAGTTCCTGATTTATATTTATGTGTTACTGATTGTGAACAATATTCACTTACTAAATTAATTGATATTCCTAATATGTGTGGTCCTTTTAATTGTCATGGAAATATCAAATATCCAATAAATTTAAGTGATACATTTGATTATAATGAAAATAAAATCGAATATAAAACAATAATTATTGATAGAGATAATTTCCATCAAATCAAAGCAGAAATTATTAATAATACTGCAGAAGGTTTTGTTCAACAATGGATTTTTGACAGAGATGAAACAATTCAATTAAATAAAGATACTAATCGAAATTATAAAAATGAAAATGATATTCCTAATGAATCACCTTTTGAAAATGGGGCTGATTTAAGTAAATTAGAAGTTAATGTTAATAATTCTTTCTTTAAATATGGTTTTAAATATGTTTTTTATTTATCTGTTAAGAAATATAGTGATACTGAATTATATTACACAGAAGTTTTACTTAAATTTATTTTAATTATGTGTGATTATCCATTACTAGATAAAATGCATTCATTACCTTCATCTGGTTTTATTGGTACTGCTTTTCTTCTTTCTTGTAGACAATGTTCTGATATTAAAACTGATTACGATAATTTAGAATATAAATTTACTCATATTGAAAATAGTGATTATTTAAATAATGATAATAATAATAATGTAAATGAAGTTATTATTCAAGATTGGATTAAAAAAAATGAATTAATTTATAAATTTAATCAACTCAATCCATTTGAAAAAGAAAAATACAAGCATTATATTAAATGTTATTGTAGAAATGAATATCAATTAATTAATTCTACATATATTCCTATTTTAATTCTTGAAAAAAATTATACTAATAATCAATATGATTTAAATGAAATTGATGAAATTTTTAATTTTGATGATGAACTAACTTCAGAGCAATTATCTGATAGAGTCGAGTTATTAACTTCTTTATATGAAAATAATAATATTTTTTTAAACAGAACTGAAGTTAAAAATTATGATTTAAATGGAATTAAGGGGAAAGACCTTTATTTATATGATCCTATATCAAAACAAAATGATTTTAATTGTAATATAGAAGGAAATAGTTATTTATTATATAAATTTTTGTATTGTGATTGTAAAGAAAATTATTTCGGAAATTTATGTCAAATTTCTAAGGAAGCTTATCTTAAAATACTTCCAGTTTATAAGAATATATATACTAAAATTTTAACAACACAAAATGATACTTATAATGACTTTATTATTCATTCAGTTCATGATTTAATGAAAGCATCTTCTGAACTTCTTTCTTTTACTGAAAGAAATTATTTCACTCAAGTTATTATTTATATTAATAATTTAATTTTAAAATTTCCTGAAGAAATGTTAAAAGATAATAGATATGAAATTTTTTTTGAAATCTATTATTATCTTTTTGAATTTGGAATTAGAGGTGTTAATAAATATACTCTTGAACATTATGAAGGAGCAGAAGAATATTTTGATGAAAATAAATTAAGAAATTCTTCAATGAATTCAATGCATCAATTAACTATAAAAAGCTATTTTAATTATTTAAAAGAAGGATTAAATAATTTAGTTCATTTTTATGCAATTAATCAAAAAGAATTAAAATATACTAATAGAGATTTTAATATATATATTGCAATTGTAATTAATAATTTTGATTTTGAAGGTTATTTCAAAGAAGAAAAATCAAAATATGAACCTTATATAAGCGCATCATTATGCTTAAATCAAATATTAAATGGAGAGAGTTTAACAATAATGATAGGAATAAATTATAAAATTTCTCCATATTTATCAAATTATTATCTATTTTGGGACAATTCTTCTCCAATAATAACAATTAAATTTTTAGATATTAATACTAAAAAGAAAATATATTTGCAAAATTGTAATTCATATTTACAATTTTATTTCCCTGTATCTCAATATCAAATTGTAAATAGATTAAATGAAAAAAAACATTTAATTTCTCCAGAAAATCAAAATTCAGATACTTCTTCAATATTAGTTGATCCAGTATATATTGATAAAAAAGGAAAAGTTTATAATAGTTCATTAGAAGAAAGAAGAAATAAGAATTATTTACCATTTAATTTTTCATGTAATGAAATATTTGAAAATACAAATGATAATACAAAAAATATTACTCAATTTCCTTCTTTAGATTATATTAAATATACAGATGATAATTATATTATTTGTGCATCTTCAAATTTATTATCTGAAGATTATAATGAATTTGTTGTTCAATATTTTGATCTTTCTTCTATACTACATACTAGTTCAAGATTTTTTTATTTGAAAAGATATGAATTATATTTTAATAAAGATAATTATTTTAAAAATCCAATATTCTTTTATTATATTTCATTATTTATTTTTGCTGCAATTCTACTTATTATCTTTAAAATTTTATTTAAAGTATTCCCAGCAAATTATGCAGTAGAAAATTATATTAAAAGAATAATTGTCAAACAAAATATTCCATATACAAACATAGAACAATATGATTTACATGATGATATTAGATTATCACCAGAAGATAAAAATAAAATAAAAAAAGAAAAGAAATTACCTAAATCAATAAACACAATAAAAGAAAAAAATGAAACATTAAATATAAATGATGAAAAAACAAAAAAAATCAACAGTAAATTTTTTCAACATGAATTAAATAGTGAAGTTCCAATTAGTGCAAGACCATTAAAAGAGAGTTCATTTGATATTAATACACAAAGAGAAAATTATGATTTTTTCAAAGAATATCCAAATAAAAAAAATGTAGATGATAAAGTATCTAAATTTTTTCAAGGTAATCCTCCTATAAAAAACAAACTGGAAATTAAATCAAATAATGCTTTAATGGTTAAATCTAATCCAATTGTTAGTTCAAATGATAAAATTCAAAGTATTCAAAGTACTGAAAATAAAGAAATTATTAAATCCAAAAAACCAAAATTACATTTTTATAATGATGATTATAAAGAAAGTTTAAAAATTTATGGTTACAACAAAGAAGAAAAAAATATTAATTTAAAATTTAAAATTAACGTTAAAAACAAATTTGATGATAATATTAATGTTATGAAAAAACCTTTACCAGATTTAGATTCTGAAATAACAAAAACAAAATTATTAATTGAATTTTATAATTTAGAAATAACATCTTTTTCTTTTTTTAAATATAATTTTGTAAGAAGATATATTTTATTTAATTTGTTTGGTAATTTTTCATTATTGTATCACAGATATCAAAGAGTATTAAATTGTATTGCTCAATTTTCTTTATATACTTTATTTTTATCAATTTTATTTACTTTAGATGAAAATATGATAATTTTTCCAAAAGCAAAAAATAATAATGTGATAATAACTTTTTTAATTTATTGCTTTGTTTCAAATTTTTTCTCTTGTATTCTCATATATTTTCCTTCTTTATTATTCCATATTAACATTCAAAAAACTAGAAAATTATATTGTTTATTAAAAGAAGGCAATTATATAGAAGGTTTAAAATTTTTTGAGACTATTATGAATAGAAAATATTATAATTTAGGAGGAATATTAATAGATATATTGTTTATTTTATTAAGTTTTTATTTTTCTTTCGGTTTTTGTGCAACATATTTATATCAAAAAGTTACTTTTATAATTGGAGTAGCTATATGTATCATTAGTGATTTACTTATTTGGGAATTAATATATGAATTTATATTATCTATATTCTATATACAAAGAAAATGTGGAAAAATATGTATAACAATAATAGAGTTTCTTAATAGAATGAGGACAGTTAAATCATTAAATTAATAAAATTCAAAAAATAAATAATATATATAAAGTATTAAAAAGGTTATTTTTCTAATTTAATATTACTTTTGAAAATTTTTATGTTTAAACTAAAGTTCACTGGAATATCATTTCTTTATTCCATTAAATAATATTGAGTGAATAAATAAAATAATAAAAAGAATATTTTCATAATTAATATAATTTAAAATAATTTAAATTGAACTATTAAATTTAAAATTTAATTTGAAATATTACATATGACAAAATCAAAACAATAAAAAAAATGTCAGAAGAGAACAAAAAAGCAGATAAAAAATCATTAGAAGAATTAAACAATGGAAACACAAAAATAAAAGATGACTCAGAAAATACATCTCAAAAATTAACATTATTAAAAAAAGGTGATTATTCAATTCATGTTTTAATAGAAGAAGTAAAAAATTTACAATATATAAAAGAAAATAAACTTCCTACTCCAGTAGTAAAAATAACTTGTTTTAACGAAACAAAAAGAAGTGAAAAACCAGAATCCCCATGTGATTCATATAATTATGGTGAACATTTTTATTTCGAAAAAACTAATTTAACAGTAGAACAATTAGATTCATCTAAAATAATAATAGAAGTTTATGATTATAAAAATTCATCAAAGCGTTCTAATTATTTTGGAATATATGAATACGATATTGAATATATATATAATCAAAATAATCATTGTTTAAGAAATTTTTGGTTAGCTTTAGCTAATCCAGAAAGCGATAATATGACTAAAGTAAGAGGATATTTAAAATTATCTATTTCAGTTTTACATGATAATGATCCTAGAGTAGAATTAGAAATAAATCAAAATTCAAATGAATGTTTTTTACCTTCTCAAATTAAAATGGAATATAAATTATTAAGTATTTATATTATGAAAGGAGAACAATTCCCAGATATGGATTCTACTTTTAAATTATCTAAAGTTAATAAACCTTGTGATGGATTTATTGAAATAAATTATTTAGGTTTAAAAAAAAAAACAAGTGTAGTTAAACAAGTTAATGATATTATTGAATGGAATGAAGTAATTGATATTCCAGTTAGTATTCCAACAGTAAGTCAAAAAATAATTTTTATAATTAAAGACTATGACACTTTAGTAAAAGATGATTTAATTGGATCAATTGAAATAGAAGTAAATGATATAATAGGTCCAATAAATAAATATAAAGATTTTAAATTTATTGATATTTATGGTTCTCCTGAAAATAAAGATGGAAAAATGCATAATTTAATGAACAATAATAGTGAAATTGGTTCTAAATGGAATGGAAGAATTTTATTAAAAATAGATTGTATTGATACTGATACTCCAAGTACTCAAGTAAGGAAAATTGAAGATGAAAAATTAATTAATGAAGCTAAATTACTTTCTAGGAAAAATTTATGGAGTTATTATATTAAATTATATTCTGCATATTATTTACCTACTGATGATGATTATTATTCTATTGGAATTTCTGTTCAAGATATTTCTGCTAATTTTAATAGTCAAAAAGCTATTAAAGGTTGTATTAATTGGAAACAATGTAAAACTTTACAATGTCAATCTCTTGCTGAAAATAAAAATGATTTACCTGATATATTTATTTATTTATATGATAAAAATCAAAATGCAATTTGCTTTCAAAGAATTAAATCAAGGGAATTTCATTTAAATGAACAAATTATGATTATTAAATTATTCCCTGATCCATGTTTTAATAAAGTTAAAGAAATTTATAAAAGTGGTTTAATAAAGATTAAAATTTCATTAATAAATAAAAACATAGATAGAAATATTAATTTAGATTTTAAAGATGGTGATTCTGAAGGAAATGAAAATGAAGAAGATGATGATTTAGAACAATTAGTAAAAAGAGGTAATGTTCCTCAAAAAACAGAAAAAGATTTATATTCAATAGTATGTATAGTATATATGAGTAGATATTTAATTAGTAGTGATAGTGAAGGAACAAATGATCCTTATGTTACAATAAGATGTTTTCAAGAAGAAAAGAAAACTAATGTTAAACATGGAAGTGTAAATGGAATTTGGAATGAAAAATTAATTTTTGACAATATTGATATGGATTTAAATAAAAAATCAACTTGGCCTATTTTTCTAATTAAAATATTAGATTATGATAAAGTCGGTTCTGATGATATGTTATGTTATAATTATGTTTGGTTAAGTGATTCACATTATTTAATTAATAAAACTGATTTAGTAAAACCAAAATGGTATCAATTATATTTACCTAAAAGTAATAGACCTCAAGGAGAAATATTATTATCATTTTATATATTAAATAGAAAAGAAAGAAGTTTATTTTATAATATTTCTTCAATACCAGAAATAATTCCTTATTCTTTTGAAATTAATATTCTTGGTTTAAGAGATTTAAAACCATTAAGTTTGTTACCTGTTAAAAAAGCTTATATTAAATTTGATATGAATACATTAAATATTAGTGGAAAACCTGAAGATAGTTTAAAAAATATTACTACTTTACCTAAAGATAGTGGAAGTAGTCCTACTATTAATTCAGTCGTTAAATTCGATTTAAATTTACCTAAAGAAGAAATATTTATGCCTGAATTACAATGTGAAATATATGATCATTTATTTAGTGGATTTATTAACCCTCTTTTAGGAATTTTTTTACTTAATGTTAAAAGATTGATTAAAGAAACAAACAAACAAATTGATGAAGATATGAAAATCACTCAAAATCAAGTTAATATTTTAAGAAATTCTGGGATAATAACTAAAAGTATTATTCAAAATTTGAATGAAAATGATGATAAAAAATCAATTCATTCTCATGGTAATTCTATTAATAAATTAATAGATAATAAGGAAGAAGAAGATAATGAAATAAATACATCAAAAAAAACAAATGTTTTAATAGATGATAATACTAATATAAATGGATTAAATATAAATGATATAAAATTAAAACCTAATGATATCAAGAATAATAATATTTATAATCCAAAATTAACAGAAGATGTTGCAAGAAATGTAACTCATGTTTCAACAATAGAATATGATATAGATTTAATAAATAAAAATAAAAATAATTCAGATTATTTTGTTTTATTACCAAAATTAAAAGAATTTAAAATTCCAGGAACAAAAAAGGATTCAGAAAATGATAAAAAATATGAAATAGAAGACATAGAAAATTCCCCTCCTAGAGATTTATATATGGGAATAGGATATATACATAAACCTAATCATAAAGAAGAAGATTTAAAAGGAAATTTAATTGAAATTGATAGATCAAAAATAGAAAATATAACTAAACATTATAGAAGATTTTATGGAGTTGAGTTAGAAAGAGTAAAAGAATTAAAAGTTCAAACTCCTTTTCATATAAGTTATGTTAGAAGAGGAAAAGAAGAAGATTTTACAGATGAAACCGCAATTTTTTCTGCAATTTCTGAAATAAATAATAAAATTATTAAAGCTTATCCTCTTTTCGAAGATAAAAGAACTTATGAAGAAATTGAAAAAGATAAATTAGATGAGAAAAAAAGGAAAAAATTAGAATTTAAAGAATTATTACAAGAGAATGTTTTACCTAAAAATTTAAAAAGTAGAGATTATGGAAAATTTAAATCTGTTATTAGAATAGCAGAAAAAAGTAAAATGGATAAATATAAAGAATTAATAAATAATTATAAAAACGAGAATTCAGAAATTTTAAATCAATTAAAAAATATAACAAAATATGAAAAATTAACAAGAGCTATATTAATTAAAAAAGAAGTGATAATTAGATTATATATCCTTCAATTAAGAAATTTACCAAATAAAGATATAGGAAGTGAATCAGATCCATATATAAAAATTTATTTAGGTTCAACTTTAAAAATAAATGAGCAAAAAAATTATATTGAAGATTCAAATAATGCAGATTGGTATAAACAATATGATATAGTAACTGAATTTCCAGGAGAAAGTACAATTAAAATAGAAGTATGGGATTATGATCCAGTTTTTAAAGATGAATTAATAGGTTCAACATCAATAGATTTAGAAGACAGATATTATCAATCACATTGGAGAGATTTAAAATATAAACCAATAGAAACTCGTAATTTAAATCATCCAGATTTACCAAATATACAAGGTAATATAACATTATGGATAGAAATAATAGATAAAAATGATATGTTAAATATTCAACCTTGGCAAATTTCAAAAGAACCTCAAACTGAAATAGAAATGAGATTAATTATATGGGAAACTGAAAATATGAAAATGATGGATGTTGAAGGAACAAGTGACATATATATTAATGCTTATGTAAATCCTAAAATAAAACAAAGTACAGATGTTCATTATAGATGTACTGATGGTTCAGCTTCTTTTAATTGGAGAATTGTTTTACCTTTATATTTACCTGATAAATACAATCATTTAATTATTCAAGTATATGATAAAGATATTTTCTCAAGTGATGATTATATTTGTGGTTCTCAAATTGATATTTCAAATTTAATCATAATACCAAAAGATTTAGATTTACCAATTATTTTTAATCCAGATTATTTAAAAGAATGTTCAAAAAAAGAAAAAGAAAAATATAAAAATATAGAATTTTTAAGTAAAAGTGAAGATGATTCTCAAACTAAATTTTGGGTTCAATGTTATAATAAAAATGAAAAAGGAGGAAGAGTACTTTGTTCATTGGAATTTTTACCTAAATGGAAAGCAAATTTATGTAAAGTCGGTTTAGGAAGAAAAGAACCCAATATTGCTCCTTATTTACCTCCTCCAACTGGTAGATTTGAATGGAGCTTAAATCCATTTAAAACTTTAAATCAATGTGTTGGTCCTAGTTTCAGAAGAAAAATGTATTGTTGGATTTGTGTTATTTGTTGTTTGGCTTATTTAGCTTTTTTAATTCCTTATATGATTTTACATTTCTTTGGACAAATTGTTAATCCTTTTAATTATAGAAAGTAAATTTTTTTTATTTATTATTTAATTTAATTATATATATTTAAAATAAATTATATTTATTTTTTTTTGTTTTGTTATTATTTTGAATTTAAATAATTGACTGTTTCTTATATAATTAATCATTAAACACATAATTAAAGAATTTTCTTCTATGATAATATAAAAAATGGATATTTTTATCATTTATAGTAATTTTTACTAATTAAATTCCAAAAAAAGGATTTTATTGATAATAAAATAAAATCTAAATTTAGTGAATCTTAATTAGTAATAGTTGAAGAAAAAATATTCAGCAACCAATACTTTGATTATTTGATTTCAGCTATAATTTATTGAATGTTTGAATATATTTTTGATGATTTTTCACTCTAAAAATAAAAAATAAAGAATTAAAAATTTGAATTATATTGAAAAATATAATTTATAAAAAAATAAATATTCTTTTAAAATGACAATGAGAGTTGTAAGTAGCAAAAATAATAATTCAAATTTTTTGAGAAATAAAAGTTTACAATCAATAACATTAATAAATAAAAAAGATAAAAAAGATTATAATACAGATAATGAATCTAAAGTAGGAATTACATTTATTGAAAAAGATGAAATTTTTATAAAATTAATTCAATTTTTTAATATTAGAGAACAATTTGAATTAATGCAAATAAATTCTAAATTTCAAAAATTAATTTTAAATTCTAAAATTTATTCAAAATATTTATTTATAAGAAGTGAATTCACAGGAGAAATTATTGAAAAAGAAGAAGAAAAAAAAGAAGAAAAAAAGAAACAAAAAAGAGTTCATTCTATTTCCACTAAAATTAAAAATGCAAAAGTTCCTGATTTAAATAGTATTTATAATATTAATGATGAAAAATTGAAAGAAAAAGAAAACAATGATTTTCAAATTTTAAATAATTTACCAAAATTAAAATTAGATTTAAAGAATTTGAATTATGAAGATTTTATTGGTGAAAACGGAGATAATATTAAGAAATTTGTTAAAAAATATGATTTAAATTCAATTGAAGAAAAAATGATATTTAATGGTTTATTAGAAGCAAAAATATTAGAATCAATTAAAGAAAATAGTGAATTTAATCTTAAAAATATAAATATTGGAAGTGCTATATTATATTTTATTCATCCATTTATTAATTTAAAAATAAATCATTTATTAAAAATTAATGTTGCAGGAAACCAATTTAATCAAAAAGATTTGAAAAATTTATCATTAATAATAAAATTAAATTCTCCCACTTTAAGATTATTAGATTTAAGTCATACGAATTTAGATGATGAAAGTTGTGCTTATTTATTTCCTTATTTAAAATATTGTAGAAAAATTTCTATTTTAAATTTAAATAATAATAGTATTGGAAGTGAAGGATTGGCACATTTAGAAAAATTTTTTTTACATTCAGAAAAATTAACAACTTTATTGTTAAGACATAATTTAATTGGAGCTCAAGGTTTATTATATTTAACAAAATATTTGAATATAAATAAAAAAATATCTCTAAGAACATTAGATATATCATATAATGGAATTGAACTAAAAGGAATTTCAATCTTAACAGAATTTATAATAATATATAGAAAAATAATTTCTTTATTTATTGGGGGAAATTACATTAAAGAAGAAGGAGTCGATATATTAAATAAAGGATTAATAAATAATAAAGAATATCAACTTTCATATTTATTTTTAGAAAATAGTAATTTAGGTTCAAAAGGTTTTGAAGGAATTTCAAATATAATTTCGAATCATCCATCTATCACTTTAGTTGAATTAAAATATAATGAATTACTTGATGAAGGAGGAAGTAAATTGTTTGAAAGTTTAAAACCTGAATCTAAACTTTTAATTTTAGATTTAACTCATAATCAAATTGCTGAAAAAACTTTAATTTCAATGCATAATTATTTAAAACAAAATAAAAATTTAAGAAAAGTAATTTTAAATGAAAATAAATTTGATGAAAATTGTTGTGATATCATAAAACAAATATTATTAGATCCTTATGTTAATATTAGAAATTTATGTTTAAATAATTGTAGTATTGAAGAAAATTGTAATTTAATTTTTGAAGGATTAACAGAGAATAAAGTAATTGAAACTTTAGAAATATCAAATAATAAAATTGGAAGAAACAAAAAAAAATTTTATTCTATTTTCAATTGCTTAAAAGAAAATTCAATAATTAAAGATATAAATTTAGAAACAAATGAATTACATGATGATTGTCTTAAAATTTTAATTGATGGGATTTTATTATCAAATTCAATAAAATATATTAATTTATGTGATAATATTTTTTCAGAAGATATTTATCCTGATATTGAAAAATTAGTCTTAAACAAAAAAAATATAAAAAGATTAAATTTAAAAAATTCTGGTTTTGATGAAAAAAAATTAAAACAAATTAATGAAATATTGAAGAATAATTCAATTTCTAAAATAGAGAAAACTATCAAAAAAGTTTTAATATATGATGATCTTCTTTTAGATGATGAAAATGAAAGTGAAGATAAAGAAAGTTCAGAAACTATTATAAAGAAAAAAAAATTCAAAGAAAACAAAATTAAGATCTCATCTATGAATAATGTGTACAATTAATTTATAACCTAATAAAATTTAATATT
>JAEEGI010011917.1_pt1 | contig 18670 bp, 21 predicted proteins | sample 8958751 | NCBI WGS metagenome assembly JAEEGI01 (sample SAMN16246545, study PRJNA631951) | gut metagenome | biome: gut microbiome; feature: rumen; material: KS-attached | host: Bos | place: Iran: Karaj | collected 2018-10 | reverse complement strand
GATTAGGGAACTGCTCAGCCAACTGGAAATATGGAGTACCAGCCTTGATGCCCATTGCCTTGGCTTCATTACTGCGGGCTACTACACATCCATCGTTATTACTCAATACCACTACCGGCTTTCCGTTCAGATCAGGACGGAAAACACGCTCGCATGAGACGTAGGCATTATCGCAGTCAACGATACCGTACATATCAGAACCTACCTAAAACTTCTATTACCTTCACCCAGTCCGTCTCTGCCTCGAAGCCGAACTTGTCATCAATTCCCACGTTGAAATAGAGCTTCACCTCGAAGTTCTGGAAACTCGTCTTTCCAACTTCCGGGTTCTCATTGGCATAGTCGAAACGGATGCCCTCCTCCGCAAAATGACTCCTATACATGGCCATCTGCTCATCATAGCAGCCGCTCCAGAGAATCATGCATATATCATCACGGCTAGTCATCAGCTGCAAGGCCTCACGGGCATAAGGATAGTAGTCGTAGGTCTCCTCATTCTCATAGCAGGCCCGCAGGATGGTGTCGTGTATATCTACCACGACGTAAATCTTCTCCCAGTTCTTCTCCTTCTTACGGTTGAAAGCAACCTCAAATGCCTTTCCTATATTCATTGTTCTTAATCCTCGTCGTCCTCCTCAACTGCAACATATTGAGCATTGTGCTCTTCAACCATTTTCATAAACAGTTCATCAGAGCCCTCTCTCTTGCTAATCTCCCTGCAAATGGATTTTATTGTCTGCTTGTTGACAGGGCGTTTTACAGTCTTGTACCAAGAAAGGAACTCTGTAATATCAGTCTCTCTGGTCAGGTCATAAGCAGAATTAAACCTGCTGCCATTGCTTTTAAGCATATTCATGAACTTCTTGCTAAGTTTCCTGTACATGCTTTCTTCCTGAAGGCGTTCCTGCTTCAGTTTATTCTGTTCCTTCCTTTCACCATTCCTCAACTGTTCAATCTCATACAATGTCCTTTTATGTTCATTGGTGAGTTGCCTGAAGAGCTTTTCATAATCCATGAACTCAGGATCCTTAGTCTTTTCTTGAATATAGGTATTATACAAGCTGAGGTTGTGATTGAAGACCTTCATTAGTCGATCACTGGTCAATACAATCCTAACGGATTCCCTTATCTGACTGTTCAAAGATTTCCTTTGCACAGCCATATCCCAGAAGATCCTATTGATGTCATCAGTGGATTCCAAACTCGTAATCCCTATAGAGGCCAGAAACTCTTTGGCCTTCTTTCTGGCGGACTTGTCAACTTTCTCATCTTCAATGTCTTTGTCAGGCAGGAATGGGCGTAGTTCCCCATCTGAATAAGAAGGAAACGTGCAAATCATCCAGGCCTGCTTACGCTCAATCCAATCATAAACTGAATCTATGAATCTGGCAGCTTTGGGATTATTCTTACAGTTAGCCTCTATGTAAGCCGACTCAAACTCGAACAACGCTTCATAGAAGATGACGCTCAGCATGTCAGTATCAAGAGCCGTATTGATGGTATGCTGATTGGGCTTATTACCTTCACCGTAAGGGAAAAGAATACCTGCTGCAGTCAGCTGTTTCTTGACCATGTTCTTGGCCATCACCTCTACTGGTTCGCCGTCCATCCTGACTTTTACTATCACAGGCCTATGTCCATAGGCTCGTAAAAGGTCTATGAGATATAACTTTGCGTTCTCAAATCTCTCATTCATATCTTCTCCAAAGTTCTAATCACGTGAATCACCACACCCCAGACCTCGAAATACTCAGGGGTGTCAATCCTGAAAACAGGATATTCGTCATTAGCCGGGCGCAGTTCGATATAGCCGTCCTTCCTATGAGTAAGATCCAGGTACTTCATCGTAAATCCTTCACCACCCCACCATGCCACGACAATGGAACCGTCATGAGGCTCAACAGCCCTGTCGATAATCACACGGTCGCCATCAAAGATGCCAGCATCCTTCATCGAGTCACCCTCCACATCACCGTAGAACGAAGCTTCAGGGTGCTTGATGTAGTCACGGTTGAAGTCCAACGTCTCATGTGAATAGTCTACCGTGATATCAGGGAATCCAGCAACCACCTCGGCATGTTCCAGCTCCAGTTTGGTGTCAAATACACCTTTGATTATCTTGATGTTGCCCATCTTTAAATCCTAATTATTCTCAAAACTTGGCACAAAGTTACGTATTATTCTCCGTATTTTATCAGAATTGACTATTTTTGCAACATCTTTTAGGAGAATTGACTATGCACATGGAGAAATTCATGATCTATCGGAGGGATGCGAAGAAGGGCGAGGCCACCTATTCGCCGAAGTCGCACTCTGCCCCGCATTTCGAAGGCCACTACGTAGAGGGCATGGAGGAATGGGCATCGTGGTACTGCTTCAACAAGAAGGATGATGGAACCTATGAAGCCGAGCTTGACGAAGCCTGGAACGAAGGCAGTCACTATGGCGGAGGAACCATCAACGTGGATATTCCCAAGGACTGGTTCGCTCTTTCCTACGTTGAATTCCTCGAACATGTCATCACCCTTGCTGCAGCAAAGCATTATGGTTTTACCATAGATGACCTGAAAGAGAGAAAAGGATTGAAACAGTTCTTTGGTTTTAAAGATTCAATTAATCTTATCAGACTCTCTGAGGAGCATACCATCGCTTTCAAGGAAGAAATGCAGGAGGCATTCCAGCATGGATTTATGGCATATTACAAAGACGATAATCAGTGGCAGGTGTTGCCCGACAAGGACTTCTATCAGTCATTAGAGGCAGAAGGTGCCGAAGCCTACGAAGCCATCAGCGAGGATGGCCAGCGTGTGGGCGGTGCCATCATTACAGCTAACGGCAATATGGGTGAACTTGCATTCCTCTATGTAAAGGTGGGTGTTCAGAGCAAAGGAATCGGCCAGACCATCTGGAAAGCCATAGAAGCCATGCATCCTGAGATAGAAGTATGGGAAACCTGCACCCCATATTTCGACCGCCGCAACATACACTTCTACATCAATCGCTGCGGATTCCATGCCGTTGAGTTTTTTAATGAGCATCACCCAGATCCCAATATGCCTGAGCAGTTCGACCAAGAGGACGGACTCTTTAAGTTTGAAAAAAGAATGAGATAACATGTTTGCGATGATGATGACAGAAGAGTATTTGGATAAGCCTTATTGGGTGATTGACATTCTGCCCAAGCAGGTACCAGCAGACAGCAGAGGACAGTATTTTGAGATAGAAGAATACTATCTGGAGCATCCTCAGATTGATATCATCTACAAGAAATTCACCAATATTCTGCTAAAGCTGAACTGCTATGAAGATTTCGTAGTGAGTCGCGACGGTGATGAATGGATTACGAATCCTGCCCCACATGAACTGGAGGCTGCACTATTGAAGAGTATGGCCGACAAACAAATGCTCTACATCATCCTGAAATCAGCCGATGTCCTGATAACAATCAGCGCTGATGACACCTATATGACTGTCTATAATCCGACAGAAGAAGTGTTGGAGTTAATTGGCTCTTTGGCTGGTTCTGAAGGATTGTTTATTTGGCAACCAAAGAACATATAAGAAAAAACTAAGAAATTGAGATGAAAACGAAACTAAAATCATTGCTACAGCAGTTATTGCAAAGCCCACGGCGCTTTCCTGTTGAGTTTGCCCTAGGAATAGTGTTCTTTGTCATAGCAGTGTGGGACAGTGAGTCATCGGCATGGAATGAGACATCGGCACGGATGGAGAGCGCAGTCAACAGTGATATACTTTGGTTGTTCGTTCCGTTGATGGTACTGACGTTCTGGCTCCATCGTGTTAATCGCTGGGCTTACTTCGCCTCATTCTTCCTCTTCCTGCCACTGATAGCAATTGATCTGAAACCGTTCCTATGGACATACGGCTTTGCGTTCACCTACGTTCTTGCGGGTATTCTGCTGGTAGTAGGTAACAGGAAGATGGAGAACCGCCCATTTGCAGCTCATGCCCTCCATGTGGTCACTCAGATGTTCTTCGGTCTGCTTATTACGGGTATCCTCAATATGGCAGTGATGGCCATTGTGGCCTCGTTCTTCTACATCTTCGGCATCGAGGAACCCAAACATCTCTATGAGCATATTATCCAATTCATATGGTTCGTACTGGCTCCGCAGGTCTGCTGCACACTGATACGCCAGAACGAGGACGAGGTAGCCGAACCCTTCAAGGTGCTCAGACTTATCCTCAACTTCATCCTCTCACCAGCCGTTATCATCTACATTGTTATCCTCTATACCTATTTTATAAAGATAGTCTTCGAGTGGGACTTGCCCAAGGGCGGTGTAGCATGGATGGTGATGGGATTCGTCACGGTAGCATTGATAGGACGTGTGGCACAGTCTGTTCTCAGCCAGCGATACTATGATTGGTTCTACAATCGCTTCACGCTGATAGCCATTCCTCCGCTTATCTTGTATTGGATAGGTTCCATTTATCGCATCCGTCTTTATAGCTTCACCGAGAGCCGTTTCTACTTGATGGTGGCTGGTGTGCTGATGACGGTCTTCGTGCTGATGTTATGGAAGAAACGTACACGTAAGTACCAACTTATGGCACTCATTTTTGGCGCAGCCATCATCCTCTTTACATACATCCCTGGCATTTCTGCCAAGAGCATCGGACTGAGTTGCCAGAAGCAGCGACTCACCCGACTCATCAGTGATCTGAAACTATCAGATGCAAAAACTGGAAAGTTAAGCGATGATATTGACATAAGGCGCATCAAGCAAGACAGTCTGTTGTGCGAACAGTACAAGGATTTCACAAGTGTAGTCAACTATGTCCGCAAAGAAATCGGAAACGACGAGTTCAAGAAGCAATTTGGTGAATGGTCTCACCCTGAATATGGTTTCAATTACAACAAGACTAAGAACCTGTATGATAATGGTAACTGGTATGAAAGACGGAAACCCGTTTATCTGGGTGAATACTGTATCATGCTTCCGGACAATCAGTATACTTGTAATTTTGGAAATAAGAAAGTCATAGTCAAGAGCAATGACGTGGTGGTTCTTGAATATCCGATCAATTCCATCGTCAGGGAGGACACCATGCTCCTGCATCATCCAGACCAGCTACTCACCTATCGCAACGACTCGCTCATGCTGGTGTTACAGGACATCTGCATCGAAGATACCGTTGTGACAAATGTCAGGTGCTACGATTTCCAATTATTTAAAAAACAATAGTAATATAACACTACTTTAATGCTGAATTTCCAACAAAATATGACACTGGCATTCTTCTCACAAATTAAGGACGTTATTGTAAAACTGATAGATACATCTAAATCAGAAATATCTATTGCTGTTGCTTGGTTTACACATAGAGACTTATATCAAGCGCTATTAAATGCCTTAGACAGAAACGTCCAAGTTTCTATTATTCTTATTGATGATATCATCAATCGTGGTCCGAATGCACTTGATTTTACCCTGTTTATTAATAAAGGGGGAAAAGTCCGTTTTATGAATACAAAGAAATTGCTTATGCATAATAAATTCTGTATAATTGATAAGGAGGCACTAATATCCGGTTCTTACAACTGGACTTATTCTGCCGAATTACGAAATGCAGAAAACATCATATTCACTTCTGAGGAGAAAGTATGCCAAGGATTCCAACAACAATTTGAGATGTTATGGGCGACATTACCACAAGTCGATCAGTTCACTCATATAGACTTTAGCGACGTGGAATCAACAGCGCTATTATCATGTATTGATGACTTGCGTGAAGAATATGAATCAATGGAACAGGCACATTTACCTAAACAATATTCTGCCGTAGATATTGATAACCTAAAAAAGGATATTTCTGTCACCCGTCTAAATACCATCGTAAGAAATACAAAGCGTTCCAATCCAAGACTCAAGGCGAATATTGGAATGAGATGCGTTATTGATGGCGTTCCAGACAAAACATTAAAAATCGTTGAACAAGGACAAATTCTGCCTTATACAGCTAACGTTGAGACAATAACTGTAAGAGATGACCAACAAGAAATAATATGTGACATAATGTATGGCAATGATTATGATGCCAACAAAAACGAGTCATTAGTTCAAATAAAATTAGAGGATTTGCCAAAGGGAAAGGTTGGTGATGTCAAATTTCAGACAAGGGTAACAATAGATACAAATGGCTACATGAGTATCGAATTTGTATGCTTAAATAGTGGGGTTTCCAAAAGCAAGACATTTGATGCAAAAGACAGGATTGACTATCAGTAACTATATCAATTTCGGATTATAAGCCTTGTGGTTGTTGCCTTTGTATGACGGAGATATATGATAATATCTTTTCAGAAAGTTCATCTTAGCTGACATTGGATCATGAATAATCCAAGGACTGTGTTGCGGTATATTGCCGCAATGTCCGTAACGCGTTTCACCTTTATCACTCCAATCAATCTAATCTTGCAAATACATATTGGCTGCTTTCCTATATGGCATATTATCCAAAAGTACAGCCTTACAACTATCAAGAACCATTTTCTTCCCAAGCCAACTATCGTCTAATTTACTTGATTCCAAGTCAACCATAGCAAGATAAATGACTGTATAAAAGACATCAGAACCAAGGAAATATTGATGTTGTCTTGCTCTAAGACAAATTTCAACATTTAGTTGGTGATTATATTTGTCTGTCGCCTTGCTATAAATGTATTCTATGTCTGAATATATCAATTTCCCTATGTCTCTGAAACCAACTAAAGTTTTTAGATAATAATACTTTCCTGCATTATCAACATGTTCTGCAGGAAAATCTTCATTAGCAGCATAATCAACTGCTCTCCGCACATTTCCATTTGGAGATATTATATAGTAGATTCTACTACCATCTTTGAATATCACTTCTTTTTGTACCATATTACTATTGTTTGGCCAAAATACTTGTTTTGATTATTCTAAAGATTCAATATCATTACATATTCCATAGAAGATAAATGTCTTCTAAAGCCACACTTCTCAATTTCTTGAATCTGATTATTCGGGCATTTGTATATAACCTTAGTAATCCCTTGTTGCTTTAAATCCTTTATCATTTGAGAAAGTATTTTCCCGAACTTGTCAGAATTATAATTAATTCGTGAAGCCTTCAATCTCAACAATACAAATACCTTGCTATCCATATCATTATGTGATTTTTGATATTCGTTTATTGGATAATTATCTCTTATAACACCATATCCATATGAGAAAATAGTACTATTCTCTTTATATAGCCAAAAACCTTCTGGGTTATTACTGAGTCTATCTTTTATGATCTCCTTACTTAATTCAGAATTAGGCATTCCAGTACCTTCTGCTTCTCTACATATTCTTTCATAATCGTCTATAGTGGCTTTAAACACACCGTTCATAACATAATAGTCACTGATTATATCATAATCATCAATGCCATTTGGAATAAACAATGATTCTACAATAAGATGGCACAATTCCGTCTTACTCCCAAATCCAATATACTTCTTGGTTTTGTCATCATACCTAATCAGAGTATCAAAAGAATCATATTCGTAAGGTATTCCACCTTTATCAACTATTATATTCCCATTGATTCCATATTTCCGACGTTTATTACCATATTTCCCAAACTTATAAAAGATATAATCAACAGGAATAAACCCATATTTTTGGAAAGGATTGTAAATGTCATCTGGGATGGGAACTATATTAGATGCATCGTCTAATAGTCCACCTTCATATTTACGGAAAAACTTCGATACCTCATTAACATATTCTGGATCAAAGATATCAACCCAAAAGTCTTCAGAATGTACGTCCGAGAAAGTACATTTAGCATGGACATACTTTCTCCCTCCATGTGGTCTTCCATAGGGAACTATGCCAATAGAGAAGTTGATTAATCTACGACGGGAAATTGGAGAATTGAAGTCCTTCTTCAGCAAGGGGATTCCACGACTATCATATTCTGTATTGGATTCCTTTTTCTCTATTTTTACTTTATAATCCCTTTCTTTATTAAATGCAACAATCTCATCTTTGTACTTTTGGCCTTTTAAGAACAGATCGTTACACAAATAGTTATAGTCATTTAATATATCCGTTTCTGTAATCTGCTTCAGTTTCAAAGGTTCATACTTAGTAATCTTGGTAAAAGAATCCTGAAGCTTATTATATTCAGAAGTGTATTGTTGTACAACAGGTACATCATCAATGAATATAATATTCTCACAATTTAATTTTTCTGCATAATATGTCCAATTATAGCTACCAGTAATCAAGAGACTATCAATAATACAAAACTTGTTATGCATTTTCTTTTCTTTAGAGAAATAAAGCAATCCACCAGCTTCTATGAATTTAGTGAAATCCAAAGCAAGCTCGTTCCTATTAATATAATCATCCATGATTATGACGCTTACAGAGAGGCCTCTTTTTAGACATTTCAATAGTTCTTCAAAGAGAACCTCATTCGTAAACCACGCTACAGCCACAAAAACTTGATGTTCTGCGACTGATAACTTCTTTATTATTTGCTGTTCAATATTCGAAAAATAGGCTTCTATCATAGATTATGAACTTTTGAGTGCAAAGATATAGAAAAAAACTAAAAACTTGTATTGTCTTAGGGGAAAAACTATTCACTAAAGCTCATATAACACAAAAAACAAATATTTCTATTGGAATTCTAAAATTAAATATTACCTTTGCACCAGATTTTGCATCAAGAGCGGCTATATTAGCCCACCAACCGGCCTGAAGGAGATCGTTGGCAGCGGTGGTAAAAAGATGCGAGTGAGAATGTTTAATTCACTAAAGATTAACGATTATGGAAATCAAGAAGATTGAAAAGAGTGATCTGGTACTGTTCCCGCGTCTGCAGGAGCAAGGTGTTGAACCGAGGCATGTGGAGCGCGAGGCCTTCAGGGCTGAGCTGCGGCATGTAGAGGGGCATGGTGACTACTGGCTCCTCCATCAGCAGGCCAAGCCCCATGTGGTTGTGAACATCCAGTTTGCCGCTGACGAAGCCGAGTTTGACCGCAAGCTGGGCTGGTTCATCGGCCAGCAGAAGCTGCACGAGTACGTCCGTGGCGACCTGAGTTTCTTCAGTGCCCTGGCAGGCTACAACCAAGAAGAGGTTCCAAGCCGATTCCCCGACAACATCAAGAGCATCGTCTACGCCCTGAGCGACTCTGCCCGTTGGTGGCATGAGTACGGCAAGGAGGTAATGGAATCAGACAAAGTCTGAAGTTATGATTTGTTATGATCCAGGTTATGAATCTGGTTATGATTTGTTATGATTCATATTATGATTCAATTTGAATAATATTACGATGAAGTTAGGATGTAGTTAGGCGCATGTTACATGGTACAAAATGGTGCAAAAAGGTCCAAGATGGTGCAATCCAGATGGTGCAAGAGGTGCTGATCTAATATGGCCAAGACGCTGAAGCCCGAAAAACGGATGGTGCTAATGGTGGAAAAGTGGTGGTGCAATGGTGCTACGAATTGTTAGGATGTATTAGGAGGTGTTAGGATGAAGTTAGGCACTTTATCAAATGTAACATAGAAGGAAAACGCTCTTACGGGGAATGTTTTCTTCGTAAGAGCGCGACGTTGTGAGGCGGTTCCACCTCACAACTTTCCCTGCTCGTGATACGAATAATATTGACAATCTCCGACTATAACATGGTCACTAAAATGGATTCTCATCAGTTCGCAAGCCTTCTTGATCGACTTTGTCAGTTCATCATCATACCTGCTCGGGTGCATGTTTCCACTGGGATGATTGTGGCAGAAAGCCAGGATTGTAGCATTGTTCAAGACAGCCTCCTTCATGATGATGCGGATGTCAACGGCAGTTTCGGTGATGCCACCTCTGCTGATGCAAAGGCTCTTAATCAGCTTGAAGTTCTGATTCATCAGAATGACGTGTGCCTCTTCCACTTGGAGGTCTTGCATACGAGGAGCCATATAATTATAAATGGCGGTGGCGGTGCAAAGGTCGGGAGCCATTAAAGCCTTTTCCATCTGTCTGCGCTTACCCAGTTCCATGGCTGCGATTATCTTGCAGGCGGTATAGGTTCCGACACCCTCGATGTCCTTGATGGCACGGAAGTCAGCCTTTGCAAGACGGCTCAGGCTATGGTCGAAACGGCTCATAATATCCTGACCAATCTCCACGGCATTACGCTGCTGAGTGCCGCTACCCACGAGGATGGCCAGCAGTTCCGAGTCAGTCAGAGCCTCTGCGCCGAGGGTCTGGAGTTTGTTACTTGGGCGGTCTTCCGATGCCCACTGTCTAACACTAAGCTTAACTGTTGTTGCGTTCATAATCTGATATATTTTAATGTTTGAAATTGCGTGTCTTTGCGAGAAACATTGCCATGCGGACATGGGCACCTGCCGACTCCATGCGCTCTATAAATGCGTTGGCGGTCTTGCCTGTGGTTGTGATGTCATCAACGACTAAGACATTCTTGCCACGGAAGAAATCCTCGTCGATGTGGTAGCACTCGTTTGCTCCGTCTGCGAGTTCATGTACATGGCTGATATGAACTTTCTGTCGATGTCCGTTAACGATGATATGACCGAACCCGTTCACGGCTCCGAGGCGCTTAGAAAGCTCCTCCGTGAAGCGCTTGTAGCGGATGTCGTTAGTACGCTTGCAGCTGGCCGGGATGCACACGATAACGGTGTTGTGCAAGTCCATCAGAGAAAGGCACCTCGCCATTTCCCTTGCAGCCCATCGGGTGGCATAACCTCTGCCGTCCTTGAAGTCAAGAATACGTCTGTCGAGGTCAATCTGCTCGAACGAAGCCCGCTTGAGGTATCGTTGCGGAAGGTAGTCGTATAGTGCGTATCGAATCATATATGCGATGTTTTGAAGTTTTATTGACTGGAGCCAAGGGGTAAACTTTTACGTTTTGAAACCCTCATGGGCAGTTTTTTTTATTGGCTGTATGCCGTAGGGTATAAACTTTTACATCGCGAAACAGAAGGTGAACCTATAGGGGAATGAAGACAAGGAATTTCGGCATATTCATCTGGAATACCCTGTTTTCGACCGAAAACTGTGGAAGGCTGCCAGTTTAATATCCCGAAATAGGCACCAGCCGGTACTTGGCGCATTGACCGTTCGCCTTAACTTTGCGACGTAAAATGTTGGCCATTACCCCACGGCAGGAAGCCTATATGAAAGCTGCCCGTTGAGACCATCTGAGTCAAAGACACCACCCTTCGCCAATCACTAAGGAAAACACCTCTCACCATACGGACAACAAACAGTCAAAACAGGACATCAACATCTCTATAAGCTGATATTTACCCAGAATTACACGGTTTTTCCCATTTCAAGATGTAACCATAGAAATAAAGCCTTACCTTTGCACGGCTATGACGGAAGCCTTCAATTTGTCCTTTACCCTGAGTCCGTTATGCACCAGACATCTAAGTTCAACAGGATCCTGGCATCAGGTTCCACAAAGCAGAGACATATGGATAATCAGGTTATGGACATCGAGAACCGTCCGTTACAGGAACTTACACTAGGAGACATTCTCCCCTACTTCAGGAAGATCATCTCAGAAGAAGTAAGAACAAAGACCAACCCCATCCCATTGAAGTATTCAGGCATCAAGAATGACATTACAGAGAGAATCCTTCAGAATCCAGAACGGTTCACCTTCGGGATGGTCGGACTTGCCGAGGTGTTACATTGCAGCATCAAGACAGCCTATAACTACAGGAGTACGGGCGACTATGATCCCGCCATCATCAAGTTCGGGAAAAGAGTCATCATCGACAAGGTCAAGGCTACAGAGATTGCACAGGCACAAGGAATAACCAGAACAAGCAAAAGCAAAGCAGTATGACAGTATGTATCGCAGAGAAGCCCAGCGTGGCAGGAGACATTGCCAAGGTACTGGGAGCCAGCAGCCGCAAAGAAGGCTACTACGAGGGCAACGGCTATCAGGTGACATGGACATACGGCCATCTATGCTGCCTGAAAGATCCCGAGGAATACAACAGCGACTGGAAGAAATGGACGCTACAGCAACTGCCAATGATACCCAATCGCTTCGGCATCAAGCTCATCCCTGAGGCAAGTATCAAGAAACAGTTCGGCATCATCAAGAAGCTCTTCTCCAAGGCCGATACCATCGTCAACTGTGGCGATGCAGGACAGGAAGGAGAACTCATCCAGCGATGGGTCATGCAGCTGGCCGAAGTCCGCTGTCCCGTCAAGCGGCTCTGGATCTCCTCCCTTACGGAAGAGGCTATCCGTGACGGCTTCAAACACCTAAGAGACCAGAGGCAATATGACAACCTCTACTATGCAGGCATCGCCAGAGCATCAGGCGACTGGCTCCTTGGCATGAACGCCACAAGACTATACACCCTCCGTTACGGCGGTAAAGGCAGCGTCCTGTCCATCGGGAGGGTGCAGACCCCTACCCTTGCCCTGCTCGTATCAAGGAAGAAGGAGATCGACACCTTCAAGGCAGAACCCTACTGGCAGCTCACCACGGAGTACCAGGGAGTCACGTTCACAAGCACAGAGGGCAACTATACCGACAAGGCCAAAGGCCAGCAAGCCCTGAATGACATCATGGGAAAGGAATTCTTTATCGACTCCACGGAAACGAAAGGCGGTAAGGAATCCATTCCCCAGCAGTACGACCTGACCTCCCTGCAGGTGGAGTGTAACCGTCGCTTCGGCTATTCAGCGGAAACGACGCTCTCCATCGTGCAGAGCCTCTATGAGAAGAAGGTCACCACCTACCCCCGCGTCGATACCCGCTACCTCAGTGACGACATCTATCCCAAATGCCCCGACATACTGGAAAGTCTATCGGGGTCATACGGAGAGTTCGTAAGCAGCATCCACAAGCCCCTTAGAAAGAGTCCCAGGATCTTCGACACCTCGAAGGTCACAGACCACCATGCTATCATCCCCACAGGCAGGGAGCCTCACGGCCTGACAGACAAGGAAGGCCGTGTCTTCGACCTCATCGCCCGTCGCTTCATCAGCGCCTTCTGCGAGGACTGCGCCTTCCTGTCAACCGTCATTACCGGGCATAGCGGGAGCGTCGGCTTCAAGGTTACGGGCAAGGAAATCACGGATGCAGGATGGCAGGCAGTCTATCGCGGGATGGCAGCCGATGAAGCGGAGAAGGATGCCAAGGACACCGTCCTTCCCCATTTCACCCGTGGAGAGCGAGGACAGCATCATCCCTCTCTACAGGAGAAATGGACGACGGCACCCAAGCCCTATACGGAAGCCACCCTCCTGAGAGCCATGGAGACGGCAGGGAAGTTCGTGGAAGATGAAGAGCTGCGTGCAGCCCTGAAGCAGAACGGCATCGGCAGGCCGTCATCAAGGGCTGGGATCATAGAGACTATCATCAAGCGCGGTTATGTACGCCGGAACAAGAAAGAGCTTATTCCGACGGACATGGGTGTGTCACTGATAGACACTATCAGGACAGACCTGCTGAAGAGCCCGGAGCTGACAGGTCTCTGGGAGAAGAAGCTCAGAGAGATTGAGGATGGTCACTATAATCCCGCCCTCTTCATGGAGGAGCTTAAGCAACAGCTTAAAGGCATCATTGACACCGTTATAAATGACATTCTTACTTCCACTATCATCTCTGTCAAAGGGGATTATGCCAAGCCGAGAAGCCAGAGAGGCACAAGAGCATACGGGAAAAGACACAATAAGAAACGGTGACTCTGACTCCAGGCTTCGCACAGGTCAGGCCATCCAGCCAAAAGAGCAGTGGCGGTATGCCGAGGTATGCCGTCTGTGCGGAAAGGCAGCATGGCGACCCGTGCGTAGCCTGAAGGCAATGTCACAACCGCTCTCCCTTCCTTCTGGAGTCCCTGCCAGAAGGCGAAAGCGGTGTTCCACTTACGCCACTCATCCATGATGACGGCCTGAGGGGAACACGGCTTTTGGGGGTTACCTATAAACAAAAAAAGTCCCGACTGTAACAGCCGGGAACCAACAAAAAAACTAATCCACTTATGACACATCAAATACACTAACTTCTATTTTTGTCCACTAATTGTTTGTGAATAGACACTATACAAGATGGTTTTAAGTACAGTCTCTCTTACCACACCATCTGGTAGGCTTTGAAAATGTTGTGCCAAGTCTTCTGGAACCTGTCGGACAGGCAGACGGGAATTCCCAAGGAAAGCGCGGATAACATATTTTCCGTCTTTTCGTTTGGACAATTTGACATTATCGTATTTGTTTTTGTCCTTCAAGCCAAGATCCATTGGATTCGGGAACATGCTCATTACATCCGATGGGTCACTGAATTTTTCTTTCCAGACAACGACATTGGGAACTTCTGTCCGTATTCTCGCTATCAAATCATCTGCTATGACAACCGCAGGTAAAACGAGATCACCCATTGAAGAACGTGACCAAAGCGTAACTTTATATTTGTCTGCCAGGAATATGGCATCATCACCATATGACTCATAAGTACCTCCATAATCCATTATCAGTACTTTATCATGATGATCTTCCATTATAGTCTTAATAAAGACGTATTGATCAATACAATTCATGGAGTTGAACATTTCATCCATTCCAATCATTTGTGGGCCACCTTTTATTTTCAGCTTCTAGCTTGCAAAGTCAGCCAGAAGGCAAAGGAGATCCAGGTCATCTAGAGATATCTTCCATTGATGATTACTGACAATCTCCAACGTCTCGGCCTGTGAAGAGAATAAATGTAACCACTCGCTCGAAACCATCATGTAAGGATATGATGTCTCACAAATGTTGCCTTTCTCATCAACTTTCCGATAAAAAAGTCCCTTAGTGGACAAGTTTTCTATTTCCCCGACCATCACCATGAAATAATCTATCATCTGTTGCTGCAGGGAGAAGTTCACAGAGTCATCACCTATAAGATCAAGGCCATGGAAATTGCACATTGTATCATGCACCTCATAATCCAATTCCTTTGGCAATAACATAGAAGTTGACCCAAATATCTAAAAAAATGAGCAACCAATAAAGGTTGCTCATTTTCTATTGTTTGAATGTTGATTGAACATAATTATTAATAGTAATATTGTTGTTTGATATTGCCTCAATCAATACATCAATGCTATTTGCTAATTCATTACTAACAGTAGATATGATGTTGGGGTCAGTTATATTTTCATCAGAGAATTTATCCTCAATAATTCTTCTAATCATATCAGCATTATTAAAGTCGTATTGACCCACTAAAATCCGTTGTAGAGTTTTCTTCTTATCAATACCATTATTGATGTCTACAAACTTAAGATATTGAATACAAGGTCTTAGTTCTGTTATCCAATGTGCAAAGTCTCTATTATCTTGACTGTATAATTGACAATATTTACAAAGACACCAATTCTCTGCTAGCTGAAATCTAATACTTTCTATTCTTTTGACATACTTCTTTAAGGGTTCTGCCATTTCCATCAGTACTTGCTGAGTTGCATCCCTAACAACTTCTTTTAATTCTTCCTCTGTAAGTACAATCTTCTTCATATCATTACATTGTATTTTTCTACAATAAATATCCTTATTAATGCAAAGATACATAAAAAATCTGAGAAAAACAAATTCAACGTGATATTTATTATAAAAATAACGAATTAAATACATATTACAATATGAATAAGAAATTGATTAAACTAACAGAAAGTGACCTTCATAAGATAGTAAAAGAGTCAGTAAATAAACTTTTAAACGAGGGACTTGCTGGGTCAAAAATTGCCTATAGCGAAGATGGAACACAACAATGGTGGAAGATAGAGTCGAATCGAGAACGTGGGAATTTAATGATTAGGCTCATTGAGGAAAAATCTAATATAACGAGTCCTTGGATTGTAATTAATGGTGATTGCACTCTTGATTTCTTGTAAGAATTAAGCGGCAACCAAACCGACTCTGATTTCAGACCACTTTTTAACAAGTCCAATCGACTTGTCGAACATATGAGCGAATCTCTCTGATTCGCTCATTTTTCTTGTGTTCCAACGATATACAGCCTCGTCAATATATGACTGTAAGTGCTCATCACTTACATCGTGGTAACAGCCTACAATCATTCTTCTGAAATGACTCCAAAAGCCCTCAATGCTGTTGGTGAACACATCACCATTGGCGTACTCTTCAGCACCGTGTGCAACAACAGCGTGAGTATAACCCAACGTAGCAAGTCCATTATAGGCACTGAGTTCATCAGTGATGACTCTTGAACCATCAGAAACGAACTGCTGAATGATGGGCTGCAATGTAGCCCTATTCGTGTTCTCCACAACGAATGCGTGAACATAGGTAATGTTTTCAATCTCACCCTTCTCATTCTCAAAGGTGCTACGCTCCATCATACCAAAGACTGGTGTCTTGGTCTTTGTTGAACGACCTTGGGTCTTTGGTGTGCGCATTGACTTGTGCTTCCATTTTTCCTTACCACCGATGTACACTTCATCGCACTCTACAGTGCCATCAAATGCCTCTGCATCGCTCTGAGGATAGAGAAGACGTACCTTCTGAAGCATATACCAGGCTGTGGTCTGAGTCACCTCAATATTCGTTGCAAGTTGGTATGAACTGATGCCCTTCTTGTGGGAAGAGATAAAGTACATAGCCAAAAACCACTTGATGAGTGGCAACTTGGTATTCTCAAAGATTGTACCAACGAGGCAAGAGAAGTTCCTTCTGCAAGTCTTGCAACGGAACTTACCATCCTTGCGTACAACACAATGATGACCACCACAGTAGGGGCATACAACGTCACCGTCAGACCAACGTGATTGGATGATGGCTTGTTTGCACTTCTCGTCAGAAGTGAAATACGAGGTGAGGGAAATAACGCTGTTGAACTTCTTGAAATCTATCATAACACTTGGAGCTTTTTATTTAAATTCTAATACAAATATAGGATTTTTCAACTCCCAAGTGCTGGTTCTTATACATATAAATTTACGAAATTGAATATATTCTGAATAGTCAATTTACAAAGTAAATTGTTAACATCAATAATATGGTAAAAAACAAATACAAAAATAATTCCTCAGAATCACGAGGATTCCAAGGAATTATTAAAAAGTTGGGTCAACTTCTATGTTATTGCCATTCCTTTCCTATCACCTCCAAGCTATAATCGCATAAGACCATAAAGCAACAGGATCCACCTTGAAATTCCACGGTGGCAGTCTGCCATCCCCGTTTTTTATTTATCAAGTCAGCAGACCGTCCCACAGCCATATAGTTTTTCAGCATACCCTTAAATAGAAGAACCTTATTAGAGGAATTTTGAAAGAAATCATCCGTAAGGTCATTCAAGTGGGATATCCAGTCACTTGGCGGTAAAGAATATCCATTTCTATCCAATATAGCCATTGCCCTATGCGCAATTCTTTGTTCCCTCAGATTAAGTCTTCTGATATCGGATGCCAGTTCTCTGACATCAAGATCGTTTTTCAACTGACCACTATAATCATAAGCCTTACTCTCGACAAGTTCAGCCCATGAAGCCAGATCCGTCGTACCTTCATAAAACAGCATATGAAGCAAATACCGATGAAATTCATCCAATGTGTTGGACTTATCGTAATAGACATCACTCCATCCTTTCAGCCGTCTTATGAAAAGATATATTTTCCTGAAATCTGTCATTTCCATTTTCATTTCATTTATGGTAACGGTATATCAAAAGCCCTCACGACCTCCTTGCCTTCCTTGTCAATGAAGAGCCATCGTTCCGACTTGTATTCCATGCCACTGCGGTTCCTGGCCTGATAGTCCACACGAACCTTCCAGCCAGACCACTCCCCTTTCTTGTCAGAGTCGTAGATTGTAGAGCGTATCTCAGACATGGCCTTCATCTGGCGCTCTGCCAGGTCAATGACATACTTGTCATCCGGATTGAACTCCGTCATGTTGTTCGTCCGCTTCATGATGGTCGCCGTCACCTTCTGCATGACGGCCATCATACTCTCTTTCTCTTTCTGGGAAAGGAATCCAGTTCCAAAGGCTGAGTCAGGCTCAGAGACTCCCAGAATCTCAGGTTCCCCCTGACACTCGGTATGGTTCCTGACATCCGACTCGGCCAGACTGAGCACCCTGTCCCTGCTGTCACAAGAGGCCATCAGTATAACAGTCAGGACAGCCAAGCAAACATTTCTCATAGGGCTAGTACTTGACATTATACAGCTTAATATTCTGGAAGGCCTTGAACTTCACGTTCTCACGCTCCAGCACGACCGAAGACCTGCCATCAGGAAGCGTCACCGTCCGTTGCGGCATCTTCTTCGTGAAGAACCTGCCGAAGTCAGTGATGACCACCTCACCGCCGTCCTTCATCTCCTTACCAATGGCACCCAGGAAAGCATCGAGGCATTCCCTTGCCTGCTGCTGCGAAAGACCCGTCTTTGCTGCAGCCACCTGTATCAAATCCGATTTGTTCATATACACTAAATTTTAATGATACTCTTCTTATCCGTACTGAGGCCAAGACGCTTGTAGAAGATAGCCCCGTTGTTCTTGTACAGTTCCAGCGGTTCACGCGTCTGCCCCTCCTCGCATATCTCCACCATCTCCTGCTTCGTGATCACATGCCCGGCGATGTTCCGCCATGCCATGAACTTGCACTTCACCTGCGGGTTACTGTAGT
>JAEEGI010011915.1_pt1 | contig 18671 bp, 8 predicted proteins | sample 8958751 | NCBI WGS metagenome assembly JAEEGI01 (sample SAMN16246545, study PRJNA631951) | gut metagenome | biome: gut microbiome; feature: rumen; material: KS-attached | host: Bos | place: Iran: Karaj | collected 2018-10 | reverse complement strand
CTAAAACTTTAAGTATAATATCTTTTTATTTGATAATAAATATCATTATATGAATTGTCAAAATATAATTCTTTATCAAAACAAAAATCACTTATTTTACTTTCTAAATGAAATGCTGTTAAATAATTATGAAATTTATTAAATAATTGTTTATTTTTTTCTTCTTTATTTTTTGCTTCTTGAAATAATAAAGATGAAAATATTATTTTATTATTATTTGTTTGATTAAAAAAATTCCTTTGTATTGATTTATTATTTAATGGGATTATATTTTTAGGAGAAATATTGTTAAATAAATTTTTTGGGATTTTAACTGCATTTTTTTTATAGGAATTAATTTCTAAAAAATCCATTTTTTCTAAAATACAAGGAGAATCAATTAAACTTATTTTTTTTGAAAATTCTAAAAAATCGCTTATTTTTTCAAAATTAATTGTTATTGTTTTTTTATCACTTCCTCCCTTTTGAAATCCAAAAGAATCTGAGCCTGATGAATTATTTGATATAATTTTAGAATTAGAAGAATTTAAATTTAATTTAATATTTGGTTTTATCTTAGAATCACTTTTTGATAATTTTATTTCTTTTTCTCTACTTCTTTCTCTTTTTTTACTTGACATTTTTTTGATTATTTATTTATTTTACTGAAAAATGTTTTATATATTTTATTTTTCAAATTTTAAAAATTTATAATTTTTCATTTTTATATTATTTTATCAATAAAAATAATTTAGTGAAATGTTTATATTTACTCCTTCAATTATAAAAGGATTAATTGCATATGGTCAAGATAAAAAAATCATTATATATCATATTATATTGAAAAAATATGGTACAATTCATATAAATGAAAATTATAAAAATATTATTATTAGTCAAGATGGAAAATATTTATCAATATTGTTGGATGATAAATTTTTAGTTTATTTAATTGATTGTTCAAATAATACTTATATAAATTTATCATTAATAGATAATATTAGTTTAAAAGACAATTATAAAAATATTATTTTATCAGGAATATTCTATTTTGATTATTTAAAAAAAATATGGTGTGGCATTTCAGGAAATACTTATCAACTTATTAAAAATGGAATAATAATTGATAATATAAAAATAATTGAAGAAATTAAATCTATTGAATGTTATGAAAATTATGTATTATTTTTTCTTAACGGAAACATTATATATTTTAATTCAGAAGGTGAAAGAGGAGAAATAAATGATATAATAATAAAAAAGAAAACAAAGGATGAATTTAAGAAAATAGATTTAGAATATAATATATCAAAATATATAAAAGATTATAAAGAGAAATTATTTGATAAAGATTGTTATCAAAATAATGAATTAAAAAATTTATATATACCAATTAAATCAGAAATAACTCAAAAAGTTTTAGAATCTTTTCCAGAAGATGAAGAAGAAGAAAATAAAACAGTTGGTGAACTTTTAAAATCTATAGGAATTATTGCAAGACAATCTCAACAATTTGCACAAAAAATATATGATATATTAAACATTAGTTTTAAATATTATAAAGGAAATTTAAATTATTTAAATAATCAAGAAGAACATATTCAATTTTCAGGTTGGGTTAAAAATAGTTTAAATTTAAATTTTTATGAAGATTTTTGTAAAAATGAATATAAAAATGAAAGTAATGAATTTTTTAAAAAGTGTTTATTCAAATTAACTAAATTTTATACTCAATGTTTATTATCATATAATAAAATAGAATTTAAATATACTGAAGAAAATATTGAATTTAATAAAAATGAAATGGAAGATATAAATGAAATAAGAGGAAATAAAAAAAATGTTAATTTTACTGTATTACCAGGATTATTTTGTAATGGAGCTTATTTAGATATTGGTAAAATTCAAGTATTTACTTATACTCAAAATACATTTCATTTTATTGATAAATGTTTTTATGATTAGTATATATGTTTACAATGCTATATAATATTTTTATTTAATTTAAATTTATATTTTTAAATGTTATTTTTCAAAAAGGAACAAAGGTATTATTTATGAATAATTTATTTGATATAATGACTTTATGATGAAATTTTTATGAAATATATTTCTTTCTTTTGTTCAAAGAAAATTCCATTTCTAATTTTTTATCAACTGAAAAAAAAATTGATAAGCCAAAGAAATATCTGAAAAAATCTAAATTTTATTATTCTATAAAAAATAATTTTAAAGAAAATTTTTATTTATTATAGTCGTGTATTTAATAATTAGGATATAATAAAAAAAAGTTTAATATAATAATTTAATTGAGTTATGAAATGATTCAATAAACAATAAAATTTACTTAAATTTTATTCTATTATTTGATTATATGCCTAAAATCTTTTCTTTTTAATTTTTTAATATCTTTTCTTCAATTTTTTTCTTTTGCTTTTTCTTGCTCTTCTTTAATTTTTTTTAATAAAGAAGATAATTCAATTCTTTTATTACATAATTTAATTCTATCTTGAATAATTTGACTTTCCATTAATTTAAGTTGAGTTTTATGTTGTTCGATTAATTTTTCATAATTACTATAATGATTTAATTTCATTTCCACTTTTTCCATTTGAAGATATACTAAAAAATTTAAAATTTTTTTTATTTCAATGCTTTTTTCTTTTTCTTCTTCACTTTCTTTATTTTTCTCATTATCTTTAACTTTATCATTAACAATATTTTTAGAATAAATATTATAAATATTTTCCTTAATAAAATTTAAAGAATCAATATTGTATTTTTTTCTATCTTCAAGAATAAATTTTTCAAACATTTTAGAAAAAAAAACAATTTGTCCAATAAGAGGATTATTTTGATCAGTAACAGCATTAGTTTCAGAATTAATATTATTATTTAATTCAGTTTTATTTTGTTTTAAATCACTAACTCTAAAAGAAACACTTTCTTTAATAGGTAATTGAATTAAATGCATAATACAATCAGATTTACTTTTTTTTCCATCAAAAACTTTTATAATTTCATCCCAATTCACTTCTTCATTTAATTGAATTGCATTTAATAATTTATCAGTATCTTCTTCAGTCCATTTTTCATTATCTAATCTTTCTTTTAATTTCATATTAAATTTATCATTTGGAACAAATATATTATATACATTTGACATTTCAAAATCTTCTTTTGATAATCCTAAAGGAAAATCACCTTTTTTATAACAATTTTCACATATTAACATCATATTATTTTTATTCTCTATTTGTTTATAAAATGGATTTTCTTCATTTAAAATTGAATGATTTTCTTTTGTTATATACCAATCAATTTCACATATATCCGCACATAAATCACATTTTGGTCTATAATGTTTAGTAAGGAAATTAATTTGATTATTTATTAAATTTGTATTTTCTGAAAAAAATCTTCTATATAAATTTTCCTTATGATTATGAACTGGAAATAAAGTTCTTATTTCTTCTCCATTTTTATTAGTAAGAATAACATTATTATTTCCAACTTTATTAGTAGAATTATTAGAATTTTTTTCTAATAAAGTAACAGCATCAATATAAATAGGACATTTAAAATTATAACTTTTAGGTAAAAATGAATTAGTAGGTTTTAATAAAGGATCAACTTTAAAATTAATTAAACCCCAATGTTCTAAAAAAGAATGTAATCTAATTATTGAACATACATCTCCTGATAAATGTCTTCTACATGTTGTTGCTGTTAAATATTTATTTGGGTCTTCTCTGTATAAATTTATTATAAAATTTCTATAATTTTTATATACTTCTGGTGTCTTTGATGGATATTGATTATTAAAAAATTCTGGTAATGAATTTACTTCAATTTCATTTATTTTATCTATATCAAACCATGATGATGACATTGGAATACTTATTTCTTTTATTTTTTTCTTGTTAATCTCTTTCATTTCTATATTTGGATTTGATTCTATAAATTTAGATGATAAATTATTTTCTGGTGAATTTTCTTCATTATTTTCATTTTTCACATTTTTTATCTCATCTTTTGTTACTGTTATTGGAATTTTAATTTTGGTTCCTACTTCATTTAAGGAATCACTTATATAATAATAACCCTTTTGTAATCTTCCTAATGTTATTGTCACTGATTGATTACTTCTATCTCTTTTTTTATGAAGCATTTTTCCCTCAAATTTTAAAATATAAATTAAAAAAATAAATTATATATCACACAAAAATAATAAAAAAAAATATTAAAAATAAATATTTTTAATTAGAATAAAAAATGGATAATAATGATGAAGATAATTCAAGTAGATTTGCAATTAAATTAGTATTTTTCCTTTCTCTACTTTTAGTAGGGATGGATATATTAGAAATATATTTTTCTTATTTTTCTTTAATAGAATATTCAAAAACATTAGTTCCAATAGTATATACAACATGTGTTAAATATCCAATAATAACTCAAATGTTTTTTACAACATTTGCAACTTTAGCAGGATTAAGTGCATGTATAATGTCATTAGGTTTATTAATAAATGAACATTTTTTTGCTTTAAAATTATTAGACACATTTATGTTTTATAATTTTTATTCTTTCGGTCCTTTTCTTTTAGGTTGTTCAATTTTAGCTTTTTGTTATTTTGGACAAGTTTGCTATAGTTGTGATAGTGATAATTATAATGTACAATATTTAAATATTAGTACTGTTATTTGTATTATTATTGCTTTCACTATTGGACTCATTGTCACTTTGAGTTTCAGTATTATTAGTGCTATTGAATATTTTAATAATAGTATTAAATTTAATAGAGATGGAAATTATCTTCTTGGAAAATTATTCTGGAAATATGTTTTTGGAAGAGCTATTCAAGATCTTAATAGAGATGATAATAATGAAAGGGAAATGCGAGAATTTGAGTTAAATAGACCAATTAACGAAGAGGATTAAAATTTTATTTTTTTAAAAATTGTTTTTTTTGTTTTTTTAATTTAAAATAAAATGTCTATATTTTATATTTCAAAATTTTATATATTAAATAAATAATATAGATGATAAAACACATTTTTTAAATAAAACAATTTATTAAACTAAAGAAAAAAAGCAGAAAAAATTATTTCATAATTTGATTAACAACTTTAATAATATCTAAAGCATCTCTTTTATCATTAAATCCGGCAATTTTAATTTTTCCATTATACATTTTAAAAATTACAACATATTGATATTCTTTTTCATCAAAGTAACATTCTTTAACTCCACTTAAATAACATTTAAAAACAACATCTTTAAAATTTTTTAAAATAACAACCATAACATCAGTAACAATAATATATTCTTCCATATTATTAATAAACATTTTTTCATGAATTTTTCTTGAATTTTCTAAATGTAAAAAATGATTTTGAATACTAATTTCTAAATAATCTTTTCCATTAATTGTTATGAAAATATTTTCATTTCTATGTTCCATAAAATCATAATTAATAATAGGTAAACAATCACTTAAAATCCTAGGTTCTCTAAATCTTATATAATGAATATTATGTTTTAAAAAATCAGAATTAGAAATTCCTTTAAAAACATTATTTCCAACAGTTAAAACAGAATTTAAAGGAGAAAAAGCACAATTTAAAAAGCCTTTTCCAACTCCTTTAAAAGTTCCAATAACACCTTCATTTAATGTTCCTTCAATAGGATATTTAAAAATACCAATAAAACCTTTTTTAATTTCATTAAAACCTCTTTTTAAACCTAAATGAATTCCTTTAATTAAACCATTAGGTTCTTCTTCTCTTCTTTCATATTCATTATTAATATTATAATTTGAATTTCCACTTATAATTTTAGTAGCTTCTAATAAAGAACCAGTTATTTTTGAAAAAGAATCTGAAGTTCCTCCTAATATATTTGATAATAGTGATGAAACTCCTTTTTTTATTCCTTTTCCAAAATATGAAGGTCCTTTTAAAAAAGCTTTTCTTGGTTCATTAAATAATTCAAAAAATCCTGTTCCTATTGAATTAAGTAATTTTACTGGATTACCTATTATATCTATTCCTCCTATTATTTTATATATTTGAAATAATAATTCTCTCTTGTAATGAGCATATATTTTGGGATATATATATGATAAATTTGAAAATATATGACTTATTATTATTTCATTAAATTTTAATGATGTACCTGTTATTGATGTTAATGTTGTTGAAAATGTTGTTATTAAACGAGATAATATTGAAGGAAGTTTTGATAAATTTAAATATGTTTTATCTAAACGAAATGTTATTGTTATATATATTGAACTTATGTTTAAAAATTGAATTGCATGAGAATTTATTATTTTGTTTTCTAATATTAATTTTTCTTTTGGAATTTCTATTTTTGTTTTTAAATTTTCTTCTTTTTCATCCGACATATTATTTGATGATTCATTTAAACCAAATGAATCCATTAATTCATTTATTAAAGATATTATTTGATTTAAAATAAAATGATCTATTTTTAAATCAAGTGGTTGAATTATTAATTCTATTGAAGGATAGCTTATATTTGGATTTGAGTTTAAATAAGTTTTTGATTCTTGATATATACAAACTTGAATAAAAGGAATTAAAGATTCATTATAATTTGATTCTATTAAATTTTTCTCTGTCGATGGAAGAATTTGTTGTATTGGAGTTAGAATTACTTTAAATGAATTATCTAAGCAATAATCAATTTGAATATTTTTACATTTAAATATTATATTATCTGAAATTTCATTATATTTATTTATATGATTTATTGATATATTTTTTTTTCTAAATATTATCCCATAAAATGATATATAAAGAATTTCTTTCGGATCTTGATTAATTATACTTATTCCAAATCCTTTTAATTTCATTGCTAATTTATATCCTGAATAAGATGAAAAACTTTTAATTAATTTTTCTTTTGCATTCATTAAATTATTTTTATTACATAAAAATTCTACTATAATACTTTTAGTTAAATTAGAATTTGTTGGAGCTGATTTAATTTTATATTTCCCATCTTTAACTTTTATAGTTTTAGTTTCAAATTCATTAAATGAAAAATCATAATAGTTATTATTTATATTAATTGAAATTTTATCAATTAATAAAGATTCAGGAACTATAAAAGGAATTTCTTTTTTAGAAGGAATAATAATATTATTATTATTATCATTATAAAAACATTCAATATTTTTATCAGTATTATTTATAATACTTGAAATAGGATCTTTAATTGAAGTAAACATTACATAAATTATTCCTTTATCATAAGTTTGAATAATACATCTTATTGGAATATAATATATTTTTCCATTTAATGTAAAAATACTTTCTTTTAAATTTTCATTTATAATTTCTTTTGGATTTATTTTAATTGAAAGATCATATCTTCCTGGATTTTCAATATCAAAACTTTGAGAAAATTCTTTTCCAAATCCAATTTGAAAAAGAGTATTATTTTCTTGTTTTAATACTATTAATTCATCTTTATTATTATCTAATTTATATTCTTTAGTATCTTTTTCTTCTTTAAAAATTAAATCAATTCCAACATTATTAATGAAATTATATCTATTTTCTAATATAATAATAGTTGTTTTAGTATAAATAAAAGAAGATTTAATTAAAACTCCAATTGGGAAATAATTACTTTCATTATTATTTTTTAATTTTAAAACAAAATCTACTCCTATAGTATTTAATTGGAAATTTTCACTCCACCCACTTTCTTCTGTTTTAATTTGGATATTTCTATTTAATTGAAATGAATTTAATGGAACTAAATCTTTAGATTCTACTTTTGAAATTTCTTTTTCTAAATTTTCATCAAAATAAGAACTTGGTTCATTTCTTATTGAAATTAATTTATTTGTTCTATTTACAAATAAGAAATCAAAATAAAATATTATGTTAATACTATTTAATTTGAAATTTGATAAATTATATAATTTTGAATTATAATATTTTAAAGGAGGATTTTCTTCAAATTCTATTCTAGTATAAATTTCTTTTTGTGAATTTGAAAATAAAATTGAATATTTTTCTTCATTTTCATCTTTAAGTAAATCTGAACAATTTAAATTTTGATTTAAATAAAATAATTTGACATTAGAACTTTGGAAAATTTGAACTAAACTTTCTTTTTGTTTAATAATAAAATAATTAGATTTTTTCATTGTCGGTTCAATTATTTCTTCATTCCATTTAATTTCAAAAGGAGTTTTATTATTAATTGAAATAGATGGATTTAAAATTATATTAATTAATTCAATTAAATCTTTTTCATCATATTTTGATTTTAAAATTTGTAAATCTATTGAAATTGAAGTATTATCTTTAAATAAAAGATTTTCTGGAATTTCTTTTGGTTTATTAATATCTTTAATTAATATTCCCTCATTTTCTTTATAGTGAAAATGTATTTTTTTGTCATTTGAAATAAACCATTTTAAAGGAATTGATGTATAATCATTTGATTTAATTGTTATTATATCATTATCATTTGATATATTTATTTCTTCGTATTTTAAATAATTATATATTTTCAATGTTGATGTAAACAATATACATTTACATAATTCATCATTTATAAAACTTGATACTGAAATATTTAATTTTGTATTATTATATTCTATTATATAATTTTTATTTTGATTATGATTCATATTAAAGAAATTGATTGGCTTATTTTTCTCTAAACTAAAAGATATTGTTGTGTTAAAAGAATTATCATTATTATGAATTACATTATATTTTAATAACTCTTTTGACGAAAAATATTTTTCATTTATAATTTCAATAAATTCTGAATTTTCAGAATTGTCAAAAGTAATATTTATTAAAATTCCTGTGTTATTTATTATTTTCAAAATATTTTTCCCATGAAAACCAGTATAAGTTTTTGCAATATTATTATTATTTTCTTTATCTTCATTATCATTATTTATTTTTTCATATTTATCTTTTATAGTTTTTAATATTCTTAAAACATTACAAGAAACATTTATATTAAACATATCATTAGAATTAATTTCAATTCTTTGTCTCATTCTCTTAATAATTTGAATTAAAGTAAAATTCAAAGTATAAGGTTCAATAAAGCTTTCCCATTGATTAATAAGTGAATTAAAATATTCCATTTTTAAAGAAATTCCAATTTTAATAAATTGAAATAAATTTTTAGGGTCGAATTTTTCAATAGGATATTTTTTTCCAGAAATCATTTCAACTAAAGAATAACAGAAATTTTTACTATCTTTAGGGTCATTATTAGATAAATAAACAAAAGAAAGATTTGATAATTGTAAATGAATTAAACTTTTATATTGTCCATTATTATAATCACACATATCATAATTAATATCACTTATACTTCCATTTATTTCTTGACATAATGAATAATCATCTAAATTACTTAAAATTTTCTTTATTTTTTGTTTATTTAATTCTGATGAAATTTGCCCTTCTTCTGTTATTTTTTTTCTGGATGTCTTTTGAGTTGTTATTGAAGAATATTCTTGTCCAAATTTATTTGAATAGATGTTTAAATTAGAAAATAATTTTAAAAATGCTGAAATATGAATAAAGTTTACTATTAATTTTAAAGGATTTGTTAATATATCTATTCTTGTATTTGATATTTTATTTATATGATCAAGCCTACTTTTTAATTTTAATGTTATTGCATAATCATCTATTATATTATCAAAATTTAAATTTTCAAATTTTGATATTTCAATATAATTATCTTTAAAATTATATATATTCATTTTTCCATTTGTAATTGAAAAAGATAATTCAGAATCATCATTCAAATAATCTTGTTTAACTAATTGATACTTTTGATAAATATTATTTACTTTTGAATATGAATTCATTAAACAATTAATATGAACTTTAGCAAAGAAAACTTGAGTATTAAAACTATTTGGTTCAACTGGTAAAATAATATCAACATTTTTCATTTCAAAATAAATTTCACTTTTATTTTCAATAGTATTTTTTTTTAAATTTTTATTATTATTTTCAATAATAGGATTTACTTCTAATAAATCTAATTCTCTTGTAATTTGTCTTCTAGATAATTTTCTATAATAAACATCTTTAAATAAACCTTTTGGCATAATTTCATTAACACTTAATTCACCTAATTGATCTTTTAATTCTTGTCCCTTTATTATATTTTGACTTTCTTGATATATATTTAAATAATAAATTGAATATTGATATATTCTTGTTAAAGAAGATAAATTTGGACTTAAGAAAAATTCTTCTATTATTATATTCATTTTTGAAGAATTTTTTCTTTTGAATTTGAATTAAATATTATATTTATTGTATATTCTGTTTTTTTTTGATTATCTGAAATTGAAGTTTGAAGTAATTCTGATAATTTGAATTTATTTTCTTTTATTTCTGTTTTAATTGATGTTCCGAAAATACAATTAAATTCTGAGTTTAAATATTCTTTTTTATTTCCATTTTGTAAAATTTCATAATCTGTATCATATAAATAAATATAACCTAATTGAACTTTTGAATCAATTATTTCATTATTTATATTTATTTTTGTTTCAAAATTTTTTAATGTTAATACCATAAATTTTTTATTTTTTTCATATTCTTTATCTTTATATTTCTCTATTATTATTTCTTCTTCTGGTGTTAAGCTTTTATATATATTTATATTAAATACACTGAATTTTACATTTATATTTATTGAATTTGGGGATTCTTCATTTTTTTCTTCTTTATTTTCTTCTTTTTTTAAATTTTTTTTTTCTTCTTTTAAAATATCTTTTTTTATTTTTTCTATTTTATCTTTTTCTTCTCTGGTTAAACTTTTATAAGATAATTTATCACTTTCATTATCTTCATCTTTTAATTTTTTTTGAATTAAAGAAATTAATCTTTGTTCTTTACTCATATTTTCAAGAAAAAGAATTAATAAAAGAATTTGATCTTCATTAATTAATTTGAACATTAATATTATCTAAAATAATATCAATTAAAGTATCATCAAAGTTTTTATTTTTATTTTCAATAATCATACTATATTTAATATTAAAATTAAATTTATTCATAATTTCCTTTCCATTAATTTTAGAAGATAAATCAAATGTATCTCATAACTATATTACTAAAATTAATATAATAATTATCAAAGAGTAAATTTTGATCATCAATAATAATATAACCTTATTTAATTAAAATATCACTAATTGAAAAATATAATATTGAATTAATATTTTCTTCAAGAAAATTAATAGGTAAAATAATCATAGGGCTTTTAAAATTTATATTTAAATCTATATTTGTATGAATATTATTATCTCCTAATAATATTATATTTGTATAACCATCTTTTATATATTTTGTTACTTCTTCTGAAGCATTTAATGCTAATTTATTTATATCAAAACTTTCAAAAGGTTTTAAAAATATTGTTTGAATATAATTTATATAAAACATATTAAATATTAAATATAATTGCTTTTCATTTTGAATATCTAATTTAAAATTTGATTTTTCAAAATTTGGATTATTTTCAAAAGTTATTGATAATATATTTTTACCTCCTTTTGATTCAGAAAAAAAAATTTTTTTAAATTTTAAATTTTTAGAACAATATTGATATATTGAAACATCTCCTAATATTAATGAAATCCATTGACTTCTACTTTTTATTTTTGCTTCTGTACTAAAATTATCTGTGGCAAATTTAATTAAAGGTTTATTTTTTTCTTCAAATATTGTAATAATACTTTTAATAATAGTAAATTTAAAATGAAAAATAATAAAATCTTTAGTTGAATTTTTATTAGATAATTTATTTTTTTTTTGAATATCCATTATTTGATTTAAAAAACTTTCTTTAGAAGCTTTTTCTTTTTCTTCTTTTAATATTTTTTTTCTTTCTTCTTTTAATTTATTAATATCATCTTCTCTTGAACTAAAAAAATACCATGAATTTTTAGCATCTTCTATTTTTTCATCTATTTCATTTACTGAATTTAAATATTCTATTTTTATTTTACATAATTCTCTCATATTTTTAATATTATCATAACTTACTTTATCTTCTAATTTATTTAAAGCTTTTTCAAATTGTTTATTTTTTTCTTCATCTTTATAATTTCCTATATATTTTGTTTTATAATAATTTAAATATGTATCAATATATTCTGCTATTTCTTTTTCTGTGAAATTTTTAGTATAATATTCTTTCTCTAAACCTTTTTGATAATAATCTTTTAATTCTAAATAATTTTTTTCTCCTATTAAAGCATTTATTTGTGTTATTTGAATTGAAAAAGAAAAATTTTGTAATTGAATATCAATATAATATCTTGGAGATAAATTTTTTTCATATTTTTCATTCATTGATAATTTTATATCAAGAATTAAATTATATAAAATATAAAAATGAGATTCATAATTTTTACTATAAATATTTAATTCACTCATACAATAAGCATATAAATTAAGTGAATCTTTTAAATATTGTTTTAAATCATCATCAATTTTTTTTAATTCATCTTTAGATATTTTATTTTGATAATTTAAATCTTTTTTAGATTCAAAATAATCTAAAAAAATAGAAAAACCATTAACTCTAATTCTCTTATATTGAATATCACTTTCTTCAAGATTATAATCAATATTTTGATCATTAAAATCATCAAGTGTACTAAAATATGAAACTTTTTTAAGAGAAATACCAATATTAAAAGGTTTAGAATAACTAACTTCATCTTCAAAAATTAAAAAAAAATTTTGAGAAATAATTTGAATATTATTTATAATTTGTTGTACATAACCAGGAGATTCATTTATTAATTGATTAACTTGAATAGTAAATTCTTCTTCATTTTTTAATTTATCTTTTTTATTTTCTTCCATTAATTTAATTTGTTCTTTTTTTGATAAATTATTAACATTTTTTTGTCTTGCATGAAGGAAAACATTTTCTATTTCTAATTTAATAGGATATAAATAAAATCTTGGTAATGATAAAGTTGCTTTTATTTTTCCAATATAACCATCCACTAATTCTAAATAAGGAAGATTTAATGTTTCAAAAATGCTTTTTTTAAATTTAATATTATTTAATTCTACTGTACCATTCCATAAATCTGCTTGAGTTTCTTCTGCATTTATTTCAAGGAATTGAGATAAATAATTATCAACAAAATAATTTATTATTGAACTTGTCATATTATTTTTTTATTAATTATTCTGTATTAATTTTAATAAATTAATTTTATTATATAAATATAATACTAAAAAAAAATTTATTTGTAAACAAATATACATACAAATTTATATTTTTTTTCATTATACTGGTAAACCAAAATATATTCCACTTACTGATTTATATTGATTTAATGTTGATAATCTAAATTGTTTATGTGCTGAAATTCTTGGTTTGAATCTACTTAAACATAATAAAACAATTTCTGAATCATTTTTTAATTTTTCTTTTTTATTATTTAAATTTCGATTTAAACATTTTTGTCTATATTTTTTTATCTTAATTACACGATCTAAATTAGAATATTCAATTTCATTTATTGGATTTATTGATATATATTCTTCATTATTTAAACTTCTTATTTTAGAAAATAATTTTAAATTATTGTTTAATCTTTCTTTTGATAACTTATTATAATAATTATCTTTTATTTTTTTCATATCACTTTGAGAATAAGATCTTTTATTATTATAATCATCATCATTTACTTGATGAGTTAAATTATAATAAAAAGTATCTCTATCAATATCTGCAATTACCACATTTTGGCTTTTTTCATATACACTTTTCATTCTTTCTTTATTAATTTGTTCATATGTCATTTCACTAATTTGTAATTTCTTTTTTGCCAAATCTGAATTTTGATTAAATTCACTCATATAATAATCATTAATTAAAAAACGATTTAATTTTGCAGTTGATGTAAATAATTGTAATTTTTTTTCACCTTTATCTTTAAATTCTTTTTGTATTTCATCTTGATATATATTTCTTTTGTCTTTAACATTTATATAATTTTCTCTTTCTGATTGTTTAGTTATTCCTAATTTATCAGTTAATTCATTTAATTCATTTAATACATTTTTTAGTTTTAATTTACCTCCTTTTTTTATATCTTTGCTTGTTTTTTTTATTTTACTTATATTATTAGATGAAGAAATTAATTCATTACTTAAATTTCTTCTTGTTGAAATTGTAGTATTAAATGGAATAAATTTATTTTTTTTTATAGAACTTCTTAAAAATCTTCTTTTTAATTTCTTTTTTATTAAATCAATATCTAAATCATTACTACTCATTTTTTTTACTTTTGATAATTTTTCTAAATTTGAATATTCATGATTTATTTTTAATACATCATTATTGACTGAAGATATTGATAAAGCTTGAGATCTTTTTTTATTTGATTTTGCTAACTTTGTATTTAATAGTTTATTTGATTCAATATTTATTAAACTTCTTCTTAATAAATAACCTTTTTCACCAACTGAATCCAAAATTTCCATTATTTACTTTAAATTATTAATATTTTTTTCAATAAATTAAAGTAAAATTTAATTTCTTATAGAAAATAAGGAAATATTAATAAAAAATTTTTATTAATTTATTTTAAAAGATTTTTATATATAATAATTTTAAAAGAATTTATTTTGATTTTTTCTTTTCAATTCTATCAAGAAGTAATACTGAATATTTTTCTAATAATCTTTCCATTGTAGGATCATTAGACTCATTTCCTAATCTAACTCTAACTTTATCTAATAAATTTTCTAAATTATTTTCTAAATTAGTTAACTCAGACTTATTCAATTTATATACATCAACATTATTTAAATTATTATTTAATTGATCTTTAACATCAACATTAACAATATAACTAAATTTATTAACTTTATCAATTTTTTTAATTGGTTCTTTCTTATTTTTGATTATTTTAAAATTATTATTAATAATTGTAAATTTATTAGGAGGAATTTTTCTAGAAGAAGAAACACTATTAATATCAAAATTACTTTGAGTAATTGTCATATTTCTAACAAAAGATTGTTGAATTTGACTTTGAGAATTAACTATAATTTTATTATCAAAACTTTTTTTTGAAGCATCAACATTAGTAATATTTTCAGGAATATTTTCAATATCTTCTTTAATTTGTTCTTTTAATTCATTTTCTTCTTGATTATTCATATTTAAATTTGAAAATTTATTATTATTATCTAAAACTTGTTCTCTTTCTTCTTTTCTTCCACCATCTCCACCTATCAATTTATCTGATAAATTTATTTCATCTAAATTTATTGGTTCTGTTAAAATATTCTTATCTTCTTTTAATTTTTTATCTTCTTCATTATTATCATTATTTAATTTTATTTCATTATCATCAAATTTATCTTTATTAATTTCTGTTTCTTCATTTTCATTTTGAATTGGTTTATTTTCTTCTTTTTCTTTTTTTAATATATTTTTCATATAAGTATCAGCTAAACTAATTCTATTTTTTTTTAAAATATTTTCATTACTTCCAACTTGTGTTAAACCATTTTCAAATATTTTACTTCTTGACAAATAATTTATATCATTTTTATTATTATTTATATTATTTTTTACTCCATTATTATTTTCATTTTCTTCATCATCATAATCTTGTGGTTTTTCTTCTTTTAATTCAATTAACGGTTTTTCAATAACTTCTTTTTTATCTTCTTTTTGATTTTTTTTCCTTTCTTTATAAAATGAATCTAATAATTTCAAATCTTCAATAGTCATTTCTTCACTTTTTTGAAATTTATCAATTAAATATTTAACATGTTCTTTTTTACTATTATTAGTATCATTTTCCATAAATTTCTGAAGAAATCTTAATTTATTATTAATTTTATTTTTCTCTTCAGTAGAATTAATTAAATTATTATCTTTAGAAATATTATTCATATATTCTTGTGATAATTTATAAAAATAAATATAACCTTCTACACTAGTAGCAATTAAATAATTATCATCCATTAAAAAAGTTAAAGAAGAAATACTTTCAGCAGTTTGAATTTTAGTTAATAAAGAACCATTATGTAATGCTCTAATTCTAATATTTTTATCATTATTTGATGTTGCAAAAATTAAACCTTTTGAATCACAAGAAACTCTAAAATTATCTAAAGACTTATCTCCTTTATTAACTTGGAAATGTTTATGTACTATACAAGTACTTGTTTTCCATATTGTAATTCTTCCATTATGACCTGATATTATTTTATTTATTGATTGACAATTTGTTAAATTATATGTTTTTAAATTTAAATCTCCTTTTATTTTCTGTATTGTAATTAATGAATTATTACCAATTGAATAAAATGTTATTGTTGAATTTTTTTCACCAGTAACTAATTTAACTTTTTTATTTTTATCAACACAGAAAATTGCACTTACAATAGGAGAACTTAATTTTTCTACAAAATGATTATTATCATCAATTGATAAATTTAAACCATTTGTAATATCAATTATACTTATTAAAGAATCAGCACCTCCAGAAACAAAATAAACTTTATTTTTTTCAGTATCTTCAATCATATCTATTGAATTAACTTGACCTGAATGAATTGGAATTTCTTGAACTAATTTAAAAGTTGTTAAAGAATAAATATAAACATTTCCAATATTATCACCAATTGCAACATAATTTTTATCAGGTGAAAATTTAATACTTTTTAAACTTATAATATCATCTGATTCATTATTTTTATCTTCATCTTCTCCAATTAATTTATTATTTGATATTTTTAAATGAGAATAATTATCACCAATATAAAATATTTGTCTAATAAATTTTGAACAAGAAATTCTTTTTGGATTTTGATGATTATTATTTTCTATAAAATCATCTAATTTAAAATTCCAATAAATTACAATTGAGTCATCACCAGCTGTAATTAACTTTAAAACATTATTATCAGGGTCAATATCATAATCCATACAAATAATACTTCCAAAATGAAAAATATAACTTCGATAAATTGAAGTAGTTTTATCTGAATTTATTTCCCAAATAAATAAAGCTTTATCTGAATAAATTGTTATTAATTTATTATAAAATATATTATATTGTATTGCAATTATATCAGCAAAAACATTATTTGGTGATTTTTGATTTAATTCAACTACTTTTCCAAAAGAATATAATTTATTTATTGAAGTATAATGTTGTAATGTTTCTGCATTAAATAATCTTATAATTCCATCACCACATCCACATCCAATATATTTATTATCATATATACAAAGTGATAATCCAATTGGACTTTTTAAATTAACCCATCTATTTAATGATAAAGAATTTGGTTTCATTTCTACTAAATAACAATCACTTGTTAAAAAAAATATTTTTTTTTTATTTGAATCATTTAATGGGAATATAATAGTTGATATAAAAACTCTATCATTTAATTTTGATAAGTCTACCATATGTTTACTTATTCCTGATTTACCTGAAGAAGGGTTTTCTAATAATTTTTCATAATTATATATCTTTATAAATTTATTTCCACATAAAACCATAAAATCATCACAGACATCACATGATAAAATTGGTCTATTATATTTTGTAGAAAATATTACTTCTTTTTTTTCTATATCATATATATTAATTACTTTATCATTTTTATCTCCAATTGATAAAATATAATTATCCTCATGAAAAAATAAAATTTTATCTATTCCAAATTTATGATATTTATATGAACAATAATATGAATGTGATTCTTCATAATTTTCATAATTTATTTCATAAATTGATACTTCTCCATTTTTACAATTTCCTTCTCCTGTTGCAATTAATTTACCATTTTTACTAAAATTTACACATGATAATATTTTATTATTTGGATTTTTTAAAAAAGATATTTGTTCATCTTTTTCCAAATCATAAAATACTAGATATGGTCCTGTTACCCATGACATTAAACCATTTTTTGAATTTTGTGATATTGAAAAATTATTTTTTACTCCTAATCCAAAAACTTTATTTAAAGAATATAATTCATTCCTTGGATAACTATCATGATTTTTTTCTTGATTTGCCATTTTTAAATATTAAAATTAAATTTTTTAAATTATAATAAATAATATATAAAAAAAAGTGAAAATTTTATAAATTATAAAAATTTTTTTTAATTTAAATATTTTAATATTAAATAACTTAACATAACAATAATAAAAAACCCAAAATAAGTTTTAACAAAACTAAAAAAGGAAACATACTTACCTTTAATTAAAAGCATCCACCAAATACTAAACATATTATATTCATTGTAATTATTATAATTTAAAGTATTTAAAACAAAAGCACAATGACTATGACAATTATTAAAGAATAAATTATGATTTTCCATACTAAATCTTTCATCTCCTTTCTCAATTGCATTATCCCATTCATTAATTTCTCTATCATTAGGAGTTAATTGAACATATTTAGTTGGATTACCAAAAGCCATATTATCAATACCAACATAATTTGATCCTGCAAAATCATGTATAATTCCATTACTTGTACAAATTCCAGTATGTCCTATAAAAGGTATTATATATGTTAACATTGGAATTGGTGTCCATACTATACAATAAGGAAATCTATCATTTTGAATATCAAT
>JAEEGI010011897.1_pt1 | contig 18685 bp, 15 predicted proteins | sample 8958751 | NCBI WGS metagenome assembly JAEEGI01 (sample SAMN16246545, study PRJNA631951) | gut metagenome | biome: gut microbiome; feature: rumen; material: KS-attached | host: Bos | place: Iran: Karaj | collected 2018-10 | reverse complement strand
CGGGGAGACCTGCCTTTGGCACACGATCTTGCTCGCAAGGTCTAGTGTGTTATACCTTTTGTTCCGCGAGACGGGCAAAGGGGTGATGTCGCCATCTGGACGGCACACCTTTGCCCGACAGAAGCGCCAGACGAATACTACGAAGGATAAGCTGTTATTCGTCCGGTGTTTTGTCATCGAGTGTGGGCGTGAACGGAAGGTTCCCGCACACGCTTGGCGGAACAAAGGGTATATAAAAGCCCTCGTCTTCCCGCAGGAACCGTTCCCAAAACAACAGCCCCTCAATTATCGTTTTGTAGTTTTTCTCGTATTCCGCCCGGATGCTCTCATTTGCTTTTGCCTCCAGCTCCTTCGCTCGCGTTTCCGTAAGTGAGAATACCCTGCAAGCCTCAGTCATCGTCATCGGCTCACCATCAACGAATCCAAACCGATGCAGAATGAAAAACCGTTGCCGTGGCGTTAGAGCGTTTATCGCTTCCCGCACCACACGCCGTTGCTCTTTTTTGAAAAAGATAACATCTGGCATTTGCTGAAAAAGATGGAGATGTGTCTCCTTGAAAGCCGGGCTATCCTCATCATCCAGCTGTTTATCAAAACGGATAAATGCTCCAGCCGCAGCATAGTCGGCAAAGGCTTTTTTGAGTTCGTCCGTCAGTCTACTACCGATCACAGTCCCGGCAAATGAGATGAACTGCACATCTTTTTGGGAGTCGAACCTCTTTGCCGCTTCCCAAAATGCGATCACAGCCGTTTGGTACAGATCATCATATGTCATCGAACGATCTACCTCGGAATCAGCGATCCTCCGCCATGCCTTCCAGGCATATTCCCGCACAAAATTCTCATTTCTTTTCAGCAGAATTTCGAAAGATTTATTCTCCCCGGCTGCGGCCAGCACGCAGAGTTCCTCGTTCGTCCGCTCAGCCATCGGGTACCCCTTTTACCGGGAACAGGGGAAGGAGCGCCCTTCTCAGCAGAGCCTTGTCCTCCTCCGTCGCGTAATCCAGACTGTCAAGGACAGAGAGGATGGCATCGACGATCTCCTCCGGCGTTACGGAAAGGATATCCGGAGCATCTTCTCCTTTGGCCAGCTCCTTTAGCATCTGATCAAAAGCCTCTTTGGTCAGCTTTTTCTTTTCTTCGATGTGGGATGGAAGACCTTTTTTGATAGACTGTATGATTTGGGAAAACTGTGTCTCCAGGCTGGCAAGCTCGGTCTTGTACAAAGGCTGGCGCTGGGCCAGTTCCTTTTTCGCCTCTACAGACGCGCGCTGCCGCTTGTCTTTGAGGCTCCTTCCGATAAAACGATACAGCTCTGCAATGTTCTGATGATTTTGATTCTGCACGGCAATGACGATCGCATTCTTCTCGTTGAAATAGTCTGCCAGCGCCGTGGTCAAATCTGCGAAACCCCGATTGGACAGCAGCAGATCCACAACCTGATTATCCACTAGGCCTGTATAGAGATTCTTCACCGCATCGGCGGAGAGCCCCAGCTCCACCGCCGTATAATTCTTCTTGTCAGGGATATTGGTCAGACCCAGCAGGAAGTCGGTGGAGACATTGAAGAATCTAGCCAGATTCAGCACGACATCATCGGAGACCTTCTGGATCTTCCCATTCTCAATCCTGCAGAGGGAGGAATAGTCCAGCCCGGCTTTCTCTGACAATTCTTTAATGCTGATCCCTCTGGCAGTGCGGAGATCTTTTATGCGCTCCCCTATAGTCCCGGGCAAAAATACCTTTTCATCCATGGCAGCATCCTCCTTTTACAGTTTTCCGGATACTGCCATTCTCTCACAGGAAAAGTCCTAAATAACGGACTTTGGGTTCGTCAGCCTCCGCCATCAACCAGTACTGCAACAAGGAGCAATGTTTTTGTGGCAATTACAGAAACAGAGAACTGTGTTGGCAATAGTAATTGCTGTTGACATACAGTGATAATGCGTATATAATGATTTTGATTAATAGTATTAATGAAATGAGGCAACTATATATGCTGCGTGATGATTTGTTGGAAAGACTCAAACGTTTGGACGAAGACGCATACCTCCTGTATCCGGGGGAAGATCGTTTTCGCATCGTTATTGTCGGTGGAAGTGCGCTGATCCTTCTTGAAGTTATCTCTCGCAGTACGCTTGACATTGACGCCATCAGCGCTTCGCGGGAAATCCGCGGTTTGCTTGACAGATATGATATCAATTGTGATGTGCAAACCTATATCAACAATTTCCCATACAATTATGAGGACCGACTTAAGCCTCTTCCGATCCGGGGAAGAAAAGTTGATTTCTTTACTGCCTCACTGGAGGATATTGTGAGCGCAAAACTATTCTCCTTTCGAGACACTGACAGACAGGATATTATCACGGACACTGTCATCAAAGCTCTTGACTGGGATCTTCTGGAGCAAATTGCCAAGACGGATGATGAAGTTAAGCTGAATGCTTTGAATGAGAGAAATTATAAGGACTTTCTCTTCAATTATGAGGAATATGTCAGGAGGTATAAGCCATGAGAGAACTGACGTTTGTCGGTTTTCTTAGCCGCTATGTTCGGGATCTCTCCATGTCCGGAACAAACTCTGTTTCCAAACTATCTTCCGAGGCTGCCAACGATAATCTTCGATTGCGGGAGCCTTTGCTCTTGTATGCTCTTTTTTCTGGGAAAGAGGCCTCGCTACTGCGCAGTGCTGAAGGTACCGCCTTAGAAGAGCTATATAGCAGCGTTCTTGATCGGTATAATAAAGAACAGATGCTTCATGCGCTTTTGGCCACTGACCCTGAGCTACCCTCCGCTTATCATAAGGTATGGCGTAGTTATTTAGCCCAAAAGAATCGAAAGGATACAGATGCTAATACCAAGGAATTGATGCGGCAGCGTATCCTTGCAATGCAGGCAGATAAAGGAGTATCCAATTACCGGATCTATAAGGAGCTGAACTTGAATCCCGGTAATATCAACGACTGGCTGAAAAACGGTGCCGGTGAAAAAGTCAGCTTGGCTACGGCAAGGCGAGCTTTTGAATATGTGAACTCGTTTGCACGAGGTTAATGCTATTTCCCGAAATTGCAAATCTGCAATTCTGCCACGTATGCGGCAGGAGGAATTGCAGAACTGTCGATTTCAGCCCCTGGTAGACTTTTTCTTCGTATAATAGGGCGGAGACAGGCAAAGGCCTATACCTTTCCGCCCGCGAGACCGACCGCTGCGGAGCGAAAACTATAATTGAAACGGAATTGGATCCAGATGTACGTGCGTACCGGATCCGGGTTCTTTTTTCTTGCCTGCCTCCGAAATACTATTAGGAGGTACAAAATGAGTATCTACGATCACGTGAAGGGCTTTGTCACGACCCGCGAGGCCGCAGAACACTATGGGTTGAAGGTAAGCCGGAACGGGATGGCCTGCTGTCCCTTCCACGAAGATCACCACCCCAGCATGAAGCTGGACAAGCGTTTCCATTGCTTCGGCTGTGGGGCCGACGGCGACGTGGTGGACTTCACCGCCCGGCTGTTCGACATGGCGCCTTATTACGCCGCAGAGAAGCTGGCCGAGGATTTCGGCGGCACCCGGGCATTCGTGTACCCGCCAAAGCCCCGGAGCCTGGAAAAGGAAATTCATGATGTCCTGCTGGAACTGGAGACCCGGCTCCGAAAGCAGAAACAAATGACCGCCCCTACCGACAGAGGCGCGCCTATCCCAAAGGAATACGCAGACAGCTGCCTGATGTACGACCGTGTCGTATGTCAGGCAGATCTTTTTTCCGGCGGTACGTGGCTGGAAAAGCAATTGATCATAGACAGGATGATCAGCGGCACCCTCGACCGGTACAAGGCCGCCCTAGAGAAAGGAGAGATCTGTTTTGACGACGTATTCGGAAGTTGATCTCCCAGAGTGGTTCCAGAAAAAGAAGCTGGATGAGGTCCTGTTCTGCGAGGAGCTCCTGGAAGAACTGCCTATGATCTGCATCCATGACAGCTTCTTCACCGTGGACGGCAAGGTCGCCGATGAGGGCAGGATCAAGAACCTGATCTACGAAAAGCTCAAGCCGTTCGTACGCACCGGCCTTTCCCGGAAAGTGTCGACCCTGCTGGACACCCTGCGGTCCGAGTGTTACTCCCCGCCGTTGCCGGTCCATTCCGATCGCATCCACGTGGCCAACGGCACGTTGTTCCTGGACGGTCGTTTTGAAGAGACCAAATCCTTCTGCTTGAACCGGCTGCCAGTGGCCTATGACCCGGACGCACCGGCTCCCGAGCTCTGGCTGCGATTTCTGGATGAGCTACTGATCCCGGAGGACATCCTGACCCTGCAGGAGTTCATGGGCTACTGCCTGATCCCCAGCACAAAGGCACAGAAAATGCTGATGCTGGTGGGCAAGGGCGGCGAGGGCAAGTCCCGGATCGGTATTGTGCTCTCCTCCATGCTGGGGACCAATATGTACTCCGGCAGCATCGCCAAGGTGGAGACCAGCCCCTTCGCCAGAGCCGATTTGGAATACGGCCTGCTGCTGGTGGACGACGATATGAAGATGGAGGCTCTGCCCCAGACCAACGTCATCAAGACCCTGGTCACGGCGGAGATGCCCATAGATCTGGAGAAGAAGGGCAAGCAGAGCTACCAGGGCACCATGTATGTACGGCTGATGGGCTTCGGCAATGGGACGCTGCGGTCTCTCTACGACCGCAGCGTCGGCTTCTTCCGCAGACAGATCATCCTGACGGTAAAGGACCGCCCGGCTGACCGAGTGGACGATCCTTTCCTTTCCGAGAAGCTCTGTTCGGAGATCGAGAGTATCTTCCTGTGGTCGCTGGATGGCCTGCGTCGGTTAATGGCCAACGATTACAAGTTCACCCTCAGTGACCGCACCCGGGAGAACATGTCCGAGAGCATGAGCGAGGGGAACAACGTGACGGAGTTCCTCAAGTCCGAGGGGTATATCTGCTTCAAGGCGGACTATGACATCTCCTCCCAGCGGCTGTACGAGCTGTATTCCCTGTGGTGCGAGGACAACGCCTACTCCCCGCTGGCAAAGAAGAGCTTTCTGGATCAGATGGCAGCACTGGCCGGGGAGTACAACCTGGAGCGCTGCAACAACGTGTATATCAGCGGCCGCCGTGTCCGGGGTTATCTGGGCATCAAGCCCTTGATCGTCTAAAGGGCCCCAATCGAAGCCCAGCGCCAGCGGGTTCGATTGGGAAAAGGAAGAAGGAGTCAGCGGATGTGGAGTTTTCGGGGCTCTTTCGGAAACCCCGGAAACGGAATGGAGCAGACTTCTTCTGACGTACGCACGTACAGATGATTTTCAGTCAATGTAAAAAAAGAAATGAGGTTGAATTATGGATAAAGGTCAATTCGCTATCCTGCGCTTCGCCAAATACAAGGGGCCGGAGATCGGCAATATAGAAGCCCACAACGAGCGCACCAAAGAGAAATACGCCAGCAATCCCGATGTGGATCTGAGCCGGAGCAGGGATAACTTTCACATCATCCAGCCCACGGACAAATACCGCGCCATGGCCGAGGCGATGATCAAACATTACGGCTGTCCCCGGGTCCGCAGCGACAGCGTACGGATCGTGGAGACGCTGATCACTGCCAGCCCGGAGTTCTTCCAGGGAAGAAAGAAAAGCGAGGTCAAGGACTTCTTCCGCCACGCGGCGGAGTTCCTGAAACAGGAGCTGGGAGAAGACCGCATCCTGTCCGCGGTGGTGCACATGGACGAAAAGACGCCGCACATGCACGTCTCTTTTACCCCGATCACGGCGGACGGGCGTCTGAGCGCCAAGGAGATCCTGGGCAACCGGAAGACGCTGACTGCCTGGCAGGACCGGTACTGGAAGCACATGGTCGGCAAGTATCCGGAGTTGGAGCGCGGGGAGAGTGCAAGCAAAACGGGCCGGAACCATATCCCGCCCCGTATCTTCAAGCAGGCAAAGCATCTGGACCGGCAGATGGACAGGCTTCTCTCCACTCTGAATGAGATCAACGCCTTCAACGCCAAAAGCAAGGCCGACGAGGCGGGTCGGTTACTGAAACGACTCGCCCCGCAGATGGAAGATTTCTTCACCCAGACTCGAAAATATGAGTCGGCGATCTGGTCGCTGGAGGGCGAAAAGGGAACGCTGGCAAACACGGTCGCCTCCCTGCAAGAAAAGCTGAAAACCGCCGGCACAGAGAGTGTGAAGAAGCGCCTTGCCGACGCCGCTGTCCGGGTAGAGCTGGAGGATCTGCAGCGCCGGGTGAGCCGGTACGCTCCCGAGCTTCTGAAGCCGGGCAGCGTTTCACAGGAGAGGGCTGTGCAGATTGAATGACGAAAGGGATCAGGCTTCTCGTTGTATAAACGCAGGAAAAAACCGGAAAAATAGGATAGGAGGTGAGCCGGATGGAGCTGGAGGTCCGGGATAGAGAAAAGCGAGTCAACATCTGGCTCACCCACGCGGAAAGCCAGGACGCCGAGTTCATGGAGTCGCTGAAGCCGATCTACCGGGAGTACAAAGCGAAAAAGTATCTGGTGGGCGTGTTTGCCTCCGGCACGGAGGATCTAAAAGGCCTGACCTGCGATCTGCTGCGCTATAACCGGGTACGGCTGCGTGAGCTGGAGACGAAAAAAGAGAAAGCCGTTGGCTGCGAACGATAAAACAATGCTTGGGAAGGCTCTGCCGTCGTGCAGGCCTTCCCTCGTTTCTCTGTTTTTATGAAAAAACTGCTTGCAATCTGTTTCCATTGTGATACAATATTATCTATAAATAATTCTGAAAGGAGTCCCTCTGTTTTGATAGAGACCTTTGATATTGCGGGATACTGCCGGATCTCCGTGGACGAGGAGCTGGATCGGGACAACACCTCCATCGAAAACCAGAAGGCGATCATTGCGGATTTCGTCAAAGAAAAGTTCCCGGGCAGCACGTTGACCTTCTTTGAAGACCGCGACCGCAGCGGCTACACCTTCGAGCAGCGCGAGGACTATCAGCGTATGCGCAAGGGGCTGCTGAACCACACCTACGACATTCTCGTGGTCAAGGACTTCTCCCGCTTCTCCCGGCGCAACAGCCGCGGGCTGGTGGAGCTGGAGGACCTGCGGGACGCAGGCGTGCGCATCATCTCCATCGGGGACAACATCGACTTCCCCAACGACGACGACTGGCTGAAGATCCAGTTCCAGTTCCTGATCAACGAGATGCCGGTCACGGATGCGTCCAAGAAGGTCCGCGCCGTGGTCAACCGCCGCCAGAAGGACGGCAAATGGATCACCGCCGCGCCTTACGGTTACAGGATCAATGCCCGGCAGGAGTTTGAGGTCGTACCCACTGAGGCGGAAGTCATCCGAAAAATCTTTGCGCTCTACATTGACGGCTGGGGCTATAAGCGGATCGCCAACTACCTGACGGACGAGCGCATCCCTACCCCCCGTATGTCGGAGCGGGAGCGCAAAGAGGCCGAGGGTAAGGAGTACCGGCGCGTCGTAAAACCGGAGTGGGCCATCGTCTCGGTGCAGGGGATCCTTGAAAACGACTTCTACATCGGCACCATGCGCCAGAGCAAATACACACGCAAAAAGATCAACGGCAAGGACATAAAGAAGGACGCCGATGAGCAGATCGTCATTGAAAACCAACATCAGCCCATCATCAGCTACCGGGATTTCCGGATCGCAGAAGAGCTGCGGAGGTCACGTTCCCGGAGCGATTACCGAGGCGTGAAAAAGTACGAGAACACTTATTCGGGCTTCCTTGTTTGCGGCGACTGCGGCAGCCCCATGTTCTCCATGAGCCGCCCGGATCTGCGGGACGCCTACCGCTGCGGCACCTATCACCGGCGGGGGCTCAAGGGCTGCACCAGCCACTATATCCGGGTGGAGACCCTGGACACTCTGCTGAAGGATTATCTCCGAAAGGTGCGGGAGACCTCGGCGAATATGATCGAAAAGCTCCAGAACGACATCAAATCCCAGGATGAAGACCTGGACGCCAAGGAGGCCGCCGCCGAAAACATGGAGGCGGTCCTGGAAGAGCTGCAGGAGGAACTGCGGATCACCAAGCGGCAGCGGGTGCGGGATCTGGCCAAGCGGCCCCAGAACGAAGACATCATCAATCGCACCTATGACGAGATGGAGGAGGACATTGAAAGCCGCGTTGCCAGTCTGGAAAAGCAGATCCAGCTGACCAAGGACAAGGAGAACACCATCATCCGAGTCAACCGGGCCGCCAAGACCGCCATCGAGGTCTTTGACGAGATTTTGGAGAAGGACAGGCTCGATCCCAAGGACCTGCACCTGATCATCGACAAGATCTATGTCTATGAGGATCACGTGGAGATCAGGCTCAAGGCCGACATCGACAGCATCCTGCGCTGCGGTACACTCCCGGAAGAAGAAAAAGAGCCAGAAACGTCAGAAAAGAGCGCCGAAACTTTTAATTCCGGCACGAAAGACAGCTTAAATGTCACAATAGTCCAGGAAACTGAGAAGCGTCCGGACAAGGTTTTTCGTGCCAATGTTATCTGTGACGGTGACCCGCTGGAGATCTACACGGAAAAGGACGGGGAGGTCATTTTCAAGAAATACTCCCCCATGGGCGAGCTGTCCGGCTTCGCTGGGGAGATCTGCGAAGCTCTGAACAGGTCTACCGGCAGCATTACTGCCGTCTGCGACCGCGACAGCATCATTGCCGTCTCCGGAGGTGGGAAAAAGGAGCTGCTGGAAAAAGCTGTCAGCCACGCCCTGGAGGAGATCATGGAAAACCGCAGGGCTGTACGGACGGAAGCCGGGGGCCGCCGTCCGCTCCCCGTTGAGGGCGAGGCAGGTTATGCGATCTCTGTCGCTGCGCCGATCATTTCCGAAGGAGATGTGCTGGGCTGTGTGATGTTCCTGTCCCGGCCCGGCGCTCCGGAAGGCACGGAGCTGGAATACAAGCTGGCTCAGACAGTGGCAGGGTTCCTGGGCAGGCAAATGGAGAGCTGACGGGATCTGTCGAAAAGTTTTTTCTCTCAACCCTTGACGCGGCGCCTGATATATGCTATCATACCCTTTGCCGATATCGCGGGGTAGAGCAGTTGGTAGCTCGTCGGGCTCATAACCCGGAGGTCGTTGGTTCAAGTCCTTCCCCCGCAACCATTGAAAAGCAGTCCGCCTTTTGGCGGGCTGCTTTTTCAATTACTGCAGGAATGGCTGATTCTGTGGACTCCGGGTTATGAGGCCGACGAGCGGGGCTCGTTGGGAAAAGCGCTGCCGCGCCGCCGGGGGCGGATGCAGCGGCGCTTTCCCTCTGCAAATTGTGATCAGGGAAAAACGCGCTTGGCAATAACCAGGCGCGTCTGCACATTCTGAACTGGAAAACCACGATTTCCTATGATATAGTGAATTGGTAAATACGGCGGAAACGTCTTGTGCAAAACTTTCTGACGACTTATTTAAGAAATAGAAAAGGAGAAAAACTATGGATCAAACGATGACGCCTGCGTGCGAAGAAAAGGGGCCTGTCACCGATGCCCTGCTGGGCAGAATGGACGCCTGGTTCCGCGCAGCCAACTATCTCTCGGCAGGACAGCTCTACCTGCTGGAGAACCCACTGCTCAAAAAGCCTCTGACGCTGGACATGATCAAGAAAAAAATCGTCGGCCACTGGGGCACGGTTCCCGGGCAGAACTTCGTTTTTGTCCACCTCAACCGCGTCATCAAGCGCTACGATTTGGACCTTATCCTTCTCTCCGGCCCCGGGCACGGCGGCAACTTCTTTATCGCCAATGATTACATGGACGGCACCTACAGCGAGGTCTATCCCAACATCTCTCAGGATGAAGCGGGCATGCAGAAGCTGTTTAAGCAGTTCTCCTTCCCCGGCGGAGTACCCAGCCACTGCGCTCCCGAGACGCCGGGCTCTATCAACGAAGGCGGCGAGCTGGGCTACGGCGTCGCCCATGCCTTTGGGGCCGTGTTTGACAATCCCGGGCTGATCGCCGCGGTCACCGTCGGCGACGGCGAGGCCGAAACCGGGCCGCTGGCCACTTCCTGGCAGAGCAACAAGTTCCTCAACCCTGCCACTGACGGCGCGGTCCTGCCCATCCTGCACCTGAACGGCTATAAGATCGCCAACCCCACAGTATTCGCGCGCATGTCCCATGAGGAGATCACGGATTTCTTCCACGGCTGCGGCTGGGAGCCCTATTTCGTAGAGGGCGACGATCCCATGCCCATGCACCGGCTGATGGCCGAGACGATGGATAAGGTCATCGAAAGCATCCTGGCCATCCAGAAGCACGCCCGCGAGACCGGCGATACCACCCGTCCGCGCTGGCCGATGATCGTGCTGCGCACCCCGAAGGGCTGGACCGGCCCCAAGATGGTCGACGGGAAGCGGATCGAAAACAACTTCCTGGCCCACCAGGTACCGATCTCCATGGATAAGGGCGAGGAACATCTGGCCCTGCTGGAGGAGTGGCTGCGCAGCTATCACCCGGAGGAGCTGTTTGACGAGAACGGCCGCCTCCTGCCGGAGATCGCCTCCCTTGCGCCGAAGGGCAGCGCCCGCATCGGCGCCAACCCCCACAGCAACGGGGGCATGCTGCTGCGCGATCTGCGCATGCCGGACTTCCGCGATTACGCTTTCCCGGTCTCGGAGCACGGCGAGCGGCAGGGCCAGGACATGACGGAGCTCGGCAAGTTCGTACGGGATATCCTCACCCTCAACGCCGACAGCCGAAACTTCCGCGTGTTCGGGCCGGACGAGACCAATTCCAACCGCCTCAACGCGGTTTTTGAGGTGGAAAATCGCACCTGGAACGCCGAGCGCTATGATACCGACGATCATCTCTCTGCCGACGGCCGCATCATGGACTCGATGCTCTCCGAGCATATGTGCGAAGGCTGGCTCGAAGGCTATCTGCTTACCGGCCGTCACGGCTTTTTTGCCACCTACGAGGCCTTTGCCCGTATCATCGACTCCATGGCCGCCCAGCACGCCAAGTGGCTCAAGGTCTGCAATCAGCTGCCCTGGCGCGAGGAGATCGCCTCCCTGAACCTGATCATGTGCTCTACGGTCTGGCAGCAGGATCACAACGGCTTCACCCACCAGGATCCCGGCTTTATGGATCACATCGCCAATAAGAAGGCCGACGTGGTCCGCCTGTATCTGCCGCCGGATGCCAACTGCCTGCTGAGCTGCTTTGACCACTGCATCCGCAGCCGCAACTATGTCAATGTCATTGTCGCCAGCAAGCATCCCCGCCCCCAGTGGCTGAGCATGCCGGAGGCCATCAAGCACTGCACCCAGGGCATAGGCATCTGGGACTGGGCCAGCAACGACCAGGGACAGGAGCCGGACATCGTCTTTGCCTGTGCCGGCGAAACCCCGACACTGGAAGCGCTGGCCGCAGTATCCATCCTGAACAAGGAGTTGCCCGAGGTGAAGATCCGCTTTATCAATGTGGTGGACCTGTTCAAGCTTCAGCCCGCCAACGAACACTCCCACGGTCTGACGGACGCGGAATACGACATCCTCTTTACCCAGGACAAGCCCGTCATCTTCAGCTTCCACGGCTACGCCTCCCTGGTGCACGAGCTGACCTACCGCCGCCATAACAACCGTCTCATGCATGTGCGCGGCTATAAGGAAGAGGGTACCATCACCACACCCTTTGATGTGCGCGTGCAGAACGATGTGGACCGCTTCCACCTGGTGCAGGAGGCGATCAAGAATCTGCCTCAGCTCGGCAATCGCGGCGCGTATCTGTATCAGAAGATGAGCGACAAGCTGGTAGAACACAAGCAGTACATCCATCAGTACGGGCAGGATCTCCCGGAAGTTGCCAACTGGAAGTGGGAAGACTGAGCCTTTTGGCGAGGCCCGGGACGGTCCCCGCCAAGCCCGGGGACAGCGCGCGGTTCCCGGAAGTCAAAGCATATGAGGAAAGGATCCCGGAGGGAAGAGCATGAAAGACATTCTGACGGCTCCCTGGCTGACGGAGCTGGTGCGCACCTGCACCAATATGTACGCTCACGGCTGGGACGAGCGCAACGGCGGCAACATCTCTGTCCTTCTGGACAAAAAGGACGTGAAGAAATACCTGGACCCGAAAAAGGTCCTGCGGACCGTCCCCACGGGCTTTTCCGCCCCGGCTCTGGACGGAAAGCTCTTTCTTGTCACCGGCACGGGCAAGTATTTCAAGAACGTACAGTACGACCCGGCGGTCAATCTGGGAGTGGTCCGGCTCACGGACGGCGGGGAGAGGGCCCAGCTCCTGTGGGGCTTTGCCGACGGCGGCAGCTTCACCAGCGAGTTCCCGGCCCACATGATGAGCCATGCCGCCCGGCTCTCCGCAGACCCCGATAACCGGGTCATCATGCACTGCCATCCCGACAATCTGCTGGCCATGACCTATGTCCACGATCTGGACGAGCGAGAATTCACCCGGACGCTCTGGCAGATGGAGACCGAGTGCATCATGGTGTTCCCGGACGGCGTGAGCGTGCTGCCCTGGATGCTCTGCGGCACCAACGAGATCGGCGAGGTCACGGCGGAGAAGATGAAGACCGCCCGGCTGGTGGTCTGGGCCCAGCACGGCATCTACGGTGCGGGGAGGGACCTGGACGAGACCTTCGGCCTGATCGAGACTGCCGAGAAGGCCGCCGGGATCTATATGAAGATCGCCGGTCTGCCCCGGAAACAGACTCTCACCGACGAACAGCTCCATCAGCTGGAGACACGCTTCGGTGTGAAGGCCAAAGAGGGATATCTGACTTGAGATAAGGAGCGGGGTTTTCCTTCTCCTGCCCTGTCCGAAAGGCCGTTTTCTTATTGAAAACGGCCTTTTCGCGCCATATCGATCCCCGAATTCCTGAACTGTTGATTTGAATTTATTTCTTCGCTGTGCTAATATAATGAAAACCCGCCGAAGGAGTGATGCGCGTGCGTATAGTTGTGAAAGTCGGGACCTCGACGCTGACCCATGCCACGGGCCGGATCAACATCCGCCATGTGGAAGTACTGTGCAAGGTGCTCAGCGATATCCGGAACGCCGGCCACGAGCTGGTCCTGGTGTCCTCCGGTGCCATCGGCATGGGCGTGGGCAAGATGAATCTGCCGAAGCGCCCGGATGACATGCCGTCCAAGCAGGCCATGGCGGCCATCGGGCAGTGTGAACTTATGTATTTCTATGACCGTCTCTTTTCCGAGTACAGCCATGTAGTTGCCCAGATCCTGCTGACCGGCGAAGATCTCCGGGAGGAAAACCGCCGCACAAACTTCATCAACACGCTTTTCCGCCTGCTGGAGCTCGGCGTGCTCCCCATTATCAACGAGAACGATACCGTCGCCACCGAGGAGGTCTCCGTGGGCGACAACGACACCCTCGGCGCGCTGGTCGCTGAGAGCATACAGGCCGATCTGCTGGTCATTTTGTCGGATATCGACGGCCTTTATACCGCCAATCCGCGTCTGGATCCCGCCGCGGAGCTTATCCCGGTCGTGCGGGAGCTGACGCCGGAGATCATCGCCGCCGCCGGAGGGAAGGGCTCTTCTCTCGGGACCGGCGGTATGGCCACCAAGCTGAACGCCGCCTCCATCTGCATGAAGGCGGGGGCGGACATGATCATCATGAACGGCGCTCACCCGGAGACCCTCTACGGGGTCATTGAGGGCAGGCAAGTGGGGACTCGTTTTGTGGGAAGGAGAGAGAAATGAAAAAGACGCTCGACATCATCCGTGCGGCGAAGGCCGCCGCGCCGATCCTTGCGGCCGCCTCCCCGGAGCAGAAGAATCTGGCTCTGGAGAAGATCGCCTGCCGTCTGCTCACCGAGCAGGACAATATCCTCCGGGCCAACGCCCGGGACATTGAGGCCTCCCGTGATCTGCTGGGCCCGGTCATGATCGACCGGCTGAGTCTGAGCCCCCAGCGCATCGCCGGCATGGCCCAGGGCATCCGGGAAGTGATTGGCCTGCCGGATCCGGTGGGAAAGGTCCTGGATCGGGTGGAGCGGCCCAACGGTCTGGTCATCGAGAAGACCTCCTTCCCCCTGGGCGTGATCGCCATCATCTATGAGAGCCGGCCAAATGTCACCTCCGACGCGGCTGTCCTCGCCCTGAAATCCGGCAACGCGGCCGTATTGCGGGGCGGCAAGGAGGCTTTCCGCTCCAATGCCGCCATCGTGGACGCCATTCATCTGGGTCTGGCGGACGCAGGCTTCCCGCCTGAGCTGGTGGGCTTCGTGGAGGACACGGACCGTGCCAGCGCCCGGGAACTCATGACGGCCTCCGGTCTCATCGACCTGCTGATCCCCCGGGGCGGAGCGGGCCTCATCCGCAGCTGTGTGGAGAACGCCACGGTCCCCTGCATCGAGACCGGCACCGGCATCTGCCATATCTATGTGGATTCCTCCGCCGATCAGACCAAGGCCCTGGACATCATCGAAAATGCCAAAACCAGCCGTCCTTCTGTCTGCAATGCCGAGGAGGTCCTCCTGGTGGACCGGTCCATCGCAGCTGAGTTCCTGCCCGCTCTGCGCCGGCGCCTGTGCGCAGACCGCGCCGAGCGCGGCCTCACGCCCGTGGAGCTCCGCCTGGCCCCCGAGGCCGCGGAGATCATCCCGGGCACTCCGGCCGGGGACAGGGATTTTGACACCGAATTCCTTGACTACATCCTGGCGGTCAAGGTGGTCGGCGGCGTGGATGAGGCCATCGCCCACATCGCGCAGCACTCCACGGGCCACAGTGACGCCATCCTCACCAGGGATCCTTCCGCGGCAGAGCGCTTCACGCGCCTGGTGGACTCCGCGGCGGTCTATGTCAATGTCTCCACCCGCTTCACCGACGGGGGAGAATTCGGCCTGGGCTGCGAGATGGGCATTTCCACCCAGAAGCTGCACGCCCGGGGTCCCATGGGCCTGCAGGAGCTCAACACCTATAAATATATCGTCCGCGGCGACGGACAGATCCGCTGACCGCAGGACCGGGGCCATTCTATCAATGCCCTTCCGGGGGGTATTAAAAAAGCCTGGAGAACCGTGCGGAAAAAGCCTGCCGCTTTTGATCCCGACACACAAACAGGAGCATAAGGAAAAGATGAAAAGCAAACGTACAGTATTTATTCTCCTTCTCGCACTGCTGATGCTTGCCGCGTGCGGAAAGTCGGAATTCGGTCTGTCCGAAAACACCGGGAAGAAGATGACGATCTCCGCGGAAAACGCCGGCAAAGACGCCTTCTTTGCTGCCGGCTCGCTTGAAGTGGACGCCGGGGAGAAGATCGTTCTCACCTCCGATCTGTCGAAGGGCTCGATCCGGGTGGAGATCATCAAAACGCCCGACGACCAAAGCATCGGCGAGCTGCCCGCAATGGACGGGGAGGCGATTATCTCGGCGAACCTTGCCGGCACGGAAGGCGCATCGGGCACAGTCCCTGCAGGGGCATATTTGCTGAAGGCCACCTGCCTTGAAAAAGCGACCGGCACCATCCTGGTCGAAGCGGTGCCGGATGCCTTTGCGGAATATATGGGCAGGCAGTATTCAGGAGAAGATCCCTGGGGCAACCCATTGTCGATCGATCTGATATCGATGGAGGACGGCACAGTATCCTTTGTATATAAGTCTGTCATTGGCGAGGATGACTATCTCCGCACCTTCCTGGCGGAGTCCTCCGGTGAATTGATCGACGGTGTAATGCCCTTCCATATCACAGCCGCCGCTGAGGAGGATGACGCCACGCACCTCGATTACAGCGGGTCCATTGCGCTGACGGACGGGCGCCTTTTCGTGACGTACGACGCCGGAGCGGTGACGGAAGAGAGCCCGGAGGGCGGCTCGGCAGCCTATCAGGCGCCGGGTCTCGAGGGGGACAATAAAACAGTCATCCTGTCGGTCAAATAAGCCCTCTCCGCCTTTTTGATACGCGAAATACCCTTCTGTTATCCGATCCGTTCCGTGAAAACGCGCCCCATGGCGAGCAGGCCATGGGGCGCTTTTTTATCATCCTTTTCCTCCTTCGGGACCGGCTTCGATCCCTCTGTGCGCGGATCGCAAAAACCGGCATATAACCCTGACCATATTCATCGCTATGTCCGTTTTTTGCGTTGACACACGGCAGGCGAGGTGTTATATTCAACATGCAAAGAGCCTGCGGAAGCGGGCCGCAAAGGAGCGCAGACCAGTGATCAACACCGTCAGATAACCGAATACAGGCGCAATACGACGAGAGGGCCTTGCCTCTCTGGTTTGGTGCGCCGCATTTGAGTAACTTTCGGATCGTGGGAACCGCAGGACGCAGCCACATAACGGGAGCTGCTTCGCTGCGGTATTTTTGCGCCTGTTTTCCCGCCGGCGGCGGGAATCGAGATCCCTGTAAATCATATAATTTCGGAGGATATGTAAATGAATATCTCATTGCGGCCCATCGACGAAACCAATCGGGAAGCCGTATTGGCGCTCTCCGTCCGAGAAGACCAGCCCTTTGTCGCCAGCAACAAGCGGTCCCTGGAGCAGTTCGCGGAGACCGAGGCGAAGGCGCCCGGCGTCGCCCGCCCCTTCGCCATCTACGCGGACGGCCGGCTCGTGGGCTTCTGCATGTTCGCGGTGGATCCGGAGGACGAGGATGAGGACGACAGATATTACCTGTGGCGCTTCATGATCGACAAGGCGGAGCAGGGCAAGGGCTATGGCCAGGCCGCCCTGGCAGAGATCATCCGCTATTTCCGGGCTCTTGGCGCGGATCGGCTGCTGCTGTCCACGAAACCGGAGAATGAACGGGGCCTGCACGTATATCACAAGGCGGGCTTTCGGGAGACCGGCTGCATCGACTGCGGCGAAGCCGTTTTGAGACTGTGGCTGGAGAAGAAATCCAAAAAAGAGCGGGAGAAATTCCTGTGGTACGACGTCGACGTGAAGGGGCGTCTGCAGATCCGGGAGAAGAACGGGTACGGCGTGAGTATCGCCATCGCCGGGGAAGAGCAGGAGACCTACTGCGCCGGCAGCGGCCGCTGCGGACAGGACTTCCCGGTAAATCCGGACATGCTGTTCCAGGCGGCCTCCGTCAGCAAGCCTCTGTTCGCCCTGACGCTGCTCCGGTACGCGGACAAGGGGCTCATCGACCTGGACGCCGACATCTCTGGCGTCGTACCGGACTTTGTCAAAAAGGGTCCGATGACCTTTGCCGCCCTGCTCAGCCACACGGCGGGCTACAACCTGCACGGCTTTCCCGGCTACCGGGCGGATCACGAGCCCCTTTCGCTGGAGGATGTGCTGAACGGAAAGGGCAGAACACCGAAGCTCAGACGGATCCGGCCCTACGGCAAACAGTACATGTACTCCGGTGGCGGCATCACCCTGGCCGAGCTGGCCTTCACAAGAATAACGGGCGCCACCCTGCGCTACGCCTTCCAGAAGGAGGTGGCCGAGCCCCTGGGTCTGAAGCGGACCGGCTATTTCCAGCCCCTGGACGAGGCCCTTGTCTCCAACGCCGCCTTCGGCGGCAGGCTCGCATACAGAGAAGATCCCGCCCACGGATATCACTATTATCCCGAACGCGCGGCCGCAGGCCTCTGGACCACACCCACGGAGCTGACGAAGGTGGGGCTTGCCCTCGGTAAATGCTATCGGGAGGGCGGTCTGCTGAAAAAGGAGACGGCACAGCGCATGCTCACCCCCGTCATGGACGACTATGGCCTGTGCATCTGGAACCTCCGGGGCGACATCGGCTACCACGGCGGCTGGAACGAGGGCTTTCTGACGGAGTGGATGTTCTCTCTGCGCCGGGATCTGTCCGTGGCCAGCATGGTCAACCGCTCTACGGAATATATGGACGAGTCTCAGTTGGATATCGCACTGAGGCTGTTCCAGACCAAGGAGGCGGAAATGTCCGAAGGCTCGGACACGACGGGCTGGGAGGTTTACTGCGGCAAATACGAGCAGCTCATAGAGGATCTCCGTCTGGATGAGGTCTATATGAAGGACGGCGGCCTGTACGCCTCGATCAACGGCGCAGACGGCCCCGTTGTCAGCAGGCTCTATCCTATCGGAGACAAGACCTTCGGCAGGGTCGGCGGCCTTGCAAAGATCACCTTCGGGGATGACTGCCTGACGATCGACGGGACGACCTGCCGAAAACTGTGAAAAAGAAAGGAAAGAATTATGAAGTTTTCTGAAATGCCCTATAAAAGGCCCGACGCCCAGTCGGTGAAGGCGGAGCTGGCCGATCTGACCGAGCGGTTCAAAAACGCGAAGAGCTACGAGGAGGCCCGGGCGGTCTTCCTGGAAAAGGAAGAGATAGAAAAGGATCCGGACACCATGGCCACCCTGGCCTATATCCGCCACTCCATCGATACCCGGGACGAGTTCTATGACGGCGAGATCGAGTTCTGGGACGAGATCGGCCCCGAGCTGGAGGAATACGAGCAGGCCTGGATCGGCGCCATGCTCGCCTCGCCCTTCCGGGGCGAGTTCGAAGCCGAGTACGGCGATCTGCTGTTTGTGAACGCAGAGCTCGACCGAAAGACCTTCTCCCCGGAGATCATCACCGACCTGCAGAAAGAAAACGAGCTCACCACCGAGTACGCAAAGCTGCTGGCCTCGGCGCAGATCCCCTTTGAGGGCGGCGTATTTACCCTGTCGCAGCTCACCCCCTTCAAGACGGATGCGGACGATGCCCGGCGTCTGGCGGCCTGGAAGGCCGAGGGACGGTGGTACAAGGACAACCAGGC
>JAEEGI010011896.1_pt1 | contig 18685 bp, 11 predicted proteins | sample 8958751 | NCBI WGS metagenome assembly JAEEGI01 (sample SAMN16246545, study PRJNA631951) | gut metagenome | biome: gut microbiome; feature: rumen; material: KS-attached | host: Bos | place: Iran: Karaj | collected 2018-10 | reverse complement strand
GACGTCAACTTTGCATATATGACAGAAGGTGAGGGCTTCCGCGCCTCCAACAACATCGTCTTGACCGACAAGCAGCCGTTCTTCTCACCGTATGACATTCAGGTGCCAGGAACAAGTTATGCTACCTACAAGCGTCTGATTACCCGTCCGGAGAATGGCGTGGAGGATCAAAAGGCAACGCTCATCCTGCCGTTCCGTTTGGAAGTTTCAAGTGGAGTGCATACCAACAAGGACGAAAAGTGCTCGTTCTCGCTCAACACTATGGACGACAATCAGAATTTCTCGCAGGGTAAGAGTACTGTGGACCACCCGTCAGCATCCTTCACTCCCATTTCAGGTGAGTGGGCTGAGGCCAATACCCCGTATGTGGTAAAGGTAGAGTCTTGCGAAGAAGAAGGTGATGACTTCAACTTTGTGGCTACGCAGTATGGCGCTCCCATCGTGGCTACTCCGAAGCAGAGTGGGCTTGGCCAGAAGAAATTTACGGGTGAGACCGTGAGTGGACAGTACACCAACAAGAAGGGTGTGACCACTTCATACACATGTACTAGTGAGGGCACGTTTGCCGGTGTCATCTACGATCGTGCTGTATCTGAGAATGTGTTCTACTTCGCTGCCAACATGTTCCTCAACCTGCATACACTTGCCAAGGCAAAAGGACAGTATCTGTATATCTATCCGTTCCGTGCAGCCTACACCTATCCTGATGGTGGCACAGGCAACAGCCTGCTGCAGTTCTTCGACATTGACTTCGAAGGTCCACTTGGCACCGATGCCATTGCTGAGATGCCTCAGCAGGCGGATCTCGCCGTGAGGACGGGCAAGGGTTACATCTCCATGAGTTCGGCTATCGACCAGACCGTGAGCGTGCGCTCACTGAACGGCATGACTGTCGGAGAGTTGAATATGCGTGCCGGTGACAGCAAGAGCATCAACCTGCCTGCAGGTATATACGTAGTGAATAATGTCAAAATCATCGTAAAATAAGTAAAGGATATGAAAACTATATATATAAAGCCTCTGACAGAACTTGTCACGCTCAACACGCAGAAGGAAGTATTGTGGGGTGAGGATGAACAAAAATCCAACCAGTGGACTCATGGCGGAGCCAACGACGCCTTCTTCGACGAGGAGGAAATCGACGACGATTACGATCCTTTCTTCGACGATTAAACGATGATATCCCCTATGGTGGTGGACGCGACACGTCGCGTCCCTACCTGAGGGCGCACATAAAAAACAGACGGCATCGATGGAATCTTTTCCATCGATGCCGCTGTTTTTATTAAAGGTTGACACCTCTAAAGGTGGATTTGTCGCTATTTTTTTTCTATTATTTCTTTTTTGTCTTAAAAATCAGAACGTTTGCTTTTTTTTTCTTAATTTTGCCCCGAATATGCCTATAAAGGCACTTATCTAAGTGATCAATTGATGAGAATCAATCAACTGAAATGGTGCTTGTTGGTGCTGCTGTTTGCACTGCCATGTCATTCGGCAACGATGACAGCAGACAGTCTGTCAGCCAACAACCTGTCGGTCGACAGTGTGTCGCCAGAAAGCGATGAGTTCGTGACAGCGAGTCTGCTCATCTCCGCTCCTCTCAAAGCGTTGTATTCGGTCTTCGGCCATGCCACGCTGCGGATGGAGTGCCCCACACACCACCTCGATTTCATCTACACTTTCGAGAGTGATGCCAACGTGGGGACGTTCATGACGGGTGTGGCAGGAAAGGCGAAGGCGAAGTATGTGGCTGTGCCTACGAGTACCTTTCTGAACGACAGCCGTGAGATAGGCCGAGAGGTGAGACAATACAAACTCAACCTCATGCCTAAGGAGAAGCAGGAACTGTGGCGCTTGCTCGACGGAGAGTTGATGGCAGGAGCACATAGTAATTTCAACTTGCTGTTCACCAACTGTCTGACGACCTCCATTATCAATGTGCAGCGATGCCTCATCGGAGAGCATTTCGAGTGGGGACCAAAGCGGTTTCCCCAGAATCTCAAGGATGGTGACCTGTTTCGCCATGCCGTGCGTCACTCACCATGGGCAGAGTTTCTCTTTGTCACATTTGGCGGCACGGCCTATGAAAGGTTTTCCGTGCAGGAATACCGCCTGACGCCGGAGACCATCATCCCCATGCTGCGCGAGGCACGCATCATCAACGACGAGACCGGCGAGAGCCGCTTAGTGGTGACCGACCCGGGGGTGACCCTGGTAGAGGATGGCGGAATGGATGAGGGTATTCCCGTGTCGCCAACGATGGTGTTCGGAGGCCTCTTGGCATTGGCCTTGCTCATTACCGCCGCAGAGTGGTTGGCAGGTTGCCGCCGACTGGCCAAGATCTTTGACATTGTGCTTTTCACGGCGCAGACCCTGGTGGGGTTGCTGATGCTCTATGTCACGTTCTTCTCGGAGATATTCGTGACCGTCTGGAACTGGTACCTCATCACCTACCTACCCGTGCCTCTGCTGATCTGGTGGGGTCTGAAAGGGAAGAAAGCAGCCCGCTGCTGGCTGGCATACAGCATCATCCTGGTGCTCTTCATTGCCGCCACACCGCTGCTGGGTGTACTTGATTTCCCGCACCAACTCATCACCGGCACCTTACTGGTGAGAAGTCTGAGCCGATGCTTACTTGAAATAAAGCAAACAAATATATAAATCAATAAAAATAATGAAAAGAAAGGTTACAAATTCTATTCAAATTTCGCTGCGTTGGCTTGGCCTCGTGGTTGTGTTGCTTTTGGGCATGCTTGATGTGCGTGCCACGAGCACCTTTTATTACAAGGCGACGGTGACTCCCAGCCCCGCGGGTGCTGGCAAGGTGTACATCAACGATGCTCCTTCCACGAATCCCGCTTATGCATCCGGTAGCCAGAGCAAGTCGGACAGCCAGCGTACGATCGGCTATGGCGAGACCACGATTTACATGTACGCCCAGGCCAACGACAACTACATTTTCTCCAAATGGACGGATGGCGCCGGCAATACTTTGGGAACGTCCACGTCCTACAATGCGACGATACAGTACCGTTCGACCGATTCGGGCAGTCCGACGACATTCAACTATAGGGCGGTGTTCCTGGCCCAGCAGGGCTTGATCAAGGTTCGTTCTGCAAATGAGTCGTTGGGCTCCGTGAGCAACAGCAATCCCAACAACGAGGAAGGCGATGTGGTGACGCTGACGGCCTATCCCGACGCCTCCAACGGTGTGCTGTTCGAGGGGTGGACGAAGGATGCGGCTTCGCCTTACACCTCCACGACGGTTGTCTCTACGGAGAACCCTCTTGTGCTAACAGCCAGCAGCGCCACCAAGGGCACCTATACCGCTCACTTCAGCGAGGCCGCCCAGAAGGTGTATGTGCGCCTGCAGAACAAGAAGACGGGCCGCTTCATCAGTTTCTACGGCGACAACAAAGGCAAAGGAGCCACCAACCACATGAGGACTGTCGAAGGCAGTACCAGACAGGACGGCTTCAAGTTCGACGGCTGCTGGAAACTGATATCCGCGTCTGAGGCACAGGGGAATCCCGAGACGGTGTTTCTCCGTGCGGGCCATGCCGGGGGTGCGGGTATGACCTACGGCGCAAACCTGACGGCTCATGGCATCCAGTACTCCGGCCTCATCCATGAGACCAACACCAACAATTACATGCTGACGTTGGAGAAGTCCGGCGACGCGTATTACATCTATACCACTTTCACGGGCAACAACGCCACGTTGCGTTCTTACTTCTGCGACGAGGGCACGGACTGGCTGGTGATGAAGTCGACTGCGGATCTGGACGGCTTTGACCAGGAGAGCGCCCAGTGGTATGTGTACGCGCTTGACGCCAACACGACGGAGGGAGCCTTCGGCGCGAACACGAAGTCTAAGTACATCAAGGAGGGCAAGTACTACACGACGATGTATGCCGACTTCCCCTATAAGTGCCTTGACGGCGTGAAGGCCTATTACCTGAAGCACGAGGAGGCCACCTACGACCAGGAGTTGAATGTTGTGTACTTCACGGAGGTGGAGGGGGGCAAGGTACCCGCGAACATGGCCGTTGTGCTGGAGTGCGACGCTGTTCAGAACGACTTTACGACAACCAAGACGGTGCTCAACCGGCTTGTGCCTCTGACGGAGACCGTTGCTCCCATCATCAATGAGGGCGAGCACTTCCTGAAGGGCTATGTGTCGGTGAACGGCGACACGAGGGCGAACAACAAGGAGACGATGTACGTGCTCTCGTTTGGCAAGACCCTGGGCTTCTATCTGTACAGCAAGGACAACATGAATCCCAACAAGGCTTATCTTGACACACGCGTGGCACTGGATGAGTCACAGACACAATCAGCCAAATTCTCCTTTGGAAGGACCGAAATTGTCAATCCCGATGACCCTGTCAATCCCGATGATCCGACAGAGACCGATATCAAGGGTGACATGAACAATGACGGCAAAATCTCTGTCACCGATGTCATGATCCTTATCGACAAGGTGAAAAGTGGCGAATAAGTAAAGAATCTTTCCAACACATCGCATTGTTGGTTCCTATACGAGAGGGGTGTCAATTTTGATACCCCTCTCGTTTGATGTGTGCGTCTTCGTCCATATCGATGCGGACGCGACACGTCGCGTCCCTACCTGAGGCGGAGTGTTTTTTTATTATCTCTTCTTTTGTCACTTACGAATACATTCTAATATAAAATATTACTCCCTTACTCAAATAATAAATCTGCTATTATCACGTTATTTAATCGTGTTAATACGAAAAATCCTCTTTGCCGTGGTGCTGGCCGTCGCCCCGGTCATCGCCAAAGCCCAGTATGATGTGCCCTTCGCCCATTACTGGGTCATGGAGCCGTATTTCAATCCCGGGTCGGTGGGAAAGGAGCAGAAACTCAACGTCGCCGCCGCTTACGCCATGAACTTCGTCGGATTTGACAATAATCCCAAGACCATGTATATCAGCGGCGATATACCGTTTCTACTCGGCAGTTCCTATCACGGTGTCGGTCTCCAACTCGTCAACGACCAACTCGGTCTCTTCACCCATCAGCGCCTGTCGGGACAGTATGCCATCAAGTTCAAACTCTTCGGAGGCACCCTCAGCGCAGGCGTCCAAGCCGGTCTGCTCATGGAAAACCTCGACGGCAGCGACCTTGACATCGACGACACCAGCGACCCCGTCTTCACCTCCTCGGAAGTGAAGGGACAGACCCTCGACCTCGGTGCGGGACTCTACTATACCCACAAGGCATGGTATGTGGGACTGTCAGCCCAGCACCTCACCGCACCCAACGTGGCGCTCGGTGAGACCAATGAGTTGCAGATAGACCGAACCTATTATTTGACAGGTGGATACAATATTCGGCTGAGAAGTCCGTTTATAACTATACATCCCACTTTCCTCGTGAGAACCGACGGCGTGGGATACCGTGGTGATATCACAGCGCGGGTTGCTTACAATCACGACAACAAGCATTTCTATGCAGGTGTGGGATACAGTCCCACCAACTCAGTCACCGCGATTATCGGAGCCACCATCCATGGCATACACGTGGGATACAGTTATGAGTTCTACACCACAGGCATCAGCATCGGAAATGGCAGCCACGAACTGTTCATCAACTATCAGACTGACCTCAACCTGGCGAAGAAAGGAAAGAACAAGCACAAAAGTGTGCGTATATTATAATGTCAGCAAAGGCAAAACTTGAAAAATAGGTAATCAGTGAATATGAGAATGAGAAATATTGTTGCCGCCCTGTGTGCCGTCACCCTCGTGGCGCTCACAGGATGCATGGGCGGCAAAGCCACCACCTCATCGGGCAGAGGAGGTGAGGTTACCGGCGTGGGCGGAGGCAGAAGTTTCAAGGAGCCCGCACCCTTTGGCATGACCATGATCAAAAGAGGTTTCCTCAAGATGGGCATTGACCAGCAGGACACCCTGTGGGGCAAGCAGACGCCTGTCAAGGAGATCTCTGTCGACGGTTTCTGGATGGATGAGACCGAGGTGACCAACTCCAAGTACAAGCAGTTTGTCTTCTGGGTGCGTGACTCCATCCTCCGCGAGCGCCTCGCCGACCCAGCCTATGGTGGCGACGAGACCTACAAGATCACCGAGGACAAGAACGGCGACCCCGTCACCCCACACCTCGACTGGAAAAAGTCGTTGCCGCGCAAACCCAACGAGGATGAGCAGCGTGCCATCGAGAGCCTCTATGTCACCAACCCCGTCACAGGTGAGAAGTCGCTCGATGCCAGCCAACTCAACTACCGCTATGAGATCTACGACTACACCACGGCGGCACTCCGCCGCAACAGGCTGCGCCCCGAGGAGCGCAACCTCAACACTGATGTAGTGGTCGACCCCAACGAGGTGGTGATGATCTCCAAGGATACCGCCTATATCGACGACGAGGGGCGCATCGTCAGGGAAACCATCAACCGACCCCTCTCAGGACCGTGGGACTTCCTCAACACCTACATCATCAACATCTATCCCGACACCACCTGCTGGGTCAACGATTTCCGCAACTCCGACAACGAGATGTACCTGCGCAACTACTTCAGCAACCCCACTTATAACGACTACCCCGTAGTGGGCGTCACCTGGGAACAGGCCAACGCCTTCTGTGCATGGCGAACCGACTATCTGCTCAAGGGACTCGGTCCCGAGGCCCGTTATGTGCAGCGCTACCGGTTGCCCACCGAGGCAGAATGGGAGTATGCCGCACGTGGAAAGGAGGGCAATGAATTCCCTTGGGAGAACGAGGACGTGAAGAACGGAGAAGGATGCTTCTATGCCAACTTCAAGCCCGACAAGGGCAACTACACCAAGGACGGCAACCTCATCACCAGCAAAGTGGGCATCTACTCCGGCAACACCAACGGACTCTTCGACATGGCCGGCAATGTGGCGGAATGGACCAGCACCATCTACACCGAGGCGGGTGTCGACGCGATGAACGACCTCAACCCGCAGTTGGAATACAAGGCCGCCAAGGAAGACCCCTACCGCCTGAAGAAAAAGAGCGTCCGCGGCGGTTCGTGGAAAGACCCTGAGTCATACATCCGCTCGGCATGGCGCTCATGGGAGTACCAAAACCAGCCACGCTCCTACATCGGCTTCCGCTGCGTCCGCAGCATGGCCTCCTCTTCCAGCATCAAACAAAAGAAAAAGTGATAAAAGATTGAAAATTGAAGATTGAAGATTGAAAATTGAAAATTGAAAATTGAGTTCGCTCATTGGTCCTGTTTGTTGCGTTGCCAACGCAACTCAAACAAAGACCTCTTCAAACCACAAATCTCACCCCCATAATCCTAAAACCATTCATATGACCAGATACAGCAAATTCAATGTCATTTACCTGCTCCAGAAATGGATGGACAGCGTGCCGGGACAGACTTTTCTCAACTATGCCTATAGTTGGGGCGCGTCGATTGTGATCCTGGGAACACTTTTCAAACTGACCCACATCCCGGGGGCCAACCTCATGCTGTTCATCGGCATGGGCACAGAGGTGTTCGTGTTCTTCATCTCCGCTTTCGATCGGCCGTTCGACAAGACGACCGATGGTATGGACCTTCAGACACACTATGGAGAAAACGTTCCTCAGGGAAACCTCTCCCCAGGAAATCTCTCCCCAGCATACTCCGAAGGAGAGGGGGAATTGTTCTCTGGCGATGAGAACCTCTCCCCGGCCTTCACCGAAGGAGAAGGCCACGTGGCTGCCGCTTATGGTGGCGGCACCGGCGGTGGCATTTCCGGCTCAGGTGTTGTTGGCGGCACTGGCGGCGGTGTGGTCGGTGGCACTGGCGGCGGTGTGGTCGGCGGCGGCACCATCATCATCGGTAGTAGCGGCGGGCCTGCCTCTGGAGGTTCAGAGGTTTCCGGAGAGCCTGGAGAGGCCGGTGTTTCCGGAGAGCCTGGTGTTCTTGGCGTGGCAGGTGGGACTGGTGCTGGCGTGGCTGGCGGTGTCTCCACCGCATGGCTCGGTCAGCAGCAGCAGGTGTCGCCTGAGATGGCCGAGGCCACAGAGAATTATGTCGAGGAACTCAAGAAACTCACTGAGATGCTTGGGAAAGTCAATGAGCAGAGCATACGCCTCACCCGCGACTCCGAGGAGATGGAGAATCTCAACCGCACGCTCACCGGCATCTGCAAGGTATATGAGATGCAACTCAAGAGCGCCAGCCAGCAGATTGGCACCATCGACCAGATCAACGACCAGACGAAGCACATGGCACAGCAGATAGAGCAACTCAACCAGATCTACGCACGCATGATCGAGGCCATGACGGTCAATATGAGGGGCGCAGCGCCCGCTCAGCCCGGTGGCGTGCAACCTGTCAACCTCAACCCATAGTACAACAATTCCGCGAAAATGGCTATCAAGAAAAGACCGGTCTCGCCGCGCCAGAAGATGATCAACCTGATGTACGTCGTCCTCATGGCCATGCTTGCCCTCAACATCTCCACGGAGGTGCTCGATGGCTTCTCCATCGTGGAGGAAAGTCTCAAGCGCACCACCGCCAACTCGTCGAAGGAGAATCTCGCCATGATGGCCGACCTCGACGAGCAGATGAAAACCAATCCCGTGAAGGTGAAGGAGTGGTTTGAGAAGGCACAGGGTGTCAAGACCATGACCGACTCACTCTATGACTTCGCCCAGCAACTCAAGGAGGCCATCGTCAAGGAGGCTGACGGCAAGGACGGAGACCTCAATCATATCCGCAACAAGGAGGACCTGGAGGCGGCCACACAGGTGATGCTTGCCCCGGGCACCGGCAAGGGAAAACATCTCTATAAAGCCATCAACTCCTATCGGGAGCGCATCCTCAAAATGATTGATGACCCCCGGCAGAAAGAGATCATCGCCAGCAACCTCTCCACCGACGTGCCCAAAGGAGCCAACACGCTGGGGAAAAACTGGCAGGAATACATGTTTGAGGACATGCCGGTGGCGGCTGCCGTCACTCTCCTGTCCAAACTGCAGAGCGACATCCGCTACGCAGAGGGTGAGGTGCTTCACTCCCTCGTCGCCAACATCGGACTCAAGGACATCCGCGTCAACAAACTCGAGGCCTTTGTCGTACCCGACAAGACAACACTCTATCCGGGCGAGCGGCTCACTGCCAACATCATCATGGCGGCAGTGGACACCACACAGCAACCCGAGATATTCATCAACGGCACACGCATCAACTCACCCAACGGCACCTACTCGTTCAGCGCAGGTGGGGTGGGAGAGCACACTTTTGGAGGATATATCCTCATGAAAAATGCCGACGGTGAGGTGGTACGCCGCGATTTCAAGCAGAAATACAACGTCATCTCGCCCCCTTCGGGAGCCACCGTGGCAGCAGACCTCATGAACGTGCTCTATGCAGGATTCCACAACCCCATCAGCGTGAGCAGTTCAGGCATCCCGCAGAACGCCGTGTCGCTCTCCATGACAGGAGGTACGCTCACCTCGCAGGGCAACGGTCACTACATCGCCGTGCCGGCAGCCGTGGGACAGGATGTCACCTTCACCGTCACGGGCACCGACCGTGGCACCTCGCGCACCATGGGACAAGCCACCTTCCACGTTCGCAAACTGCCTGATCCTACGGCATATATCGCCCTCGGCACCGACCGCTTCAAGGGTGGACGCCTCGCCAAGGCATCGCTCATGAACCTCAGCAGCCTCAGGGCCGCCATCGACGACGGACTCCTCGACATCGAGTTCAAGGTGGGCAGTTTCGAGACCGTCTTCTACGACAATATGGGCAATGCCGTGCCCATGGCCTCCAATGGCGCCGCCTTCACCGACCGTCAGAAGGATGCCTTCAGAAAACTCTCACGCAACAAGCGATTCTATATCACCAACGTGACGGCCACCGGACCCGACGGCATCACCCGCAAACTGCCGCAGGCCATGGAGGTCATCGTGAACTAACAACCATCTATGACAATGAGACGCTTTCTAACCATACTGTTTCTCGCATGCCTCGCCGCAGGGGTGTCGGCGCAGCCGCAGGCACGCCGCAACCAGCAGCAACAGCAGCAGGCCAACAAGTCGAACAACAACAATATCACCACGCGTGCGAAAATCGGCTTCCCCACCACCGCCACCATGTCGGATGACGTGGTGTGGCGGCGCGACATCTACCGCGAGATGAATCTCGAGGATGATGCCAACGCCGGACTCTACTACCCCGTGGAGCCGATGGGCACGCAGATGAACCTCTTTACCTATCTCTTCAAACTCATGATGTCGGGATACATCAAGGCCTACGAATACCGCCTCGACGGCAATGAGGTGTTTGATGAGTCGGCGAAAGTCAAACTGCTCGACTTCCTCGACAACTACCACATCTACTATGAGCGGAAGGACGGCAAGGTGAGGCTCGACAACAGCGACATCCCCTCGCGTGAGGTGAAGGGCTACTACATCAAGGAGAGTGCCTACTATGACCAGGGTACCTCTACTTTCCACCGCAAGGTGCTGGCTCTCTGCCCCATCATGATGAGAGAGGATGACTTCGGCGACGGTGCCACCAAATACCCGCTTTTCTGGGTGAAATATGATGATGTGGCCCCCTATCTGAGCAAGCAGACCATCATGACAAGCAACATCAACAATGCCGCCACCATGAGCATCGACGATTTCTTCACGCTCAACCGCTACAAGGGGAAGATCTACAAGACCACCAACATGCTGGGGCGCACCTTGGCACAATACTGTCCTGATGACTCGACGATGGCTCTGGAGCAGAAGCGCATCGAGCAGGAATTGCTCGACTTTGAGAACAACCTCTTTGGCGACCAGGCGAAAAAGGACTCGCTCGACAGTATTGCCAAGGTGCAGGCAGACACCAAGACCAAAGTGAAGAAGAAGGGCAACCGCCGCTCAGGCTCCGACTCTGGTGAGGAGAAGAAGCCCAAGGTGAAGAAAACACGCCGCTCATCACCATCTTCGGCAGCCACCACCGGCACCCGCGTCTCTGTCCGCCGCGAGCGGCACTGATGCAGTGCTGTCTCTCTCTGCCTCTCTTTCATAGCAACCATAGCCTCTATAGCCACTATTGATATATAGCCACTATAAACTATTCACTATGAACCATCAACTGAAAATCCTCCTGCTGCTGTTCCTGCTGCTGCCCATGACGGCCCTGGCGCAGTTCAGTCTGGGTGTGCGAGGCGGATACAACCTCACAAAGGTTTCCCTCGGCACCAATGACTTCAAGACCAACCGCTACGGCTTCTTCGTGGGGCCTGTGGCAAAAATCACCTTCCCGGTTGTCGGACTGGGTGTGGAGGCTGCTGCCCTCTATGACCAGCGCGACGCTCGCATTGGTGACGATCCAGTCACCGACATCAAGCAGAAGTCGGTGAATTTCCCGCTACATCTGAGATACGACATCGCTCCCGACAGTCCATTCTCTTTGTTCGTCTTCGCAGGACCGCAGTTCAGTTTCAACCTGAACGATGAGAAGAAACCGATAGATTCGGCGAGGGAGTGGCGCTTCAAGAAATCGACCATGAGTGTCAATTTGGGAGCAGGTGCCGCTTTTTTCAGAAATTTCCAGTTGTCGGTCAACTACAATATCGTGTGTGGTGAGACAGCCACCATCAACTCAGTGAGGGATGTGACCGACACCGTGAAGGACCACAAGGCGAAGACCCACGCCTGGCAACTGGCCCTCACCGTCTTCTTCTGACACCATCACTGAAATATCGTAACAAAATAGTAGAGACGCAATTAATTGCGTCTCTATAAAATTTGCACCAACCCCCAACCTTCAAATCTCCAACCTCCACTTTCAAAGATGTATGCCGATGTGATTCTTCCGCTTCCCCTGGAGGGTCTTTTTACCTATAAGGTGCCCGACAGCCTCGCGCAGACCGTGAAGGCCGGCATGCGCGTCACCGTGCCGTTGGGGAAGAGCAAGACCTACATCGGTATCGTGGCGGAGACACACGACCGCCAACCCGACTTCACCACAAGAAGCATCCTGTCGGTGGCAGACAGCGAACCCGTGCTGCTGGCCAGTCAACTGGAGATGTGGCACTGGATAGCCGACTACTACATGGCACCCGTCGGTGAGGTGATGAATGCCGCCCTGCCAGCCGGTCTGCGCGATGATGACTACCACCCCCGCTATGAGACATGCGTCACCCTCGCCCCCACTTACCGTAACGAGCAGGCCCTGCATGTGGCCCTCAACATTCTCGCCCGCTCACCCATGCAGCAAAAGGTGCTCATCGATTTCCTCACCCTGTCACACTATGACACGATGGAGGGAGATACGTGCCGTGAGGAGGTGACCGAGGTATCGCGCGACGAACTCATCAATTTCTCGAGGTGCAAGACACAGCATGTGCGCGCCCTCATCGACCGCAAGATGCTCATGCTCTATCAGCGTGAGGTGGGAAGGCTCAACCAAGGGGGAGAGCCCCACCCTGAGCACATCAAAAAACTCAGTGCCGGACAGGCGGAGGCTTACAACAACATCCTCTTCTCCATGCTCCGCAAGAATGTGGTGCTCCTCCATGGGGTCACCTCCAGCGGTAAGACGGAGATCTACATCCACCTCATACAGAAAATGCTCGACGAGCACAAGCAGGTGCTTTATCTCCTGCCCGAGATTGCCCTCACCGTGCAGATGACACAGCGTCTGCGGAAGGTTTTCGGCAGGAGGATGGGCATCTACCATTCCAAATACAGCGACGACGAGCGGGTGGAGATCTGGCGCAAACAACTGTCGGAAAATCCCTATGATGTGGTGCTCGGGGCGAGGAGCGCCGTCTTCCTGCCGTTCAAGCGCCTCGGACTGGTCATCGTGGACGAGGAGCATGAGACCTCGTTCAAGCAGCAGGACCCTGCACCGCGCTACCACGCCCGTTCGGTGGCTGTCATGATGGCGGCCAAGGCGGGCGCCAAGACCCTGCTCGGTACTGCGACACCCTCCGTGGAGAGTTACCACAATGCCGTCACGGGGAAATACGGTCTTGTCACCCTCTTTTCCAGATATAGCGACATCCAGTTGCCCAAGATCGAGGTGGTGGACATCGCCGACATGCAGCGACGCAAGATGATGAGCGGACCCTTCTCGCCACCCTTGCTCGCTGCCGTGCGCGAGGCACTTGAGGGGGGAGAGCAAGCCATCCTCTTCCAGAACCGCAGGGGGTTCGCGCCGATGGTGGAATGTAAGGTCTGTGGATGGGTGCCGCGTTGTCAGAACTGCGACGTGTCGCTCACGCTCCACAGGACGATGAACGTGCTCACCTGTCACTACTGCGGCTACACCTACACCGTGCCGGCTCAGTGTCCGTGCTGCGAGAGCAAGGAGGTGATAGGGCGGGGCTTCGGCACGGAGCGTGTTGAGGATGACATCAGTGCCATCTTCCCTGAGGCACGCATCGCCCGCATGGACCTTGATACCACGCGCAGCCGGTCGGCCTACGCCCGTATCATCAACGATTTCTCGGAGCAGCGCACCAACCTGCTCATCGGCACGCAGATGGTGAGCAAGGGGCTCGACTTCGACCACGTCAGCGTGGTGGGCATCCTCAATGCCGACAGCATGCTCCATTATCCCGATTTCCGTGCCGCCGAGCATGCTTTTATGATGATGGCGCAGGTGAGTGGCAGGGCAGGGCGCAAGGGAAAACAGGGACGTGTCATCCTGCAGACAAAGTCGCCGGAGCATCCTGTCATCCGCCATGTGGTGGACAACGATTACGAGGCGATGTACCATGAGGTGATGGAAGAACGGGAGACATTCTGCTACCCACCCTTCTGTCATGTCGTCTATGTCTATGTGAAGCACCGCGATGAGAGCATTGCGGAGTCGGCTGCCATCCTCCTTGGTGGATATCTGCGACAGAGTTTCGCCCACCGTGTGTTGGGACCCGACCGGCCGGCGGTGGCTCGCATCAAGACACTCTCCATCCGCAAACTCGTCGTCAAGTTGGAGAGGAGCATCAACCTCCGTCAGGCAAAGGCTGCCCTCCGGCGTGCCCAAGCCCTCGTCATGGCCGACAAGCGTTACGCCTCCCTCCAGATCTATTTCGATGTCGACCCGCTGTAGTATTTTTGTCCGACGAGTCTCGTGTTCGGTCGGATTTCCGCTTGGCTATAGTTCGGTCGGATTTGCAATCCGACCGCCTTTAATATCAGGATTTTAAATCCGAAACAATCGCATTGCAAATGCTTATAATAAGTGCGGTCGGATTGCAAATCCGCCCGAACTGCAAATGCTTATAATAAGTGCGGTCGGATTCTTTAGACCCTTCGGGAAAAAGCGGCGGAGCCGAGCGGCAAATCCGCCCGAACTGAGAACTGAGAAAAAGCGGAGGAGCCGAGCGGCAAATCTGCCCGAACTGAGCCCGAACTGGGAATTGTGAACTGATTTTTAACCCTCAAACAAAATAAATAATAAGATGTCTGCACTATCGTTGACCAAGGAATTGTATTTTACCACAACAACTGTCATTGATTGGATGGATGTGTTCACTCGTCCTCAGTATAAACACATCGTAGTTGAGTCATTGGGCTATTGTCAGGAAAACAAGGGGCTTGACATATATGCTTGGGTGCTGATGACCAACCATTTGCACATGATAGTAGGGATACGAGGTGAGAATACCATTGGAGACCTGTTGCGTGATTTCAAGAAATTCACAAGCAAAAAAGTAGTCAAAGCCATTCAGGATAATCAGCAGGAAAGCAGGAAGAATTGGATGATGAACCGCTTTTGGTTTCGGGGTGCCAACGATAAGAAGATAACCAATTATAGATTCTGGCAAGAAGATAACCATGTAGAGCAATTGTATAGTTATGATTTCTACAAACAGAAACTTGACTATATTCACCTAAATCCAGTAAGACAAGAAAGCGTTCAAGACCCTTCAGATTATTTATACAGTTCAGCAAGGAATTACGCAGGCATGGATGGGTTGCTGAAGGTTATTGTGGCTCCGTAATCATTTCGCTCTAAGCCATGGCTCGGTCAGATTTACCGCTCGAATTTGCCGTTTGGCACCGTTCACCGTTCGGTCGGATTGGCCGCTCGGCTGTGGTTCGGTCGGATTTTCAGTTCGGGCGGATTTGCAATCCGACCGCCAATAATATCAGGATTTTAAATCCGAAACAATCGCATTGCAAATGCTTATAATAATTGCGGTTGGATTGCAAATCCGCCCGAACTGATTTTTAATCCGAAACTATCGCATTGCAAATGCTTATAATAATTGCGGTCGGATTGCAAATCCGCCCGAACTGAGAGTCCGACAGGTCTGCCCGAACTGAGCCCGAACTGGAGGCTATAAATGCATATTTTTCAGTGATTTCGAAGATTTTTGTGAAATTTTATACAAGGTATGAAAAAAAATGTTATCTTTGCCACGGCGAAGATAGGCTGCACCTCGGAAAAGTAAGCATAGATATTTGCTTCTGTTTCCACTTGGTTGGCTCATTCTTTGTTGTGCTAAAGGTCATTTTGACGCTGTGAAAGCGTCACTCTACTTTTTTACTTGAGTAAAAATTATTAACTAAATATCTGAGAATTATGAATCAAAAATTACGTTTTTTCATGTTGGCGTTGCTATGCGCAATGCTCAATGTGGCGTGGGGTGGTGAGGTTACCATTTCTCCTACTCAAGCCTTAAATGAAGGAGGTGTTTCTCCTATCTCTGTAACATGTGCCAAGGGGGATGGAACTTCTAATCCTGCTATTAGTAGTGGCCAATTACGTTTGTATCAGGCTGCAAGTGGAAAGACAACAGGTAATACAATTACCTTTAGTTCGGAAAATACAATTACTTCTATTGTCTTCACTTTTGCCGGTGATATGACAGCAGACAATGGCGTTTTTAGTGAAGGAAGTTATAACTCAACTAATTCTACTTGGACAGGTTCGACCAATTCAGTTACATTAACTGTTACCGGAACTACATCAGGTAAAAGAATTTATATAACCCAAATGGTTGTTACTTATGCCAATGACCAGCCCGCCAGCGACAAATATTATGTGGCTGGCTCTTGGACAAACCCAACATGGGGTGATGGCAAGATTCAGATGAACAAGAAATCTGACGGCACCTATACACTGACCAATCAGGAGTTGCCAGAAGGCGCGCAGTTCAAGATTGTCAAGGAAGCCGCTGATGGTGGATCGACCACATGGTACGGTGGTGCTGCTGATGGTGAGACTTATTGGGTCACTGTAGATAATCATACTGACATTTCTCTTCTTGGAGGTGATAATGGCAAAAACTTCTTAATGACCATCGCAGGTACATGGACTTTCATTGTTGACCCAACCGGTGAAACACCCAAAATCACCGTTGATGGCAATTGGCCTGAGTGGGAATACTACCTGCTGGGTGATTTCAACGAATGGGAAACAAGCGATTCCTACAAGTTCTCTGATGCAGGATCCCTTAATAAGCCAATTAAAAAAGGAGAAAAGTTCAAGATTTATGCCAAACGTGGCAACGAAGAAAAATGGTATGGCGCTGTAAGTGAGGGTGATTTCTATGTTAATGCAGAGTATGTCAACACAGCACTCTCTTTGACTACTGAGAATGGTGGAGAGAACTTCTATATGAACCTTTCGAATAAAAAACCATATTGGACGCTTGATTTCAACCCAACAAATAAGACACTTGTCCTCAGCAACTATCTCTCTGACATTGCCGCTCTGCCGTTTGAGTTTGACGGAGGAAGGAATGATATTGAGGGAAAACCTGGTCTGACAACTAATGGACTGGGAACAGATTACACCAGTTCACCCAAATTGAAATTTACTACCGCAAACAATATGGTCGTCCTTCATTTCGATGAGCGTCCAGGTATACTTTCATATGACATAAAAGGCAATAGTTTCGAGGGTACATTCGAAGTTCAGACCTCTGAAGATGGTGAGGATTATACCGTACTAAAAACTTATACTAGCATAAGTGCTGCCACCACTGGTCAGCATGAGACATTCGACAATTTGGGCGAGAATGTAAGATACATCAAATGGCTTTACAAAATAAAGACCAGTGGCAATGTGGCATTGGGCAACATCAAACTTGAGAAGTATGAAGCACCACAGCCTTACACAGTGACCATCACGCCAAATGACAATGCTGAAATCTTTGTGTTCTATAATAATTCAGAAAACACCCCAATTGAAAGCGGTGACCAAGTGTTAAATGACTCTGAGGTGTTGCTATCTGTCTCTGCCAATGAGGGATATATGATTAGTGGCGTAACCGTGACCGATGGAGAAGGACAAGCCGTAACACTCACTGAAGTTGAAGGTGAAGAAGGCACTGCTTGGACTTTCGTCATGCCAAAAAGTGATGTCACTGTAGCATGCACTACGATAAAAGAAAATTATGAAAAATGGGTTCTGACACCACTTGCCGATCTTACCGAAGATGATATCTTCGTGATTGTGGGCAAAAAAGGTGATGAGAGTTACGCCATGTCCAACAACAAAGGGACAGAAGCCCCCCCGGCAGCCGTTTCGGTAGTAGTCATTCAGGATAAAATAATAAGTACTGTTGACAACATCATCCAATGGAACGTCAGCGGCAATGATGAAGATGGCTATACTTTCTATCCCAATGGTAACAATGAGATATGGCTATATTTAAGAAATACCAACAATGGTGTGCGTGTGGGAAACTCAGAGGATAATGTAACCTTTACTTTATCACAGGAAGGTTATCTCTACAATGGAACAACAAAAAGATACGTTGGATTTTATGGTGAAGATTGGAGATGCTACACTTCCATTAATACTAATATCACAGGTGAGACATTTGGCTTCTACAAACTTGTTAAGCCTACCATCAAAGATACACCCGAGGCTATAAATTTGGCTTATGATGCTACTTCAGGTGAGATAGGGTACTCCATTAAGAATCCTATAGAAAATAAATTGCTGTCTGCTAATACAGATGCAGATTGGATTAGCAACATCATGGTTGAGGCTGGTAAGGTGACATTTGAGACAACCGTCAATGAAAGTGTGCAAGAACGAACCGCCACTATTACTTTGACTTATGCAGGAGCAGATGATGTGACAGTGACTGTTGTCCAGGAGGGTGCTGTCGACAGTCAGTTCGTACTTACCATTTCCGAGAGAGCAACAGACGGCAAGACATACTTTGCCACAATGGCTAAGATTGGCTATGGCAACTTCGAAGTGCCAGATGGTGTGACCGTCTCCACCGTACAGGTGACAAGCGCAGGAAAGATTGAGCGTAAAATCATTGAAAGTGGTAGCGTGATTCCTGGAACAGAGGCATATCTCGTAGAGTCAGTTGCTCCTGGTCAGTATAATTTCAATCCAACAGAGGGCGAGGCGGTAACTTTGGGTGCCAACATGCTCTATCCCACTGTAAAGGGTGAGTATACGACTGTGCCTGCTTCAGTTGGTGATAACAGTGAGTTCACCTTCTACAAACTGTCGCTCAACGGCAACAATGATTCTAAGAGCGTGGGCTTCTATTATGGAGTGGCTGGTGGTGAACCTTTCTTGTCGAAGAATGACAACACAGCCTTCCTCGCTGTGCCAAAGAGCACTTACAACCCTAATCCTGCCAATCAGGGCATCCTCATCAATCCCGAAGAGACCGACGGTATCCAGAGTGTTGCCACAGAACTGGGAAACAGCGAGGCTTATACCCTCACCGGTGTGCGCGTA
>JAEEGI010011892.1_pt1 | contig 18690 bp, 15 predicted proteins | sample 8958751 | NCBI WGS metagenome assembly JAEEGI01 (sample SAMN16246545, study PRJNA631951) | gut metagenome | biome: gut microbiome; feature: rumen; material: KS-attached | host: Bos | place: Iran: Karaj | collected 2018-10 | reverse complement strand
CCTTCTTGGTGACGCCCCATGCGACATTGCCGAAGCCGGAGACCGCGATGGTCTTGCCCGCGATCGTGTCATGCTCATGCTTGAGCACTTCGCAGAGGTAGTAGACCGCGCCGAAACCGGTCGCTTCCGGACGAATCAGGGAGCCGCCGAAGCTGAGGCCCTTGCCGGTGAGAACGCCGTTCTCGTACGCATTGCGGATGCGCTTGTACTGACCGAACATGTAGCCGATCTCACGACCGCCGACGCCCATGTCGCCTGCCGGAACGTCCACGTTCGGGCCGATGTGACGATAGAGCTCGGTCATGAAGCTCTGGCAGAAACGCATGATTTCCGCATCGCTCTTGCCGGTCGGATCGAAGTCCGCGCCGCCCTTGCCGCCGCCCATCGGGAGCGAGGTCAGGCTGTTCTTGAAGGTCTGCTCAAAGCCGAGGAACTTCATGACGGACAGGTTGACGTTCTTGTTGAAACGGATGCCGCCCTTGTACGGTCCGATCGCGCTGTTGAACTGCACGCGGAAGCCGCGGTTGACGCGGACTGCGCCCTGATCGTCCACCCACGGTACGCGGAACTCGATGACGCGCTCCGGCTCGACCATGCGCTCGAGAAGACCTGCCTTCTCGTATTCGGGATGACGGGAAACGATGACTTCCAGAGATTTCAGAACTTCTTCAACGGTCTGAAGGAATTCCGGTTCGTTCTTGTCGCGGCGTTCGACGTCCGCGAGGACACGTTCGATATAGCTGTTCATAGGTCCTCCGAAAATTGATATTTTTGGGACAATTCCCAACAGATTCATGATACCACTTTGCGCATAAAAGTCAACCGACGCGCCTGCCGTTTTCCCGCCAAAAACGAAATATATTTTTTCCGCCGCGGGCGGTCCGGCAGGGGAGGGCAAAGGCGTTTCTTCCTATGTAACGAAACCTTATATATAACGGATCCGTTATAACGAATACCGGTTCCGTTACCGTAAAAGAAATATAAATAATACCGGATCCGTTACCGTAAGAATACCGGATCCGTTACCGTAAGGAACAGAAAATAAAATACCGGTTCCGTTACCGTAAGGGAACGGAAAGATACCGGATCCGGTATTCTTTTTCATCTTCTCTCTGTACCGGAAAACGGCGCGTTTGCGCCCGTTTCGGTCCGAATTGTGTCAAATTCGCTCCAATTGCGAAAAAACGCCCGAAAACAGGGCGTTTTTTTGTGACGAAAATCGTTTGAAAAAAGGTAAATTTCGCGTCTGGTTTCATGCCATACTGGGACCGAAGAAAAGGAGGAACCCTTTATGGCGATTTATCACAACAGACAAAAGCACCATTACGCGGCGGTCGACGCCGCCATCATCCGCGAAAACATGCTGTCGCTTGCGGCGCTCGGACTGCTGACGGTGCTGCTCGACCGTCCCGCCTGGTGGGAGGTGCATCCGACGGAGCTTGCGCGGACGCTGTCGATCGACGAACACGCGCTTGCGCCGCTGTTCGCGGAGCTCGAACAGAAGGGCTTTGTGCAGCTGCGCTGCGGCAAACGTGGGCGATGCTACGACGTGTACGAGCGCCCGCAGATCAGGCGCGCATCCGTACCTATGCCGCCGGTCGAACCGGCGGAGAAGCCCGTTTCGAACCTGCCGGAGAAGCCCGTTTCGAATGAGCCGGAAGCGGATCCGCCGGAGGAGCCCGTTTCGAACATGCCGGAACTCGACTGGCCGGACAAGCCGGTGCCGGGACAGCCGATGAGCGACCGCAACCGCGCCTATGCGCTGCAGCTCATCCGCGAGCGATTTCCGATCGTTGCGAAGAAATGCGATCTGAACGACGCGATCAGGGATCCGCGGGTCCCGGGACGTTTTTCGCCGCGAGACGGTTGACGGTGTCGACCGCGGGGGAATAGGAGTCGCCGTTTTGGGCGATAAAGGTGATGCCCGTGATCGTCATGTTCTTCGGGTAGGGGCAGAGGAAGTATTCGCGCGCCGACGAGCGCTGCTGCCCGCCGAGGCGGGAAAGGACGGTTTCGAGCGGCAGTTCCATCGCAAAGGAGACGCCGTCCTGCGACGCCCAGTGCACGGTGCCCGAATCGGTCGAAAGCGAGAGCTTCACTTCCTTCACCGGTACCGGTCCGTTGTCGTAGTAGGGCGACTCGCCGAACACGCAGTTCTGGTCCTTGATCGGATCGTAGACCGTGTTGATCGCATACGGATCGTAGCCGGTCGTCTGCCAGAGGATCGTGCCGTCCTTGTAGAGGAACAGCTCGGGACCGGTCTCGCCCTCGAATTCGTACTGCGCAAGGAGATACGCCTCGTCGGTCGGTTCCTCCTCGCTGAAGGAGAACGGCGCATACCCGCAGAGCCACAGCGTTTGCGGCTCCGTGCCGCCTGCTTTGAGCCAGGCAAGCACCGCGTCGGCATAGCGTTGGATTTCGCCGTCACCGAGGTTGCAGAGGTTCGTCACGGTTGTTCCGGCGACCGGCGTCGGCGTCGGGCGCGGCCGCGTCAGCGCATCGAGGTCTTTGCGGATCGCCGCCGCTTCTTCGGCGGTCAGCGCCTGCAGCTCCGGCACGTTGTCGCGGATCGGGAAGGTGTAGCTTGCTTGCGAAGTGACGAGCAGCAGCGTGCGGTTCAGGATGGACGAGGGATCGGATGCACCGTCCGTCACAAGGTAGTATTCCGGAAGCTGACTGAGGTGCTTGCTGTCGCAGAACGGCTTGCACTCCTGCTCGGTCGAAAGGATTGCGGAAAACTCCACGTCCGTGCCGGGCGCGCCGCCGGTGAGCTTGCCGGACTTGATGTGTCCGATCGGTGCGCCGTTCGATTCCGTGTTGGAGCCGAAGACGATCCAGCGCTGCTGTCCGTACGCCTCGGCAAGCACGCGGTGCGGTCCCTGCCTGCCGTCGATCGTGCCCCAGAGCACTTCGCCGTCCGCATGTCCCTGGATGCAGTAGAGGTCCGGACCGTCCGATTCGCCGAATCTGCTCTGCGCGAGCACGAGCACGCAGGACATGTAGTTTCCGGTGTCGTCCTGCGGTAGGAAGCTCTCCGTCGATTTCATGCGGATGATCCAGAGCTCATCCGGCTCGCTCTCGCCGATCTCACGGAGGAAGGAGAGAATTACCCTGCCGTAGTGGTCGGCGTCCTCCTGCGTATAGCGGCTGTCCTCTGAAATCGCGGCAAGGATCGGCGTGTTCCAATGCGCATCGGGTTCCTGCGAAGCGTAGGGGAGGGCGGTCGATCCCGCGCTCGGAACCGGGGCGACCTCGTTGTGCCGGTTGCCGCGGAACGCGCTCGTCAGCACCAGCAGAAGCGACGCAGCCGCCGCCGTCGCCGCGATCGCCGTCGCCGCAATCCAGAACGGACGGTCGGTCTTCGGCTTGACGCCCGCCTTCTTCAGCGCCTTGTGCACGCCGGTTTCAAAGCTTGCGGGCATGTCGGGAAACAGATTGTTCAGTAAGCGTGTATCGAAAGCATTCATAGTCTGCGCTCCTTGTCCGATAATTGTTCCTTCAGCGCCGTCCGCGCACGGCTCAGGCGGCTTCGCACCGTGCCCTCCGAAACGTCGGTGATCTCCGCGATCTCCGAGCACTTGTAGCCCTCGTAGTAGAACAGCGTGATCGCAAGCCGTTCGTCGGGGCTCAACGTGTCGAACGCGCGGTTCAGGTCGAGGTCCGGGACCTCCATCTCGTAGCCGGGATCGTGCGCGTCGAGCGGGACCAGGGGATGGCGGCGCCGCAGCAGATCGAAGCACTCGTTTTTCAGAATGCGGATCAGCCACGTGCGGAACAGCTTTTTGTCGCCGAGGGTGGGGAGACGGCGGTACGCCTTGAGCACCGCGTTCTGCGCGGCGTCCTCGCAGTCGGTCCGGTTTCTCAGGATCGCGAAGGCGATGCGGAACATCGTCGGCTGCGCTGCCTCGATTTCGCGGGCAAACCAGGCGTCGGTTCGGGCTTTGTTCATGGTGCGAAACGTTCCTTTCGGATGATCATCTGTCTATTAGACGGATCAGCGTCCCGAATTGTTGCAGACTTTTTACAAAAAACAGAAAAAATTCTCCGCGCAAAGGCGGAGAATCATATTGCGCGGGAAGAAGCATTTCATCGTACGGTTCATCGGGACGACTCTCCTTCCGTCTCGGCTTTGCCGAGCCACCTCCCTCGACAGAGGGAGGTCAACGGGCAGTCGTGTTCGAGCTCCCCTTGTCAGGGGAAACCGTCGCGGAGTTCGTTTCGAGCTCTCCTTCCGTCTCGGCTTTGCCGAGCCACCTCCCTCGACAGAGGGAGGTCAACGGGCAGATGCGTTCGGGCGCTCCTTGTCAGGGAAACCGCCGCGGAGTTCGTTTCGAGCTCTCCTTCCGTCTCGGCTTTGCCGAGCCACCTCCCTCGACAGAGGGAGGTCAACGGGCAGTCGTGCTTGAGCTCCCCTTGTCAGGGGAGCTGTCAGCGAAAGCTGACTGAGGGGTAGTCCCTCTCTCTGCACAGCGGCTCTGTACAACCCGATCGATCTCGTATGCAACGCCTTCAAGATTCTTCACGACATCTTTGTTTCGGAAGCGCAGCACACAGATACCCATCTGCTGCAGTGCAAGCGTACGCTGTGCATCATCTTCCATCTGTTGCCCGATCCCGTGATAATCGCCGTCAAGCTCTATGACGAGCGCTGCCTTGGCGCAGTAGAAATCTGCGATGTATTCGCCGATCGGTTTTTGCCGTTGGAAGCGAATCGGGTAGTCCTTTAAAAAGTGATACCACAGTTCTCTTTCCGTGAACGTCATATGCTTGCGCAGGGTGCGCGCCAAGGCGATGTTTTCCCTGTTATACGGCTTCAAAGTTACGCCTGCTTCTGCGCCTCTCTGGCGGCTCTGCGCTTTCTGCTGCGGCGGATGCAGCCGCGGACGATCAGCACGACGATCAGCACGAGGATGCCGTTGATCAGCAGGAAGATCACGATGTGCGGCGCATTGCCGAGCACGCCCGCGCCGAAGTCTTTGAGGTTCTCGCCGACGTCCTCCATGCTGTCCTTGAAGCGGCGGCTGACCTCCTCCCAGAAGGTCTCCGGCTCGACGACCGTTTCGCGCTCGACCTCGTTGAGCGTCAGGTTCACGGTCGACAGATCGATCTGATCGTCGTAGCTTCGGAGGATCGATTCGTACGATTCGATCTCATAGCGGACTTCGCTGAGCCGGTTCTGCACGGTGATCAGGTCCTCGACCGTCGTCGCGCTCCGGAGGATCTCCAGAAGCGCCTCCTGCTCGGTGCGCAGCGATTCGAGATGCTTCTCGTAGTCGATGTAGCTCGTCGTCACGTCGCGCATGCCGGTGCTCTTGTTCGTCACGTTGCCGAGCCCGTCCACGACGTCCAGGAACGCGTCCAGATTCTCGGCGGGCACGCGGATCACGAGATACGCCGTGCGCAGCGTGTATTTGTTGTAATAGCCTCTGCCGCCGATGCTGCTCGACTCGACGAAGCCGCCGATCGCCTCGACCTGCGCGTTCAGCTTTTCGAGGAACGCGTCGAACTCCAGCGTCTGCACCGAGACGTCCGCGTTGCGGATGATCTTGCGGTTCGTGAGCGCGGGGGACTGGCTGCTGTCCTTGCGGTTGATCGACAGCGCCGCGCTCGCCGTTTCGACCTCCGCCGGCTTATCGGGCATCGGCGCGTACGCCTCCTCGGCGTAAGCGTAGTCCGCCGCCGCGCCGTAGGAATATCCGTTGTTGTTGTACGCCTGCGGCGCTGCCTTTGCGGAGCAGCCGAATGCCGACAGCGCGACCAGCAGGACGGAGAGAAGGATCAGAGAAATGCGTTTCATGGGATTGCCCTCCTTTGGTGTTTTCAGCGTGTTACACAGATAATACTGCGCAGTCCGCAAAAAGGTTGCAGAATCATTCGTTCCAGATGCCGGAGAAGACGAGCGTCGCCGGTCCGGTCATGTATACGTGATTGTCCTCGTTCGACCAGTCGATGTGCAGGGTGCCGAGCTGAATCTCCACATCCACGCTGCGGCTCGTTCTGCCGTTCAGCACGCACGCCACCGCCGCCGAGCACGCGCCGGTCCCGCACGCGAGGGTGCAGCCGCAGCCGCGCTCCCAGGTGCGCATCCGGACATGCTCGTGGTCGACGACCTCGACGAAATCGACGTTCGTCCGTTCGGGGAACAGCGGATCGTGCTCGATCAACGGTCCGTAGTGCGGCACGTCCGCCTCGTTGAGCGCGTCGACGAACACGATCGTATGCGGCACGCCCACGCGCAGCGCCGTCGCCGAAAACGTGCGTCCGTCCGCCGTCAGCGGGAAGCCGATCGCACGGCCCTCGATCGATACCGGCACCGAAGCGGCGTTGATGTTCGGTTCGCCCATGTCGACGCGCACGCCCTCGACGCGGCCGTTTTTCAGGATCACGCGCGGCTTCATGATGCCCGCGCCGGTCTCGACCGCAAACTCCGTGCTGTGCACGATGCCGTTCTCGAACGCGTAGCGCGAGAACGCGCGGATGCCGTTGCCGCACATCTCGGCCTCCGAGCCGTCCGCGTTGATGATGCGCATGCGCACGTCGGCGACGTCGGAGTTGAGAAGAATCAGTGTGCCGTCCGCGCCGACGCCGGTGTGACGGTCGCACACGCGCTTCGTCAGCGCGATCCAGTCGATGTCGGGCGTCTCGCGCCCGTCAAACAGCACAAAGTCGTTCCCGAGCCCGTGCACCTTGGTGAATTTCATGGCGTTCCTCCTTTAGATTTGTCACAATGTCGGTTTGTCGACACCTCATCCGCCTCGTTCCTCGGCACCTTCCCCTCAAGGGGAAGGCAAACGGTGAGTGCAATTTCAAGCTTCCCCTCGAGGGGAAGGCGAGTTGTGTGCGTTTTTCAGGCTTCCCCTCGAGGGGAAGCTGTCACCGTCAGGTGACTGATGAGGTGTCAGGCGGTCGGCGCGGCGTCCTTCAGATGATCCGCAATGTCCTGACACACCGCGCGGAATTCTTTCTGAATCTGCAGGTTGGTATAGCGCAGGACGGTGATCCCGTTTTTCCGCATCCAGGCGTCTCTCGCCTGATCGTTTTCCGCGCCGGAATCCGTGTAATGCTGCGATCCGTCAAGCTCGATCACGATCTTTCCCGCAGCGATATAAAAATCCGCGATGTAGCTGCCGAGCACCTTCTGTCTGCGGACCGTGACCGGCAGCCCCTTAAGAAAGTGATACCAGAGACGTCTTTCCTCTTTCGTCATATTGCGGCGCAATTGCTGTGAAAAGGACCGCAGCTGCCTGTTCTGAAACGGATTCATAAACGGTCCTGCTTATGCATCCTCCCCGAACAGGTCCTCGAAGATTTCGTCCGCATAGGCGTGGACGACGGATTCGAACTGCCGGTACGCCTCGAGGAAGCGCCGCCCGCGGTCGGTCAGCTCGGCGTAGCCGCCGCCTTTGCCGCCGATGCGCGTTTCGAGCAGCGGGAACCCGAGCGCGTTCTCGGTGTTCTTCACGATGCTCCACGCCTTCGAGTACGCCATGCCCATCGCCATCGTCGCCTTGCGCAGCGAATGCAGCTCGTCGACATGTTCCAACAGCTCCGCGATCCCCGGTCCGAAGATCTTTTCCTCGCCGTACACGCGCAGCATCAGCGTATAGCGCAGCTTTCCCGCCATCGTCGTTCCTCCATGCAGAAATTCTCTCGTATACAGTATAGCGCAAAAGAGATCGGAACGCAAGTTTTTCGGGCGGTTTGCATACGCTTTACAAACGATTCGGAAAAGGAGTGTTCGACATGGAGATACGGAAAACCACATTGACGGCGGAAACGCTGTTCGGAAGGACGACGGCGCAGGTGCAGACGGAGAGCGCGATCCCGCTGCCGCAGGGCAAAACGCTCGAGCGCGTGCTTTCGCACGAAAGCGAGGTGACGATCCGCGAAGCCGCCTGCCGCGACGGCGCGATCACGGTGACCGGCACGATGACCGTCCGACCGCTGGTGGAATCGGCGGAGCGCACGCCGTACGCGTTCGAGGCGTCGGCGGACTTCACGCATACGATCCGTCTCGACGGCGTCACGCCCGACATGAACGCGCGCGTGACGGCGGAACTGCCCGCGTGCACCCTGCGGTGCGAGGAGGGCGGACTTCTGATGCAGGCGACGGCGGAGCTTACGGCGACGGTGCTTGAGACAAAGCAGATCCCGTGCATCACGGACATCGACGGCGTCAAGGGGCTCGAACGGCTGACCGGCACGGTCACGCTTCAGAAGCGCGCGCTGCTCGGCGCGAAAAGCACGCACATCAACGAGGCGATCGACGCGCCGCAGTCGGTCACGGTGCTCCGGGCTTCGGCGGTCCCGCAGGTCACGGGGCTGATGCGCGGAACGGACGGGATGCGCGTCGAGGGGGAGCTCCGGCTTTCGGTCCTGTATCTGACGCAGGACGGCGGCATCCGGCGCGAAACGGCGCGCATTCCGTTTTCGGACGCGCTTGCCGCGGAACCGGGCGAGAACGCCGCCGCGACGGCGACGCTCAAAAGCCTTGCGGTCACGGTCGAGGAGGAGGGGACGGCGACGGTCGACGCGTCGCTGTCGATCGGCATTTACGGCAGCGTGAGCGACACGCAGCGCGTGCTTTGCGACGCCTACGATGAGGCGGGCAGCTTCCTGTGCCGCACGGAAACGGCGGCGGTGCAGAACTTCGAGGCGACCCGGTGCCAGACGGTGCAGCTCAATGAAACGCTGACCGTTCCGCAGCACATGAAGGACGCCTACCTGCCGCTGTACGCAAGCCTGCGGACGGCGATCACGCGGGTATCGGTCGAGGGCGGACGCGGACGCATCGAGGGGGTGCTTGCGGCGACGGTCGTGTACCGCGACGACGACGGCATGAAACAGAGCTTCACGCAGGAACTGCCGCTGTCGTTCGACACCGATGCGAAGGGCGACGCGATGCTGGCGCGCATCCGCGTGCTCGATTACGCGCTGTCCGGCGGCGGGCGGACCGTCGGGCTGCTTCTGACGCTGTCGGTCGAGGCGGAATGGTACCGCACCTGCGCGTTCTCCTGCGTGCCGGAGCTGCTGCCCGCGCCCGATCGCGAAAGCGACAGCGGCATGCTCGTGTGGTTCGCCGATCCCGACGAATCGCTGTTCTCGATCGGCAAGCGCTTTTCGCTCCCGATTGCGCGCGTTAAGGCCTGCAACCCGAACCTCTCGGAGCCCGTCGCGGACGGCACGCCGGTGCTGATCTTCCGGAACAGAGCGTAAAACGAAAAGGGGCTGCATGCCGACAGCCCCTTTTCGGATCGGTTTTGTGGATCTGCTGCAAGAGCATGCTGACGGAGTGAACGGCTTTCGCCGTATCCCGCTGCGCATTCCGCCCCATCCAGACTGTTCCGATCACAAGGATCGCGATCACGATCGGAATGCCGATCACGGCGATATAGGTCGTCCGCCTGTTCTGCGCGTCTTTCGTTTGAAGCGTCTCTTCTTTTGTACGTGGTTGGGCTCTGCGCCGGAACGGTCATCCCAGCAGGCTTTTCAGCGTCTCCATCATAGCCGGAATATCGTAGGGTTTTGCCAGATGACCGTTCATGCCGGACTCCAGCGCGATCTTCCGGTCTTCCTCAAAAGCGTTTGCGGTGACGGCGACGATGGGGATATTTGCCTTCTGCGCATCGTCAAGGGCGCGGATCTGCTTCGCCGCCGTGTATCCGTCCATGTGCGGCATCTGAATGTCCATGAGAACGATATTATAATAGCCTGCGGGTGCGGACGCAATCTTTTCGACCGCCTCTGTGCCGTCCGTTGCGATATCCGCGGTCAGACCGGCTTCTTCCAGGATCGCGACGGCGATCATTCGGTTCATTTCGTTGTCTTCGGCAAGCAGAACGCGCTTTCCCGCGAAACCGGCGGACGCCGACTCTTTTTTTTCCGCTTTTTCGCAGGACCGGAAACGCTGTGACAGCACGTTCCGCAGCTCGGACATGAACAGCGGCTTGGAGCAGAACGCCGTGACGCCCGCTTCCCGCGCCTCCTCTTCGATATCCGCCCAGTCATACGCGGTAAGGATGATGATCGGCGTGCTGTCGTCGATGACCTTACGGATCCTGCGGACCGTTTCGATGCCGTTGATATCCGGCATGATCCAATCGATGATATAGGCGCTGAACGCATCCGCGCTTTCGAGCGCTTCTTTGGCGCGGACGACCGCTTCCTTGCCGTAGTTGGTCCAGTCGGGACGCATCCCGATGTCGCGGAGCATTGCGCATACGGACAGGCAGGTGTTGGTGTCGTCGTCCGCAACCAGCGCCCGCAGGCCCTGCAGTTCGGGAATCGGCCCGAACGTCACGGGGGATTCGCTGATCCGGCAGGGGAGCTTGACGATGAATTCGCTGCCCTTTTGCTCCTCGGAATGTACGGTGATGGTGCCGCCCATCATATCCACGATGTTCTTTGTAATGGCCATCCCGAGTCCGGTGCCCTGAATGCCGCTGACCGTGCTGCTCTTTTCGCGGGTGAAGGCTTCGAAGATCGATTTCTGAAACTCCTCACTCATGCCGATGCCGTTGTCCTTGATCCGGAATTCGAAAACCGCTTTGTCCGTGGGGGAGGACGGCTTTTCGATCACGCGGAAGCTGATCATGCCGCCGTTCGGCGTGAACTTGATGGCGTTTGACAGGATGTTGAGCAGGATCTGATTGAGACGCAGCCGGTCGGTGACGATGTCTTCGTGCCGGACGTCCTGCGTATCGATAAACAGCTCCAGCTGCTTTGCCGTGATGCTGGATTGAATGATCGTCCGGAGATCGTGAATGACGTCCGGCAGATGCGTATCCGATTCCGAGATGGTGACGTTGCCGCTTTCGATACGGCTCATATCCAGCACGTCGTTGATCAGCGAAAGGAGATGCTGGCTGGAAACGGAGATCTTGGAAAGATAGTCGCGGACCTGCTCCTTGTTGTCGATATGGGACGCCGCCAATGCGGTAAAGCCGACAATGGCGTTCATCGGCGTCCGGATATCGTGAGACATGTTGTTCAGGAAGGTCGTTTTGGCCCGGCTTGCATGCTCGGCCGCAACCAACGCGTCCGAAAGCGCCGCCTGACTCTCGCCCAGTTCCCGGTTTTTCTCTTCGAGCGCCAATCGGGCGGATTCCTTATCCCGCGCTTCCTTCCGCGTCCTTACGGAATCCCGGATCAAAAAGAAGATAATCAGCGCGGCGACGGCGAGAATCACCGATCCGAACAACGCCATATGATCGCGCAGCACGTCGGTGAAGCTGTAATCATACAGACCGCCGGTGTACCGGTAGGACAGGTTCTGCGCATAATCGGCGCCGACGACGTTGATGCCGCGGTTCAGCAGTTTGAGAAGCCCCTCGTTTCCGATCTCCACGCCGAAGCATCGGTCGTCCGTCCGCCCGGCCTGACGCATGGAAAGGCCCCGGTATTTGCTGTTTTTCAGAATGTCGTTAGCGCGCAGACCGTTCAGCGTCGTACAGCCGGCTTTTCCGGAGAGAACGGCCGAGAGACAGTCGTCGATGGACGGATAGAAGGATATCTCCGCGTCCGGGAAGTTCGTCTTGATGTAGTAATACTGCATCCGGTTGTTTTCGTTGACCGCGAAGTGCGCAACCGTATCTTCGGTATAGGTTCCCTTGAACACGATCTCTGTCGAGGCGGAGGCAACGGCGCTGGACTGATAGATGCCGTTCTCCTCGGAGTAGTACAGACCGCCGCCCACCGGAAACGCCACGTCGATCGCGCCGGACGCCATATCGGCGATCATATCGTCGTAGCTTCCGTAGCCCCGATAGGTCACTGAAACGCCCGATATGCCGAGCGAATTCAGGATTTCCGGAATGATATCCTTGACGAGGCCGGTCGCCTGACCTGCTTCATCCGTATCGCTGTACGGAAGGTAGTTCCGGAGATATCCGACGTTCAGTGTGCTGTGCAACGCAATCCATTCACGCTCCGCAGCGGAAAAGGCACGTGCCGTGACGCTGACCGAATAGTACTTTGTACTGAGGGAATCGAGATAATTCGGTTCTTCCGCCGCAAGAAGCGTCTGCGCTTCGTTCAGCTCGGCAAGCAGGTCGGGACGCTTGATGCTGACACACAGATAATAATCCGAGGAGCCGAAGGCGCAAAGCACTTCGGCGTGTTCCCTTACGTATGAGCCGTCGCTTTCGGCAACAAAGACGTCCAGCTGCTTCGAGTCGAACGCGGAAAACAGCTGCGCGTGATCCGGAAAGATGAGGACGTTTGCCTGAACGTCGTGTTCTTCCAGATAGCGGTTCAGGACGCTTACCATGGCGCTGTCCAGAACGCCGATCTTCTTTCCGTTCAGCGTGTTCGGATCGGCGGTAATGCCGATCTCCGTATCCTGCTTGACGAGATAGTACGATTCGCTTCCCATGATGGCGTCCGGATAAGCGATCAGCCCGACGCGTTCTTCACGCCATGCAAGACCTGCCAGCAGATCGATCTCGCCCTCCAGAAGCATCTGATAGAGCTCTCCGTAGCCGCCGTAGACGTACTCGTATTTCCATCCCGTGTATTCGGAGAGCTTGCGATAGTATTCGTAGGCGTAGCCGGTTTTGACCGCGCCTTCCGCCGCGCCTTCCTGAAAGACCTCGTTCTCGTAATAGCCAACGCGGACGAGTCCGGGATCGCTGTCGGCGCGGGCGGCGGGCAGCCATACGCCTGCCGTGAAAACGAGCAGCAGAGCCAAAGCCGTCCAAACCGCAGGCTTCCTGTTGATCCGTGCATGCTTCATGGTCTTACCTCCTCATTCCGGCAAACGGGCCCGGGCGCTTTTTGCGCGAGGGCCGTTCATTTCTCTCAATGGGTGCAGATCGGACACGATCTGCCGTTCAGTTTTTCGTTTCTTGCAGAAAGACTTCAAAAACCTCGGGCGGCAGAGGTTTCGAAAAATAATATCCCTGCACGATATCGCAGCCCAGTGTCTTCAGCACGCACAACTGTTCCTCCGTTTCGACGCCCTCCGCGACGGTCGCAAGACCGAGCGAATGCGCCAGACCGATCACAGCCTCGAGCGTCCGGGTATCCTTCTTTCCCTGGAATGCGGTCCGTATGAACTGAAGGTCCAGCTTCAGCGTGTCAATCGGAAGCTTGGTGATCATATTGAGCGAGGAGTAGCCCGTGCCGAAGTCGTCCATTTCGATCGTGAATCCGTGTTCCCGCAGCGTCTTGACCACGTTGATAATCAGGTCAGCGTCTTCTGTGTAGGCGGATTCCGTGATCTCCAGCAGAAAATCACGGTGCGCGATTCCCGCCTCATCCACCGTACTTTCCAGCATCTCCAGAAGCGGGGGATCGTTCAAGTCGATGCGGGATACATTGACGGAAACCGGCAGAGAACGACCGTATTTTTCCCGCCAGCATCGGATGCGATCGGCCGTCTCCTTCCAGACGTAGGAATCGAGCTCCCGAATGAACCCGTTTTTCTCAAAAAGAGGGATGAATATGCCCGGGCTGATCAGACCGAGCTTCGAGTGCTTCCAGCGAACCAGCGCCTCCGCGCTGTGCAGGACCGGCTCTGCGGAACGGATATCGAATTTTGGCTGATAATACACGAGGAACTGCTTTTCGCGGATCGCCGTCCGGAAATCCTCCAAAAGCTGCTCCGCAAAGAGTTCCTTTTTGTGCAGCGTGTCGTCGTAGAAGCCGATTGCCGAGGGGTATCTGTTCCTGACGGTGTCGGCCGCCTGCTTGGCGCGGTCGAAACGGCGCTCGATATCGATGCTGCGGTCCACTTCGGAATACACGCCCATTCTTGCGCGCACATGGCAGTCCGCGGTCAGTTCCACACAGGCGGCATCCAGAATGGACTGATAGTCGGTGCGGTGAGGACAATAGATCAAAAACGTATCCGCCGTTTTGCGGGAGACGATCCCGTTGGTATCGCTGACGGCCGCAAGAAGCGCTTCCGCAACGCGCTTGAGCGCTTCGTTGCCAAAGCTGTTTCCGAAGCGCTCGTTCAGCATATGGAAATGATTGATGTCCAGCACGATGGCGTCCATCGGCGTATGCTGATGAAACGAATCGATCTGGATCGCGTAGCGATAGAAAAACTCGCTGTTGTACAGTCCGGTCAGATGGTCGCGTTCGGTCCAGTGAAGGATATCCCGGTCTTCAAACAATTCGATCGTGCGGCGGATGCGCGCCAGAACGATTTCCTGCTTCGGGTATGGCTTGGAAATGAAATCCGTTGCGCCGATGCTGAGGCATTCCACCTCGGCGTCCTGGTCAGCGGTCATGACGATGATCGGCAGAACGGCGGTGTTTCCGTTTCCCTTGATGCGATGCAGGATGTCGATTCCCTTCATATCGGGGAGGTTCAGATCCAGCAGAACGAGGCTCAGTGTCTGATAATCCTCATCAAGAATCCGCAATGCTTCTGCGCCGGTTTCGGCAAAGCAGACGTCATAGGACGCTTCCAACATGAACCCGAGAATCTCGCGGTTGATCTGCTCGTCCTCAACGACCAGAATGCGGCGTTTATCGTTTGCAGAATGAAATCTTGAATGGCTTTCGAACATATCGTTATCCCCTTTGTCGTTCGGTGCCGTTTTCGGAAGCACCGGCGGCAGGCGCTGCGTGATGCGGTTCCGATGAAGCAACGGCTTTACATAGTCGATCGTATAATAAATAATTATATGATAAACAGGAATCACTGTCAACTGCGCTTTTTCGCGCGGATGACGGAGGAACCGTGCGCTCCGCAAAGAGCGTGGAAAGCAAATTCTCCGTCCGCGGCGGTTTGGGATTGCAAATCGGACGATCTTATGGTATATTTTATAAATCAACGATGTATACGGATACCTATTTGGGGGCGACAGGTTCATGACCGTTGCCAAAGCGACGGGAAAGAGATCGAAGCGCTTTGCGCGAGGATTCGCAGCGTTCTGAAAGAAAACACCGAACGGTCCGGAAAGCCATATGCTGTGACGGTAAGCATCGGCGTCGCCCGGTACCGAAAAGGCATGAACAGCAGGGAACGGAATGTAGCCGCAGACGGGGAAACGGTCCGGCAGCGGGGTGAGACGATCAAAACCGGAATCGGTCAGCAGGAGGCAGAAGATGGCAAAAGAAACGAGAGATACCCTCTATGTGCGTATGCTCGGAGGCTTTTCCATGCGATGGAACGGCGAATTGCTCGCCGGAGGTTCCAAGGCGAACGATTCGCAAAGCGCATACCTTCTGCAGATTCTCATTCACAGCGGAGAACGTGGCGTAACACGCGACCGACTGGAGGAGCTGCTGTTTGCTGACCGCGACATCGGCAATATTCATCATGCGCTGCAGAGCGTCATATACAATACAAAGCGCAAGCTGCAGAAATGCGGCTTTCCGGCCGAATCGTGCATCGAACAGAGAAAAGGCGTGTTCTACTGGGCTTCATCGGTGCCGACCGTTGAAGACGCCTCGCAGTTCGAAGCGCTTGCGCGTCGGGCTGAGGAGACCAAGGACATCGATGAAAGACTGGCACTGTATATCGATGCCTGCTATGCTTACGGCGGAGAGTTCCTGCCGATGCAGACAGGCGTTATCTGGGCGGCGAGGGAGGCACGGCGGCTCAAGGAGTTGTTCTGCGTTTGCGTGGAACGGGCGACGGAGCTGCTCCGAGTCAATCAGGATTATTTCCAGATGGAAACGCTCGGCGTGTATGCGGCGGGGATTGATCCGCTTTCGGACTGGGAGACGGTCACAATGGAGGCGCTCGCTTCACTCGGACGTTCGGAAGACGCGCGTCGACTGTATGAGGAGACCGTTCAACTGTATCTGAACGAAGAGGGACTGCGGCCGTCCGCAAGACTGATGGAACAGTTCGACCGGCTCGGTGAAAGCATGCAGCACAGGCACGCGGTGCTTGATCAGATCCAGCGCGAGCTGACCGGTCTTTCACATCCGGAAAGCGGGGGATATGTCTGCAATTATCCGGTGTTTCTCGGCATCTACCGCATGGTGGAACGTATGCTGGAGCGCGGCGGGCAATCCGTATATTTGATGCTCTGCACGCTTGTGGACGGCAAGGGGAATCCGATGAAGGACAGCGAAGCCTTAGAACAACTTGTCACGCGTATGGGCGACGCGGTCCGGTTTTCGATTCGCCGCGGCGACGCGATGTGCCGGTATGGGAGAGGGCAGTATCTGGTTCTTCTTGTGAATACGACGCGGGAAAACTGCAATGTGATTCAGAAACGCATCAACAAGCGCTTTTTGGTAGGTCGGGAACGCACCGGCATCGAATACTATGTGAACAGCGTCTTTTGGACGCCGTGAGAGAGGGACAGCAATGGAACAAGCCAAATCTCAATGGTATATCGGCGCACCGAACGGTGTAATCATCTGCGTAGATCACAGAAACGGCTGTGAATTGCAGGGAAGGTTGTATCATCGCTTTTCGGCGGAACCGGTCGATTACACCGATCTCGGGCAGATGACACTTCTGATGGAGAGATTATATGACGATCTGCGGTTCCCGTTTTCGGGAACAAACGAGCGAAGTTTTTCAGAAAGCGAATCAAAACTGCAAACGCGGCAGGAAAGGAAAGAGCAAATGAGCGACGATAAACTGCTTCAGAAACACGGAGACATAGGCACCTTCATTGTGCGGGTACAACACCGGCAGAACAGCAGCTGGCAGGGCCGCATCACCTGGATGGAAGAGGATAAGACCATCTGCTTCCGATCCGTATGGGAAATGGTCAAGCTGATTGAAAGCGCCATGGATACCGTCAGTGTCTCGGAAGACGGTCAGGAACCGAAATGGGGGGACTGAAAACGGAAACGCGCACGAGTAAAGTGCATATGAAAAAGCAGGTTCGAAACGGGATTCCGGTTCGCAGACTGAACCTGCTGTTCGGAGGCATTGCGGTCGTGCTTGCCGCAATCCTTGTATTTTCCACGATCCGTGTTCTGTACAGTTACCGGGAGACGGAGGTGGCAACAGACCGTTATATAAAAGCGCAGCAGAGCGCTGCGGCGATGCGGTCCGGTTCGGATTATCTGACGGATCGTGTCCGAACTTTCGTCATCACGGGGGATCCGCAGGCGGCTGCCGATTTCTTTGAAGAGATCGAGGTCACAAAGCGGCGCGATCGTGCGCTGGAAGACATGGAAACGCTGTTTGTCGATGAAGAAGAGATTGCGCTGATGAATGAAGCGCTCTGGCTTTCCAACAAGCTCGCGGAGATCGAAAGCTATGCAATGCGGTTGACGGTAGAATCGCGCGGATATGCGATATCGGCGTATCCGGTCCTGCAAGATATCGAGCTGAGCGAGACGGACCGGTCCATGTCGAAGGAGGAACAGAGAGAAAAAGCGTATCTGCTGGTCTTTGACGAGACATATCAGTCTTTCAAAAGCAAGATTCGAGAGAACATCAGCGAATGCGAACAAACGCTTGTCGGCAAAACCTATCAGGCGCAGGCGTCGAATGCGGAGCAGCTCGGACGCTTGCTCGTGCTGGAAAGCGTGCTGATCGGCGTGCTGCTGCTGACCGTGTCGGCAATCGTCGCCTGCACGCATCAGCTGGTCCTTGCACCGCTGCGCACGGTCATCGGCATGATTCCGTCCAAAGGGATGATTCCCGAGATCGGTTCTCAGGAGCTGCGCTATATGGTGCACGCATACAACGACGCCTATCAGAAGTCCAAGGAGCATCAAGATCAATTGATCTATCAAGCGACGCACGATCATCTGACGGGGCTTCTGAACCGCGCCGTTTTTGAGGAACAGCGCGTCAACACACACAAACGTCGTCAGGCAATGCTGCTGATCGACGTGGATCACTTCAAGCAGATCAACGACACGTACGGTCACGAGACGGGCGACCGTGTACTCAAAAAGGTTGCCGACATTTTGCAGAAGAGTTTTCGATCGGAGGATCATATCTGCCGCATCGGCGGCGATGAATTCGCGGTCATTCTGCAGCATGTCGACCGTACGATGCGCGAAGTGATCGAGAAAAAGCTGGATCGCATCCTTGCCGCGCTCCGCGATGTTTCGGACGGACTGCCGCCGGTTTCGCTCTGTATCGGCGTCGCTTTTTGCGACAGCCTGAATCCGACCGACGATCTGTACAAGGACGCCGATGCGGCGATGTACCGGGTGAAGGGACACGGGAAGAACGGATACGCGTTTTTTGAAGATCCCGCAGCCGATCCGGCTGACCTTGATTGATTCCGCATACAGGAGGGAAAAGGAATGCTGACCATAGAATCTCTGCGCGCTTACGGTGCAAACACCGAAGAAGGTCTTGCGCGTTGTCTCAACAACGAAGCGTTTTATCTGCGCCTTGTACGGATGGGCGCACAGGACAGGAACTTCATGCTTTTGGAGGAAGCGCTGGACGGCGGTAACACGAAAGCCGCGTTTGAAGCGGCGCATGCGCTGAAAGGTGTGATGGCAAACCTTTCGCTGACGCCGATTCTTGAGCCGGTCGCCCAAATCACGGAGCTTTTGCGGCACGAAGCCGACGCCGAATATCTGCCGTATCGGACGCTGATCAGGGAGCGAAAAGAAGAGCTGATCAGACTCATAGAAAGCTGAATTGCAACGGAAACAAAAAAGAAGCGGCTCTGAAGAGCTGTTCTCAAAAGGGTGTTTTTCAAACCGGTACACGTTTCGACCCTCCCTTGTCAGGGAGGGTGGCTCGCGAAGCGAGACGGGAGGGTAGTTTCCTGACTACCCCTCAGTCTCGGCAAG
>JAEEGI010011891.1_pt1 | contig 18691 bp, 13 predicted proteins | sample 8958751 | NCBI WGS metagenome assembly JAEEGI01 (sample SAMN16246545, study PRJNA631951) | gut metagenome | biome: gut microbiome; feature: rumen; material: KS-attached | host: Bos | place: Iran: Karaj | collected 2018-10 | reverse complement strand
CGGGAGCGTTTACGTCAAGGACTTCGGGAATACGAAGTGTGCGAATTTCAGCATGGCGACAAACTATGCCTTTAAGGACAGGGACGGTTGTCCCGTCATAGAGACAACATGGCATCGAGTCATAGCATGGCAGGAACAGTGTCCCGACATGGACATCATCCAGAAAGGAGCACAGCTCCATGTCCAGGGAAGGCTCCGTATGCGGCGATACGTCGATGCTGAAGGAAAGGACAGGGATTATGTCGAGGTCTTTGCAAGCAAGATTGAAGCGATATGAAGTCATATACGTTCAACGGTGTCAGGGTACTCCTCCGAAGGGAAGAGTACCTTAACGGCACCGTCGCCGTCCTCATGGTTACGGAGGATGGTGAATACTATGCGGATGTGACGGTCAACCTCAATCATCCGATGCAGTCAAGCCAGCTTGCCTTCTTGGATGAGAACAACCTTCCCGGTATCGGGGAATGGCTCACAGCGAACAACCTGGGGATCTTCATGGGTGTAAAGGCATGTTCGGGATTCTGCGTATATCCGCTTTACATGCTGTTCCAGCCTTTGTAAATCGTTTAATTCTACATATCTTTGTGTCTGTCAGAGGCTGGTCAACGAACACCTCTGGCAGACATATTTGATTATCATATTAAGTTTTCGAAATGAAAAGAATTCTAGTATCGGTTGTCGTTTCTTGTGTTTTGCTTGTTTCCTGCGAAAAGGAGACTTCTCTCAAAGAAGTGGATGATGTCTGTTCGACGATGGAAGATTCCAATTTTATTAAGTACTGCTATGATTACTTTGATGTTGATCACGACGGGAAGGTTTCCATGCAAGAAGCAGCTGCAGTCTCCGAGCCAATAATTGTTGATCGTAAATCCATCAAGTCATTGAAAGGAATTGAGTACTTTTCTGCACTGACGTCTCTGCACTGCGATTACAATCAGTTAACTACTCTGGACGTATCCAAGAATACCGCCCTGATGTATCTGCAATTCGAAAACAATCAATTGACTTCTCTGGATGTATCCAAGAATACAGCATTGGTGTATTTGGATTGTTGGAAAAACAAGATGTCTTCCCTGGATATTTCCAAGAACACGGCACTGACTTCTTTGTTGTGCAGTTACAACGACTTAACTACTCTGGATATATCAAAGAACACTGCACTGACGAAGCTCTGGTGCAGAAATAATCAGTTTACTTCTCTGGATGTATCAAAGAACACTGCACTTACGATTGTTGATTGTAGTGAGAACAAGTTAACTTCTTTGGATTTTTCCAAGAACATTGGACTGACTAAAGTATTCTGTGGTGATAATCAGTTAACTTCTCTGAATGTGTCAAAGAATACTGCATTGACGTCTTTGTCGTGCGGTAATAATCAGTTAACTTCTTTGGATGTTTCCAATAATACTGGACTGACGACTCTGTGGTGCATAAATAATCAGTTGACTTCTCTGGATGTATCAAAGAATACTGCACTTACGGTTTGTGATTGTGGAAATCAGAAGGAGACCATTACTGTTTATTACTCAAACGGCCAGCCTATTGATGATTGGAAATCGAGAAGTGAAAATGTAAATGTAAACTGGGTACTAAAATTGTAAGCGGCTAAACTAAATAGAGTATCTGGTAAAGCGAGGGCAAATCCTCACATTTACATCCCTCTCGTTAATCGGGAGGGGATTTTTATTTTTGCCTTTAAACCAAACAGCACACTTTTGACAATTTCAATCAAAAGCACCCACAGATCTCTCCGCCACCGTCCCATTCTTGTAAACCACAAACCCTTTCTTGCCGGAGACTGTTATTCCCCAGTACTCGCAGCCAGGTTGCTTACCTGCTTGCTTGGCTTTCTTCAAGGTTTCCTCAAGTGTTTGGCAGTAATGAGTGATCATGGCAGCGAAGATAAATGGAGGATGTGCCAAAGTGTGGGAGAAAGTGAGTAACTTTACACCAAATAATTATGCAAGAAATCAATACCTTTGCGTTTAGATATAGAAAAGAATAGTTATAATATGAATAGACTTACCTTTATCGTTGCAAGAGTTGCAATAATCCTTATTGTTTGTTCATTGGCCTCGTGCACAAAAGCACCTTTGAATGAAACGGAGGGTTCTTACTTTCTCCATGAGAATACGCGTGTGGAATTTGAAGATAAGGGATATATGATTAAGGACCTTGAAGGGAATATTTCTATCGCTTGTTTTAGCGGGCCAAAGGTTATTGGAGAAGAAAGAGATTGTATCAACATTCTCGTACCAAAAGACCGTTATACGCTTAAAAACAATCGATTGACTTTTCGCAGTTCCTTCGATTCCAAAATCAGATTCTTCACCAAATTCTACGAATACAGCGGGCATGCAATAGTATATCACCACTTTCAGCAGAATACGAGAGTACATATCAGTGGAGCGATATCCAATGACACTTCGAATGATATGTTCCAAGAAGGCAATGTTTATCCCTGTCCATTTTCAATATCATTCACTCTGGAAGACGGAACCTCCATTCGTCTTCAAATGAATACCATAACTATAACTGATGAGATGACATTGATTGAAGGGTGGCTTTAATATAAAGATTAAAGTTATATGGAGAGACAAGTCCCTATTCTTAATGGCAACGGATTTATTGATATTCAAAGTATTCCACAGCTAATTTGCCCTTCATGCGGTAAGATAATTACAGTTATCCTTCTCTCCGCATTCGATGATCCTTTAGATGGAAAACGCTTATTTATAGGTTATTTCAGTTGTTGTGGAGTCTGGTCCGTCATTTCTTGTAATCAAACTGGTAAAAAGGTGGATATATTCGCCTCTTGGCAAATAGATCCTTATTATCCCTTACCCCATAAATATTTCTCCTCTACCATCAACAGGATTAGTCCACAGTTTGAAACCATCTATAATGAAGCTCTAACCGCTCAAAAGTTGAAATTGCTTAGTATCTGTGGAGCGGGATATCGAAAAGCATTAGAGTTCCTCGTATACGACTATGCAATTTATAAAGATCCGGATAAAGCAGCTGAGATTGAAAAAACAGGAACTTTCGCTAACCTTATTTCAACCTATATCAAGGAAGATTATCTGTTTGCTCATGTAAATGCAGCTGCATGGGTAGGAAATGAGGAGATTCACTATTATCGAAAACACCCTGATTTGGATTATAAAGATTTGATACAGTTTATAAATGACGTCATTGGAGTCATTGAGTTAAATGAAAGGCTAGAAGAGAAAAAGAAAGTAATGCCAGACATAGAGAAAAAGCTGGAAGAGAAGCACCTAAGAGAGTTTAAGGAAGAACTTAAAACACAGCAGAAACAGGTACAGGGACAGAATCTATCAGACTGTTCATCTGAATAAATCAACCTTGATTTGTACAAAACAGGTTCGATTCTTACCTGTTTTCCAGCAAAATAGGTTTGAACAAACCTGTAATCCTGCAAAATCAGGTTGAAATAAACCTAAACTCATAAAAATTATCGAGGAAATAATCGTATATTTGATGTACGCAAAGAGAAATGTGACATATTTGCGACCAAATAATAAACACTCTGAGGAAGTGCTTGATAACGAGTAGGTTTTGTCTTGGGTTCGAATCCCAACGGAATCACCTGGAACAACTCCAACCGCCTCAGGGAAGCCACCGGGGCGGTTTCGTTTTTTATAACCCCTTTTCTCGCTTAAGGGTCCATCCGGGCGCACCCTTGAGCACGATTTCGGCCTTTTTCTCGCTTAAGGGTCCATCCGGGCGCACCCTTGAGCACGGTTGCACCCGTATTCCTTCAATTCAGGTTTGATTCCTCTTCATTTCTCATATAATCAGGTCGAAACGTACTCGATTTAGTTGTTTTCAGAGTATTCTGTATCTTTGTAATGCAACAAAGGCCTTTGCAGTACAATGAACAGACGCATTACTCTTCTTTTACTCATCATTTTACCTGCATTCTTCTCCTGTACTGAGAAAGAACAGGAGATACGGGTTGAATCAGTAACCATCAGTATGCCTTCCGCGGAATTGGAGATCGGAAAGACCTTGCAGCTCAGCGCCACGGTCACACCTACGGGTGCGACCAACAAGGATATCACCTGGTCGAGCTCCAACCCTTCCGTGGCATCAATCAGTGCTGCCGGACTGGTTACGGCTCTGAGTGAGGGAACTACCACGATTACAGCGGCTGCGGATGGGAAGAAAGGAGAATGCAAAGTGTCTGTCGTGAAGGCGGCAATAGCGGTCACCGAAGTCAAACTTGACAAGACGGAACTGACTCTATACGAAGGCGAAGAAGAGACGTTGACCACCACTGTCCTGCCTGATGACGCGACTGACAAGACGATTGTCTGGACTTCATCCGACAACTCCATCGCAACTGTTGAATCCGGCAAGGTCAAGGCGGTCAAGAAGGGCGAGGCTACGATTACGGCCAAGGCAGGAGATAAGACGGCGAAGGCCAAGATAGTTGTCCTGACTCCGATATCCGGAATATCCCTGAACAAAGACAAATTGACGTTGTATATTGGAGAGACTGAAACCCTGACGGCAACTCTCACCCCTGCAGAAGCGACCTTGAAGGATCCGATATCCTGGACTTCCTCGGATGAAGCTGTGGCAACCATTGCGGATGGTAAGATCACGGCTGTAGGGAAAGGGACAGCAAAGATAACCGCTACGGCATATGGGAAATCTGCTTCATGTGACATCGAGGTGCTGAGGCCTGTTACTGGAATCAGCCTGAACAAGACGACTCTTGAAATACCACTTGAAAAAACGGAGACATTGACCGCCTCCATCATTCCGGCTGATGCTACACCACGTGGAGAGATCACCTGGTTGAGTTCAGACACCCAGATCGCAACTGTGGATGCAGGAAAGGTAACCGCACTAAGCATGGGAAGCACTACGGTCACTGCATCCCTCGAAGGATTCAAGGCTGAGTGTAATGTCACCGTGAAGGGAATGGAGTATGGGAAGATTGCGATTACCGCTGTCAGACCAGTTGATATTTTGCCTGTCATAGGACAGGTGCTGGCAATTAACGGTGATCCGAATGTTTATGACAATTTTGAACGACTCCGACTGGCAGAAGCAACGAGAATCAGGGACATGATGTGGGAATATGGGGCAGGAGATATTTCTAAAGAGGAATACAGAAAACTGATGGGAAGACTGAATACGGGGATGACCCATGAGTTCCCGTTAGGATATGATTATGAGTATTGGGGGCCAACAAACTATTATAGTACTCCTTCTAATCATGCGCATTGTGAATGGTTTATCTTAAGTACATTGGTTCCATATACGAACATGGTCATTCCTTTCATAAGTTCTAGTGGAGAGCGGCAAATGCTCGAATATGTTAGAGCAAATCCGAATACGATCAATATTTTTGGGCAATCGTCAAGCGAAGCCGATATTCTGACGAAAGAACAGTATGACCATATATTCCGTGATATCCATGGTATTGAGGGTGGATGCTTTGAACTCTATGAAAGCAAAAACTATATCCATTTCGCGGCCGGGACAAACATTAAGTACAAGAACCCCGGTACCGAGGATCAACAACCATGGTTGATTAAGATATACAATGGAGATTACGAAGCCGATGAGAAAGGTGAATATTCGGTTTGCTCAATGGCAAACTCTGATAAAAACACCCGTCCGGGTTCTCATCTATTAGTTACCATCGCTACGGATAAATCCGGGCACATCCACGTCGATGAAAAACCGATTACTGGTACCAAGTTCCCTGTTGGCTTCGCCGATAATGTTCTATTCGCCGGACGCCCGTTCCCGTATCACTCATTAACCTCAGGTGAGATTCTTGCCTCTTATTCGAAACCAAACACATCGTTCCCCAATTATGTCAATGTTGCGTTGATGGACATCTGCTTCCAGCTTTATGCGGAGGTGAAAGACGTGGACGAACTACTGGAGATGGTCCGATCAACAGCCTTGACCGATTACGTTAGTTTTGGAGGCAAAACCCAGCCTCTGATACTTATCAATCATGCAGGGTTTATCAAAAAGTACCTGATGCCTAAAGAAACGCAGATTACAATTGGCATGGGAGAAACCCTCTCCCTCGAAAAAGGCTACTACAAAGGCGTCCTCTTCAGCATTCCCGGCGCCGAAGTCAAGGTCAATGGCGAATGGATTGCCTTCGATAACAAGAACAAGGAAGTCATCCTAAGCCAGAATCCTATGAACCTGGAATGGCGGCTCAACGGCAATCTTATCAAGAAATACGGCTACGCCCCCGGACAGACGGTTGAAGGACAGATTCTCACTGTAGATGATAAATGGGGCGGCCTGAGGCTGGAGGTTCCGATGACCGTACGAGTAAGGTGATGACACAAAAAAGGAGGATGACCAAAAAGCTTTTTGGTCATCCTCATCAGAGAATCAAGAGGGAAACTACTCCGTTACTTTGGTCATCGTGGCAGGAATCGCCGTGTCAGTACCGGTCCACGATACACCGCTACGGCTTCCGTCCGCCTTCGTGTAACGGCCATACCAGCGGATGCAGTGGAACGTTGCCGGAGCACCGCCGGAGGTAACAGTTCCAGGAGTAATGGTTGCTGTCTTGTAGTCCTCGGACATAGTAGCACGGCAGATGACAATCCCGATACCGGAACTGTAGTATGTCTTGCCTGCGACATTCGTATACTGTCCGCTAAGCAAGCCGTTCATCTTTCCGTAGGTAGAATTATTCCAGGTAACGGCCGTGTTCTCATAGACCTTGAAGACCAGTTCTCCTGTCTCTGCATCATAGTCCACAACCGCGACCAAGGCACCGCTGGCAAAGGTGGTCGCATCCATTCCGCCGAAGCCGGAGACCTTGACAGTCTTTTCATTCTCCCCGGCTTCGATGACCCAGGTGTCCACTTCAGAGCCGCGAGGCACGTTCCAGCTGCCTGTCCACTTGTAATACTTCGGCTGACGGTCGTCGATGGAAAGATCGACATACCCCCATCTGCCAGTTACATAACCGTTGTCACCGTATCCGACGAAGATGGCATAAGCATCAGACTGGAAATCCAGATCGTAGATCTTTTCCGTCAGGCTCCCGGAGGAAAGGCCTTCGGCGAATGACGCAATCTGGCCGCTTTCAACCTTGGCCATAATCTCATTCTTCTTCTCGACAGCGACGACGGAGAAAGCATAATCCGCCACATCCGTCACCTTGGACTTGTCGACAACTGCCCAGACGAATTTCTCGGCTGGATTGGTAGCCTGCATCGAGATGACGTCGAATTGTTTAGGATGCTCGTATCCACCGTCGACGACGGTAGCTGTCCAGCCGTCCTGTACAAGGATCGTTTCCGGATACTGGAGGACGTTGAACGTCCCGGAATGACCGCCGATCGTATAGTTTACGACACCGGTACGGGTCCCCGCTTCCGTATTCTTATCGATCGTGATCTTGACGACCTGGAGTTCCTCATCGATTGCGATATGGATCCAGCTTTCATTTGCAACCATGCTGACCGGAAGATTGGAGACGTATTTGAATTCCTTTACAGAACCCTCGGCCGGAGAGGTGACATCAGTCATATCCAGACCGCCGATTACCTCGCCGAACTGCTGGGCCGTCAAGGAAATCGTCTCCTGGCCGGATTTGATGGTAATCTTGGCATACCGGCTTTCCTTACCTGTCCATTCCGGGACCGTTACGGTAATGGTCATCCCGTTGGCGGTTACGTTGCACCAAGGACGGTCTGCAGAGGCCGACACGGGAGATTCCGCTTCGACGACAACTTCTCCGGAACCACCCTGTGGCTGGAAAATAAGATTCTGGCTTACGACAGTGATGTTGTCGTGGATCTCGTAAGTGATCTTTTCCTCCTGGCAGGCGACCGCCAGCAAGGCGGCCACTGCCAATAAGATATATAAATACTTTTTCATAGGCTTCATTTATTGACGAACGAATGAAGTGATGTACTTGAGGGTATGATCCCCGTTCTTCCAGAACCAGCCATCCGTGACATAACCGACACGGTCGGAGGTGGAATACGATCTCCTGGTCAGGAAATACAGAGCGAAGGAGTCGGTTCCCCTGGCCCATTTCCCGTTATCCGACATGGTAATGGTTGAAACGCCGTTGATGTCGGAAAGCACTCCCTTCATACCGTAGGTTTGAGAGAATGAGTAGTATCCGGTGGCAATGGAGCGGCATCCCATCAGGACATAGTTGCCCGATTCGGGATCCTCCGCGACATGCTGGGTCCGGATGGAAATCGTTCCCGTTCCGAGGTCATACTCCGCGAGTACGTCGAATTTATCGTGCAGGCCGCCGATCAGAATCGATTCCCCAGCGACATTCTCCTTGAATTGCACGCCGGAAAGTGTTGCCCCATTGTTGAAATTGAGTGTCCAGGTTCCAAGGAAGGAAGAATAGGAACTCCATCCTTCCGGAAGCGATCCCTGCAGGACGAAATCCGGGTACTCCGTGGAAGTCAGCGTCGCTTTGTCCCTGTCGAACTTGAACGAAGAGAACGTGTTGTCTCCTATCTTCACGTCCTTGTAGAAACGGATTCCTTCCGGAGTGAAATTGTAGGCGACGGTCTTGGCGTTCTCCTCATCCCCGTTCAGCGTAATCGTAGCCTGACGGGCTTTCAGGTCGAGAGTGATGTGTGCAGGCTGGCCATTGAAAGACCCGTCGAAGGCACTCATAAAGACCAGTTTGCTCGTCTCAGCGGTCTTGGAAACATACTCTTCTGGAGAAACGGTAAGAGGATACATCTTGTAATAGTTCAGGGAGCGTTTCCCCTTCAGGATGATCTCCTCAGGGGTGTGCTTGAGGACGAGGAACTCGAAATCTCCCTTGTACGCCTGGTAATTGCCGCTCTCCCCGTAAAGGTTATTGCTTGATCCGGAAGGAGTGGCGAAATAGTGCAGGCTGGTATTGAACGAGTCGAAAGCGAGGACGGGTCCGTCATCGTTAGTCAGCTTATAGAGGGATGTGTCGGAACCGGTAAGCTTTTCATTCCAAGCCGTGACCTGGGAATCGGTAAAGGTCATCGTAAGGACATAGCCTCCGATGCCTTGGGTGCCGGCATTGTAACCAGCGCCGCCGTTCGGATAGTAATACATGACCCATCCCTGGCTGGAACCGGTCAGAACGTTCCGGATGTCGACCAGGGTCTCAGCCATTCTAAGGGAAGAAGACTTCTCGAAGAGGTCATCCTCCTGGTACAGGCAGGAGACGAGGGACATCGAAGCCACGACCGTTATCAAAACGTATGATAATATTCTTTTCATATCTCTTATTCCTTAATTGATGGTTAAAGAGGTAAGGTCGACCTGTCCGGCGGCCACTTCATCCTGACGCCTCAGGATGGTCGCCCTCAACTGGTCGATGTTGATATCGTAAGTACCTAGCATATAAGACTTGACGAGATCCAGTTTCGCTGTGATCAGCGAAGCGGCATCACCTGCGTCCGCCATCCAGCTATCCCACTGCTCCTGAGTATTCGTCACGTAGATGGACAGCATCTCAGCGAAATCTTCACCGTCGGAATGCTGGGCATAGGAAGAGATGAAACCTCTCTGCATATAACCGGAATTGTACGGTGCATTGCTCCAGTCGTTGTAGACATAGTCGTTCGGCGTAATCTGGCTGAACTCGACCGGGAAATCCTTGGTCTGGTTCAGGATGTGCGTGAACTCGTGATGGATCGTCTTGATATAGTAGTGGTTCAAGCCTCGGGCGATATCGTAGCTGGAACTGTAGGTTCCGTCCAGCACCTTTGGAATCCAGTTGACCCCCGTGAGGAGGATCTTCTTTCCACCTTCAGCAGTACCCAGGATCATCGTACCGTTGTTGTTGTACTCCCATTCCCCGATGATGAAGAACATCTTCGGGAAGTATTGGCGGGTGAAATTCACGCCTGCTACCTCGTCATACGAATCGATGCAGAGATACTTAACGATATGGGCCATGATGATGGCACAGTCGTAAGAGGCAGGAATCGTGTAGTAAGTACGGTTCGACTCGTCAATCTGGTACCGGTACTTGAAAACTATGTTGTAAGGATTGACGAAATTCGCTTCCAGCCATTTGTCGAAGTCATTCTGGATATAGTCGTCCATCGTGATGATACTGTCCTTGCTGAGGGGTTCATCCTTCCGGCAGGAAGAGAACGCTACGGCGAACAGGGCGGAAACCAGTGCAAAAACTATATATTTTTTCATAATCGTTCCTCCTAGATTTAGTTACGTGGATTCGGCTGAAGACCGGCATCGATACACTCTTGAGGGACCTGGACGGCCTGGCGAGGATCGCGATACTCCATAGTATCCTCGATGCGGTCGATATTGCCGTTGGAATCGCAGAAACGACGGTAGATCGTAATACCGTAGCGCTTTACATCAAACCAGCGTTCACCGTTGCCCCACCTTTCAGCGCGGTGGAAGCGGAGACAAAGCTGCAGCATGCTTTCCTGCACGGAACCTTCAGCGTCAATCGGGAAGGCAGGATGAAGGTGCTTCTTCTGCGTCGGCTTATCCCAGAGGTAGTAGTCCATGCTGTTTTCGAATTCGGTGATACTGGCAGGGGTCATCTTGATTTCCTCTGAAACAGCATAAAAGTTGTTCGCCCAGAGATTCAGGTCTTCACAGGCGGAATCGTACTGCTTGAGCAGGACCTTGGCCTCGGCCCGGAGCAGCAGGGTTTCATCTGCCGTAAAGGCAGGGAATATACCGCGTGCATATCCGGTTCCGGTCACCTGGTTCGTGGTCTGGAACTGGTAGAACACCTTCCAGAGGAGGATATAGCTCAGCGAACCGCTGTTATAACGGCGGGAACGGAATCTGAGATCCGCATTATCCACGCCCGTCCTCTTCCAAGGGAGCGGAGCCAGCAGGTCCTCCGTCAGTGCTATATTGTTCGTGTAAGCATAGTGCTTGTTCGCACCGGAAGAATTGTAGAACGTCGTGCTGCCCAGATTGCTGTAGGCGGAAGTCATCAGGAGGTTGCACTTGTTGTCAGTACTGTTGTACATCGTACGGCCTTCCGTCAGACTCGAAGTATTGTTCTGAAGGGCATCGTAATCCCTCAGGAGGCTCTTCGGGGCGGAGCCCAGGCACTCGTCGGCATACTTGACGGCAAGATCCCATTTATGATAATAGAGGTAGAACTTCGTAGCGAAGGCGCAGGCGGCCTGGCGGGTGAAGTGCCACTTAGGTACATCGTAGGTATCACCGATATACTTCATTCCTTCCTGGATGTCTGCGTCGATCTTCGCATAGACATCCGCCACATTTCCGCGCTCATATTCCGGATTGAGACCTTTCTCAGGGGTTTCCATGTAAGGAATGCCCAGGTCCGTAGAGCTGTGCTGTGGATCGTAATGGAGGCAGAAAACGTTGACGAGGATGAAGTGGGCGTAAGCGCGGCAGATCAGTGCCTCGCCGTAAGCCTCGGCGATTGCTGGGCTGACGTCAGGGCCGCCCATATCCTGAATGGCTTCAAGCGCCTGGTTAGCACACGCGATAACGCTCCAGCTATCAGACCAGATATACCTCGGAGAAGAGTTGTTTGAAAGGGTGTTGTCCTTCCAGTTCCAGAGATCCTGGAAGAATTGCCCCTGGGTACCGGAAACGACCGCAGACATGTTGTCCAGCTGGTCGGACAAATATTCGGTTACCGTCACATACCAGTGGGTAGGATAGGCCGATTTCAGCAAAGCTTTCACCTTTTCTTCCGTATCGATTTCGGTACGGTTATCAGGCATCGTATCCAGGTATTTATCGCAGGAGACCAGGCCCACCAACGCAATTGCTATAGCGAAAATATATTTTTTCATTTTCATAACTTGCTAATTATTAGAGACCTATCTTGAGAGTGAGCGTAAACTGTCTCGGCACCGGGACGGCGACACCGCCGGAATTGAAGAATTCAGGATCCTGGCCGTTGAGTTTCTTGTCGGCATAGAGCAGGCAGAGGTTGGTCGCCTGCAGTTTGAGAGAGAGGTTCGACATCTTCATCTTCTGGACGAAAGATTTCGGAAGGTCGTAAGAAAGTGAAATCTCCTTCAGACGGATGAAGTCACCGCTGGCAATGCGCTCGTCGGAATAGTTGTAGGCGTTGTACGCATAGCTGAGGTTGCTGTAGTTGTAGGACTGCATGCGGGATGCGATGACCGGGATCGTCGTGATATTCTCGTCACCAGGAACCGTCCAGCGGTTCTTGAATTCCCTCGGCATCGAGGTAAGGTCGGAATAGCTGGAACGGAAGACCGGATCGAGGCGGATGACATTCCCGAAGGAACCGGTGACGAACACATTCAGGCGAATGCCCTTCCACTCGATGGTGTTGCCGATGGATCCGACTCCGGTCGGATCGGCAGTGCCCTCATACTTGAGGTACTTGAGCTGTTCCTGGTCGGAAAGCTGGAAGTTGATGCCGGTAACGGTAGTCTCTCCGTCAGGTCCGTAGAAAGTAGGAAGACCTTCCTCGTTCAAGCCGGCAAACGGGATGGAGAATATGGAATGGTTGGTATAACCCTCCATGGCGAAGCCGCTTCCCTTCACGAGGTCGATGACCCGCTTGGAAGTGGTCAGCTTGGTGACCATATTATGTGAGTGCGACCAGATGAAGTTCGTGGTCCACTTGAAACTCTTGGTCCGGATATTCTGGGTCGTGAGGGAAAGCTCATAACCGCCGGAGGTCATGGCTGCTACGTTACCGTATTTGGTGATTTCACCGCCGATACCCATCGTATTCGTGATACCGATGAGGTCGTAGTTGTTACGGTCGTACCAGTCCGCGATGAAGTTGACACGGTTGTCGAAGAAACCGAGTTCGATACCGATGTTGAGCTCATGCTTCTTCTCGAAGGTCAGATCCGGGTTCGCGAGGCTCGAGATGTCGATGGATGTCTCCATGTCACCGACGACCGGACGCCAGATGTTGCGTGCATAATAAACGGCGTTGGAGTTGGTGACCCATGAAGGACCGCTTTCCGCAGTCAGGGAATAGGAAGCCTTGAGGGCGGCGTGGCTCAAAACCGGTTGGAGCGGATGCATCCAGGACTCGTCGGAGATATTCCAACGGGCGGATACGTTCCATGTCGGGAGCCAGCGGGCTGTGCGGGAATGGCCGAGACGGTTGGATCCTTCATAACGCATCGTACCGTTGAGGCTGTACTTGCCCTTGTAGGAATAGTTGGCAGTGCCGAAGAAGGCGGCCCGGCGCTCATGGGTATTGTCCAGAGAGTAATAGTCAGCCGCATTCTCAGCGTCTTTCTTGAAGACCTTGTAGTAGTAGCTCGGGACCTCGCCCATGCTGTACTGCATGCCCCAGCCGCGGAACCAGGTCTCGTGACGGTCATTGGAGTTGACCTCCATACCGCCGTATGCGCTCACCTGGTGCACCTTGGCGAAGGTGTGGTTATAGTTCGCGGCGAGACGGAAGTCCCAACCGTTCATCTTGTTGTCCGTCCTCTGGAAGATACCTCCGTTCGGGAGGACCGATTCAGGCAGGGCGTAACGGATATCCGGATCCGTATACATATAGGAGTTGTTGTCCCGGATCGTCGTCGTATAGGCGGCGCGGTATGCCTGGGCCTGGTTGGAGTTGTCAAGGATGTAGTGCTCACGGGAGCTGCCTGAGAACTTCGAGGCGGCGAGGGCGGAAACTTCAAGGTCGCGGAAGACCTTCCATTTCAGTTCGCCCTGGAACCGGAGGTTCGTTACATCCAGGTCCATGTAGTTGTTCTCCAACTCATAGAGGATGTTGAAAGGAGCGTAGTTACGGGTATAGAACACGTCCGGATCGAGGGTCCTGGAGGTATTCAATGCATAGGAATACGGGTTGATATCGAACGCACGGGTGACCTCGCCGCTGACCACGTTCGTCGTACTTCCCAAGGTTCCCGGAGCACGCTGCTGCCGGTAGGAGGCGTTGGCGATCATATTGAGGGAGAGGTTCGGGAGGATCTTGTACGTGGAATTGATATTCGCCGTATAGCGCCTGACGGAACTCTGGTCGGTCCATCCCTTGTCGTCCATTATCGACATGGAGGCGTAGTAGTTGCCCTTGTCGGTACCGCCGCTCATCGAGATGGAGTGGTTGTGCTGGACATTGTATTTGAAGAGAATGTCGAACCAGTCCGTGTTGCGGTACTCGGCCGCTCTCAGGTAAGCAGCCTTCGCCTCGTTGGTATTGGAGATGGCGAACTGGCCAGTGACAGGATCGAAGGTACCGAGGAGCTCGTACATCTTACCGTAGACGCCGCTCTGGGATGCATTCGCGGTCGAAGCGTAATTCAGCCATCCCTTCTGCTCCAGTTCCTGGTATATACCCATCTGGTCCTGGGAGTTCATGATATTGAAAGTCGAGTAGCTCGGCTTCCGGCGGACTGTATATTCCCCGGTGTAGCTGATGGAGCTGTGTCCGACGCGACCTTTCTTCGTCGTGACGACTATGACGCCCGCCATTGCGCGTGCACCATAGATAGAGGTTGCGGAACCGTCCTTGAGGATGTCGAAGCTCTCGATGTCGTCCGAGTTCAGACCGGCGATCGCCGAGGAGATCAGCGTGTTGGCATCACCCGAGCTGAGGTCTTCCGCATCGATTTCCACGATGTCTTCCATGATGACGCCGTCGACGACCCACAGCGGTTTAGAGGAACCGTAGATCGAGGTGGCGCCGCGGACGCGGATCTTAGGGGCGGTACCGAACGTACCGGAGACGTTCTGTACGGAGACACCGGCGACACGTCCTTCGAGGGATCTCGAAATATCGGCCATACCGCTGATCTTCGTATCTTCGGCGTCCAGTTTGGCGGCGGAACCCGTGAAGATACGCCGGTCGACCTGGGTCATACCCGTGACGACAGCCTGTTCCAACATTTCGGAATCCGGCGACAGGGACACGGTCACGAAGTCCTTCACAGGCACCTTGGCTTCTTCATAGCCCATGAAAGAAATGATGATGTTCTTCGCACCGGAAGGAACCTTGTCGAGGACAAAGTTACCGTCGAGATCTGTTGTCGTACCGATTTTCGGGTAGCCCTCGGCCATGACGAAGGCACCGGTGATCGGCTGGTTGTCATCTGATGCGATGACATGGCCCTTCACCGTCCTCGTCTGCGCCCAGGTTACCCCGCCCCACAAGAGGGCAGCGGCGACACAGATGATCAGTTTTAGATGTTTTGAGTGCATAAGATATTGAAATTATGAATGGTCAGGCATTATTTGATATGCTGGATTTGACAAGATAAGCATTTTCTGCAAAAAAATCAAGCGCTTTTATTTTCTGACTATCTTTGTAGGGAACAAGTGTTTCTATTCATGGCAAAGGACAGTGTTTTCTCTCAGGATATCCTCAGGCAGGAACGAGCATTGAGGCTGGACGGGGCGATGGGTACCCAGATCCAGGGATTCAATCTCACTGAGGAGGATTTCAGGCAAGGGCTTCCTGTTGTCCCCACGCGTGACGTGAAAGGCAACAACGAATGTCTCAACCTGACGCGGCCGGACGTAATCAGATCCATCCACCTCTCTTATGTGGAGGCCGGGGCAGACATCATCGAGACCAACAGCTTCGGCGCCAACACTATGGCCCAGCAGGATTATGGTCTCTCATCCATAGCCGGGGACATGGCCTTCGCTGCCGCACGTCTTGCACGCGAGGCCGCCGATTCTGCTCCCCGCAAGGTCTGGGTGGCCGGGAGCATGGGCCCTGGCTCCAAGTCCCTCTCGTTGGTCGCTGATTTCACACGTCCTGAATGGCGCCCGTGCAGCTTTGATGAAGTTGCGGCCGCCTATGAAGGACAGGCCCGGGCGCTGATAGAAGGCGGAGTCGATCTGATTATCATAGAGACTTGCTTCGATGCACTCAACGCCAAGGCGGCTCTGTATGGTGTTCAGAAAGCCCGGCCGGGATTCCCTGTCATCGTTTCCGTCTCGGTGAGCGGAAGCAGCGGCCGCGTGCTGACCGGACAGAGCCTGGAAGCCTTCTTTACGGCCGTCTCGCATGCTCCGCTCTCCGCTTTCGGACTTAACTGCTCGATGGGCGTGGAAGGACTTGTCCCGCTGGTCCGTTCCCTGGGCTCCTGGTGCCCGGTGCCGCTGGTCTGCTATCCGAACGCCGGCTTGCCGAATGCAAAGGGTGGATATGACGAGAGCCCGGAAGCAATGGCGTGCCACATGGTGGAGATGGATGGAATGGTGAATCTCTACGGTGGCTGCTGCGGAACGTCGCCGGACCATATCCATGCACTGCCCACCCTCCGGTCGCGAGTCGTGCCTTCCTGCGACAAGTCGCTTGTACTGAGCGGACTGGAGATATGGAACATGGGGAACGGGCAGATAAAGGTGGACACGGCGGCCCACGTCGGTAAGTCTGCCGGATTTGCCGGCATGATGGAGAGAGGGGAATATGAAGATGCCCTGTATGCCGTATCCGACCGACTGGCTGCCGATGGAGCCTCTATTCTCGATGTCAACCTGGATGGCCTGCCTGATGCCCCGGCGGCAATGGAACGCTTTATACGCCTGATCCAGAGTGACCCTTCCGTCTCCTCGGCAGCGCTGCTGATCGAATCCACTGACCTGGAGACCTTGACGAACGGCTTGAAGAACGCCCAGGGAAAGAGTCTGGCCGGGCCGCTGGATCCGTGCGGATCCGGTTTCGCCGATAAGGCAGCCACCCTCCGAAGCCTCGGTGCCGCTGTCCTGGTCAATGCTTGCGAAGACCACGCACTGGTGCTTCAGGAACTTGCTGCGGTGGGGATTCCTCCGCAGGATGTTGTATTCGAAGATATGTTAATGTATTCATGATATGAAAAAGATAGCCTTGGTATTATGCGCTTTCCTGGCCGCAGGAGCGCTTTCCTCGGGTTGTTCCGACAAGAAGACGACAGCTGATGTTTCCCTGAAGCTGGATCCGCAGAAGGCGGAGTGGTTCAAAGAAGCCAAGTTCGGGATGTTCATCCACTGGGGCCTGTATTCTATCCTGGAAGGCACGTACAACGGGCACACGTTGCCCGATACCACGCTGCCTCAGGGGAACTCATGGTACGCCGAATGGATCAAACCTCGCCTTGAGGTTCCCGATGACTATTACAACGGCCTTGTGAATGAGTTCAATCCTGTGGGATATGATCCTGAGAGCTGGGTCAGGGAGGCTTCGAATGCTGGGATGAAGTACTTGGTAATCACCGCGAAACATCATGACGGTTTCGCCTTGTGGGATTCCGACGTTTCAGACTTCGATATCACCGCCACTCCTTACAAGAAAGACCTGATCGCTCCGCTTGTGGAGGCATGCAAGAAATATGGCATCAAGTATGGCTTCTATTATTCGCACTGGCAGGATTGGGAAGATCCGGACGGGGCTTTGCCATTCTGGTATCCATGGCGGCCGGACGAGGATTTCGAGAAGTACTGGCAAAGGAAATCCCTTCCGCAGGTGAAGGAGCTTATCGAGAAATTCGATCCGGACCTCCTTTGGTTTGATACCTGGGACGGGGATAACCACATCACCCCGGAACGCAGGGATGAGCTTATCCGTCTGGTAAGGACATACAGCGACAAATGCCTCATCAACGGCCGGATATGCTATACGGATCCCGGGGAGAATATCGATTTCCTCGAGATGCACGACAATTCTTATCCTAAAGAGATGCTCGACAAGCCGTGGCAGACTCCGGCTACCATGCAGAACTCCTGGGCATATCACGGCAAAGACTATAACTGGAAGCCGGCAACCAGGATGCTCCGCTATCTGGTTTACAATATCTCCATGGGAGGCAATTACTTGCTGAATGTCGGTCCCAAGGCGGACGGTACCCTGCCGGTTCCTGCCGTGAGGCGGCTCAGGGAGATGGGGGCGTGGTTGGGTGCCAACGGAGAGGCGGTCTATGGCACTGAACCATCATCGCTGAAAGTGGATGACAAGGATGTGTACTTGACTGAGAAAACGGAAGGGGATGAAAAGAACCTCTATATTTTCATAACGGAGCCGAAACCTTCCGTTACGATTCCTTGCACCCTGTCAAAAGGATGTTGCTCCCTCGAGACGGGACAGCCTCTGGATCTTGAGGCCAATGAGGGAGGTACAGTGATCGGTATCCCTGAAAACTTGTTCAGGGACCGCTCGATAGTTGTCCTGAAGGCAATATTGAATTAGCTAAATACGTAATCATGAAAAAGATCGTCCTTATGGCGGCAACAGCTGCCCTTGCATTCTCCTGTTCCCAGCAGAAGGACCTGAAGGTCCTGGTCCTCTATTATTCTCAGAACGGCTCCACCAAGGCAGTGGCGGAAGAGATTTGCAACCGCCTTGGCGCCGATATCGAAGCCATCGTTCCGGTGACTCCGTTCGACGGAAACTTCCAGGAAACCATCGACCGCTGCCTGAAGGAGAGGGAGGCGGGAGTCCTTCCTGATCTCCAGCCACTGACTTCCGACATCAAGGATTATGATGTCATATTCCTGGGCTATCCGGTATGGTTCGGCACCTATGCTCCTCCTGTCGGAGCCCTTCTCGAAGCAGTGGATTTCAGCGGCAAGAAAGTCGTACCGTTCTGCACCTTCGGCAGCGGCGGGCTTTATTCTAGCGTCAAAGACCTGGTTGAGAAGCAGCCGGGCGCCGAAGTACTCCCTGGTTATGGCGTGAGGGCGGCCAGAATAGACGCTGCACCTGCAGAGGTTGACCGCTTCCTGAAAGAGAACGGCTTCATCG
>JAEEGI010011890.1_pt1 | contig 18692 bp, 11 predicted proteins | sample 8958751 | NCBI WGS metagenome assembly JAEEGI01 (sample SAMN16246545, study PRJNA631951) | gut metagenome | biome: gut microbiome; feature: rumen; material: KS-attached | host: Bos | place: Iran: Karaj | collected 2018-10 | reverse complement strand
CGATGGTTTCCACCAGGGAAACGCCCTCTCGGCCCGACGCGGCCTGGAAGACCTCCAGGTTGCGGAGGGTGAACGGGTCCATCCACACGAACTTGGCCTCGTCGATGCGGCCGAGGGTGGAGATGTTCCGGAGCCCCGCATGCTGCGTCTGCTCGAGATAGACCATCAAGGCCCCGGCGGCGCACAGGCCCAGGGGCATCGTGTCCACGGCGAAGCCTTTGAGGCTGTCCACGCGCAGCTGCCGCTTGAGCTTCTCCACCGCCGCATCATACACGAACGCCCATTCGTCCAGGCTCGTGACATAGTAATCGCCGAAACGGTCCTTGACGCCCCGTTCATAACTCCGGGGAACAACCAGTTCCTTGGGGGAGAGCGAGCCCATCAGCGTGCCGATGTAGTCCAGCGATCCCTGCGCCACCTGGAACTGTCCCGTGGACACGTCCAGGAAGGCCGCGCCGCACTGGTCGCGTTCGAAGGCGAGGCCGCAAAGGTAGTTGTTCTCCTTGACTTCCAGCATGTTCTCGCCGAAGGAGATGCCCGGCGTAACGATTTCCGTCACACCTCGCTTGACCAGTTTCTTCGCGAATTTCGGGTCCTCCAGCTGGTCGCAGATGGCCACTTTGAAGCCGGCCCGCACCAGTTTTGTCAGATAGTTCTCAATGGCATGATGCGGGAAGCCGGCCATCGGGATCGGCCCCTTGTCGCCGTTGGACTTTTTCGTCTGCACGAGGCCCAGTACCCGGGCTGCCGTCACGGCGTCATCCGAGTAGGTTTCGTAGAAGTCACCCACCCGGTACAGCAGCATCGCCTCTGGGTGCTGTGCCTTCACCTCGAAGAACTGCTTGATCAGGGGGGTATCTTCCGCCATCTTCGCCATACGTCTGTCTGCTTTTTCGGAACATACAAAGATACGATTTTTTACTTAACTTTGTAAGCTATGAAACGCGTCCTGGTCATCACCTATTATTGGCCCCCGTCCGGCGGATCGGGGGTCCAGCGCTGGGTGAAGTTTGCGAAGTATCTTCCTCAAGAGGGTTGGCAGCCGGTCATCTATACGCCTGAGAATCCGGAATATACGGCTATCGACCATACCCTGGAGGCGGAAATCCCGTACGAGGCGGAAATCATCCGTCGGCCCATCTCTGAGCCTTACAACATCTACCGCAAGCTGATGGGCAAGGGCGCGTCGACGGACATGAAAACCCTTACGGCCGGAGCCTCCAAGGGCGAGGTTACGGAAATCTCGTCCGGGAAAAAGTCCTTCAAGCAGCGTCTGTCCCTGTGGATCCGCGGCAACCTGTTCGTGCCGGATCCCCGCGTGGGCTGGGTGCGGCCGAGTGTCCGTTTTTTGAAGGAATACCTGGCGGAACATCCTGTCGATGTGATTGTTACGACAGGGCCGCCGCACTCGATGCACCTGATTGGCCAGCGGCTGCACAAGGAGCTGGGGATTCCCTGGATTCCCGATTTCCGCGATCCCTGGAGCCGGATGTACTACCTCAAGCACCTGCCGATGACCCACCGCACCTGGCGTCGGCTCGGGGCCATGGAGCAGTCCGTGCTGGATGAATGCTCCACCGTGCTGGCCGTCACGCCGCTTGTGCAGGAAGAATTCCAGGCGCAGACGAAAACGCCCGTGGCGATGATTACGAACGGTTATGACGGCGGTGATTTCGACCAGCCGGTCGAGCCGGACGGTCTGTTCAACATCGTCCACACCGGACTTTTCGCAGCCGACGGCAATCCGCTGAACCTTTGGAAAGTCCTGGGAATCAAGGCATGGGCCGATGCGGATTTCAAGAAAGCGCTCCGGCTCCGGCTCGTGGGCAAGGTGGACAGCGAGGTGTACGCCGCTATCGAGGAAGCCGGGCTCCGTGACAACGTCGTGGACCTTGGCTACTGTGACCATCTGACGGCCGTGCGTGAGCAGCTCGCCGCATCGGTACTCATCCTTCCGCTTCGCAACGATCCGGAATACCGGCCCATCCTGCCCGGCAAGCTGTTCGAGTATCTCGCTTCGCGGCGGCCGGTCCTCGGCATCGGCCAGGAAGACGGGGCCATGGCCCGTGTCCTTGCTGACACCGGTGCCGGCATTACCGCCGATTGGGACAACCTGGACGCGATGCGGGCATTCATCGACAAAGCCTGGGAGCAGCACAAGGCCGGCGGTGTCCCGCCTGTCGCCGGGGACATCGCCCGTTTCTCCCGCCGCAACCTCACCCGTGAACTCGCCGCCTTGCTGGAGCGGGTCTCCAACGAAAACAAGTAAGACATGGACAAGAAACTGTTGAAGAATATCGGCATCGCCCTCGGAGCCGTCGTTTTGTTCCTCGTGCTGAGCTACGGCTTTGTGCCGCAGGTGCTGCAGGGGAAGATCGTGAACCAGAGCGATATCTCGGGTTATATCGGCATGTCGCACGAGATGTCGGAATGGAATGCCGCGCACCCGGACGACCCTACGTACTGGACGGACGCGATGTTCGGCGGAATGCCTACGACGGCGATTTCCACGCAGAACAGTGGAGATGCCACGCAAGGTATTTATAATCTGTTGCTTACGGGAAAACGGCCTGCAACTTACCTGTTCATCGCCCTGTTGGGCGCGTTCCTGCTCATGCTGTCGCTCGGGATCAGCTGGCCGCTGGCGCTCGGCGGAGCCGTGGCGGTGGCTTTCTGTTCGTACAACTTCCAGATTATCCAGGTGGGGCACAACACCAAGATGCAGGCGATCGCTTTCTTCCCGTGGGTGCTGGCCGCCCTGGTCTATACGTACCGGAGCATCGAATCCAAGAACCGCTGGCTCGCGAAAGTGCTGCTCGGTTCCGTCCTGTTCAGCCTGGCCCTGAGCATGCAGATCAAGGCCAACCATCAGCAGATCACGTATTACCTCGCGATCCTGGTCCTGCTTTACGCGTTGGTGGAGTTCATCGATATCCTCCGGAAACGGAAAGACCGTATCGGCCGGTTCTTCATCGTCTCGGCCCTGTTGCTGGTCGTCGGCGGGGTGGGTATCGCGACCAATGTGAATAAGCTTCTGCCGCTTGCGAAGTACACGCCCAACACGATGCGGGGAGGTACTGAGCTGACGACAGAGGAAGCGACCAAGGGCGGCGGCCTTGACTTGGACTATGCCACGGCGTGGTCCTATGGCTGGCAGGAGCTTCCCAACCTGATGATTCCGAATTTCAACGGAGGCTCCTCGGCCCAACCCGTTGATCCGGCGAAGTCCGAGACCATCCAGCTTCTCCGGCGGGCCGGCCAGTCGAATCTCCGCGAGATTGCCAAGGGACTGCCCCTTTATTGGGGGCCGCAGCCCTTCACGGCCGGGCCGATGTATATGGGGGCCATTACGGTATTCCTGTTCATCCTGGGCCTTTTCCTGTACAAGGGGAAAGAGAAATGGTGGCTCATCGTGGGGACGGTCATTGCCGTCCTGATGGCTGTCGGCAGCCATTTCATGGCATTTACCAAGCTGTGCTTCAATGTCTTGCCGTTGTATAACAAATTCCGGACGGTGTCCATGGCCCTCATTGTCCTGCAGGTGACCCTGCCCGTGCTGGGCTTCCTGACCCTCGACCGGATTGTCAAGGACAGCTATGACCGGAAGGACTTCCTGCGCAAGAGCGGCATCGCTTTCGCCCTGACCGGCGGTCTTTGTCTCCTGTTCGCGCTGATTCCCACGCTGGCGGGCGATTTCACCGCCGCGTCGGACGCCGGCCAGCAGGATATCCTCATCGAGGCCTTCCAGGCCGACCGCATCGCCCTGATGCGGCGGGACGCCCTGGTATCCTTCCTTCTTATTGCCGTCACCTGGGGATTCCTTCTCTGGGCCAGCCTGCCGGCGAAAGCCGAGTCGAAGGCCCCCCGCAAGGTCATCGCCGGCCTCGCCATCTGCGCCCTGGTGGCCGTGAACCTGTTCGCCGTGGGCAAGCGCTACCTCAACGCGGACCATTTCACCACGCCGAAAGACTTCAACAAACCGTTCGCCGAGCGCCCCGTGGACCAGATGATCAAGGCCGACCCCGACCCGTCCTTCCGCGTCCTCGACCTGAGTGTCAATGTGTTCAACTCCTCCGTTCCGTCTTATCACCATAAGAGTGTAGGAGGTTATTCTCCCGCGAAGCTCCAGCGCTACCAGGACCTCATCGACCATTATCTGACGGGAGAGATCAACGCTATTTACGGGTCGATGCAAACGGCCGAAACCATTGACGACGTGGAGGCCGGATTACCGGGAATGCCGGTGCTCAATGCACTGAATACCAGGTATATCATCATCGGCGGAGAGTATGCGCCGGTTTATAACGGGAATGCGCTTGGCAATGCCTGGTTCGTGGACGAGGTCGTTTCCGCCGCAACGCCGGACGAGGAGATCGCCTTCCTGGGGTCCGTGGATCTGCGCCGTCAGGCTGTCATCGGCAAGGATATGCCAGCCGTGACCGCCGCCCCGGCCGATTCCTCCGAAACGATCATCCTTACCTCCTACGCCCCGAACGAACTCCGCTATCATTACGAGACGGCGGCAGACCGCCTCGCCGTGTTCAGCGAAATCTACTATCCGGACGGCTGGAAAGCGGAAGTGGACGGCAAGCCCGTGGATGTCTTGCGGGCCGACTGGACACTCCGCGCGGCGGAACTTCCGGCAGGGGAGCATGACCTCGTCATGCGTTTCGAGCCCGCGTCCTACCGCGTGGGCGCGAACATTTCCCGAGCCTCCTCCATCACCCTGATCCTTCTCCTCCTTCTTTCTATTGCGGGTCTGTTCCTGCCGGCCCGGAAGCAAACAGCGCAATGACCATGAAACGGTTCCTCTTCGTTCTTCTCCTCCTCGCCGCCGGCCTGCCGGTCTCGGCCCAGGGCGTCCGCAAGACGGCGGACGAGTTCAACAAAATGTCCCGCAGCGACACGTCGCTGGTGGAACTGCACGGCGTGGTGAGCCGCATGCGGGGCGACCAGCGCGGAGTTTTCTACCTGAAGGATGAAACGGGCGAGGCTTATGTCTACGGCCTGGTCGACGGCCGTCCAGGATCGAACGTATCCTTCCCGCAGATGGAAATCGTTGTGGGTGATACCCTTACCGTCTACGGCCGGCGCACTGTCTATAACGGCACGACCATCGAGATGGCCGGCGGCCACTTGCTCCGCAAGGCCAACGGTCCCGACCACGCCGCCCAGTTGGAGAAGGCGCGCGGCCTGGATGTCCATCCCACGTTCAAGGGGAAAGGGAAGGAGGCCTTTTCCGCCTGGGTGACCGCCCACCTGAAGTATCCGAAGGAGGCGAAGGCCGCCCATATCGACGGCACCGTTACCGTCCAGTTTGTCGTGGGCAAGAATGGCGGTGTCCAGGAAGTTCAAGTCCTGAAGGGCGTTACACCAGCCCTGGATGCGGAAGCCGTCCGGGTCGTCAAAAGCTCCCCGAAGTGGAAACCCGGCATGAAGGACGGCAAGCCCGTCCGCGTCACCTATACCCTTCCGGTGATCTTCGTCATTCCGGAATAGACGCTATTTCAATCCTTTCTCGATCATCTTCGCCAGGTCCTGCCAGTGGGCCTGGGTGGCATCGTCGGAGGACTTCGCCTTGGAGGCTTTCTTCTGGAGCTCGGTGAGTTTCCCGAGGAGCAGCGTCCGGGCGTCGGTGCCTTCGGCGGCCTTGCTGCCCACGACTTCCAGGGCGGCCGTCACGAACTGGCGCTGGAGATAGCGGCGCCAGCTGTCGGTCGCACGGCCCTTGTAGAGTTCCTCGAACACCATGCCGGTCAGGTCGTCCAGGTATTCCGCAGGCGCATAGTTGCCGGAGCCATAGTCCGCGAACTGGCCCATGCGCTCGAGCTTCTGGACGTTCAGGAGGTTGGTGGCGCTGACCGCGCTCTTCACGTACGGATAAAGCTGGCTGTCCGGGCGGTCGGTGATGTTGAAGATGTAAGGGACGTCCACCAGCCAGGAAGGCTTGCGGAACAGGTTGTCATTCAGCCAGTTCAGGGCGCGCTTCTGGCGGTCTTTCGGGACGGGGGCGTACTTGACGGCGTCCGGCTGTTCGATACTGTGGTTGGTGACGAAACGGCCGCCGATGTTGGCCGCCACATGGCCGACATACCGGTTGTACTGGCCGAGCAGGGCCTTGTACATCCGGGACAGGTTGTCGTACTGGTCGGCTTCCTCCGCATTCCATTCGGGCAGCTGCCCGATGATGCGCCGGAGATTCTGCAGTCCGTAATTGCTCGCGGCGACGGCGTCATCGCCCAGGTCCTCGCGCTGGGCACGCGGGTCGGAGTCGGAGCCCTCGCCACCGAACCAGAGTTCGGGCTGGGCAGCCAGCCGCTTGATTATCACCTTGTTCCAGTACAAGTGGTCTTCCTTCGGAGTCTTGAAGTCCGTGGGTGTGTAACCGTATTCGATGGCCCACTTGTCATAGGTGTTGATGCGGGGATACAGGCCGGCCTTGCCGATTCCGTCCTCCGGCTGTGCCACGTAGTTGAAGCGGGCATAGTCCATGATGCTCACCGTATGGCCGTGCTCTTCCACCCAAGCCTTGTCGCGGAGTTTCTCCACGGGAGTGAAGCTGCTGGAGCCCATGTTGTGCCGCAGGCCCAACGTATGTCCGACTTCGTGCGAAGAGACGAAGCGGATGAGGTCGCCCATCAGTTTATCGTCATATTTCATCTTGCGGGCGCGCGGGTCCACGGCGCCGGCCTGCACCTGGTACCAGTCGTGGACCAGGGTCATCACATTGTGGTACCAGCCGATGTGGCTCTCCAGGATTTCGCCGGAACGCGGGTCGTGGACATTGGGTCCGTAGGCATTTGCCGTCGAGGAGGCCAGATAGCGGATGACGGAGAAACGGGCATCCTCCATGCTCATGTCCGGGTTGTCCTCGGGCCACTCCTCGGCGCGGATGGCGTTCTTCCAGCCCGCCTGCTCGAAGGCCTTCTGCCAGTCGTTCACGCCGGCGATGAGGTACGGCCGCCACTGTTTCGGAGTCGCCGGGTCGATGTAATAGACGATAGGCTTTATCGGTTCCACAAGCTCGCCGCGCTTTTGCTTTTCCACGTCCTCCGGACGGGCCTCCAGGCGCCAGCGGGTGATGAAACGGATGCGCTCAACAGCCTGCTGTTCGTCCGAGAACTCCGTGTAACCATCGGCAAAGTAACCCACGCGGGAATCAAACCAGCGGGGTTGCATGGGCTTTTCAGGCAGGAGGATCATGGAAGTGTTGAGCACCAGCGTGACGACGCCGGCCTGGAGGCCCGCCGCCAGCGTATTGGCACGGGCGGCAGGACCCGGCGCGGTGGGCGCGGGCGCGTTGTAAGTGAATGTCTTGGTAGTGGTAACCTCCGTGTTGATGGGATAGGTGCGGATGCTCTGGATGAAGCTGGCATCGCCCTTGATGCCGCCCAGGTTGTAGGCGCGCTTGGCGGCGGCGGACAGGGTGAACGGCTGGGTGTCGCCCTCGAACAGGGAGGTCACCTTCACGCGCGTGCAACCGGGGGAGGCTGCTTTCTCGGGCTTCAGCGAGGCGACGATCGGATTCTCGGAACTGGCAGCGACGGCGAGACCGATCTCATCGCCCTCTTCGGCATGGATGACGTTCGGGTCGATGCGGAGGAGCAGGTTGCCGTTGACGGCTTTCTCCCAGTAGATCATGCGGTTGCTGACCATCTCACCGCCGTACTCGGAGGCGCCCTGGGTATGTTTCACGAAACGCGTCACCGCGAGGATCCGGCGGCCGAGAAGGCTGTCCGGAATATCGAAATACCAGTCTTTCTCATGCTGGGACACGCCGAAAAGGCCGGCGGTGACCTTCAGCTCGGGCGCGGGCTTCTCCGGTTCCGTTTTCGTTTCCGCTTCGGTCTTCTTCTCCGACCGGGAAGCCGGGCGCTGCGCATATGCAGCGGTAGCCGTGGTCACCATCAGCGCCACGGCGGCAAGGAGGATCTGTTTCATCGGTAGAGGTATGTTCGTTTTATTTGGTTCCGAAGATCCGGTCGCCGGCATCGCCCAGTCCGGGGACGATGTAGGCGTTCTCGTTGAGATGGTCGTCCACCGCGGCGAGGTAGATGTCCACGTCCGGATGCTCGGCCTGGACCTTGGCGATCCCTTCCGGGGCACCGACCAGGCACATCAGGCGGATGCTCGTGCAGCCCCGCTCCTTGAGCATCGTGAGGGCGTCGCAGGCGCTGCCGCCGGTGGCGAGCATCGGGTCGGTCACGATGACCATGCGCTCCTGGATGTCTTCCGGCAGCTTGCAGTAATAGACCACGGGCTTGTGGGTCTCCTCGTTCCGGTACAGGCCGATATGGCCCACCTTGGCGACGGGAACCAGCTCATGCAGGCCTTCGACCATGCCCATTCCGGCGCGGAGGATCGGGACGATGGCGAGCTTGCGTCCGGAGACTTTCTTCGCCTTCATCGGACAGATGGGGGTTTCGATGTCGACGTCTTCGAGCGGGATATCCCGGGTGACTTCATAGCCCATCAGCAGGGCGATTTCCCGGAGCAGTTCGCGGAAGTCCTTGGATCCGGTGTTCTTGTCCCGCATGATCGTCAGCTTGTGCTGGATCATCGGGTGGTCGATAACGTGCAATTGGCTCATAGTCGTGGTTGAATGGTTTTCCGGAATACAAAGATAATGAATCGCCGCCGAAAAAGCACCCGGTCTCCCATTTATTTTGTATCTTTGGGCTATCGGCCTGTAAAAAGCATCAACATCATGGCATTACGATCGACCAAAGAAGAGAAAATGTACCTGCGGATCCGGAACCTTTGCGGGCTTCTGGGCGTCATCCTCCCCTGGCTGGCCCTGTTTTCCGCCGGGATCGCTGAGCGTCATAACAGCGAGTGGTGGTGGAGCATTTCCGCCACCTATTATGTGAGTCCCGCCCTGGTGGGGGTCCTGGTTCCCGCCTGCATCGTCCTGATTTCCTACATCGGCTACGACTGGACGGACAACCTGATCACCACCCTTTCCGGCCTTTTCGGCCTGGGTATCGTGCTGTTTCCGTGCGCGGTCAGCTGGAAGGAGCCCGGCACGCCCGTCGGCTTTTTCCAAATCCCGATGGAGGCCTCCAATATCCTCCACACCGTTTTCGCCTGCCTGTTTTTCCTGACCATCGCCCTGAACAGCATCCTCCAGTTCACCAAGCACGGAGCCGTCATGACGGAGCGCAAGATCCTCCGTAACAAAATTTACCGCATCTGCGGCTACGGCATGCTGGGACTGATGGTGGCCTTCGCCGTCGCCAAACTCCTCGGTGCCCCGGGCTGGACGGTGATGGTCGTGGAAATCATCCTCCTGCACCTGTTCGGTTTTGCCTGGCTGGTCAAGGGCGAGGCCTTCCCGTTCCTTAACGATATCGAAGCATGAAAAACAAGAAGAAGATTCTCGGCATCGTCCTGGCGGTGCTCCTGACCGCCCTCCTTGGCGGGTGCCTCTACCTGGACAGCCTGATGCCCATCATCACGGGCTATGCGGCCAAGAACCTTGCCTCGGCCGTCTTCGTTTCCGGGCGGGACCAGGCAGACGTCGAGGCGAAGGACCTGAACTTTTCCTTCATCAAGTTCAACCGCAACAAGGTGGATTACGAAAACCGGACGGTGACCAGCCGTTTCCTCTGGCGCAAATCCACGGCACAATACCGTGACGGATACGGTGTTACGCTGCTCCGTGGCCGGAAGGGCCTGCTTCCGGAGGAGAGCCTGTCCTTCGTGGACACGCTGCCGGCCAAGCCCTTGCCGGCCGGCGATTCCGCCCTTACCGCGCGGCTGGCACCCATTGCTACGGCCCTGGTCCAGGACCAGGCCTATAACGGGACACCTTACGCTTTCGTCGTCCTCCATCAAGGAAAGCTGGTGGCAGAACGTTACCGGCAGGGTTTCTCCCGGGATACCCGGCTCCTGAGCTGGAGCATGGCCAAGAGTTTCACGAACGCGACCATCGGCCTGATGGTTGGGGACGGCCGGTTGGACATCCAGGCTCCGATGGACATCGCCCAGTGGCAGAAAGACGGCCGCAAGGACATTACCCTCAACGATCTGATGCAGATGCAGAGCGGCCTTTCCTGGAACGAGGACTACGGCAGCCGCTCCGACGTGAACCTCATGCTGCACCGGGAAACGGACATGGGCCTGTATGCCCTCTCGAAACCTCTTGAATATGAGCCGGGTACGCATTGGTATTATTCCAGCGGAAACACGAACATCGTGATGCGCTGCCTGCGTGGACAGTTCGACTCCGGCGAGGCTTTCCTCGGCTTTCTGCACGACCGCCTTTTCACCCCGCTGGGCATCCGCGACGCCTGTTTCGAATCCGACCTGAGCGGTACGCCGGTCGGGTCGTCCTACCTGTACCTCAAGGCCTGTGACTACGCCCGTTTCGGCCAGTTGTACCTGGATGACGGCTGTGTCGACGGGAAAAGGATCCTGCCGGAAGGCTGGGTGGAATACTCGACGACACCGGCCGTGGACAGCCAGGGCCGCTATGGCGCCTTCTTCTGGCTGAACCGGGGAGGCGATTATCCCGATGCTCCGGAGGACCTCTTTGAATGCCGGGGCCACGACGGCCAGGAGATTTTCATCATCCCCTCCAAGGAACTGGTGGTGGTTGTCCTGGGTTATTCCCCGAAGCCGGACCACGTCATCGAGTGGAACCGCCTGCTGAAGGATATCCTGGGCGCGCTGTAGGGCCGTCAATGCCCGAAACAGCGGTCCAGCTCTTCCGGCGTGAGGTGAAGCAACTGCTTGAGGAAAGCATTGTTGGCGAATTGTTCCTTCAGGTATGCCTGCCTCCCGTCGGCGTACTTGTGCAGGCCGTCGATCCTGCCGGTCCAGCGTTTATAGTCACCCATCCAGCGCTTGTTGTTCCGTTCCACTTCCGGACCGATCATCTCCGCGAAATGGTCGATGGCCGCATTCACGCGGTCTTTGTTCCAGATGTAAGTCATCTGATATTCAAGCCGTTCGACGAAAAGGGCCCGGAAATCGGGATTCTTCAGCAGCGCCCGGATCAGGTCGGTCTGCCAGAGCGGCTGGGACGTGGGCTTGAGGAAGAGCAGGAACCCGTCGGAGCGGGGGCCGTTCAGGCCCATGTCCACGTCATACAGGATCCAGCGCCACTTGTTGTCCAGGTGGGCTGACTTGAAGCAGCGGACATTGCCGGGATCCTTGTTGTCGAGCCAAATCTCGGCCACGATCCAGTCGGCATAGCTCTGTACGTCCATCCGGTCGCAGACATATTCGTAGTTCTGCGGCTTGGAGAGGTCGTGGCTCCGGACATAGGACAGCAAGGCCCGCCATTCCTTCGCCGACCCGAACTCCGCATCGACATGTCTTTCAACGAGATCCAGGGAGTCGGTCGGAATCTGGTAGTGTTCCTCGAGGAAATGCTCGTTGATCTTCTCCCGGATGTAATACAGTCCGTAATACTGTCCGTTGATGTAGAAGATGGCGGGGCGGGTGGCCATGACGTCTATCAGGCCATCGGCCAGGTAGGAGGCCAGGTCGTCCTTGATCAAGGTTCCATAGGCGTCCTGCCCGCCGGAGCGCATTACGAAGGAATTGTATTCGTCGATGTCCCGGTCGGGGAAAAGCGGGTAGTGGAGCTTGGACGGTCCGTAGGCCGACTTGAACTTGAATTTGAGGCTCTTCTTGGCGTTGATGCGGGAGAACCCTCCGAAAATGGAAGTGCCACAGTCATAGGAAAATCCGATGCCTTCCCGGGGCAGTAGCGAGACATTGGCCTGCCGCCACCATTTTCTCCAGTAATTGGCCTGGATATAAGGATAATTGATTCCCGGGGTTCCGTCCTCTTCGGTCCCGATGGGTTTCAGCCGGTAGGGCCCGTTGGAATAGATGCCGTTCCCCGTGGAGAACAGTCCGCCGGGATCGCTGACCAGGCTGACGACATCCAGCACGTGTCCTTCGTTGATGATGTAGGTGTAGGAACCGACCGGCGATCCGGAGCCGTCTTCCGCATAGGCGATGGCCCGGATGACGGCGGTCTTGGTCAGAAGGAAGGGCTTTTCGTACTTGGGGGATCGGCGGTCGGGAAGGGAGCCGTCCGTCGTATAATGGATTTCCCCCAGGGCGAAGAGTTCCACCTTCAGGGTGTCGATTCCGTCATATTGTCCCGATGCGACCGTGGCTGCCGGAGCGATGCCGGCGGCCTCGTTGGCCCGTCCCGGGGTGATTACCTTGCTGGTGATGAAGGGACAGCCGCGGAGGGAGACCAGGCTTTCCCCTTTCGGCATCCCTACGGGGCCGTATTCCAGGACGATGTTTCCGTCCGGGTCTGACAGATAGAGCCAGTCCTTGCCATTGCCGATAGAGAAGGGAGCCCGGAGTGTGTCCGAGGGGGCGGCATCCTCATAACCTGCATCGCAATACACGGCCAGGTATCCGCCCGGAAGGAGGACGGTCTTGTCGGGGAAGCGGAAAAGGGAGTAGTTCTCCTTGTCGGAAAGACCGAAGCCGGAGAGATCGGCCGGCTTGCCGGTCGGATTGTGGAACTCCACGAAATCCAGGTTTCCGGAGGCGGAGATTTCGCTGAAGACGATTCCGGTCCGGTTGGGTTTCCTGCGCGTGGCCTGGTAAGCCTTCCGGCCCGCTTCGTCGTTGGAATAGCCTGGCGTGAGGTCGTCTTCGGAGCGCTCGTCCATCTCTCCGGCCGCGCCCATTTCCCGGACGATGGACTTGTGTTTCTTGCTCTCGAGCGGGTCCAGGATGTCCACCAGCCGCCCTTCTCCGTCCAGCAGGAAGCAACTGGCTGCCTCCGGGAAGCTCTTGAGGCCGTCCACCAGCCGGTATTCCTTCGGGCCCATCGCGCTGGTGGAGAGATCCTGGTCCTTTCCGTCCACGATCAGCCGGTATCCTCCGAGGCTGACGGTCGTGTCGGCGGGATTGCACAGTTCAAGCCAGCCGTCCAGCACCCGGTATTCCGAAATGAACACCGGAGAAGGTGAAGTCTCCAGGGCATAGGGGTCCGCAGGCACCGCAGGCCGGCAGGCAAGGAGAAGGAAGGGGAGTATACAGGTCAAGGCGCGATTTACCATAAGGGAGGGAGCGTTCATTCCACGAGGATCCGTTGGAGGGTTTCAATCTGCTCCCGCGTGACGTGATGTTTGAGGATAAGGTAGTTCTGGACTTTTTCCGCGAGGGTCGCTCCCTGGAAATTCGTTTTCAGATAATCGATGGAAGGGGCGTAATTATAGGCCCCCGTCGAATTCCGGGTGTGTCTCGCCGTACGGCCGAGCGCCAGGTCGGTGATCTCATAATCCCGGGCCAGGTCGTTTTCACAGACGCCGGCCATGGCGGCCAGCAGGAAGGACAGGACACCTGCCCGGTCCGCCCCGGCAGCACAATGGAAGTACACGTTCAGTCCCCGCTCCAGGCAATGGACGATGGCCGCGATGGGCGGCCCGTACAGGTTTTCGGTCGTGATGGCACCGAAGTCGGAAATCGGGAAATGATAGTATTCGACGCCCTCGCCGAGCATCGAGTTGGTCATGTCGTTGTCGGGATTGTCGTCGAGCAGCAGCAGTTCCTTTTCCGACCGGAGGTCGATTTCGGCCCCGACCCGGAGTTCATCCCGGAGGACGGCGATTCCCTCAGGGACGATCAGCGGACTGCGCTCCTTGCTGCGGATGTGGTCGAAAGCGGCGCCCCGGAACAGACGTCCGTAGCGGAGCGTCCTTCCGTCCTCGGTCCGGAGACCGCCGAAATCCCGGATGTTCGTGACGAAATCGGCCCGGATCATCCGGCGCCGTCCTTTCACGAGGAAGGTTCCCTCTTCGATGGGGAAGAGAAAACTGTCGCTCTTGCCCATCAGGACGTAAGCGTATTCCCGTCCGGGTATCAGATTGTATATATGGCAAGTAAGGGCTTCGGCGGGGAGGGTATGGCTGACGACCGGATCCCCGTGCAACTGCAGGTCATAGATCTCCAGCAGATAGTTCTTCCAGGAGAGGTCCCTTTCCCAGGTGAACGTCACGGGTTGGGGTTTGTCGAACTGGCCATACATCTCAGGGATATACCGGTCGATATGGGTGTAGGTATAGTCCGCGGGATCGTAGTCGGAATCGTCCAGGTAACGGGCGAGAAGTTCGTTCTCGACGGAGACCTCCGGGGGTACGATCTGAGCCGCCGCCTCCGTCGTCAGGAGGAGGAAGCAAAGGCCAAGAACCGGCCAGAGGGGGAAGGCCCGTTTTTTCATGACCGCAAATATACGGATTTTTCTTATCTTTGTCATTATGACAGACGGGCCGATCGCCCTGCAGGAACTTTGTTCCTGGGATAGCGCGGACTATCCCTGCACCGCCGCCAATACCTGTCAGTTGGATTTGAATTGACCATATAGCGAACAACGATGAGAAAACCAGTTTTAGCTTGGATGGGCCTGTCCGCCCTGCTGCTTGCGGCCGCCTGTTCCCCGGGCCGCGAGATGACGAATGGCGACTTGACGGTCTCCCTGGATGAAGGGATGAAAGTACAGCTTTCGGCCACCCTGACCGACCGTTCCCTGACGGCGGAGCCTTCGACTTTCAGCGCCCTTTCCATCGAAGGGGATGCGCCTGTTTTCTCCCTGGTCCGGACGGAGAAGAAAACCGTGACCGACGCTTTCGGAAAGGGGACGGCCCTCGTCTTCCACGGCGAGGCTCCCGCGGCCGGAGGAAAGATCCTCCAGCAGCTCACCTTCACGGCCTATGACCGTTTCCCTTCCACCGTCATCGCCCGGGCGGAATTCACCAACGCCACCGGGGCTCCGATTTCGGTAAATGGCTGGACCATGGACCGTTTCGAAATGGCGGCCGGAACGTCCGACCCCGGCTTCTGGTCCTTCCAGGGACAGTCCACGGAGAATCGGGCCGACTGGATCTTCCCGGTCCGGGAGGGATTCTTCCAGAAGAACTATATGGGCATGAACGGCTCCGACTATGGCGGGGGCACTCCCGTAACCTGCCTCTGGCGCCGGGATGCCGGCCTGGCCGTCGGCCATCTGGAGCCCGTTCCCCAGCGGGTGAGCCTGCCGGTGGAGATGAAGGCGGGCGAATCCAAGGCCACCGTATCCATCGTCAAGGAGTTTGATACGCCGGTGGTGTTGGAAGACGGCGGTTCGCTTGCGACCTGCACGACTTTCTTCCACGTCTTCAAGGGCGACTGCTTCGGTGCCCTCCGCAACTATGCACAACTGCTTGAATGCGTGGGCGTCGTGATGCCGGAGAGCGAGCCGGACGCTTTCGAACCGGCGTGGTGTGCCTGGGGTTATGAGCGCCTGTTCACGATAGACGAGATCATCGGCACCCTTCCGAAGGTGAAGGAACTGGGATTCAAGTGGGCCACCCTGGACGACGGTTACCAGATCGCGGAAGGCGACTGGGACCTCAACACGGACCGCTTCCCCCGCGGGGATGCCGACATGAAGTACATGGTGGACGAAATCCACAAATACGGGCTGAAGGCCGACCTGTGGTGGGCGCCGTTCGCGGCCGATCCCGGCACGAAGTTCCTCGAGGAGCATCCCAACACCCTGATCCTGGACCAGGAAGGAAAGCCACGGGACATCACCTGGTGGGACAGCTGGTACCTCTCTCCCGTGGATGAGGAAGTCCGGGCCGAGACGAAGCGGCTCGTCGAGAAGTTCATCGGAGAATACGGCTACGAAGGTCTCAAGCTGGATGGCCAGTACATGAATGCCGTGCCGCCGGATTACAATCCCGCCCACCATCCGGACGATCCGGAAAAGGTCGTCCGGGAGCTGCCAACCATCTTCAAGCTTATCTACGACACGGCCCGCGGCATCAATCCGCACGCCGTGCTCCAATATTGCCCCTGCGGAGACTGTTTCTCCGTTTACAACCTGCCCTACACCAACAAGACGGTCTCCTCCGACCCGCTGTCCAGCTGGCAGATCCGTACCAAGGGCTATGTCCTCCGTGCCCTGGCGCCCAAGACCGCCTATTACGGCGACCACATCGAGCTTTCCGACGGCGGCAACGATTATCCCACGCAGCTGGGCATCGGTGCCATCCTGGGCACGAAATTCACCTGGCCCAAGGAGAACCCGCGCCTGAAGAAGGGCGAGCCCGGATATCTCCTGACCCCGGAGCGGGAGGCCCTGCTGAAAAACGCCCTGGACATTTTCTATCAGAAAGACCTGGCGCACGGCGAGTATGTTTCCGGCCTGTACGACATCGGCTTCGATTACCCGGAGACCCACGTGATCCGCAAGGACGGCACGCTCAACTATGCTTTCTATACCCACGGGAAGCCGGTTCAGGAAGTGGAGTTGAGAGGCCTGGAAGCCGGCCACCGTTATCAGTTGACCGATTACTACAACCATAAGGACCTCGGTGTCGTCACGGCGGAGGAGAAGACCGTCCTTCCGGTTCCCGTGGACGGTGCCCTGCTGGTCGAAGCGGTTGAAATCCCTTAAACGGCCGGCCATGAACAAGAAGCTTTTCTCCGCAATCCTGGCGCTCGCCTGCGCGGTGCAGCTTTCCGCACAGGACCCCCAGTGGGCCCGGGAAGACGTCCTTTCCGATCCGACACGCTGGGGCGGAACCTTCAGCATGTATCCCGAGGGCCAGCCATTGCCCCCTCGCCCGCCGAAAGGGTATAAGCCATTCTATATCAGTCACATGGGTCGGCACGGCGCCCGCTTTGTCGACGGCTCCAAGTTCTATCCCGGCATGTATGAGCTGTGGAAGACGGCCGACGAGAAAGGGCAGCTTACGCCCGAAGGAAAGAAGTTCTTCGAGGCTTATGCCGAGGTCTACCCCCGCCTGCTGTACCACGAAGGCATCCTGACCCAGAAGGGCCAGCGGCAGCATCGGCAGATCGCCGGCCAGATTTACCGGAACTATCCGGAGGTTTTCAAAGGAAAAACCCGGGCGGAACTGTTGTCGACGGAGTCCTCCCGTGTCATTGTGAGCATGATGTGCTGCGTGGACGAGCTGAACACCCTGGATCCGGACCTGACTTTCCACGTGGATTACGGGCGCTCCTACTATCCGGTCCTGGTGCCGGAAAGCTCTTCCTGTCCGACCTTCGTTCCCCGCGTGCCCTTCCCGGAGGAAACGTTGAAGAAATACGACGATTTCGCTAAGGCCGTCTTCGATGAGGAAGCAGTCCTCGGGAAATGGTTCACATCCACCGAGGGCATCGGCCTGGACCGGGAATCCTTCATGTACAATATGATGCAGCTGGTCTCGGATTTCAGCAACCTCGATTTCGCGGTTCCCGAGGTCCTGACGGAGGCCTTTACTCCGGAAGAGCGTTACGGCATCTGGCGGGTCCAGAACTACAGCGACTACCTGTATACGGCGAAGGCTCCCGGCATCGACATCCGCCGCTGCCTGGAAATGTCCGTCACCGTGAAGGACATTATCGACAAGTTCGAGGAGGACCGGGCGAACGGCGTCGCATTGAGGATGCGCTTTTCGCACGATACGGCCCTGGCCCCGCTCATCTCTTACCTGGGCGTGAACGGGATGGATGCCTCCATCGCGAATCCCTATGACGTGGAAAAGGTCTGGCACAGCTACGACATCCCGATGGCCTGCAACTTCCAGCTGGTCTTCTTCCGCAGCAAAAGGCACCCGGACGAAATCCTCATCCAGGTGCTATTGAACGGTTTCTGCGCCACCCTGCCGCTTCCCGAAGCCGCCCCGGGATTCTACCGTTGGAGCGACTTCAAGGAGAAGTTCGACAAACTGGCGATATAGTCCCTTGACTTGGCTTAACCTGAACTGAAAGCAAACATGAAAGTTGGATTGTTTATCGACACCTGGTATCCGATGGTGGACGGGGTCATCAAAGTCGTGGACAACTATGCCCGCCGGCTGGTGCAGTACTGCGATGTCGTGGTTTTCTGTCCCGAAACCCGGGGTTTCAACCGGGAAGACGACACCCGGATGCCGTATAAGGTGGTGCGTTGCTCGTCGTTCCCGCTCATCAAGAGCGACTACGACGTCCCTACCTCCATGTTGGACCCGAAGTTCGATGCGCAGCTCCTCATGAGCGGCATCGACCTGGTCCATATCCATTCCCCGTTCTCCGTAAGCCTGGCGGGGGTCCTTTATGCCAAGGTCCACAAGCTTCCCGTGGTCGCGACCCTGCATTCGCAGTACCGGCAGGACTTCGAGAAGCCCCTGAAGTTCAAGCCGGCCGTGAACATGGCGATGGACGCCATCATGCGGGTGTTCAACGCCTGCGACGAGTGCTGGGCCGTGAACGGAGGCATCAAGGACCTGTATGTCCACGAATACGGCCTGACCGCCCCCTGCAAGGTGCGGCTCAATGCCACCGACCATATGCCGGTCCTCGATCCGGCCGAATCGGCGCGGATCGTCAACGAGACCTATGGCGTCCCGGCCGATGCCACCGTCTTCCTCTTTGTGGGACGGATCAATTTCATCAAGAACATCGACTTTACGGTCCGGGCCCTGGCGAAGGCCAAGGCAATGGGCCTGAAGAACTTCCGGATGCTGTTCGCCGGCAGGGGGCAGGACGAGGACAAACTCGCCGCCCTGGTCAAGGAGCAGGGCCTGACGGAAGAAGTCGTGATGTGCGGCCTCGTTTCCGGCCGGGAAATGCTGGAGAATCTCTATTCCCGGGCGAAACTCTTCCTGTTCCCCTCGCTGTACGATGCGAATTCGCTGGTGCAGATTGAGGCGGCCTGTCAGGGAACCCCTACTGTTTTC
>JAEEGI010011888.1_pt1 | contig 18694 bp, 10 predicted proteins | sample 8958751 | NCBI WGS metagenome assembly JAEEGI01 (sample SAMN16246545, study PRJNA631951) | gut metagenome | biome: gut microbiome; feature: rumen; material: KS-attached | host: Bos | place: Iran: Karaj | collected 2018-10 | reverse complement strand
TTGCCACCCGCTACTTCTACATCCGCATCTGGGCCGCCCCGGCCACCCTTTCCCTGTTCGCCTTCAAAGGCTGGTTCATCGGGATGCAGGACACGGTCCGGCCGATGGTCTGCGACCTGCTGGTCAATGCCACGAACATCCTCCTGTCCATCGGCCTCGCCTTCGGGTACGCCGGCCTTCCGGAACTCGGTTTCGCGGGCGTCGCCTGGGGCACCCTCATCGCCCAATGGACCGGCTTCCTGTACGCATCCACAGCGGTCTGGCGCAGGTACGGGACCTTCTTCCGGTCTCCCGTTGCGCACAAAAACGACGCAGACTGTACGCAAGTGGAAACGCAAGATTCCCGATGCGGACAAAAACGGCCGGAATTGTTCTCAAGTAAAGACAGTGGCTGGCGCGCATTCTTCGTGCTGAACCGCGACCTCTTCCTCCGGAGCATCTGCATGATCGCCGTGTACATCGGCTTCACGATGATTTCCGCCCGGTACGGGGACATGATGCTGGCCGTCGGGGCCATCCTGATGAAACTCCTGATGATTTTCAGTTATTTCACCGATGGTTTCGCCTATGCCGGGGAGGCGCTCACGGGTCGTTTCATCGGGGAGAAATCCCCGGACGGCGTCCTCTCCACGGTCCGCCAGACTTTTGTCTGGAGCCTGGGCGTGACGATCCTGTTCTTCCTCGTTTACGGCGTGGGCGGCGTGCCGCTCCTGCGCCTGATGACGTCCGATGCGAGCGTCGTGGAAGCGGGCCGCGAATTCATCCCCTGGCTGCTCCTGATGCCCGTCATCGGCTGCCCCGCCTTCACTTGGGACGGAATCTTCACCGGAGCCACCGCGTCAAAGGACCTGCGCAATTCCACGGTGTGGTGCGTCGTGGGATTCTTCGGTGTCTGGTTCCTCGGCATCGGCCTTCTCCACGCCCTCCGGGGGGACATCCCGGAAACCCTCGCCATCCATGTCCTGATGGCCGCCTACTTCACGCACCTGCTGGTCCGCGCCCTCTACCTCACCCTCCGCTGGCGCAAGGCAATCCCCCTCGTCTGACGCCTGATTCGTCGCACGCCCGCACACGCGCTTGTGTTTCCGCGTAAAAAACCGTATATTTGCAGGCTATTATAGATTTTTCTTATGATGACTGCAAAAGAGATTCGACAGAAGTACCTGGAATTCTTCGCTTCCAAAGGACACACCATCGTTCCGAGTGCCCCTATGGTGATCAAGAACGACCCTACGCTGATGTTCACGAATGCGGGAATGAACCAGTTCAAGGATATCTTCCTGGGCAATGCCGCGCCCAAGTTCCCCCGTGCCACCGACAGCCAGAAGTGCCTCCGCGTGAGCGGCAAGCACAATGACCTGGAGGCGGTGGGCCATGACGGCCGCCACCACACCATGTTCGAGATGCTGGGCAACTGGAGTTTCGGGGACTATTTCAAGAACGAGGCCATCGACTGGGCCTGGGAACTGCTCACCGAAGTGTACGGGATTGACAAGACCAAACTCTATGCGACGGTCTTCGAGGGATGCCCCGAAGAAGGCACCGAACTGGACACCGAGGCGCAGCAGGCCTGGCTCCGGCACCTGCCGGCGGACCACGTCCTCACGGGCAACAAGCACGACAATTTCTGGGAAATGGGAGACACGGGTCCCTGCGGCCCCTGCTCGGAGATCCACATCGACCTCCGTCCCGACGAGGAAATCGCCAAGGTTCCCGGCCGGGAACTGGTGAACACGGACAATGACGACGTCATCGAGATCTGGAACCTCGTGTTCATGCAGTACAACCGCAAGGCCGACGGCCATCTGGAGCCGCTGCCCGCCAAGAGCATCGACACCGGCATGGGCTTCGAGCGCCTGTGCATGGTGCTCCAGGGCAAGGAAACCAACTATGACACCGACGTCTTCAGCGGACTCATCGCCAAGTTGGAAGAACTCTCCGGACACAAATACCACGAGAACGGAAAGGTGGACGTCGCGATGCGCGTCTGCGCCGACCACATCCGCGCCATCGCCTTCTCCATCGCCGACGGCCAGTTGCCGTCCAACGTGAAGGCCGGCTACGTGATCCGCCGGATCCTCCGCCGCGCCGTCCGTTACGGCTACACTTTCCTGGGCTTCAACGAGCCGTTCCTCACCCGCCTGGTTCCCCAGTTGGTGGAAGACATGGGCGAGGCCTACCCGGAACTCAAGGCCCAGCAGAAACTGGTGGAAAGCGTCATCCGTGAGGAGGAGAACGCCTTCCTGCGCACGCTGGACCGCGGTATCCGTCTCCTCGAGGACACGATGGACCGCAGCGCGGACACCAAGGTCATCTCCGGAGTCGATGCGTTCGTCCTGTACGACACCTACGGCTTCCCGATCGACCTGACCGAACTCATCGCCACCGAGAGAGGCTACACCGTGGACCTCGAAGGCTTCCAGGTGGAACTGGGCAAGCAGAAGGAGCGCGCCCGCAACGCCACCGCCAACGAGTTCGGCGACTGGGTGGAGTTCGTCTCCGGCGACGAGGTGGAGTTCCTGGGCTACGACCTCCTGGACTACGAGGGAGCCACGCTCCTGAAGCAGCGCACCGTCAAGCAGAAGAACAAGGAACTGTATCAACTCGTCTTCGACAAGACCCCGTTCTACGCCGAGATGGGCGGCCAGGTGGGCGACACCGGCTGCATCGTCTCCGCCTCCGGCGAGAAGATCGCCATCCTGAACACCGTCAAGGAGAACAACCTCACCATCCACCTCGCCGAGCGTCTTCCCGCCGACGGCACCGAGTCCTTCGACCTCCATGTCGATGCGGCCCGCCGCAAGAAGATCCAGGCCAACCACTCCGCGACGCACCTCCTCCACGAGGCCCTGCGCGAGATCCTGGGCACCCATGTGGAACAGAAGGGCTCCTTCGTGGGCCCGGACTACTTCCGCTTCGACTTCTCCCACTTCGCCAAGATGACGGACGAGGAATTGCTCGCCGTGGAGAAGAAGGTCAACGCCCTCATCCGTGCCAACGATCCCCTCTGGGAGAAGCGCGACGCGACGATGGACGAGGCCCGCGCGATGGGCGCGATGGCCCTGTTCGGTGAAAAGTACGGCGACGTGGTCCGCGTGGTCCGCTTCGGCGGTTCCGTGGAACTCTGCGGTGGTACGCACACCTCCGCGACCGGCAACATCGGCCTGTTCAAGATCGTGTCCGAAAGCGCCATCGCCGCCGGCGTCCGCCGGATCGAGGCCCTGACGGGCGAAGCGGCCGAGAACTATGTCCATGTGATGGAGGAGGCCCTCCGCAGCGCGAGATCCTTCTTCAACAACACGCCCGACCTCGCCGGCGCCATCCGCAAACTGGTCGAGGAGAACGCCGATGCGCGCAAGCAACTCGAGGCCGCCGCGGCCGAGAAAGCCGCGCAACTGGCCGAGCGCCTGTATGCCGGCGCCCAGGTCGTGAACGGCATCCGGGTCGCCAGGTTCGAAATGTCCGTGGATCCGGGCTTCGCCCGCAACATGGCGCTCCTTTTGCAGAAGAAGGCCGAGAATCTCGTGCTCGTGGGCGCCTATGAGTTCGGCGGCAAGCCCAACCTCCTTGCGATGTACTCCAACGACCTCGTCGCGAAGGGCAAGAACGCCGGCAAGGACATCCGCGAAGCCGCGAAACTCATCCAGGGCGGCGGCGGCGGACAGCCCGGCCTCGCCACGGCCGGCGGCCGCGACACCGCGAGCCTCCAGCCCGCCCTCGATAAACTCATCGAACTGGCTACGGCATAACCGCCCCTGTCATTCTGAGCGAAGCGAAAGAATCTCATGAAGAAACTGGACCAGTTCATATTGAAGTCGTTCATCGGACCGTTCTTCGCGATCCTGGCGATCGTCATCTTCATCCTGGTGATGCAGTTCCTGTGGCTGTACATCGATGAGCTGGTCGGCAAGGGCCTGGAACTCAAGGTCATCCTGGAGTTCCTCATGTGGGGAAGTTGCCAGGTGCTGCCGCTGGCACTGCCGCTGGCGACCCTCCTGGCGTCGATGATGACTTTCGGCGACCTGGGCGAGCATTATGAACTCACGGCCATGAACTCCGCGGGCATCTCCCTTGCCCGCATCCTCCTCCCCGTAACCCTCGCCAGCGCCCTCATCGCCGTCGCCGCCTTCTTCATCGGCGACCGCCTGGTCCCCTACTCCATCAACCAGATCTACACGATGCGCGACGACATCGGCCGCACCAAGTCCGAGATCAAGATCCCCGTCGGAACCTTCTACGACGGCATCGAGGGATATATCCTCCGCATCGACGACCGGGACAAGGACTCCGGGATGATGTACGGGGTGATGGTGTACGACCACACGACCGACAAGGGCAACCTCCGCCTGACCGTCGCCGACAGCGGCCTGATGAAAATGTCCAAGGCCAAGGACTACCTGACCTTCCAACTGTACAACGGCACCAACTACCAGGAGAACAACACCCGCAAATACCGGGACACCACCCTCGCCCTGCAGCGGATCCATTTCGCCCGTCAGGAGATGGTGATTCCGCTGGAGAACTATTCCTTCCAGCATTCCGACTCCGCCCGCTACGGCGAGCAGGTCCGGTCCATGTCCAACGCCCAACTCAAGCACGGGCGGGACTCCCTGGCCGAAAAGTCGGACGAAGGCGTGCAGAGATTCCTGCGGGAACTGAGGACTTCGTATTCGCTGCAGTGGCAGAAGCAGTTGGATTCCGGGTGGAAGGATCCCGCCAAGAAACCCTATGACCTGAGTCACCGGCCGGAGAAATGGAATGACCCCGTGGAGCGCAGGCGCATCTATGAGATGGCCGTCTCCAATGCGAACCAGATCCAGTCCATCGTCCAGACCCAGGGCATGGAAGCCTACGAATACACCCGCCTCCTCCGGCTGAGCGAGGTGGAAATCTGGAAGAAATACGCCCAGGCCCTCGCCTGCTTCATCCTCTTCTTCATCGGCGCGCCCATCGGCTCCCTCATCCGCAAGGGCGGACTGGGCACTCCCGCCGTCGTGTCCATCCTGTTCTTCGTCCTGTACTGGGTCGTGGACATCTCGGGCACGAAACTGGCCCGCGACGGTGCGACGACGCCCTTCATCGGCGATTTCATATCGACCTTCGTCCTGGCGCCGATCGGCGTCTTCCTCACCTGGATGGCCATCCGGGAGAAGTCGCTGAACCTGGATGCGTTCAAGACCTGGCGGAGAAAAGCGTTCAGCAAGATCATGTCCCTGTTCAAGAAGACCCGTATCGTGTACATGGGCACGCCGGAATTCGCCGTCGCCCCGCTCGACGCCCTCACCAAGGGGCGCGGCTACAAGGTGGTCGGCGTCGTGACCGTTGCCGACAAGCCCAGCGGGCGCGGCCTCAAGGTCAACGAAAGCGCCGTGAAGAAATACGCCGTGGCAAACGGCATTCCCGTCCTGCAGCCCGACAAACTCAAGGATCCGGCTTTCCTGGAGGCCCTTGCGGCCTGGAAGGCGGACCTCTTCGTGGTCGTCGGCTTCCGGATGCTGCCGGAGGTGGTCTGGAAGATGCCCAAGATGGGCACGTTCAACCTCCATGCCGCCCTCCTGCCGCAGTACCGCGGCGCCGCCCCGATCAACTGGGCCGTCATCAACGGGGAGAACCTCACCGGCGTGACGACCTTCATGATCGACCAGAAGATCGACACGGGCGGCATCCTCCTGCGCCAGGAATGCCGGGTGGAACCGACGGAGACCGCCGGCGACGTCCACGACAAACTGATGGCCATCGGGGCCGACCTCGTGGTCCAGACGGTCGAAGGCATTATCCAGAAGAATGTCGAAACCCGCGTCCAGCGCAGTTTCGTCCAGGGCTCCGAGGTCCTGCACCCCGCCCCGAAACTCACCCGGGAACTCCAGCACATCGACTGGAACGACACCACCCGGAACATCTACAACCTCGTCCGCGGTCTCTCCCCGTTCCCCGGGGCTTTCACCGAACTCGTCCGGGACGGCCAGGCCACGCAACTGAAGGTCTTCTTCGGCGAAATGCGTTCCGACCTCCACGCCGCGCCGGGCACGGTTCTCTCCGACGGCAAGACCTATCTCGCCGTCGCCACGCAGGACGGGGCGCTCGCGCTCACGGATATCCAACTCGCGGGTAAGAAGCGGATGGACGTCAAGGCCTTCCTTCTCGGTTTCCGGGAGCCTGAGACCTACACCACGTCCCAGGGGACTTCGAAGGCCGAGATCCTGAAGACCAAACCGGAAATCGAGGCTTAGTTTCCCATGAAGACGGTCGTCATCCTGTGCAATGGGGAATTCCCCCGGAATGTGTACCCGCTGTATCTGCTGGAGCATGCGGATGCGGTCGTGTGCTGCGACGGGGCGGCGGTGAAGTATATCCGGAAGTTCGGGGAGGAGCGGATGCCGGAGGTGGTGATCGGGGATTTGGATTCGCTGCCGAGGCGGTGGCGTGAAAAGTTGGCACCGATCGTCGTCCGGGTGGAGGAGCAGGACTACAATGACCTCACGAAGGCGATGCGGTACGTGCTGCAGCATCATCCGGACGTGACGGATATCCAAATCCTGGGAGCCACGGGACTCCGGGAGGACCATACCGTGGGCAATCTGGGCCTGCTGATGGAATATACCCGGATGTTCGACCTCGAAGGGATCCGCGTGGAGATGGTGTCGGACCATTCGACGGCGTTCGCCGTCACCGATACCTGCGAACTGCATGTGGGGAAAGGGCGGCGCGTGTCCCTGTTCTCTCCCGATAATACCTTGACCATCAGATCCGAAGGGCTCCAGTGGGCTACGGATGCGGTCGTCTTCGACAACTGGTGGCCCGCCACGCTCAACCGCGCGACGGCCGATGTCGTAAAACTCACATTTTCACATCCTTCCCGCGCGCTGGTCATTTTGAATTGAGTATTTTTTCCTATATTTGTCTGATACAACAATAATTGGTCAAATGCTTAGGAAAATACGCATCGCTCTGGCCGTCATCTTCTGGCTGGGCATCACGTTGCTGTTCCTGGATTTCACAGGAGCGCTGCACGGATGGCTCGGCTGGATGGCGAAGATCCAGTTCCTGCCGGCCGTGCTGGCCCTCAACGTGGCCGTCATTGTCGGCCTGGTCCTCCTGACCCTCGTTTTCGGACGCGTCTATTGCTCCGTCATCTGCCCTCTGGGTGTGTTCCAGGATGGTGTGGCGCACCTCAATGTGGCGCGCAAGCGCCGCAGGAAGAACCGCAAGCCGTACAGTTACAGCCCCGAAATGAAGTGGCTGCGCTACGGGGTGTGGGCGCTCTTCGTCATCGCCCTCATCGTGGGCGTGCAGGCGCTCGTGGCCCTGCTGGCCCCGTACAGCGCCTGGGGACGCATCGTCCAGAATCTGTTCCAGCCGGTCTATATCTGGGTGAACAACCTCTTCGCCTCGCTGGCGGAGCGGGCGGGCAGTTATGCCTTCTACGACAAGGAGGTCTGGCTGCGGAGTCTGCCCACCTTCATCGTGGCAGCGGTCACCCTGGTCGTGGTGGTCATCCTGGCGTGGCGGAACGGCCGCACGTACTGCAACACCATCTGCCCCGTGGGCACCACGCTCAGTTTCTTCTCCCGCTTCGCGATGTTCCGTCCGATGATCGACGCGAACGTGTGCAAGGGATGCAAGCAGTGCGAACACAATTGCAAGGCCGCCTGCATCGACGTGGAGAACCGCAGGATCGACTACTCCCGCTGCGTGGACTGCTTCAACTGCATCGACTCCTGCAAGTTCGGCGGGCTGAAGTACAGGTTCGCGTGGGGGAAGAAAGATTCTTCGGCTTCGCCTCAGAATGACAAACCGGTATCTGCGAATGACGGCGGCCGCCGGGCATTCATCACCGGCGCTGCGCTGGCCGTGGGAACGGCTGCGCTGAAGGCGCAGGAGAAGAAGGTGGACGGCGGATTCGCCACCATCCTGGACAAGGAGGTGCCCGAACGTGACATTCCCCTTACGCCCCCCGGATCCAAGAGCGTCAAGGACTTCTACCGCCGCTGCACGGCTTGCCAGTTGTGCGTCGCCGAGTGCCCGAACAATGTGCTCCGCCCTTCGACGGACCTGCAGCACCTGATGCAGCCCGAGATGAGTTTCGAGCGCGGCTACTGCCGTCCGGAGTGCACGCGCTGCTCGGAACTCTGCCCGACCGGAGCCATCCGGAAGATCACGAAGGAGGAAAAGACGCAGTACCACGTGGGTACGGCCCGCGTGAACGCGGAACTCTGCGTGGTGGAGAAAGGCGTGGAATGCGGCAACTGCGCCCGCCACTGCCCCGCCGGCGCCATCATGCTCGTCAAGGACGATGAGACCGGCTACCGCAGGCCCGTCGTCAATGAAGAGAAGTGCATCGGCTGCGGCGCCTGCGAAAACCTGTGCCCGGCCCGGCCGATCAGCGCGATTACCGTCAATGGACGGCATAACCATATCGAGGAATAAGTATGGAAAGAAGAGACTTTATCAAGATATCGGGCGCCGGCGCGCTCGCCCTGGGTGCAGCCGCCGTCGGCTGTGCGCCCAAGAAGAAGACTGCCCCCGCGGCTGCGGCCGAGGATGGCCCCGAACAGATGGTCTATCGGGAGAATCCCGTCAACGGGGACAAGGTCTCCCTCATCGGTTTCGGCTGCATGCGCTGGCCCATGGTCGAGAAGGACGGAAAGCGCGTCATCGACCAGGAAGCCGTGAACGAGATGGTCGATTACGCCCTCGAACACGGAATCAATTACTTCGACACCTCCCCCGCCTACCTGATGGGCCAGTCGGAGAAGGCTGCGGGCATCGCCCTCAGCCGTCACCCGCGTGACAAGTATTTCATCGCCACGAAACTGTCCAACTTCAACAACCAGACGCCGGAGGCCTCCATCCAGATGTACCGGGACTCCTTCGATCAGTTGAAGACGGATTATTTCGACTACTATCTCCTGCACTCCATCGGCAGCGGCGGCGTGGAAGCCTTCCGGAAGCGCTATGTGGACAACGGAATGATGGAGTTCCTCATCAAGGAGAAGGAAGCCGGACGCATCCGCAACCTGGGTTTCTCCTTCCACGGGAGTCCCTCCGACTTCGACAGCCTCATCGCCCTGCACGACAACGGAGAGTACCATTGGGACTTTGTCCAGATCGAGATGAACTATGTCGATTGGAACCACGCTGACGGCCGGAGAAATGCCAACGCCTCCTACCTGTACGAGGAACTGGACAAGCGCGGGATTCCCATCGTCATCATGGAACCCCTCCTGGGCGGCCGCCTGGCCAACGTGCCCGATGCCATCGCCCAGCAGATGAAGGAGCGCGAACCCGACAAGTCCATCGCCTCCTGGGCCTTCCGTTTCTGCGGCACCCATCCGCGCGTGCTTTGCGCCCTGAGCGGCATGACCAACATGGACCCGCTCCTGGACAATATCAAGACCTTCACGCACTTCAAGCCGCTGAACGAAGAGGAACTGGAATTCATGGAACGGATGGCGACCCAGATGATGGAGTATCCCACCGTGAACTGCACCGACTGCAAGTACTGCATGCCGTGCCCGTGGGGCATCGACATCCCGGGCATCTTCAAGCACTACAACACTTCCGTCACGGAAGGCCGTTACGCCCAGACACGGGAACAGGAGGATTACCGGAAACTGAAAAGGGCCTACCTGGTCAGTTACGACCGGGCCATCCCGACCCTCCGCCAGGCCGACCACTGCATCCATTGCGGAGAATGCCTCTCCCACTGCCCGCAGTCGATTCCGATTCCGCGGGAACTCCAGCGTATCAACCGCTACATCGAGAAACTCAAGCAGGATACGCTGTAAGTCCGATCCTGGACATTGAATAATGAAAGAAGCCCGACCGATTGGCCGGGCTTCATCTGATGCTCCGAGAAGGAACTACCGCATACGGGCGGCTTCACGGACGGACGTGCCGATCTTGGACACGGCCTTGCCATTCATGGAACGGGTCCCCTTCAGCGCCGCAGGTGCGGAACCCGTGGAGGAGGCGTCGTCCTTGGTCATCGTCAGATGATAGTCTTCCGTATTGCCGTAGAAATAGCCCCACCAGTAATCCGACTGGGTAGTCGTTCCCTTGTCATACAGATAGAAGGCAACGAATTCACAACTCTGCAGGTAGAGCGTTCCATCCTCTCTGTAACGGAAGGAGAGATCCTTGTTAGGGCTTTGGGCATCCACCATACCGACATCATAAGTGTCGTTGAACTCCGCCCAAGGCTGATCGGGAGCAATCGTCAGCGTTCCAGTCTTTCCGTCAAACCATCCATAGACCGGAATGGTGGCCGGTATGCCGTAAATATCGGTAAGCAAGACATCGCCGGAAAGCGGATTGTCCGACTCTTCGATCGTCATGGAGAAGGTGTCCTGAGTATACTGGCCGGAGACATTACGGATGATATCGCCAGTCCAGGCACCCAGCAGGACGGACAGGTCAAGACCAAGGTCGGTCTCCTCGTTATTGTAATAGAACTTGTCGGACATGATCAACTGGTTGCAGGCGGGAGTCAGACCCTCGGCAACCGTGGTCTGCATGAAGACATAGTAATCGCCGGAAGGTGCATTGGCGGGAAGTTTCACTTCGCATTCGCCGGCGGCGGTCACCGTCGTGGCATCAGCACCGCTGGCGAGGGCTTCGGCAGCCTTCGTCTCATCGGCCGCGATGACGATCTTCGCGCTGGCAATCGCGTTGGAGAAAGTCGCTTCGACGATAGCGGTTGCCTGGGCAGGCGTAGAATCGGCAATCTCCAGATAGGAGACGGAAGCCTCAAGGTCAACGCGCTCGGCACCCGGGAACTTGATTTCGATCATGTTGTTGGCAGCCAGATTGGTGTCTCCGGACCAGTAACCTCTTCCTGCTTCCTTGTCGGTGACCCAGAAGAAGACCGGAGCCAACTGGACATTGGCGGGCGTCACGCCGTCAGCCTGATACTTCACGACAATGCTGCGCAGCCAGTCGTCCTCCGGGAACTCGGAACTCCAACGGGACGGGTGGGCAAGGAAAGGATCCACGCCATAACTGTCGTCGATCATGCCGGTGTAGTAGGCGTCGAAGTAAACGAGATCGTCGTGGGTAACGGTGATTCCGCCCACGCGCTCGCCCTTGCGGAGGATACGGAAGACCAGATACGGATCCGGGCCGGTTTCGTCACCGGTAGCCTCGTACTCGGTCAGTTCACGGTATCCGGCGTAAGGGTTCACGAGACGGAACTCGGTCGGGTCGGAACCATTCTGCTGGATTTCCACATCCACGTCGTAATCGGCGTTGAAATGATAGTGGTCACCGAACTTGCCGGTACCGAGGGAGACCCACTCCACCTTGGTGGACAGCGCCGCCAATTCAGTAACCTTGTTCCGCGTGACGGTGATGTCCTTGGTGGTCTTCTTGGTGAAGATCACTTCGTCATCTTCGTTGTAGATGCGGACGGTGGCGCCGGCTCCGAGCGTGCCCACGGGAACGGGGACATAGATCGTGGCCTCGCCGGCGGCACTCGGAGTGAACACGTAGAAGAGATTGGAATAACTGTAACGGGCAGTCTGCTCATTACCGTCCTTATCCGTATAAGTATAGGTACCTTCACGGCCGCCTTCCCGGTTGATCGTACCGTTCTCGACATCCACGGAGAAGTAACCCTGCAGCATGTTGCCGTCATCGGCTCCCAGTTCGAAATACGTCGCCTCGGAAGGCAGGTCCGTCAGATTGAACTTGAGGACACCGGTCGCCGTCGAGAAGTGGAGGACGCCTTCGCTGTCCACACTGCCCACGAGCGGAACATTGGACATCGGATTATCGCTGTCCACATTGAACTGGTATTCGTCGTTATCGATGGCCGTCGTGCCGGGGAGATAGACATAGAAGTTATTCTCGTCCCAGGAGAGCCAACTGCTCTTTGCCGTGTAAACGGCGAAAGACGTCAGTTCGAAACCATCCTCGACCTCACCGACAAAGTCGGCGGAGGCGCCGCTTTCCTGCGCGACCAGTTTGGCAACCCGGGCCATGCCCGTCTCTTCGTTGACGGTATAGACCTGGATGGTGTCACCCTGGACCCAGGAGAAGGTCTTGTCGTTGGCATAAGCCGTACGGGTTTCGGCACCGAAATCGGCACGGACGGTAACCGTGTGCGTGGAAACGGATTCGAAGTCCGTGATGGTCACCGGCTTCTCGATTTCCTTGTTGCAGGAAACGGCAAGGATTCCCGCGAGCGCAAGGACGCTGTAGAACAATTTCTTCATGATCTTCATTCTTTTCTGGTTAGACATTAAGACCACGGATCGAACGGATCGTCAGGATCGTCGAAGTCTTCGCCTCCGACACCTCCAACAGAGATTTCCGAAGTGAGGAAATTCACTTCAAAGCCGACATACGCGATGCGTACCTCGGGTTCAAGATACTGTTTCTTCATATCGTAAGAATTATCAAAATGACTTCCCGGCTGGCTTAAAGCCGATTGGCGTCAAAGTTAGACAAACAATTTGTAAAAACCAAATTCTCCCCTCAAAAGGGTGCGTTTGGATATTTGGAATAATCTTCCGAAATTTGTCGGCTAAACGCCTTTGTACAGAAGAAGGTAACAATTGACATTATAATAAACAGACAACCTATGAAGCAAAGGATCCTCTTGTTTCTGACAGGCTTGCTCTGCACGGCATTTCTCGCCTCGGCCCAGACGACGGTCAACGGTATCGTCGTGGACGCCCAGGGAGAACCTGTCGTCGGAGCGGCCGTCTTCGTGGAGGGAAACCAGAATGTCGGTACGCTGACCGACCTGGACGGTAACTTCACCCTCAAGAATGTCCCCGACAGAGCAGGCTACATCGTCGCCTCCTGCATGGGCTACAAGGACCAGCGCCAGCCGAAGCAGTCGGTAATGCGGTTCGTCCTCGAGGACGACTCTACGGTCCTGGACGCCGCCGTCGCCACCGGCATGCAGACCGTTGACCGCCGGCTGATGACCGGTTCCACCACGAAGGTGGATGCCGAGAACGCCAAGTTGGCGGGTATCGCGGACATCTCCCGTTCCCTGGAAGGCCAGGTGGCCGGCGTCTCGGTCCAGAACGTGTCCGGTACGTTCGGTACCGCCCCGAAAATCCGCGTGCGTGGTGCGACCTCCATCTACGGCTCTTCCAAGCCGCTGTGGGTCGTGGACGGCGTGATCATGGAGGACGTCGTGGACGTCTCCGCCGACGACCTGTCGTCCGGTGACGCCTCCACGCTCATCTCCAGCGCCATCGCCGGCCTCAACTCCGACGACATCGAATCCTTCGACATCCTGAAGGACGGTTCCGCCACCTCTATCTATGGTGCGCGCGCGATGGCGGGCGTCATCGTCGTCACGACCAAGAAGGGTAAGGCGGGCCAGAGCCACATCAGTTACACGGGCGAATACACCGTCCGCCTGAAGCCGATGTACTCCACCTTCAACATCATGAACTCCCAGGACCAGATGTCCATCTACCAGGAACTCCAGCAGAAGGGTTACCTGAACTATGCGGAGACGGCGAACTCGATGAACAGCGGTATCTACGGTAAGATGTACCAGTTGATCAGCCAGTACGACGCCACCTCCGGCAAGTTCGGCCTCCAGAATACGGACGAGGCGCGCGCCGCCTACCTCCGCGCCGCCGAGTACCGCAACACGGACTGGTTCGACCTCCTGTTCACCAACGCCATGCAGCACAACCACTCCGTGTCCACCTCGGGCGGCTCGGAGAAGTCCAACTACTATGCCTCCCTGTCCCTGATGGACGATCCGGGCTGGACGCTCCAGAGTTCGGTGCAGCGCTACACGGCCAACCTGAACACCACCTACAAGATCTTCCAGAACCTGTCGGTGAACATGATCGCCAACGCGTCCTACCGCAAGCAGCGCGCGCCGGGAACCCTGTCCAGCGAAATCGACCCGGTGTACGGCGAGGTCAAGCGTGACTTCGACATCAACCCGTATTCCTACGCGCTGAACACGTCCCGCGCCCTGGACCCGGACGAGTTCTATACCCGCAACTATGCGCCGTTCAACATCAAGGACGAGTTGGACAACAACTACATCGACCTGAACGTCCAGGACCTCCGCGTCCAGGGCGAAATCAAGTACAAGGTCATCCCGGAACTCGAACTCAGCGCCATCGCCGCGGCGAAGTACACCCAGACGTCCCAGGAGCACAACATCCTGGACGGCTCCAACCAGGCGCAGGCCTACCGGGCGATGGGCACCTCCACCATCCGGAGTTCCAACCCGTTCCTCTATACGGACCCGGACAACCCCTACGCCCTTCCGATCTCCGTCCTGCCGAACGGCGGTATCTACGAGCGGTCCGACAACAACATGCTCAGTTATGACTTCCGTGCGACGGCCAACTTCACGAAGACCTTCGCCGACAAGCATATCGTGAACCTGTTCGGCGGTACCGAGTGGGCCGACATCACCCGCCACAACACGTGGTTCCGCGGCTGGGGCCTCCAGTACACGATGGGTGAGATTCCGAACTACGCCTACCAGGTGTTCAAGCAGGGTTCCGAGGAGAACTCCAACTACTACACCTACGCCTGGAACTACGACCGTAGCGTCGCGTTCTTTGCCAATGGAACCTATTCCTACCAGGGCAGGTACGTCCTCAACGGCACCTACCGCTATGAGGGCACCAACAAGTTGGGCAAGGCCCGCACCGCCCGCTGGCTCCCGACCTGGAACGTCTCCGGTGCCTGGAACATCAGCGACGAGGCCTTCTGGCGCCCGCTGCAGGATGTCATCTCGCACCTGAGCCTCAAGGCTTCCTACTCCCTGACCGCCGACCGCGGCCCGTCCTACGTGACGAACTCCACCGTGGTCATCAGCAGCCACACGCCCTGGCGTCCGTTCGCGAACATCCGCGAGGTCGCCCTGGACATCAACCAACTCGCGAACGAGGAACTCACGTACGAGAAGAAGAACGAACTGAACCTCGGTCTCGAGGCCGGCTTCTTCAACAACCGCATCAACTTCACCTTCGACTGGTACAAGCGCAACAACTTCGACCTGATCGGCCCGGTCAACACCCCCGGCGTGGGCGGTGAAGTCGTCAAGTACGGCAACGTGGCCGAGATGAAGTCCGACGGTTTCGAGATCAGCCTCACCACGCAGAACATCAAGACCCGCGACTTCAACTGGACCACCAACATCATCTTCTCGCACGGCCGCAACGTCGTCACCAAACTCCAGAACACTTCCCGCGTCATCGACCTCATCACCGGTTCCGGTTTCGCGAAGGAGGGGTATCCGGTCCGCGGTATCTTCTCGATCCCGTTCATGGGCCTGAACGAGGAGGGTCTCCCGACCTTCCGCGACCAGGAGTCCGTGTATGAGGAGGGCCCGAACGGTGTCTGGGAACTGAAGGAAGACCACGTCTCCGTGAGCGACATCTATTTCCAGACCTCCGATCCGGATAAGATGCACTTCCTCGAGTACTCCGGCAACGCCGACCCGACCGACCTCGGTTCCTTCGGTAACATCTTCACCTGGAAGGGTCTGCGCCTGAACGTGTTCATCACCTATTCCTTCGGCAACGTGATCCGGCTCGACCCCGTGTTCTCGAGTTCCTACAACGACCTCGACTCGATGCCTAAGGAGTTCAACAACCGCTGGACGGTCCCGGGCGACGAGAAAGTCACCGACGTTCCCGTCATCGCCAGCCGCATCCAGAACCGGACGAACACCGAACTTCCGTTCGCCTACAACGCCTACAACTACTCTTCGGCCCGTATCGCCCGGGGCGACTTCATCCGCATGAAGGAGATCTCGCTCGGCTACGACTTCCCGAAGAAGGTCACGGAGGCCCTCCACATGGGCACCCTGTCCCTCAAGGTCCAGGCGACCAACCTCTTCCTCCTGTACGCCGACAAGAAACTGAACGGCCAGGATCCCGAGTTCTTCAACACCGGCGGCGTCGCCGTCCCGGTCCCGAAGCAGTTTACCGTCACCTTCAAGTTCGGATTCTAAAAGGAGAAAAGCAGTATGAAAAAGATCCATTATATCTTCCTTGCGGCCGCCCTCCTTGCAGCGGCAGGCTGTGACAAGTTCCTGGACAAGATGCCGGACAACCGTACCGAGATCGACACCCAGGAAAAGATCCAGGCCCTCCTCGTGTCGGCCTATCCTCCGACGGACTACATGCTGGTCACCGAGTTCATGTCCGACAACGTGGACGACTACGGCGCCAACAACCCCTATACCGACCGTTTCATCGACCAGGTTTTCGCCTGGGACGACGTGACCGAGAGCGACAACGAGGACCCGGAATCCATCTGGGAAGCCTCCTATCACGCGATCGCCTGCGCCAATGAGGCCATCTTCGCCATCGACTCGCTGTCCCGGATCGATCCCGCGCTGGATCTCTCCGCCGAGCGTTCCGAGGCGCTCCTGTGCCGCGCCTACAACCACTTCATCCTCGTCAACGTGTTCTGCATCGCCTACAACCCGCAGACCAGCACCAGCGACCTCGGCATCCCCTACATGGAGAAGCGCGAGTCCAAGTTGAACCCGCACTATGACCGCGGGACGGTCGCCGAAGTGTACGAGATGATCGAAAAGGACCTGGAAGCGGGCCTCCCGAACGTCTCCGACAAATACTACACGGTTCCCAAGTACCACTTCAACCAGAAGGCCGCCTACGCGCTCGCCGCCCGGTTCTACCTCTACTACGGGAAGTTCGAAAAGAGCGTGGAGTACGCGACCAGGTGCCTGGGCGCCTCCCCGTCCGCCATGCTGCGCGACTGGGCTTACCAGGCCTCGATGACCCAGAAGTATGACCCGATCGTGGAGCACTACATCGACGCCAGCCTGAACTGCAACCTCCTGCTGATGACGGCCTATTCCAAGATGGGTCTCGCCTTCGGTCCCTACTATGTGTATTCCCGCTACTCGCACGGCAACTACCTGGCCGCTACCGAAACGGGAGAGGCCATCCCGAACTTGTGGAACGGCAGCAACGAGACCTACTACATGGGCATGAAGGAATACGAGGCCACGAACCTGGACAAGACCATGTTCTGGAAACTCCCCTACCTGTTCGAGTACACGGATCCGGTGGCCCGCATCGGCTATTACCGCACGGTGTATCCCGCCTTCGCCGCCGACCAGGTCCTCCTGGAGCGCGCCGAGGCCAACACCCTCCTGGGCAAGTACGACGAGGCCCTGAACGACGTGAACCTCTGGATCCGGAACATCGCCGGCGCCGACGAGACCCGTCCGCCGCGCGTGCTGGACGTGGACCGCGTCAATTCATGGTTCAACAACACCCCTTACCACGTCTGGGACACTTCCAGCGTGAAGAAGCACCTGCATCCGAAGTTCATCACCCTGGAGGAAGGTTCCACCCAGGAGAACATGGTCCAGTGCGTCCTCGCCCTCAAGCGGGTGGAGACCCTGGGACAGGGACTCCGCTGGTTCGACGTGAAGCGTTACGGCATCCAGTTGGACCGCCGCATCATCAATGCGGAGGGCCGTCCCTACCGCAACACGGGCACGCTCGAGCCCTTCGACAAGCGTACCGCCGTCCAGATCCCGAGAAAGGTCCGCGACGCCGGCATCACTCCCAATCCGCGTGACAACCAATAAAGAACGAGCGTTATGAAAAGACATATCCTTCATATTGCCATCATCCTCGCCGCGCTCTGCGCCGCCTCCTGCGTCAAGGAGACGATGAGCGAGAACAGCGTGATCAAGGTGACGGAGACCAAGAAGAACGATTTCGACCGCTGGCTGGAAGTCAACTTCCTGCTGCCGTACAACATCGACTTCAAGTACCGCTTCGAAATGAACGAGTCCGACATGAACTATTTCACCATCCCGGCCGACTACGAGTATTCCATCGTGATGGCCCACCTGGTGAAGTACCTCTGCATCGAGACTTACGACGAGGTCGCCGGTATCACGTTCACCCGCAGTTACTTCCCCAAGATGTTCTTCCTCACGGGAGAATGGGAGTACCGGAACAACGGCACCATCATCCTCGGTACCGCCGAGGGCGGCAAGAAGATCTTCCTCGCGGGCGTGAACCTGCTCCCGCAGTACATGAAGACCGCCGAGGACCTGAACCACTTCTACATCAAGACCATCCACCACGAATTCACCCACATCCTGAACCAGAACGTGGACTTCCCGGTGGACTTCTCGATGATCACGGGCACCGGCTACGTGGCCGACAGTTGGAGCGACGCCCCCTACAACCGGGACTACCTCAAGAACGGCTTCATCACCGACTACGCCCAGCACTCCGACACGGAAGACTTCGCCGAAATGCTGTCCGAGTACATCACCCACGACCAGGCCTGGTGGGACGGACAGATCGACAAGGCCGGCGAGAAGGGCGAACTGATCAACGCCAAACTGGATATCGTGCGGAACTACATGCAGGATTCCTTCAACATCGACATCGACGTGCTCCGGGCCACGGTTCTCCGCCGCCAGGATGACGTCTTCGCCGGTCAGGTGGACCTGCACAGCATCGAAATCAAATAAGGGAGGGTCAAGCATATGAAACACAACGGAATCCTGACAACCTGCCTCATCGGACTGCTCGCCCTCGGCGCCCAGTCCTGCCTGAAAAGTTATGTGGAGTACTTCGACGAATCCTCCGCGGAACGCCTGAGCAACTACCTCGCCGACCTGGACGAAATGCTGGGCGGAGAGCAGTACGGATGGCGGATGGAATACTACGTCGGCAACGAGGACGGCGAT
>JAEEGI010011887.1_pt1 | contig 18695 bp, 9 predicted proteins | sample 8958751 | NCBI WGS metagenome assembly JAEEGI01 (sample SAMN16246545, study PRJNA631951) | gut metagenome | biome: gut microbiome; feature: rumen; material: KS-attached | host: Bos | place: Iran: Karaj | collected 2018-10 | reverse complement strand
CGGCCTTGGCTGCGTTGCTCCTTGCTAATGCGCCAGTAAACTATGCGATGGCGTATGGTGGAGTGACTGGTATTCAGCAAACAGCAAGTGTAAATGGTGTTGTGGTTGACCAGACTGGCGAAGCCATTATTGGTGCCACCATCAAAGTTAAGGGCAGTCAGAAGGGGGCCATTAGCGATTACGATGGTAACTTCACCATCGATGCCCAGCGCGGCGACGAGCTTGAGATTAGCTACATTGGCTACAAGACTCAGGTCATCAAGGTTTCTGGTCAGCATGTAAAGGTAACCCTTTTGGAGGATTCAAAGGCTCTCCAGGAGGTAGTAGTTGTAGGTTTCGGAACTCAGAAGAAGGTGAATCTGACGGGTGCCGTTTCTGTTGTAGATGGCGACGAGCTGGCTCAGCGCCCTGTTGCTAATGCCGCTCAGGCTTTGCAGGGTGTTGTTCCCGGATTGCAGATTGCATCAACCAGCGGTTCGCTCGACGCTTCGCCCAGCATCAATGTTCGTGGTACTGCCACTATCGGTGAGGGTTCAAGCGGTTCGCCTCTGATCCTGATCGATGGTATGGAGGGCGACCTGAACACCATCAACCCACAGGATATCCAGAGCATTTCTGTTCTGAAGGATGCTGCAGCATCATCAATCTATGGTAGCCGTGCACCTTTCGGTGTTATCCTGATTACCACTAAGAACGGTGGCAAGGATAGCAAGGTAAAGGTTAACTATAACAACAGCTTCCGTTTCAGCAACCTGATTCGTGGCAAGCACATGATGAACTCGGTTGACTACGCTTCGTGGTTGAACGATGCCAAGACCAATCAGGGTCAGTCGGTATTCTTCGATGCCGAGCGTATGGCTGCTATCAAGGAGTATCACGAGGCCACACCAGTAGGTCCTGGCACACGTCGTACTGCCGATGGTAAGCTGGTTTACGCTATCGGTTCGCAGAACGGTGTAACCTGGGACGATGGTTATGGCTACGGTATCGACGATGTCGACTGGTACGATGTGGTTTATAAGAATTCTGCTTTCTCGCAGGAACACAACGCCAGCGTGAACGGTGGTACCGATAAGCTTAATTTCTATGCATCAATCGGTTATCTGGATCAGGGCGGTTTCATGAACATGGGTAGCGATGGTTTCAAGCGTTACAACGGTACAGCCAAGATGAACATCGAGCTGGCCAAGTGGATCCGCATGAACTATAACATGCGTTTTGCCCGCACTAACTACCATCGTCCTGCTGCACTTACCAGCAGCCTGTACAACGATATGGCCCGTCAGGGATGGCCTATGCTGCCTCTGTACGATCGCAACGGTTATCTGTACTCTTCACCATCACCAGCTCTGGCTCTGGCTACAGGTGGTACCGATCGTAAGGAGCGCGACGTACTCAACCACCAGCTTGGTTTCGTGATCGAGCCTGTTAAGAACTGGATTACACATATCGATTTCAACTACAAAATAGATAACGCTATCCGTCACTGGGATAGTCAGCGCACTTACAACCACAACGTGGCTGGCGAGGCTATCATCTACAACCAGGGCTCAAACGTTCACGAGGATGAGGCTAAGGACAACTACCTGAACTTCCAGGCTTACACCGAGTACACTTGGAGTATGGCCGAGAAGCACAACTTCCACGTGATGGGCGGTTTCCAGACCGAGCAGCTCAAGCGCACTCAGTTCGGCCTGCAGCGCAACGGTATCCTGGATCCTTCAAAGGCTGAGGTTGACCTGACCAACGGTCTGAGCTACTCGGGCGAGGCTATCGTTCCTGATGTGAACGGTTCGCGCAACCAGTGGCAGACAGCCGGTTTCTTCGGTCGTGTTAACTACAACTACGACGAGAAGTACCTGTTCGAGGCTAACCTGCGTTACGATGGTACCTCACGTTTCCGTAGCGATAAGATGTGGAAGCTGTTCCCATCAGTATCACTGGGTTGGAACATTGCCCGCGAGCAGTTCTGGGAGAACCTGGCCGGTACTGTAAACACCCTGAAACTGCGTGCTTCGTACGGTTCGCTGGGTAACCAGAACATCAACAACTGGTATCAGACTTACCAGACTATCGCTTACAACTCTGTAGCCGGTACATGGTTGCAGAATGGTGCTAAGCCTAACACCACCAGCGCTCCTGGACTGGTTTCGGCTCTGCTTACATGGGAGAAGGTTGAGAGCTACGACCTCGGTCTCGACTTCGGTGCTTTCAACAACCGCTTGACTGGTACTTTCGATTACTATATCCGTAACACTAAGGATATGGTTGGTAACGCTCCTGAGCTGCCCGCCATCCTTGGTACAAGCGTGCCTGTAACTAACAATACCGACTTGCGTACTGCTGGTTGGGAGTTGCAGATTAGCTGGCGCGACGTTCTTAAGAACGGTCTTTCTTACGGTGTAACATTCAACATCTCTGATGCCCGCACCAAGATTACCCGTTATCCTAACAACCCCACCGGTTCTATCAACAACTACATCGAGGGTCGTTACATGAACGAGATCTGGGGCTTCGAGACCATCGGTATCGCTAAGAGCGACGAGGAGATGAACGCTCACCTGGCAACAGCCGATCAGAGCTCACTGGGCAGCAACTGGGCTGCTGGTGACATCATGTACCGCGACCTGAACGGCGACAACAAGATTTCGCGCGGCGCTCAGACACTGGCCGACCACGGCGACCTGAAGGTGATTGGTAACTCAACACCTCGTTACCTGGTAGGTTTGAACCTGAATGCAGCTTACAAGGGCTTTGATATCAGTGCCTTCTTCCAGGGCGTGATGAAGCGCGACTGGTGGATTGGCGGCTCATGGGGCGGCGGTCTTGAGTATCTGTTCGGTACCACTAACTCATGGGAGTGGTGGAGCGTAGGTATCACCGACGTACAGGATTACTATCGCGATGCCAACACCTGGTCGGTACAGAACGGTTACCAGCAGGCTAATCAGGATGCCTGGTTGCCACGCGTACAGTTCAGCGACAAGAACGAGCAGGCCCAGACACGCTACCTGATGAATGGTGCTTATGTTCGCCTGAAGAACCTGCAGCTGGGTTACACCCTGCCACGCCAGATTACACAGCCTTGGGGTATCAGTAACCTGCGTGTATTTGTTTCGGCCGAGAACCTGTTTACTATCACCAAGATGCCTCACCAGTTCGATCCTGAGCTGATGTCGAACTCGGTTGATCAGAACAACGGCTATCCTTTGCAGAAGACATTTGCATTCGGTCTTAACGTATCATTCTAATGGTAAACATTCACGTATTAAATAATAGAAAATTATGAAACTCTATAAATCATCATTCATAGCATTGGCTCTCGCAGCTGGCGTTACTTCATGTACCGACTACCTGGAGCAGGAGCCACCATCATCGCTGACACCAGAGAATTTCTACACCAGCGAGGATCAGGTGCAGGCTGTAGCAAACCGTTTCTATCAGGACATCATGCCTGGTCACGGCGGTTGGGACTACGGTACCTACACCAACGATAACAACACCGACGTGCAGGCTGCCCGCACACCAAGCGCTAAGTTCTCGGCCAATCTGTGGCACACTGCCCAGAGCGAGGGCGACTGGTCGTGGGGTAACATCCGCAACATTAACTATCAGCTGGCTCAGATCAAGGCTAAGCTGGCCGAGAATGCTATCAGCGGTAACGAGACCAATATCCGTCAGTATATCGGCGAGGTTTACTTCTTCCGTGCATACGCTTACTTCGATATGCTGAAGAAGTATGGCGACCTGCCTATCCTGACCGAGGCCCTGCCTGACGACGAGAGCGTACTGGTTGCTGCCAGCCATCGTCAGCCTTGTAACGAGGTGGCCCGTTTCATCGTTAACAACCTTGATACAGCCATCACTTACATGAAGGAGGATTTCGAGAAGCGTCACACACGTATCTCGGCCGATGCTGCTAAGCTGTTCAAGAGCCGCGTAGCCCTTTACATGGGTTCATGGCTTACCAACTTTGCAGGCACTCCATTCGTGCCCAATGGTACAGGTTGGCCAGGTGCTGCCAAGAATCCTAACTACCAGTTCCCCACTGGCTCTATCGAGAACGAGGCTAAGTACTTCTTTGAGACAGCAGCCGCTGCAGCCGAGCAGGTAGCTGATAAGTATAAGAACAGTCTGACTGTTAACAACGGTGTTGTACCTCAGGCCGAGGGCGAGAGCAATCCTTACCTCGAGTTGTGGGGCACCACTAACTGCGCTGGCAAGAGCGAGATTCTGTTGTGGCGCGAGTACAGCAAGTCGCTGGGTATCCAGAACGATGTTGAGGTAGCTGTCGAGAAGGGAAATATCGGTACAGGCGTTACCCGTTCGCTGGTTGAGCGCTACGTGATGGCTGATGGTAAGCCTATCTACGCTTCGGCCTACACCTACGACGATTCAGAGATTGCCAAGGTGGTTGAGAACCGCGACCCACGTTTGCAGGTGATGCTGAAGGTGCCCGGACAGGTTAACTGCTTTAAGAACGTCACTGACGATGCCGGTACACACTGGACTGAGAAAGAGCCTACACCAAACATCACCAACGCTAATGCCGAGGATGGTTACATTACCGGTTACGCTATCCGTAAGGGTATGACTTTCGACCGTTCGCTCACCGCTAATGGTGGTAGCTACAACGCTTGTGTTATCTTCCGTGCCACCGAGGCACTGCTCAACTACATCGAGGCCGAGTACATGCTCACTAAGAACATCAACTCTGGTAAGATTCTGGAGTACTGGAAGAAGGTACGTCAGGCTGCCGGCTTTACCGGTGCTGCTATCGATCCTCAGGTAACCATCGCTGCTACCGACATGACCAAGGAGACACTCGACTGGGGTGCTTACACCGCTGGCGAGCTGCTCACCGATGCTACACTCTACAACATCCGTCGTGAGCGTAGCTGTGAGTTCCTGGCCGAGGGTCTGCGCGATATGGACCTGAAGCGTTGGCGCTCATACGAGCAGCTGATTAAGACTCCTGTATATGCCGAGGGTATCCACCTGTGGAATACACCTATGGAGAAGTGGTACAACGACTTGGTTGCCGATGGTTCAAGCAGCTCTAACGTATCACAGAAGAGCATCAGCGAGTACCACTGCCCACACGTGGTTAACATGACCAACAATAGCTATGCTAAGGGATTGACATGGCGTATGGCCTACTATCTGCAGCCATTGCCTCTGCGTCAGTTCCTGCTCACAGCAGCCGACCACGCCAGCATCGATCAGAGTCCGATGTACCAGAACCCATACTGGCCCACCGAGACCGATGCCCCTGCATTGCAGTAATACATTATTTTTATAATAATTCTTTCAAATCCCTCGTCATTTGGCGGGGGATTTTGTATTTTTGTAGCCGAATTAAAAACCAGATGTATGAAACGACAGATATTCGTGATATTAGCGTTGGGGTTCTGTGCCGCGGTACAGGCACAGCAGGTGTACCAGCTTACCGAGCCTGCACAGCCAAAGGCGATACGTAGCAACCACCTGCGCATGGGTGGCGTAAACCCGCAGGGCGAGCGTATCGATGTAAACAGCTTTTATATGTCGATGGCAGGCAAGCCTGTTATCCCCGTGATGGGTGAGTTCCACTACAGTCGCTACCCGGCCGAGCAGTGGGAAGAGGAGATCCTGAAGATGAAGGCGGGTGGCGTGACTGTTATTCCTACCTATGTGTTCTGGAGCCTGCACGAGGAGGTTGAGGGGCAGTTCCGTTGGGACGGTCAGCGTAACCTGCGCCGCTTTATCGAGCTTTGTAAAAAGCACAATATGGCTGTGATTGTGCGTATCGGTCCGTTCTGCCATGGCGAGATTCGTAGTGGCGGTTTCCCCGATTGGCTGTTTGCCAAACCTCTTGAGGTTCGTAGTAACGATCCCGAATACCTGAAAATCGTTAAGCGGCTCTATACCGAGATTGGTAAGCAGTTGCAAGGCCTGTATTACAAGGATGGCGGCCCGATTATCGGCTGTCAGGTTGAGAACGAGATGCAGCATTCGGCTGCCCCTTGGGCCATTACCTATGCCGGCGAACCCAAGGATAACACGGCTGCCAGCTACAATGCCGGCGAGGCCATGATTGGTGTGGGCAACCAGGCGCGTAAGGCTACTGGTGCCGAGATGGGTAACCTGCACATGCAGCTGCTTAAAAAGATGGCTGTTGAGGCTGGTATCGATGTGCCTTTCTACACCGCCACAGGGTGGGGTAATGCGGCTGTTATCGAGGGCGAGGCCATCCCCGTTACAGCGGCCTATACCTATCCCTTCTGGGCTAAACCTCATATGTCGAAATTCCTGATGTTTAAGGATTTAACCAAGGAGGCCGATTATGCGCCTACACGTTATAACCCTGCCGATTACCCCTCGTTCTGTGCCGAGATGGGTGCTGGTATCCAGATGATTTATGGCGCCCGTCCGATAGTAACGGCTCAGGCAGCCGAGGGCTTGATGGTGCGCACCTTGGGTAGCGGTAGCAACGGCATTGGCTATTACATGTATCATGGTGGCAGCACCCCTAAGCAGATTGGTGGGGTGGGTTCGTTTAACGATGAGCCCATGGGTATGCCCAAGATTAGCTACGATTTTCAGGCACCTATCGGTGAGTTCGGACTCGAGGGTAAGATGTATCGTAACTTGCGACTGCTGCACACTTTCCTGGCCGATTTCGGCGATGTTTTGGCGCCTATGGAGCCCGTTCTGCCTGCCGATTGGCAGCAGATGACACCCGACAATCGCGACCATCTGCGCTATGCTGCCCGTATCAAGGATGGCAGCGGATTCCTGTTTATGGTTAACTTTCAGGACCACGACACCCTGCGCCACGATCAGACTAACCTGCAGGTTAGATTAAACATGAAACATGAAACATTAAACATTCCCGCTCAGGGAGGGTTTACGCTTGGCAAGGATCAGAGTGTTATCCTGCCTTTCAATCTCGATATGGATGGTGCGTTGCTGAAATACGCCACCGCACAGCTGCTTACAAAGCTGAAGGATGGTGATGCCGAGCATTATTTTTTCTTTGCACCCGATGGTATGGCTACCGAATATCTGTTTGATGCCACCACCGTAAAGGGGAAGCATTTCTTTAAGCCTGTTGCAGGTTTTAAGAGTACTTTTGCCTTAAAAACGGCTTCTGGTCGCACCATCAAGGTAACCACGCTTACCCGCCAGCAGGCGCTGAACGCACTCAAGGTAAACGGCAAACTGCTGATTACCGATGCCACCGTGCTGCCTGCAGCCAATGGCGCCACGCTGCTAAGCCTTGGTAACCATCAGGTAAGCTATGTGGTTTATCCCAGCAAGCAGGGCTTTAAGACTCAGACAGCCAGCGTAGCACCTGTTACGCCCCAGTTCGAGGTAACAAAAGCTGGTCCTCGCCGCATGTCGGTATCAGTAAAATCTCCCCTCTCTACTTGGAGAGGGGCGGGGGGAGAGGCTTCAGAGTTTTTCCTTCGCATCCACTATGTGGGCGATGTAGCTATGGCCTTTATGAAGGGCCAGCTGGTGCAGGATGAGTTCTATCATGGCGAGCCCTGGACGATTGGCTTGAAACGCTATGCCGATACTCTTAAGACCGATCCATTGACGTTTTATTTCCGTCCGCTGCGTGCCAACGCTCCCTTCTTAGGCGATCTGCCCAAAAAGGCCGTGCCCAATTTCGAACACGGCCCTGTGGTAGATATCCAGAACGTAGAAATAATCCCCGAATATAAGTTCGATATCAAGTTTTAGTGGGTTTATTCCATACGGCCGGAAATATATAAATAATTGTGTTGGTATTAATGTTTCATGCTCATAATCTTCGTGGGGCAGGCCAGGGTGCACTTGCCGCACTTAATGCAGTCGGCATCCAGATAGCCCGATTCCTGACCGCGTGAGTCGTACGGGGTGAGCTGCATGGGGCATACGCGGGCACAGCTCTTACACTTCATCTGGCAGGCACTCGATACGTGTACATTAGTAAATGCCTTGGGCAGTGGTGCGTGCTTGGGCGATACCCAGTTCGAGATGGTTCCCATGGGGCAGAATGTACACCAGGTGCGTGGGGCATAGATGAATGCCAGCGCCACACCCACGATGGTGGTTACCACAATGATGGTCCAGAACACCTTACCGATGCCAGCCCACATGGGCAGTCCGCCCTCGCTCCAGGGCACAAAGCTCAGCTGTATGCCAAACATGGTGAAGATAAAGAACACCATAAACAATCGGAACCCGAAGGTGCGCACAAACTTAGGTATCTCGCGGTGGGGCGAATACTTCGACAGCAGTCGGCTGTACAGATTGCCGCGCGGACAAACATTGCCGCACCACCATCGTCCTTTCCAGATACTGAATAGCACCGGACCAATCATGCAGATGATTGCCACCAGACCAATCACTGGGAAAAACCATCCCAGCAGGATGTAGGCGATGATAATCCAGTAGAGTGGCTTACCTGGCGTTTTAAAGTGTCGATGAAAATTTTTAGCCATACTTTTTACCTTATTAAATAGTTACCTTTTTACCATTTTTATTATTTCACGGTGCAAAATTACGCATATTTTGATAGATATACGAATTATTTTATCTATCTTTGCATCGATGTAATCTATTATAAATATCAGGAACGTATGACATTACAGCAACTTAAGTACATTGTAGCTATCGATCGCTACCGCAGTTTTGCCAAGGCTGCCGACGCCTTAGGCATTTCGCAACCCACCCTGAGTGCCATGTTGGTAAAGTTGGAAGACGAACTCGACGTGCGCATTTTTGAGCGTAGCAACAAGAGTGTTACGCCCACGATTGCCGGCGAGAAAATTATCCGTCAGGCCGAGCGTACCATCGCTGAGGCCGAGCGAATCAACGAGCTGGTGAGCGAAGACAAGGGCGACGTGGCTGGCGATCTGCGCCTGTGCGTTGTGCCCAGCATCGCGCCTTATATCCTGCCCAAGTTTATCCGTTTTTATACCGAGGATTATCCGCAGGTGCGACTTTCCATCATCGAGCTTAAGGGCGATGCCATTCTGGCCGAATTGCAGCAGGGACATATCGATGGTGCTATCGCCACTGGCGGACATGCACACCCGGGCATACTCGAGATACCGCTTTATACCGAGCGGTTTATGGTGTATCTCTCGGCCGACTGTTGGCGCAAGCTGCCCGTGTTCCGTCCCGAGAATCTGGAACACGAAAAAATGTGGATTATGCGCGATGCCCAGTGCCTGCGCGATAGTGCTTTCAGCTTTTGCAAGGCGCGCACCAAGGGCCGCAGGGTGTACGAGGCTGGCAGTATCGATACCCTGATACGCATTGTTGACGAGAATGGCGGTTTTACCATTATCCCTGAGATGCACCTGCCGTTCCTTTCTGATGCGCAGCGCGAGAATGTGCGCCGCATCGAGGGCGATTATCTGTCGCAGCGCCGTGTGTCGCTCTACATCCGCGAGGACTACATCCGCCAGGCCATGCTGAATACCATCACAAAAACGCTCCTCCGATTCATGCCCGAAGGAATGATGGAGGAGCGGATAGCTAAGTACGGAATCAGATTGTAGTAGATAAGAGTGTACTTTCGTTCGGAAATAAAAATATTTGTCGATTTATTTTGTATTTCGCTCACTTATTCGTACCTTTGCCCCCGAACTTTAACGTTGTAAGTATGGACAAAACAAAGATAAACGAGACATTGCGCAGGAATGTGGCGCTGCTGTCGAAGCAATCGGAAAGAGAGTTGGGTATGATGCCAGCCACGGTGGCACCGCTGCCATCGGTAGAGATGGTGAAGCGTATCGTAACGCTGGTAAAGAGCATTATCTTTCCTGATTATTTTGAAAAGCGACAGCCCGACGAGGCTATCCGCGCCTATCATATAGGTGTGTGGATGGAGGAGTTGACAACACTGCTTACCAAGCAGATTGCACACGGACTACAGTTCTGCGAGGACTGCGAGGCTAACAGTACCAAGGCACAGGTTTATGGCATAGCCGAAGAGAAAGCACTTGCATTTATTGATGCATTGCCCGAGATTAAACGACTGCTTTATACCGACATACAGGCGATGTTTGATAACGACCCTGCTGCACCTAACTTTGGCGAGGTAATCTTCTGCTACCCATCAATGAACACGATGACGCACTACCGCATAGCACATAAGTTGCACGAGCTGCAGGTGCCCGTCATCCCACGTATCATTACAGAGCAGGCACACAGCAAAACGGGTATCGACATACACCCAGGAGCTACGATTGGCGAGTACTTTGCCATCGACCATGGAACGGGTGTGGTAATAGGCGAAACGGCCATCATTGGTAACCACGTAACACTGTATCAGGGTGTAACACTGGGTGCTAAGAGCTTTAAGTATGATGAGAACGGAAATATGCTGAATATACCACGACACCCGATACTGGAGGATAACGTAACGGTATATTCGAATGCCTCGATATTGGGACGTATCACCATTGGACATCATTCGGTGATTGGAGGTAACATCTGGGTAACGCACAGTGTGCCGCCTTACTCGCGCATTCAGCAGAGTAAAGCAGTGGATGTGGCTTTCCAAGACGGAGCCGGAATATAAAAAAGAGAGCGCTTAGGCGTTCTCTTTTTTCTTTCCGAATTCGGGATCGATCTTCAGTAAGCTGGCAACGATGTAGGTCATCACGCAGCAAACCACGACGATCACGAAGAATGCACGATAGCCCACTGCTTCTTGCAGGGCGCCGGCAAACAATCCTGGTATCATCATCGACAGGGCCATGAAAGCGGTACACAGTGCATAGTGGGCTGTTTTGTGCTCGCCCTGACTATAATATATAAGGTATAGCATATAGGCCGAGAAACCAAAACCATAACCAAACTGCTCTAAGAAGATACAGATGTTGATGATAAGCAGACTGGATGGCAGGGCGCACGAAAGATATACGTATACCAAATCGGGAATGGTGATAGCCATCACCATAGGCCACAGCCAACGTTTAAGTCCGTCGCGGCTGGCGGCGATACCACCTAAGATGCCACCTAAGGTAAGGCCGATAACACCTACGGTGCCCTGAACCATACCAAACTCTACATCACTCAGGCCCAGACCGCCATTGGCCATCTTATCAACCAGGAACAGAGCCGATACCTTAGCCAGCAGTCCCTCAGGCATACGATAGAACAGCATAAAGCAGATGCCTACCCATACCTGTGGTTTCTTGAAGAAGGTTACGAGTGTGTTCCAGAACTCGGTGATGATATCGGCAGCGGTTTTCTGTATGCGATGGGTGTCCTCGCTGGGGCGGGGCAGTGCCCAGCTATGATAGAGCCACAAGGCGATAAACAGACCGGCTATGAGATAGAACACCAGGCTCCAGGCATAGCTGATGCTACGGGTGAGCACCTGCAACACACCTGCCAAGCCTACCAGCAAGCCCGACGAGAAAATGGTGGCTATGCGATAGAACGTGGAACGGATGCCCACAAAATAGGCCTGCTCGTGCTGCTCCAGTCCTAACATATAAAAGCCGTCGGCAGCAATATCGTGGGTGGCACTGCTAAAGGCCAACAGCCAGAAAAAGCTGAGCGAGCCTTGCAGCCAAAACGGTCCCGGGATGGTAAAAGCCACACCTGCCAGGGCTGCAGCTATCAGTATCTGCATACTGAGTATCCACCAGCGTTTGGTTCGTAACATGTCTACAAACGGGCTCCAAAGGGGCTTGATAACCCAAGGCAGATAGAGCCACGAGGTGTAGAGCGTGATGTCGGTATTCGACAAACCAAGGCGCTTGTAGATGATAACCGAGATGGTCATCACAGCTACGTAGGGAACGCCCTCGGCAAAGTAAAGGGTGGGCACCCAGGCCCAAGGATTCTTATTGTTCATGAAACATTAAACATTAAACATGAAATATTTTTAATCGTAGAGGCGCTTGATTTGGGCACCGCGATAGTAGAACAGCAGGATATCATCGTAAGGATGACCTTGCTCGCCCATCACAGCGGCACCTATCTGGCACAAGCCAACACCATGGCCCCAGCCCTTGCCTTTAAGCACAAACTTATCGCCATCTTTCTCAACATCAAAGGCTGATGAGTAGAGGTGGCTCTCGCTCAGGGCACGGCGGATTTCCAACTCCTTACCGATGGTGAGGGTCTTTTTGGTACCAACAATCTTGAGTTTCCAGATACGGTCGCTCTTGCCACGCTCAACGGGGATGAGGTCGGTAATGGTACCAAAGTCGATCTTGAGTTTGCGGTTTACCAACTCCGACAGTTCCTGCTGGGTGTAGCTTACCGTCCAACGATAGAAATCGGGGGTTTCCTGATCGAAATCGTTGAGTACCTGCGAAAGGATGTGCTTATCGCTGGTGTTGCAGTAAGGATCGTGGAACGAAACGAGATATGGCTTAGGGGTATCTTCCCAGCAGTATTGGAACTCCTCGGTCTGACCACCACAGCACTTTGAGAAACGGGCATCGCAAATCTCATCGTCATACATCAGCACCTGACCGCGGGTCTGACTGATAGCCTCCTCAACATGGGTGTTGTTGGCGCGGGTGATGCCTTGGTAACGCTGGCAGTGATCGTCGGCACATACATCAAAGATGGTATGATCCTCGCGGTCGTACCAGCGGATAAACTCCTGGTCACTCTTAGTAAACGAGAAGAAATTGTCGCCACCGCTCTCGTGCTGTTTGCGTTTCTCAATCTGTGCCAGCAGCCACGAACGCGAGATAACGGCGTGGGCCTTGAGGAACTCAACACTCGAGGTGCTGCTCATTTCACTTGATATCACGCTGGTAAGATACTTCTCGACCGGCAACTCGTTGATGGCCACAATCTTATCGGCCTCAACCACAATGCGCAGGGTTCCCTCGAAGGTCTGGGTTTCCTTGCGCTCCCAGTGGAAGTTAACGCCGATAGTCACATCGTTGAGCGAGAACGAGGCATCGTCGGTCTGTGGGGTAAATGTCAGGTTACGATACTGGGTGCCACGCCACAGAATACCGCCATCGCTAAACTCAACTACCTGGTCGCCGGTAATCACCTCGCCCTTAGCCATGTAAGGTTTGTTAAGGCTGAACGATATCTTTTCGCCACTGACGATACCCACGGTAACGTTTGGCTCTTTTTTCATTGAACATTGACCATTGACCATTGAATTTTGAGTAGCTCTCAGGCGTTCGATAACCTGTTGAAGCGCATCGGCTGGCAGCGATACTTCGTTAAGTATGCCCAGGGCTACCTCGGGGGTAATGCGATCGAAATCCTCCTTACGTGGGGTAACGATGAAACCTGCCATGTCCAGAGCACCTGGCGATATGATGTATTGCTCGCAGCCCTCCTTGTAGTAGCAGTCGGGACGGTGTTTGTCGCGGGGGAATACCACCGAGTAGTAATCGGCATCGTTTCGCCAGCTTACGATGTTGAGCATTGGCTCGGGCTCGCCTTCTTTGATGGGCAGCGACTCGTACAAACGACGGAACAGCTGCTCGTCGCCATATTGCGTTTTGCTGTGGATGAGCAGGGCGGGGCATGGATACTCCTCAATCAGCGAGATGCCCTCCTCGTTATTCAGATCCAGGATGGGTTTCAGACTGCGCGACAAGCGGCCCCATGCCATCTGCAGGGGTAATACACCTGATGTGCCACCCTGGAAGTGGGCGTGATCGGGAGCCGAAGCACCGCACTTTGGTCCGTTATAGAATACCATCATCTGTGGATACTCGGTAAGCAGCTTGTGAATCTCGCCATAGGCATTACGAATCAACTGCGGCTCGTGCTTTACCGATGGAATGGTAAAGTGGATGGGCAGGATGGGGAAGGGGTTGACCAGCAGGTCGAACTGTCCATCGATAGATTTCTTAACCTGCTCCTTGGGGCGATTCTGCTCGCACAGGAAACAGGGACGCTCGGCCAGTGTCTGCTTGTCAATCTTAGCGCCTGTTGATACGATACGGGCGGGGTTATACTGCACCTTCATGGTTGAAGTGCCTACCGACAGCTCGCGGGTCTTCACGTTGCGCAGGTCGTGATAGCGGCGACGGGCATCGTCCCACTTCTCTAACTGGCGGTTGAAGAATCGCATCAGGGGCGAATCGTTCAGCATTTCCTGCTTGCCCTGCAGCATCTGCTGGCGCGCCATAATCTCTAACGAGCGCAACTGGTCCTTATACAGGTTGTTGGCGTTTACCTTATCGATAGAGAGGGCTGCATCGCTGTTGCCACCCCAGCGGCGACAGAGATAAAGTTCGCTGAAGATACGACCGATACGGTAGTGGCGCGAGAAAATCAATCCCAACGCATAGTCCTCGCCATACGAGGTGTTGGGGAATCCAACCTGGCGCAGCAGTGGGGTGAAGAAGGCGCGTGGCGCACCCAGACCATTGATACGCAGGGCGTTATTGGGGCCGTTCTCATCGGTCCACTCAGCGTGGTCGATGAGTCCTGGTGGCAGAGTGTTCAGGTCGAAGTCGCACATGCGATACGAACCAATCACCATGGCGGCATTCTGCTTGTAGAAGGTATCTACAATCTGCTGCAGGGTTTTGGGCGACGAGTACAGGTCGTCGCTATCCAGCTGCACGGCAAAACGTCCGCAACGGTCGTCGTGGATGGCCATGTTCCAGCAGCCACCAATACCCAAATCGTTACGCTCGGGGATGATATGGATAAGTCGCTCGTCGTGGAAACCACGCAGCAACTCGGTCGTCTTATCGGTAGAGTGGTTATCAACCACTATCACATTATACTTAAATTTGGTTTTCTGGCTCAGCGCGCTGTTAACAGCATCGCAAATGGTTTTTTCGCGATTGTAAACAGGTATAACCACCGATGCTTCTACATCAAACTCCTGCTCGTTAAAGTCGGGGCGACGATAGAACGTGGGGTCGATTTTGGCGCCGATGGCAGCCAAGTGGGCGGTGGCAGCATGCTCCATCTCAATCTGTACTTCGCGATTGCGTGGGTTCACATAGTCGAACTGCTTTTCGCCCGAGGCGCGGGTATCGGTCTCCTGCTCGGTATAAAGCTTCTCGTTAATGTGGAAGATGCGGCCTTTACGACTCAGGAACAAGCGCAGGGCATAAACAGCAGCATACTGGTAGGGGTGCTCATGAAGTTGAGTGGCAAAACAGTTCAGCAGACTTGTTTTTACCAGGATGAGCGATCCCAGGTCGAAATCGTCGCGGATACTACCTATCTGATAGTCGATCACGGGGTGTGGTTGCAACTTGCCGTCGATCAGGTCGTTGTGGTCGGCGTAAATCATGGCTGCATCCGAATCGGATGCGATACGCAGCATGCGATCGAGTGAGCCTTTGACCATCTGTATCTGTCGTGGACGAATCTGCAACAGGGCGTAATCAGCTTTGGCATGTTCTGAAATAGCCTGTAGGGTTGTGCTGCTTGTCAGGTCGTTAACTACTATTTGCTCGTAATCGCTCAGGGCCTCGTCGGTGGCCTCAAGGGGGTGGTTTACCAGCAAACAGATATGTTGAATAGTCTTGCTACCCTTGATTTGCGCTACCAATTGGCGTGCTGTCTCAAGGTCGTTGCAAGGCAAAAAACAGTCAATTTTTTCTCTCATTACGTGTAATTAGTGATTTATAAAGCGCAAAATTCGTAATATTTTCCGAGAAAACCAAATAAATTAGGGAAATTTTTCTACCTTTGCACCCAAAAAGTAAAGATGTACGACGAAAAGAAGGTATTATTAGGCATGCAGCCTGGCGAATTGCAGCAAGTGGTAACCGAATTGGGAATGCCCAAGTTTACGGCTGCACAGATTGCCAAGTGGCTCTACCAGCAACATGTTGGTAGCATTGCCGATATGACCAACCTGTCGAAGGCAAACCGTGAAAAACTGGCCGAACAGTACGAGGTGGGCTATATGGCGCCCATCGACTGTCAGCGTTCGGTGGATGGAACCATCAAATATCTGTTCCCAACCCGTAGTGGCAAGTTTGTTGAAACGGTGTATATACCAGACGGCGACAGAGCCACGCTGTGTGTATCGTGCCAGGTGGGTTGTAAAATGAATTGCTTGTTCTGTCAGACTGGTAAGCAGGGTTTTGAGGGCAGTTTGACAGCCGCTGATATCCTGAACCAGATATATGCGCTGCCTGAGCGCGACACACTGACCAATATTGTGTTTATGGGTCAGGGCGAGCCCATGGATAACCTTGATGCTATCCTGCAGGCCACCCAGGTGCTGACTGCCGATTGGGGCTATGCCTGGAGTCCGCGCCGCATCACCGTATCGAGTGTGGGTGTGAAGAACAAGCTGAAGCGATTCCTCGACGAGAGTGAGTGCCACGTGGCTATATCGATGCACTCGCCACTGCCCGAACAGCGCCAGATGCTGATGCCTGCCGAGAAGCAGATGTCGATTACCGAGGTGGTTGACCTGCTGAAGCAGTACGACTTCTCGCACCAGCGCCGTTGCTCGTTCGAGTACATCTGCTTTGCCGGACTGAACGACACCACCATGCATGCCCGTGAGATTGTGAAGCTGGTGCGCGGATTGGACTGTCGTGTAAACTTGATTCGATTCCACGAGATACCGGGTGTGGATTTGCCTGGTGCCGACGAGAAGCGCATGGAAGCCCTGCGCGACTATCTCACCGCCCACGGCGTGTTTACCACCATCCGCGCCAGTCGTGGACAAGATATTTTTGCCGCTTGCGGCCTGTTATCAACCGCCAAAAAACAACAAGAAAATGGATAAGAAAATTCGCGTGGCCATCACGCATGGCGACACCAACGGCATTGGTTATGAGGTGATTCTTCGTGCTTTCGAAGACCCCATGATGCTGGATATGTGTACACCTATCATCTATGGTTCGCCTAAAGCCGCAGCCTTTCATCGTAAGGCTATGGAGATAGAAACCCAGTATACCATTATTAACGACGCTGCCGAGGCTAAGGACGGACGTGTGAACCTGCTGGCTGCCTACGACGAGGAGGTGAAGGTGGAGTTCGGACAGCCCACCGACGAGTCGGACAAGGCTGCCAAGGCTGTGATGCAGCGCGTAAAAGAGGATATGCAGAAGCACCTGTTTGATGTGCTGGTATTGGGCCCCGTGGTGCAAAATGCCAACCCCAATCGCGACGAAAAGCCGCTTACCATCATGCTCAGCGAGCGTGTACGTATCGGCTTGCTTACCAACCATCTGCCTATCAAAGAGGTGGCTCAGAGCATCAGCGTTGAGAAAATCGTTGAGAAGGGTACCATCTTCTTCAAGAGTCTGAAGCGCGACTTCCGTGTAAACAATCCCCGTATTGCCGTGCTGGCACTGAATCCACAGCCAGGCGCCGAGGAGGAGCAGATGATTGCCCCTGCCATTGCCGAACTTGAGAAGCAGAACATGATGGCCTTTGGTCCTTATGCTGCCGAGGAATTCTTTGCCAACAACCAGTACGAGCACTTTGATGGTGTGCTGGCTATGTACGACGATCAGGGTACACTGCCATTTAATGCGCTGGCTACCGAGTATGGCGTAAAGCTGAAGGCTGGTATGACTGCCATCTGCACTACTGCCGTTCACGGTCCTGAGTTCGAGATAGCCGGTAAGGGTATTGCCGATGCCACCTCGTTGCGCCATGCCATCTATACGGCTGTAGATATGTTCCGCCATCGTGCCGAGTACGATGAGCCATTGGCTAATCCGCTGCCAAAGCTGTATCACGAGAAGCGTGAGGATGGCGACAAGGCACGTTTCCAGATGCCTCGTGCCAAGGATATCTTTAAATAAAATCACGAGAAACTAGGCAAATGAATAAAAAATATCAGAACGGATTTTTCCTGTTCGGATTAATGGTACTGATTATCATGGCCTCGCAGCTCGACTTCCGTCAGGCTTGGGAGGGCATACAGCATGCGGGCTACTGGTTCGTTGGTGTGCTGGTACTCTGGGCATTCCTGTATATGATGAATACTGCCTCGTGGTATCTGATTATCAATACCATCGGTAACGAGATGGGCGTGTGTCGCAAGTGCAAGGTGGGCTTCTGGTGGCTCTATAAGATCACTATTTCGGCCTTTGCCTTGAATTATGCTACCCCAGGTGGACTGATGGGGGGCGAGCCCTACCGCATCATGTCGCTGTCGCCCAAGGTGGGTACCCAGCGTGCATCATCGTCAGTCATACTGTATGTGATGACGCACATCTACAGTCACTTCTGGTTCTGGCTGCTTAGCGTACCTCTTTATATTATCACGCAGAAGATGACCCCGCTTACCTATATCCTGTTGCCCATCATCGCTGCAGTGGCACTGGCGGCCATCTGGTTCTTCCTGCGTGGCTACAAGCGTGGTATCGCCATGACGGGTATGACCATCCTGAGTCATTTCCCCATGGTTAAGAAGTGGGCTGCACCCTTTATTGAGCGCAACCGCGAGAAACTGGCCGAGGTTGACGAGCAGATAGCTGCCCTGCACAACCAGAACCCACGTACGTTCAAGCTGGCTGTGGTGCTGGAGTTGCTGTGCCGTGTGGCCTCTACGTTCGAAATCTATTTTATCCTGCTGGTGATTATGCCTCAGGTTACCATTCCGCAGTGTATCCTGATTTACGCATTTACCACACTGTTTGCCAATATGCTGTTTTTCATGCCCCTGCAGTTGGGTGGTCGCGAGGGTGGCTTCCTGATGAGTACCGAGGGCTTGAGCATGACGGCTAATGCGGGTATTTTCGTAGCCCTGCTGGTGCGCCTGCGCGAGCTGA